>ERZ894251.30-NODE-30-length-155274-cov-24.609217_pt1 | contig 155274 bp, 146 predicted proteins | sample MGYA00380301_ERZ894251 | MGnify/ENA primary metagenome ERZ894251 (study PRJEB32331, sample SAMN06328418) | human gut metagenome | biome: human gut microbiome; feature: stool | host: Homo sapiens | collected 2014-02-13 ... | reverse complement strand
TATGTACGTTTTTGATGATTTCTTAAATTTTCTCAATTTAACTTTCATCGGAATACTGTACGTTTTTGCCGATTTCCGCGAAAAAATTTTTTTACTTACACCGCTTTACTTACTTGCGAAAAAAATTTTTTTACTTACTTTACCTTTTTTACTTACTCTTATTCTTACCAGTATCTTCTATACCAGTGGTATGCATAATCAACACTTGTATAACATACGACCTCACCCGGCTGCGGTGCATGAATCATCTGTCCGCCTCCTGCGTAGATTCCCACATGTCCTCCGTAACATACGACATCACCCGGCTGTGGGTCTGACACTGCCTGTCCGCCACTTCCCTGACTGTATGAGTTACGTGTAATTGGAATACCACATGCCTGATGTGCCAGGTATACAAGACCTGAACAATCAACACCACTTCCCGAAGTACCGCCCCATACATAAGGAACTCCAAGGTATGCTGCTGCTGCACTTAAAATAGCGTTTCCGTTGCCATATGTACTTCCACCGTTATCACTACTGCTGTTATTATTACTTGTATCCGGAGTCACTGTCGGGGTACTTGGTGCACTCGGTGTAACGGTTGTGTTGTTATTACCATTATTATTTGTTGTATTACCTACAGTCTGTGAACCACTGTTGCTTGTCGATGCAACGGTCGAATTTGACTTTGTTGACTCAGCTGCTTTTGCTGCCTTTGCAGCTTCTTCTGCCTGCCTCTTTGCTTCAGCTGCTGCTACAGCTGCCTGAAGCTGTTCATCCAGATCTGCGACTTCTTCTTTCTTAGATTCCAGCGTATTACTCAGCGTCGTCTGCTCTGCTTCATAATCAGACTGCATAGACTCCAGATTCGCCTGATCTTCTTCAAGCTGTGCTTTCAGATCTGCAATCTGCTGCTTGGTATCAATATATTCCTGAAGCTGCTTTCTGTCATAACTATGTACGTTCTGAACATACTCTGCTTTGTTAAGCAAGTCTGAGAAATTCTCAGCACTGATCAGAGTCTCAATCGCAGTCGAGTTGCCTTCTTCATACATATACTTGATACGCTTCTTCATATCTTCGTACTGCTGATGTTCTTTTTCTTCAGCAACAGTAAGATCATCCTGTGCCTGTGTGATCTGCTGACCTGTTGACACCAGATCATCTTCCAGCTTACTCATTTTTTCAATTAGTGTCTGCAATTCTGACTGGAGAGAATTCACTTCGCTCTGTGCTGCATTTTTACTATTCTGCAGATTGCTGACATCATCTGCAAATACTGGCGTAACTACCATTGAACTTGCAAGAACAGATGCCAAAAATACTTGTTTAAATTTTCTCATAATCACCCATCCTATATTTTTTACTAATTATTTTCCTAACCCTGTAGTCGATTATATACCATTTTTCTATTTTTTGCAATACAATTTAACATTTTTGTAATATTCTACTAGGGGTATCATAATATACTGATATTTTCGTTATCACTCCTAATAATCAGGCAACTGTCCAATGGGGACACAAGGCGATGAGCAAGATGCTATTCAAGATAAAACATGCATCCTCCGTGCCAGTCAGCGTAGTGATTGACACGGAAGTGAACAATAACTAGTTGGTTGCAGAAGAAATTAAGGAATTTAGAATTCCTTGCGTAATCCTTATTATTTATGCTAAACTGACTTCATAATCAATAAATATAGAATACTAAATAAGAAAGAAGGATTCCACTATGAATTTCAAATTCAACCATAACAACTTAAATGTACGTGACCTTGAAAAATCAATTCAATTCTACAAAGATGCACTCGGACTCACCGTAGTCCGCGAAAAAGATGCTGCTGACGAAAGTTTTAAGCTCGTCTACCTCGGTGATGGAAGCTCCGTTCATCAGCTCGAGCTCACCTGGCTTCGCGACATGGACCGCCCATACGACCTCGGCGACAACGAAATCCACCTCGCCTTCACCGTAGACGACATGGATGCCGCCCTCGCACACCATAAAGAAATGAACTGCGTCTGTTTCGAAAATGAGTCCATGGGTATCTACTTCATCGAAGACCCAGACGGCTACTGGTTAGAAATCGTACCTGAAAAATAAATCTATTGCACATTTTCATTAAAGGCGTAGCCCGCCGCAAGGTGCAGGAACCACTTCCTACACCTTGCGGCGGGCTACGCCTTCATAAAATCAAACGCCACTAATTACTGTACTGACAGATTTGTATACCCCATCAGATCCAGATCTATCTGCTGTGCCGCTTCTCTTCCTTCCCGGATTGCCCACACAACCAGCGACTGTCCTCTGTGCATATCTCCTGCCGTAAATATATTCGGCACATTCGTTTTATACTCACCCGGAGCTGTTTTAACATTCGTGCGCTCATTGACTTCCACACCGAATGCCTTTGTCACATAATCCTCACTTCCGAGGAACCCTGCTGCGATCAGCACCAGTTCTGCATTTACCGTGTACTCACTTCCTGCGACCTCTGCCATCATCATACGTCCGGTCTTTTCATCCTTCTTGCTTTCCAGTTTCACAAGAACCACCTTGCAAAGATTTCCATTCTTATCTTTGACAAATTCCTTTACCGTTGTCTGATAAACCCTCGGATCATGTCCCCAGAGAGCAATTGCTTCCTGCTGACCATAGTCTGTCTTGCAGACTCTCGGCCACTCCGGCCATGGATTCATAGCGCTTCTCTCATCCGGAAGTTTCGGCATCATTTCCAGCTGAAGAACGGATTTTGCACCATGGCGGATCGACGTTCCAACACAGTCATTTCCCGTATCGCCACCACCGATGACAATTACATTTTTGCCCTTTGCAGAAATATATTCGCCTTCTTTCAGCTGCATCTCATTTTTCCAGAAACATTTCGTAGTTGATTTCAGAAAATCTACTGCAAAGTAGATTCCTTTTGCATCTCTTCCGGGTACTTTTATATCACGCGGATGGGATGCACCGCAACAAAGCACCACCCGGTCAAACGCTTTCAGAAGTTCTGCAGATTTCTTATTTTTTCCAATATTGCAGCCAGTTTCAAAACGGATGCCTTCTTCTTCCATTACTGCAAGTTTCCGGTCGATGAACTGTTTTTCCAGCTTCATATTCGGGATTCCATAGCGGAGAAGTCCACCCGGCTTATCTTCCCGCTCAAATACTGTTACCAGATGTCCTCGTTTATTTAACTGATCTGCGACTGTGAGACCGGAAGGTCCGGAACCGATTATCGCTATCTTTTTGCCGGTACGCGCTTTCGGCGGACATGCTTTTGCATATCCCTTTTCGTAAGCATTTTCAATAATCCCATATTCATTTGCTTTAGTCGTCACAGGGCTTCCGTGCAGGTTGCAGGTACATGCCGCCTCACAAAGTCCCGGGCATACCCTGGAAGTAAATTCCGGAAAATTGTTTGTCTTTTTCAGCCGGTAATATGCCTCTTCCCAGTTGCCGTGATAAATCAGGTCATTCCACTCCGGCACCAGATTATGCAGAGGACAGCCGCTTGCCATCCCTGCGATCATCTGTCCCGCCTGGCAGAACGGGACGCCGCATGCCATACATCTGGCGCCCTGTATTTCCTGCTCTTCTTTTGACAGAGGAGTGTGGAATTCCCGGAAATGCTTAATTCTCTCTTTTGGAGATTCGCACTCTGCATCGCATCTGTCATAATCCATAAATCCTGTTGCTTTTCCCACGTTTTTGGCCTCCTATCTTCCTTCTTTGATCGCATAAAATGCTTCGGTTTTTGCCTGTTCGCTGCTGAGACCTTTTTCTTCCAGCTGAAGGATGCGGGTCAGCATTCTCTCGTAATCACGCGGAATGATCTTCTTAAACTTCGGCAGGTATTCTTTGAAATGATCCAGGATTTCTTTTCCCGTCTCGGAATTGGTTGCTGCTACATGTTCTTCGATCATACCTTTCAATTCAGATACATCGAACTTAGATGTTACTTTTTCGATATTAACCATCTGTTTGTTGACTTTTGTATAAAGATCACTGTCCATATCCAGAACGTAGGCAACACCGCCACTCATACCTGCTGCAAAGTTCTTTCCGGTCTTGCCAAGAATTGCAACCCGTCCACCAGTCATATATTCGCATCCATGATCACCGACCCCTTCTACAACTGCTGTTGCTCCGGAGTTACGGACACAGAAACGTTCGCCTGCCACACCATTGATATAGGCTTTTCCGCTTGTTGCACCATAAAGCGCTACGTTACCAATAATAATATTTTCATCAGCTTTAAATTTCACACCAGTCGGCGGATAAACGATCAGTTTACCACCGGAAAGTCCTTTTCCAAAATAATCATTGCTGTCACCGGTCAGTTCCAGTGTCAGACCTTTTGGTATAAATGCTCCGAATGACTGTCCACCTGCGCCCTTACATTTCAGCACATAGCTGTCTTCTTCCAGTCCGTCCGGATAACGTCTTGTAATCTCAGAACCGAAGATTGTGCCGAATGTACGGTCTGTATTTTTTACATCCAGCTCCAGGATTCTCTTCTGTTTCTTTTCCAGTGACGGAAGAAGTTCCTTTACCAGAACTCTTTCATCCAGTGTTTTATTTAGTTCAAAATCAAAGACTTTCTTCGGATTGAAGATCATGCCTTTCTTCTCTTTTGCATACGGATTATTGAGGATTCTGGAAAGATCCAGTGTTGCGGCACGTTTGGATGTCGGCACATCTCTCACTTTCAGAAGGTCTGTCCTTCCCACCAGTTCATCCACAGTACGAATGCCAAGTTTTGCCATATATTCTCTTAATTCTTCCGCGATAAAACGCATGAAGTTGATGACATATTCTGGTTTTCCGGCAAATCTCTTTCTCAGTTCCGGATTCTGGGTTGCAATTCCGACCGGGCAGGTATCCAGGTTACATACACGCATCATTACGCACCCCATGGTTACAAGCGGTGCCGTCGCAAATCCAAATTCCTCTGCTCCGAGAAGTGCTGCGATCGCCACATCACGGCCGCTCATCAGCTTACCATCTGTCTCGATACGGACTCTCTCTCTCAGTCCGTTCTGGATCAGTGTCTGATGTGTTTCAGAAAGTCCAAGTTCCCACGGAAGTCCGGTATTATGGATAGAACTTCTCGGTGCAGCTCCTGTACCTCCGTCATAACCGGAGATCAGAACCAGTCCGGCTCCTGCTTTTGCAACACCCGCTGCAACCGTTCCGACACCGGCTTCAGATACCAGTTTCACAGAAATTCTTGCATCCTTGTTTGCATTTTTACAGTCATAGATCAGCTGTGCCAGATCTTCGATTGAGTAAATATCGTGATGCGGCGGCGGTGAGATCAGTCCCACACCCGGCGTAGAATGTCTGGTTTTTGCTACCCAAGGGTAAACCTTTCCCCCCGGCAGATGGCCACCTTCTCCAGGTTTTGCTCCCTGTGCCATCTTGATCTGGATCTCTTTTGCACTGACAAGATATCTGCTTGTAACGCCAAAACGTCCACTGGCAACCTGTTTGATCGCAGAGCCTCTGTCGGTTCCAAGGCGCTCGATATCCTCTCCGCCTTCACCGGAGTTTGACTTACCGTGCAGTGCATTCATTGCAAGGGCAAGGGTTTCGTGTGCTTCCTTTGAAATTGATCCATAAGACATTGCACCGGTCTTGAATCTGGTCACGATCGAATCCACACTCTCTACTTCTGAAAGCGGAACTCCTTTCTTTGGATAATTGAAGTCCATCTGTCCACGGAGTGTGATTCCTTTGGATTCTTCATCAACCATCTGCGTGTACTGCTTGAACATTTCATAATCCCCGCGCCTTGTAGACTGTTGGAGCATATGGATCGTTCTCGGGTTGTACAGATGCTTTTCGCCACCGCTCTTCGACTTGTGCTGTCCCACACTGTTCAACGTCAGATCTACAGAAAGTCCCAGCGGATCAAAAGCCTCGGAATGCCTTGCCATATAATCTTTTGCAATTTCTTCCAGTCCGATACCACCGACACGGCTGACAGTTCCGGTGAAATATTTTTCAATGAATTCCGGTTTTAATCCAATCGCTTCAAAGATCATGGATCCCTGATAAGACTGGATCGTGGAAATTCCCATCTTCGATGCAATTTTGACAATTCCGCTTATAACAGCTTCATTATAGTCATTGACTGCTGCATAATAATCTTTCTGAAGCATATCTGTATCGATCAGCTGTTTGATCGATTCATGTGCAAGATACGGGTTGATCGCAGATGCACCATATCCCAAAAGCGTTGCGAAATGATGTACTTCTCTTGGTTCTCCGGTCTCAAGGATCATGGCAACCTCTGTTCTTCTCTTAGTTCTTACCAGATGTTGATGAACCGCTGAGGTTGCAAGCAGGGACGGGATCGCAATATGATATTCATCCACACCTCTGTCACTTAAGATCAGGATATTCATGCCTTCACGGATTGCACGGTCTACCTGAATAAACAGATAATCGATCGCTTTTTCCAGGCTGGAGTTTTTATAATAAGTAGTAGAAATTTCTGCCACACGGAAACCGTCGACTTTCATGTTACGGATCTTCAGGAGATCGGTATCTGTCAGGATCGGATCATTGATCTTCAGTACATGACAATTTTCCTCTTTCTGTTCCAAAAGGTTTCCTTCTTCTCCGACATATACCGTTGTCGAAGTCACGATTTTTTCACGGATCGCGTCGATCGGCGGGTTCGTTACCTGTGCAAATAACTGTTTAAAATATCCAAACAGAGACTGATGCTGCTCAGAAAGAACGGCAAGTGGTGCATCGATACCCATGGCTCCGATTCCTTCGCTTCCATTCATTGCCATATTTAAAATAGAAGTCTTCACTTCTTCGTAAGAATATCCAAATGCTTTCTGCAGTCTCTGGCATTCTTCTCTAGAATACTGCGGTACTTTCTGATTCGGGATCTTTAAATCGCTTAAATTGACCAACTGACTGTTCAACCATTCGCCATAAGGCTGTCTTGCCGCATATTCTTCTTTCAGTTCCTGGTCGTCGATGACACGCCCCTGAACGGTATCAACAAGAAGCATCTTACCTGGATGGATTCTTTCTTTGACTACGATCTTCTCCGGCGGGATATCCAGAACGCCAACCTCAGAAGAAAGGATCAGTGTGTCATCATCTGTGATGTAATATCTGGAAGGTCTGAGTCCATTTCGGTCAAGTACGGCTCCTAAAATATCTCCATCTGAGAACAGGATGGATGCCGGTCCGTCCCATGGCTCCATCATCGTTGCGTAATACTGATAGAAATCCTTGATTTTCTGTGACATCGTTGCATTCTGTGCCCATGGCTCTGGAATAGTGATCATAACTGCCAACGGAAGCGGCATACCACTCATCACCATAAATTCCAGCGTGTTATCCAGCATGGCAGAATCGGAACCTGCGGTATTGATTGCCGGAAGGACTTTATAAAGCTCTCCTTCCAGATGCTCGGATTCCATGTTTTCCTCTCTGGCCCGCATCTTATCTGCATTGCCACGAATGGTATTGATCTCTCCATTATGTACGATGAAACGGTTCGGATGTGCTCTTTCCCAGCTTGGATTAGTGTTTGTACTGAATCTGGAATGTACAACTGCAATTGCAGATTCATAATCCGGGTTCTGCAGATCTTCAAAGAACATCCGGAGCTGTTTTACAAGGAACATTCCTTTGTACACGATGGTTCTGCTTGACAGGGATGCTACATAGGTATCATCACTGCTCTGTTCAAAGACTCTTCTTACCACATAAAGTCTGCGGTCAAAATCCAGTCCTTGTTTTACTTTTTTCGGTCGTTCGATAAATCCCTGCATAATACACGGCATGCATTCGAGTGCTTTCTTTCCAAGGATCTCTTTACAGATCGGCACTTCCCTCCATCCAAGGAATTTCAGTCCTTCTTTTTCGGCAATGACTTCGAAAATATTTTTTGCCTGATTCCTTTTCAGTTCGTCCTGTGGGAAGAAAAACATTCCCACACCGTAATCTCTCTCAGAACCTAAAAAGATGCCGAGGGGACGACAGACATTTGTAAAGAACTTGTGCGAAATCTGTAACAGTATTCCTACACCGTCTCCTGTCTTCCCTTCGGCATCCTTGCCAGCTCTATGTTCAAGATTTTCTACGATTTTCAGCGCATTTGCGACTGTATCATGACTCTTTTGCCCTTTGATGTTCACAACAGCTCCGATACCGCAGTTGTCATGCTCAAAATCAGGGCTGTATAAGCCTTGTTCTGTATTTTGTTGTATTACGCTCATATAACCTGCCCTTTCTGTAAAACGGTTTTGTTGTTGCTTTTATGATTTAACACTATACAGCATTTGTCCGCAAAAGTAAACCCCTAATTTTACAGAAATTGTCAGATATTATTTATTTTGTGAACTTTTTCAGTATTTTTCAGTTAATTATCGTATTTCTTGTCTTATATTTTTTATTTTTGCATAAATTATAACAGTAATCAACGTAGCCAGTACAGTAATTCCAACTGCTTTTCCCTCTGTTCCCAGAATCCATTCAAAGCCCCCATACCACGAAAGCAATAATGACGTAATATTCACAACAATATGGAACAGGATCGGAGCTGCAATATTCCGGAATTTCTCATAAATGCAGGCAAGCAGAAGTCCGAGTACCATTGCATAAAGTCCCTGTGGCAGATTTCCATGACCGACACCGAACAAAATGGATACAAACACACCTGCCTGCACAGCGGTAAGGCTCTCGCGCATCCGCCGGTAGATCATCCCGCGGTAAACAAGCTCTTCTGCGACCGGAGCCAGAATCCCGGCTCCCGCCAGCTGAAGCCAACGCGGTGCACTGTAAATGATCTGCTCTGTGCTCTGATAAACCTGGCTGATCCTCTGCATATTCATCAGCATGACGATATCATTCATCGCCACACACGCAGTCACTGCACCGACGATCATAACAAGCCACATTCCATATCGGGAAGCCGCTTTATATTTCCACCAGGATTCCTGCTGCTTTTCATAGCGTCCCTGATCTTTCCGGTAGATCCACGCAATCATTGGGATCGTGATGATCGAAGAGACTGCCCCAATTCCCATATTGCTGCGTAGACCGCAGGAAAGTGCAAATGTCGCTACTGCGATCTCCACACCCCATTTGATCAGAACCGCACTGAACAAATACCAGATAATTCTCCCTGTTTTCCTGTCTCGCATTCTTCATCTCCGCCTTCTCTTACTCAAAAACTTTTCGGATTGCCTCTTCACTTCCATTTACAGAACCCTGTACCATGACCGGTTTTCCACCGCCTCTTCCGTCAAACTGTTCTTTGAGGATCTTGCTGTACGGGCGCACATCCTCTGTCTCACTGCCGATCACATAACGATATCCACTCTCTTCGTTTCCTGCAAATACCGCACATACTTCTGTTCCTTTTTTCAGTACAAGGTTCATAAGCTCACGTGGTTCATTCCCACTTAATTTGCTATCAAAAATACAGACCTTTTTCTGTCCCTCCGGAATTTTTTCTGCCTGTGCTTCAAGAATCTGATATCTTGTCTCTGCAAGTTCACTCTTCAGCTGTGTACATTCCTCTTTTACGCGTTCAACTGCTTCAGAAATCAATTCTTCCTTCGCTGAAAGGCTTCCCATGATCGCCTTCACGCTTTCTTCTTTCTGCTGATAATCCTTCAGTGCCCTTCTTCCGCACAGCATAGTGATCCGGATACCGCCTTTATAATTCTGACTCTGCACCAGTTTGATAAGACCGATCTCTCCGGTAAAATACACATGCGGTGCACAACAGGCACACACGTCATATCCCGGTATCGTCACGATACGCACCTGTCCGTCAATCTCTATCTTACTGCGGTAATCCAACGTCTTCAATTTTTCTTTAGACGGATAACTTATCTGAACCGGTACATTTGCAAATACCGCTTCATTTGCCGCATTTTCCACCTCGCGAAGCTCCTCCTTCGTGAGCGGACCACTTAAGTCCAGAGTGCACAGCTCATCATTCAAATGGAATCCCACATTATCATATCCAAAACGTGCATGAACGATTCCCGATACGATATGTTCTCCACTGTGCTGCTGCATCCGTGAAAAACGTTTGTCCCAGTCGATCTGACCGGTCACGGTCTTTCCTTCCTCCAGTTCTCCTTCCAGATAGTGAAAGATCTGGTCTCCTTTTTCCTGTACATCATATACTCTGATCCCGTCAATCACTCCGATATCTGCTGCCTGACCGCCGCCTTCTGGAAAAAAGGCAGTTCTTGAAAGAACTGCCTCATATCCGTTATCACACGGGCGGCAGGACACAACCTCCGCAGTAAATCCCTGCAGGTGACTGTCTGTGTAAAACAATTTTTCTGTCATATGTCCTCGCCTCTTTATCGTATTGTCATTACTTCTGATGCTTCTGCCTTTTTACATTCTTTCCGGTGCTTCAAATCCAAGCAGATCGATGCAAGTTGTCAAAATGTCTCTTGTCAGTGTAAGAAGGGCAATGTAGCTCTTCTGCTTCTGTTCATCCTCTTCTGCCAGGATCTTTGTCTCATGGTAGAAACGGTTAAATGCATTTGCAAGATCATAAATATATGCGCAGATCTTGTGTGGTGCAAGTTCTTCGTATACATTCTCCATCACACTGCCAAACTTCGCAGCTTCCAGCATCAGAGCCTTTTCGCTCTCACTTGTAGCCGAAAGGATCTTGATATCGTCCATACTCTTTCCTGATTCTTTGTACTTGTTCAGGATTGATTTGATACGAACGATGGTGTACAGGATGTACGGACCTGTATTTCCTTCAAAAGAAGTGAATCTGTCTACATCGAATACATAGTCTTTTGCTGCCTGGTTGGAGAGGTCTCCGTATTTGATCGCAGCCATTCCGACCATCTTCGCTGTTGCTTTTGCCTCTTCTTCCGATACTGTACGGTTCTCTGTGATCTTTTCATACATCTTTTCTGTGATCTCGCGGATCAGGTTCTCAAGACGCATAACGCCGCCTTCTCTGGTCTTGAACGGTTTTCCGTCTTTTCCGTTCATCGTACCAAATCCAAGGAAAGTAAGTTTTGTATCCTCTTTTACAATGCCGGTCTTCTTCGCGCAGCGGAATACCTGTACAAAATGCAGTTCCTGACGTTTGTCAACTACATAGATGACTTCGTTCGGCTGGAACAGTTCTTCACGCTCTACCAGTGTTGCAAGGTCTGTGGTATCATAAAGTGCTGCACCGTCGGACTTCAGGATCATACACGGTGGGATCTCTTTGGTATCGGTCTCTTCTTTGACATCTACCACGAGTGCTCCATTATCAATATGCGCATAACCTTCCTTCTTCAGCCTTTCCACCATATCCGGGATGTATTTCTGTGCGTCAGATTCCCCTTTCCAGAGGTCAAATTCGACATTCAGGTTCGCATAGTTTTTCTTTAAGTCAGTCACAGACACATTCATAATGTGATCCCAGATTGCACGGTAGCCGCGCTTTCCGCTCTGCAGCTGGAAAGTCGCATCCAGTGCTTCTTCTCTGTAATCATCATGCTCTTTTGCATAAGCGGACGCTGCCGGATAGATTTCCTCCAGGTCACTGATGGTAAATGGTGCTTCTTTTGGATATTCTCCGGTGAAATTATCATCAAAATACGGAAGCTCCGGCTGGCGCTTCTTCAGTTCTGTGATGATCAGTCCCATCTGATATCCCCAGTCTCCAAGGTGGATATCACCAATTACTTTATTGCCCATAAAACGGGTGATTCTCTTTACGCTTTCTCCGATGATCGCGGAACGGAGATGTCCGACGTGAAGCGGTTTTGCCACGTTCGGTCCGCCGTAATCAATGACGATTGTCTTTGGATTCTCTACTTCTTCCACGCCGAGCTTTTCGTCTGCTTCCATCTGGTTCAGATAATCTGCGACTGCTGCCGGGTTGGTCTTCAGGTTGATGAAACCTGGCTTAACTGCTTCTGCTCCGCTGATATATCCGTTCTCCGGAATCTTTGCCACAACTTCTTCTGCGATCATGATCGGTGCTTTGTGGTACTTTTTTGCACCTGCCATCGCACCATTGCACTGATATTCACATAAATCCGGGCGGTTAGAAAGTGTAACACGCGCCAGTTCTTTCTCGTATCCGGCATCTGCAAATGCCTGTTCCATTTCTTCTGTAATCAGATCCAGGATCTTCTTCATAGTATCGATCGTTCCTCTCTTTTTCATCATAAACGTTAGCGCAGACTCTTTGCCTGCGCCGCTTTATTTATTATATCTGAATCCTTATGTAAGCGCAATAGAAAATCGCAATCCGGAGACTGGATGTTGCCTGAAATTCTGCATTCTTTATGAATTTTTGGCAAGACAGCATCCACTTCTGCTGACGCACAACATTTTTTCATAGACTTTACCGCTTTTTTCAGACGTTACTGGCTCGCTGTATTTACAGTGTTACTGATCCACTGCATTTTTCAGATCTTCCACCGCCTGTGCGAGCATTGCATCTGAACCAAGTGCCTGTTCATAATCCGCTTCTACCTGTGCAAACAGCTCCTGCACATCTGTCTGTGCGGAGACTTCTTCAATTATCGTCTGAATCTGCTCGTCAGAGATCTCTGCCTGAATATCGAATTTTCCATCTTTGTCCTTGACCGCATATAAGGTTTCAAGTCCCGGTACTTCAGTGTAAATTCCACGGATCTTCATATTGTACCGTACATACAGGATCCTGCTGCCTTTTGCTTTGCCGTCTTTCGTGTAAATCGCAATCCCATCGTATGCTTCGGCATAGGCTTCTTTTCCGGAAAGTTCCTGATAGTATGCTTCTACTGCACCCGCAAGCTCTTCGTCCCGGTTCTCCAGAAGTGGATTGGTTTCCATCGCTGCGTATCCGGTATTTACTTTTGGCTCTTCTGTAACAACTGCACTTACTTCTTTTACCTCATCTTTTTTCTCTTTCGTAAGAAAAGCGGTGACTCCCGCCGTCATAAAGCAGACCAGCAGATACACAAGACCAGTGTAGAAAATCTGCTTCTTTTGGCCTGTAAGGACGGGCATCCTTTTTTCTTCCGACATGGCATTTCCTCCTTTGTCACCTATCATACGCAATGCCCGCTTTTGCGTCAATAGCGAAGGAAGACTTGTTTTGACTGGTTTTGTCGAAGCGATTATTTATTCTTTTTCTGCATTAAAATTGCTTTATGCTAATGCCCACTCTGTGTATCAAATCACTTTCAAATGGTATTCCGGCTGCTATTCTGTTCATCCCGTTTTACTTGTCCTGTTCGAAATTTCTTCTTGATTTTTTTCTGGGCAAGTGCTATATTAGTAAATGTCCTTGTAGCTCAGTGGATAGAGCACCGCCCTCCGGAGGCGGGTGCGTCAGTTCGATTCTGATCAGGGACGTGAAAAGACTGTGAAGCTTTTATGGCTTGACAGTCTTTTTTATTGCCACTAATCCAATTCCCACCTGAATCCGTTCTTTTGCTTCTATACGCTTTGCCTGAATCAGCAGAACACCAATAATGATCAAGAAAAATCCAGCCTATATTACAGCCATTTCCGGCTGCTTTCAACTAATTTATTCTTTCTTCAAAGCCTCCTCTATATCAGTCGGCAAGCCCCCATAACGTAAGAACTCCAATCACTCCTGCGCATCCCGTCATCCAAAGAACTTCTATCCGATGCATTTTCTTCAGGAACTTTTCTTCCATTCCAAGTGACTGTAAGATTTCCCCTTCTCTTTTTTCTTCCTGCTTCTCCGCAAGAAACATCTGATACAAAACTATGGAAATCAGAATCATGTAAAACACTGCAAAAATGCTGTACATTCCTATAAAGGAATATAATTCCTGACGTATTTTCTTATACTCTTCATGGTTATTCTGCACATTTACAGCTGTTCCCTGTTTTAAAATACTTAGAATATGCCCTTCCGTATCATACGCATCCGCATCATCCGATACCAGAATTTTTACGATCTGATCATATTCCATAATTCTGCTTTTCCCAAATTTCTTCCAGAAATTCTTTCCAACAATCATCGATATACCTGATCCACCTATCTGTGGATTCCGCACATCTTCTTCCTTCATGCCACGTAAAATCGCTGTTACTGGAATCGGATTTTCGTTTCTACTTCCATTCTCATTCAATGTATAAACCGGAAGTTCATCTCCAACCTGTACCGTATCTTCTGATATTCCTTGTCCGTCCGGGCTGAATGCACTCAGATATTTTCCGTCATATTCCTGCAACTCTGTAAGATCCAGAATGCAAAAATCTCCCTGTTCAAATTCTTCTTTTGTCAGGCTGCCTTCATCCAGATTTCTCAGAAAACGCTGTATATCCTGCCATCTGTCTATTGTAAGCAAAGACAATCTTACTTTCTCAATAGATATCTTTTCCTTTATTGATGTCTCATTCAGATATGCCACCAATATTTCGACTACTTTCTGAAAATACTCGCTTTCAGCATATTCTGACAGATCAATCCAGAACTCCTCTTTTTCATTGTTATGATATTGTTCTACAGAAGTTACTCCGGCAACCTGTTCCAGTTTATCAACTGTCTGCCTGGAAATTCCCGGAGAATTCGTAATCTCCATTGTACTCAAATAGTATCCATTTCCTGTCAGCCTTTGATATACTTTCAGTTCTTCCTGTCTGGTTGATATTTCCATCTTTCCAAATCCCACGATCAGCAAAGCACTTGCCAGAAGAACAATTTCTACACTCTTACGCACACGATGCATCTGCCATTTATGAAGTAAAACTCTTCCCGGCGTGAACCGGACGATCTTCCTGTACTTTCCCCTTCTTTTCTGAACTTTCTTCTTTTTTTCTTTCAGAAGTATGCGAAGCTGTACTGCACTGAGTCCATAACTTGCAGCAATACATAAGATACTGAAGCCAGTTCCCAAAAGGACTCCTTCCCATGCAATCGCCTGTGGTAATGTCTGCTCGGTTATCTTTTCAAAAGCAGGGATAACCAGCTGGTAAATCCCAATCCCTGCAAGATTTCCAACAATAACAGCTCCTGCACCAAACAGAACTGCTTCCCAGAAAATAATCTGGTACATCTGCCCTCTTCTCATTCCAAGTGCATCCAGGAACCTCCAGAACTGTTCTCTTGAGATAATCGAACGCGATACCGTAAGAAACAGGATACAGATCGACGCACCACCAATCAGCAAACGGATATTTTCCAGAAAATCCATATACGGAAGACTTACATCAGAAAATTTGTCCTGTTCCACATTGTCATCCATGCCGCAGGTAAATTCTTCGCTGTCTTTCAGATCTTTATAAACACTTTCACTGCCTTCTTTCGCTTTTACAAGCATATGCATATCCTGAACAGAGCCGATCCTGTTCCCGCCTTCCTGTGTCACAATTCCAGTTGGAAACCGATGCCGGTTGCAGATTTCCCAGTTTATCTGATAATCTTTTAGGATCCCGCATAAAGTATACGAATAGCTTTTTGATTTCCCCTGATCCAGAATGGAAAGCGCCGGTGTAATATCCAGTGTAATCTCTTTTCCAAGCATCTCCTCATATCCAAGTGAGCGAAGTGTACTGTATTCCATTACGATCTCATGCTCATTTTCCGGCAGGCGTCCTTCTTTCATTTCCAGTCTGCCAAGCTTCCACGCCGTCTCGTCCATTGTCCCGATATTCATCTGACGGTTTTCCAGATAATCTCCGGCGATCGCCCCATAGATACTTATTTTCCCGGTCTGTGCAAGAAATGGATTCTCTTCTGCCACTTTTACCGAGCTTTCATCCATATCCAAAAATACCTGTTCCCACTCCCCATATACTGCTTTACGATTCTCGATATATGCGGCTTTCAGTCCTTCTGACATCTGAAAACCAATCTGAATCAGTGTGCAGGTAAGAAGCAGGACTGAGACTATCAGGATACTGTATTTCTTCTGGCTGCGGATTCTTTTTATACTGAGTTCCCGTTCAATTCCATGTCTTTTCTCTCTTTTCATCGCAATGCACCATCTTCCATATACACAATCCTGTCCGCATAATTGGCACTGTCCATATCATGTGTCACCATGACAATTGTCTGACGGTAAAGCTCTCTGGATGCGCAGATCAGTTTCATGATCTCCTGTCCGGTCTGATAGTCCAGATTCCCGGTCGGTTCATCCGCAAGGATCACTCCCGGCTTTGCTGCCATTGCACGGGCAATTGCCACTCTCTGCTGCTCTCCACCAGATAACTGATCCGGATAATCTCCGTTCCTGTCCCATAATCCGACCTTTTCAAGAAGCTGTCGGATATAAGCTTTATCCGGTACCGTATGCGCGATATAAAGCGGCATGCATACATTATCCCAGATCGTATACTCCGGCAGTAACTGATACTGTTGGAAAATAAACCCGATTTTCTTCTGCCGGATCTTGCAGATCTTCTTTTGGGAAAGCCCGTTAATCTGTATTCCATTCAGGAAGACTGCTCCGGTATCTGGCTTTTCCAGTGTTCCTGCAATCTTAAGAAAAGTAGATTTCCCGGATCCGCTTCGTCCCATCACTGCCACAAATTCACCGCTTTTCACTTCAAAAGAAAACTCCTTTAATGCTGTGATTTTCTTTTCACCAAGGGTATAGCTTTTGCTTACCTTGTCCAGTCTGATTACGGTTTTCATCTTCTGCCACCTCCTTCATTTGTTAGTCTTACTATATCAGATCAGTCTTTCGATTCACTTACCCTAATCTTACGAAATCGTAAGATTTATTTCTTCCTGTGCATGATCTTTTGCAATCATCTTCGGCAGTATAAACTGGAAGGTTGTCGCCTCCTCCAAGCCGCTTCGATCCACAACCTTCAGTGTTCCCTGATGGAGCGTGACAATTTCCTTTGCCAGATGCAGACCAATTCCGATTCCACTTCCCTGTTCCATCTGGTAGAAACGGTCAAAAATCAGCTCTCTTTTCTCTTCTTCAATCCGTTTTCCCCGATTGGTGATATACAGCTTATAATAGTCCGTATCTTCTTTCAGCAGAATCTGAATCAGGCTTCCTGTATCTGCATATTCTACGGCATTTTTCAGTACATTTTCCATTGCCTCTTTCAGCCAGAATCCGTCGCAGGAAAGCAGGCATTCTTTTGGAACATCCATTTCAAATCCAACTCCTTTTTCTTCCGCTAAAGGCTGTGTTCTGTCTATACATTCTTCGATCAGTCCGGTCAGATTTTCTTTTTTCCGCTTCATCCAGATTTTCCCGGAATCAATCTGCGCAAGCCTAAGAAGCACGATCGTCATATCGGACATCCATTGCACCTTTTTCACACAGTCTTCCAGCTTCTGATACCGTTTTTCATCCTCTTCTGTCACAAGAAGCACCTCTAGATTCAGAAGTGTTCCCGCGATCGGTGTTTTTAGCTGATGGGAAATATTTTCCATGTAAGTTCCCATTTTCTGCCGGTCACGATGCAGAAATTCTTTTTCTTCCGCCAGCTTTGCTTCCAGTTCCCTGTCTTTTTCTGCCAATTGATTATCCAGTGCTTTTTTCCGTCTTTTCTCCATGTGCAGTTCTGTCAGCAGACCAACAATGCAGATGATGCCGATCGCAGCCACAAACACACCTATTCCGTAACTTCGGATTCTCTTTTCCAGCCAGATTTTTCCTGTCTCTTCATACCCTGCCTCTTTCAATGCCTCGCAGCCCTTCTGATATGCTTCTTCATCCGGTTCTGTAAAGGCAGAAACCGTTCTGTCTTTTTCTGTCTGTCCGATCCAGGAAATAACCTGTCTTTCATAATTTTCTGCAAGAATATTCTGGTATCCATAAAAAGCCAGCAATATCAAAAGAAAAATCAGAGTCCATTTTCCCGGTATTCTCCATTTCTCCGTCTTTCTCTCAGATCTCATCATACACATCCTCAGCTTTCAGCGTCCATGCATAACCGACTCCACGCTTTGTCTCAATCGGATCCTGCTCATTTTCTGCAGTCAGCTTCTTTCTCAGCCGGTTCATATGTACAGACAAGGTATTGTCATCGATATAATTTTCATTGAAATCCCAGATAGTGTCCAACAGGAACTCCCTCGCAACAAGATTCGGTGCGTTTGCAAGAAGGCTGCACAGAATCTGATATTCGGTCCTTGTAAGATCGATTCGGACACCATCCTTCTGCAAAATCTGCTTCTGCAAATCCAGTTCATATTCTCCGCTTTTGATTCCTTTTTTCACTTTCTTGCCGTTCTGCATACCGGTACGTCGCAGCAAAGCCTTGATTCTCGCAATAAATTCAAATGTGCGGAAAGGCTTGATCACATAGTCATTTGCTCCCGCTTCAAATCCTTCTACGATAAATTCTTCACTGTCATAGGCTGATAAGAAAAGAATGGGATTGTCTGTATATCTACGGATCTCCCTGCAGAGCATGATTCCGTTCCCGTCTGGCAGCTTCATATCCAGTACATACAGCATATATTCTTCTCCTCGAATCCTTACGAGTGCTTCGCTACAAGACTTCGCTGCAACCGCATTCCATCCCTTTAGTTCCAGGATGTCTACGATTCCCTGTCTTACCAGGTCGTCATCTTCAATTACTAAAATTTCTGTGTTCATGCTCGGAATTCCTTTCTTTATTTCTATTGTATGATTACGTAAGCTGACTCCTACTTGATTCGTATACTTTGTACACCATCTCGCTTAACAGCCAGGTGATGTACATTCGCAAAATACAGATTCTTGTGCAAGCACAAATCTGCACTTGGCTCATCGTATACACAAAAAGGTGCCGCAAACCTGCGACACCTCTTTAAGTCTTCTTCAAATGATTATCCAGCAGGCGTGCGCCTCTCCTGCATCTCTCAGGTTTCCCCTGTCTATACCATCGGCGTGTGGATCGCACGAAATCTTCCACCTTAGATAATCATATGAATGAATTTTTCTCTACATTCAGTATATCAATATTATTCTCTTTTGTAAAGAATTTTCTTGTTGCGCAGCAGCCTGTTCCATTCCTTATCATCTATTTTCATAAATGTGATAATTGAATTTTTGTAGTCCAGATTATCCTTTGATGTAATCAAACGTAAAACCATTTTAAATACTTCTTTAACGTCCTTAATTTCTTTTAGTATCAACGCTGTATTGGGTTTCTTCGCTTCAATTATATAATCCAGATCCCGTATTATCTCGTCAAAGTATGTAGAAAAAAGTTCATAATCATTGGGATGTCTTTCCCGAATATGCATAATCTGCACAACAGTTATAATAACTTCATCTGTTACTATATCCTCTGCTATACAATGGTATATTTCCCTGTCAATTTTCCCTACTCTATACACGTTTATAATCTATCCCTACTTCGCCACGATCCGAATCTCCTCCCCATCAAAGTAATACACGGAATCCGAAAGTACTTCCTCCGGTGCCACTCCGGTCTGATTGATCTCTTTTACCATTTCCTGCATCCGCTCCGGCTCCAGTCCAAAGCTTTCCGGCACCAGTATCACTTCATGGATACTGCTTGGCAGGATATAGAAATCCCCTCTGATCATCCCCCTGACCTTTTCCCGGAAATCCGGATACCGCATCACTGCTGCCCCCAGACTGCACTGCTCGTTCGTCGCCACATACATAAAGCGCACAATCTGCCGGATCTGCACCGGATAGATCCGCGGTGTATTCTTCTCGGCAAGACGGCGGATTTCTTCCTTTTCCACACGCCAGTACCGCAGATGCTCGTTGCGGATCTGGATCGCCGCCGAGCCAAAGCGTGTGTTGTCTATCTGGATATAATAGACCACTGCCAGATCCAGGAACGGCTCATAAGGAATCTGCTTTAACAGTTCTTCGTTGGCATCCCGCCGGATCAGTTTGTACACGATATGCTCTTTTACATGATTAAAATCAAACAGATTCTGACAATCACAGGTCTTCTTCACCCGTATCTCCTGATAAATACTGCAAATGGAATCTGCCAGATCCGGTACCTGCTGCCCCTTCAGATACTTCTGGTAAAATTCCTCCAGATAGATCGTCGGTGCAAGGTTGCTGTCCTCCTGCTTAAAAAGAATCCCTGTTCTTCTGGTTCCATTATTCTTCGTCACGGTGTACAACTCCGTCCTCACCTGCGCATCTACCTGTCCTCTGATCTCGCATAACATAGCATTCATAAATTCTGTATAATTCATCCGTTCTCCTTCCCGAAAGCCATGCGCCGCAAAAAACCTTTTCTGCCATCTTAAGGCAGCTTATGATTTGAATATCACCTGCATTCAAGCAGGTGTGTACTGCCAATTATATCTGCCCTTTTTTCAGATTACAAGAACATTCTTTTTCCCTCCAAAATGGCATTGACATGCAAAAAAGCCGAAAGCATGAGGACCTGCCTCTGCTTTCGGCTTTTATCTCTGTCTTAATTTTGTGAATTATGACGAAAGGATTATGCTCTTGAGCTGTACTCTCCTGTACGGGTATCAATTTTGATCTTGTCACCCTGGTTAACGAAAAGCGGTACAAGAACACTTGCTCCTGTTTCAACGATAGCCGGTTTGGTAGCACCTGTAGCTGTATCACCTTTTACTCCCGGCTCTGTCTCTGTAACTTCAAGTTCCACACTGATCGGCGGCTCTACTGAGAATACGTTACCTTCATGTGAACATACTTTAACCATCTCGTTCTCTTTTACAAACTTGAGGGAATCTCCTACAGTATCTCCATCAACTGCGATCTGGTCGAATGTCTCAACATCCATGAAGTGATAGAGTTCACCATCAGAATACAGATACTGCATATCTTTTCTGTCGATATGAGCGGTATCGAATTTCTCTGTCGGACGGAAAGTCTTTTCTACTACACCACCACTGATGATGTTTTTAAGTTTTGTTCTAACGAAAGCTGCTCCCTTTCCCGGTTTTACATGCTGGAATTCCAGAATCTGATAAATGTTACCTTCGATCAGTACTGTAAGACCATTTCTAAAATCGCCTGCTGAAATCATTGTAATATCCTCCTTATATATGCCCTGGGGCATTCCTTTTACTTTTTATATACATTACTTATAATTCTATAATAAAAAACTCTATTTTTCAACAAAAAATTTCAATCAATTACAGATTTCCCTGATTTTCCGTATTTTTTTGCTATTTCATATAGGCATTATAGAGTTTTTTATCCACATTTTTCTCGATTTCATCGTAAACCGTCTGCACTGCCTCACGGATTTCCGCTCTCAGTTCATCACTAAGTGTAACAATCTGTGTTCCACTGTCCTCAATTACTTTGATCTTGTCTGCAATCCGGTCATCCGATGCCTGGCGAGCCTCTTCTTTGGCAATCTCAGCAGCTTCTACAAGGATTGCCTGCTTATCTTCCGGCAGATCCTGAAAAAATTCATCACTGACGATCATAGAGATCAGATGCGGCAGGTGATTGGTTTCCACCACATAATCCTGCTGTTCATAAAGCTTGTTGGATACGATAACCTCGTATGGATTCTCCTGGGCATCAATGGTTCCCTGCTGCAGCCCGATATACACCTCACTGAAACTCATCGGTGTCGGAGATGCTTTCAGTTTTTTCCAGAAATCCATATGGTAGGAATTCTCCATGGTACGGATCTTCTGTCCTTTAAAATCAGCCAATGATTCGACCATTTTATTCGTTGACATGACACGGAATCCCTGGTCTGCATAGCCAAGGAGCTTATACCCGCCATTCTCATAGACATCCTCCAGAAGTCCATAGAACTCCGGATCATCTACCTTTTCACGTACTTCATCAATCGTACTGAATCGGCACGGAATATCAAACACCGCAAGGTCCGGCATGAAGGTTACCTGCGGTGCGGTATTCTGGATCACAAACGGAATGTCCCCATCCTTACAGCTCTCCAGAAGCTCCCTGTCCCCTCCGATCGTACCGTTCGGATAAACCTGGATCTTCATCTTGCCATCACTTAATTCTTCTACTTCTTCCGCAAATTTTTCTGCATAGATCTGTGTTACGGTATCCTCCGGACTTGCCGTTGCAAGCGGCCATGCATATCGCTGTACTTCATCATCCGCAACCGTCTTTTTCTGACACCCCGCACTGAGTGCAAGTGCCGCACACATTCCTGCCGCTACCGCCATTCTTACTGCTTTCTTCATACTGCTACCTCCTATATCAGTGCCAGGCTGATCGCCGGGATAAATGTAATTAGCAAAAGCGCAACAAGGAAGTAGCCGATCATTGGCATCGCATGTTTGGAAATCCGCATGATCGGGATATCTGTAAGCGAGCTTGCCACAAACAGATTGACTCCGATCGGCGGTGTTACAAATCCGATTGCAAGGTTGACAACCATCATGATTCCAAAGTGGATCGGATTCATGCCGACTGCTGTTACGATCGGCAGAAGGATCGGTGTCAGGATCAGGATTGCCGGTGTGGTATCCATGACCATTCCCACGATCAGAAGGAATACATTGATCATCAGAAGCAGGACGATCTTATTGGTAAAGTGCGTCAGGATCCAGGTGCTTACCATCTGTGGAATCTGCATCAGAGTCAGAACTCTTGAAAATGCAATCGATGCTGCAAGGATAAACATGATCGGTGCATAGGTGCGCACGCCTTCCACCAGTACCGGCCAGATATCTTTAAACGTCATCGTCTTATAAATAAACAGGCTGACGATCAGTGCATAAAATACCGAAATGACTGCCGCTTCTGTCGGCGATGCGATTCCGGAATAGATGCATCCCAGAATGATAACCGGACTCAAAAGTGCCCAGAAGCTTTCTTTTAAAACCTTCAGAAGTCCTTTCTCATGAAGTTCCCCGACTACTTTCTGGATCTTTTCTTTGTCCTCTCCATTCTTTTTACAGTAATAAACTGCATAAACCATCAGAAGTCCGCCGATCAGAAGTCCCGGAATGATCCCTGCAATAAACAGATCACTTACTGATTCACCGGAAGCACTTCCGAACATGATAAACGGAATACTTGGTGGAATAATAACTCCAAGACCACCTGCCACGGCTACGATCGCCGCGGAAAAATCCTTATCGTATCCAAGCTCGATCAGAATCGGGATCGTCATACTTCCGACTGCTGCAACCGTCGCCGGTCCGGAGCCTGAGATTGCACCATAAAACAGACAGGTTACAATGACCGCGCACGGCAGACCCGCTGTCAGATTTCCAAGAAAATAGGAAAATACATCAAATAATTTTTTGGAAATGCCGCCTCTTGCCATGATGATTCCGGAAAGTACGAACATCGGAACCGCAAGGAGCGGAAAGCTGTCAATTCCTCCCAGCATAGAACGGATCACAAACTGTCCGCTGGCTGTGAAGGATGGATCAAAAGCACCCGGAAGGACCGATGCGATTGTAAGTGCGATCGATACCGGAATGGCAATGATCAGACAGATTACAAATAAGATTAATACTACTGCTGCCGGCATGCTTTTTCTCCTTTCTCATCTTTTTCTCTTACTACTTTTAATTCTGCAAACCATCGCTGGATAATACGGATCGCTACCAGGATAAAACTTGCAAGCGGTGCTGCCTGCACATAATACATCGGGATGTGGCACGCCGGACTTACCTGTCCGCTCTCTACTGCTGACATCATATACTTAAACGCAAACGGTATCAGATAAAGAAATACCATCAGTTCAAAGGTATGGTTGACCAGTTTAAAAAGTGCCTTCCCTCTTCGTGGGAAAATTGACACAAACTGTTCGATCTTAATGGAAATACATTTTTTTGTGCAATAGCTGACGCTCAAAAATCCCGACCATACAAACAGGTAACGGGTAATCTCCTCCGACCAGGACGGCGCTGAGCCGAGTACATATCTGGAAAACACCTGGATTCCCATGATCACTGTCATCAGGATCAGGCTTATCACCATAAAAAATTCTTCCAGATAGTTATCCAGCCAGATTACTGTTTTCTTCATTCGCATTTGCCCTCCATTCATGTAATCATACAAAAATGATATCAATTACCGAAGAATTTGTCTATTTTTTCTATTTGCTTTTATCTCTTTAAATAACAAAATTTTCTATAATTTTTCACTTTCAGAAATCGGTTAGTTTTTTAACAAAACCAGAATATGATAAAGGCCCGCAATCCACCGGAATCCCCGGTATGACTGCGGGTCTTTATCCTGCCTTTTTCACTCTTCATTCAGGTTAAACATAACGGATCCGCCACAGGACTTCTCCGGATGTTTCTTCACTAGATGCTCTTATCGATCAGAGTCAGGATTTCTCTTAAATCTGATGCATTCATCTGTCCAGGTGCAGAAGCTTTTCCTACTGCCCCGAAAGTAAGTGCTGAACCGAATACTTCACCGCACAGGCGACTGATCAGTCCGGTACCTGCCATAGACATTGTAATGATCGGACGGTCTGCATGTTCTTCTGCCATTTCACGTGTTGCTTCAAGAAGTGTAAGTACATCCTTTTTGCACTGTGGCATTACTGCAATTTTCGGTATATCTGCGCCGAGTTCCTGCATTTTCACAAGGCGTCCTACGATATCGTCTTTGTCCGGTGTCTTATCGAAGTCATGGTTGGATGCAACGACTTTTACGCCGTGTGCATGCGCGCCTTCGATGATATCTTTTACAACTTCGTCCCCTGTAAATGCTTCTACATCCACAAGGTCAACCAGTCCTGTTGCTGCTGCTTTCTTGTTCAGCTCTGCATATGCGTCAGCTTCGATTGCTTTTTCGCCGCCTTCTTTAGAAGTACGGAATGTGAAAAGAATCGGAGTTTCGCCAAGCGCCGGACGAAGGTCTTTTAATACATCTTCGACCTGTGCGAAGTCAAATACACCTTCGAACCAGTCTACACGCCATTCTACAACATCAAGCGCAACATCCTCAAAAGATCTTGCTGCTGCAAGAATTTCTTCTTTTGTCTTTCCGACGATCGGTACACAGATTTTCGGTACTCCTTCACCGATCTTAACGCCACGAACTTCTACATATTTACTCATGTCTGTTTTCTCCTTTTTCTAGTTGTCAGCCTGAGCCTGTTCTACCATCTTAGTATAACGTAAGTTTACAAATAATCCAAGAAGGACTCCAACTGCTGTAAGAACGATATTCATAACCATAACCTGTGACGGCTGCATTTTGGATGCTGCTGTAAGGATGGTGTAGTTACACAGGGAAGATGCGATCATAACAAGTGCTGTTACAGTTCCTTTGATCTTCGGGAAAAGCATGTTGCATACAGAAGTTGCGATCTGAAGAAGTCCGCCTGCTCCTGCCCATCCGATCAGGAATGCACCTGCAATCATAAGTGTCTGGCTCTTTCCAACCAGAACAGCGATCATTGTTACAAGACAGATTACCGGGTATCCCAGGATAAATCTTACGTCTTTGATCTTTCTTGTTAAAAGTGCAGTTACAACGAGTGCAAGCATTGTTCCTGCTGAATAGTATGTCTGCATGATGGACGGATCAGCCCAGCCAACATTCTCTTTTGCAAAGTTCTGTGCACAGTTCAGCCATAACTGGAAGGTACCTGTACATGTGAATCCGATCAAGATCATTGCGATGGATTCTACAGAGAAATGGGTATGCTTTAAGCTGTCGATCAGGCCTTCTTTCTTTCCCGCTGCTTTCTGATCTGTATCCGGGAGTGGGAAGATCATAACCAGTACCAGAAGTACAAGATAAGCGATTCCACATGCATAGAACAGTGTGTTGTAAGAGGTTGCTCCTGTTGCTGTTGTAGCGACAGTTACACCAAGTACGAACGGTAAGAGCATCTGCGATACAGAAATAAAGAATTTGATCCCCATAGTTGCAACGCCCGGTGCTTTGTAAATGATTTCTGAAACAGCCGGGTAAATTCCTGTATCCAGGAAAGAGTTTGCGATACCACCAACGATTGCACAGATATATGCGATCTGGTATCCACCATTTGTTCCTGCATTAAATGCAAGTGCAAGTCCGATCAGGTAGATTGCATAGGATCCACTACCGATCGCTGTTGAAATACGACGTCCGAGTTTGTCAGAAAGCGGTCCGGCGAACGGAAGCGCGATCAGACGTCCAAGTCCGAGTGCTGCTGAAATTGCAGTGATTGCCATAACTTCTACGCCCCAGGAAGCGGCAAGTGCTTCCTTGATGACTGCCTGTCCAAGGATGGAACATCCGACACCGTGGATAAAGTAGTTTAAATAAAGGATCAGGGCGCTGGGTATGTATTTCTTATTCATCTCTTTTCCTCACATTCCTGTTTTTCAAATTTTTTCGATTTCTTCTTAAATTCAATACAAGCCTGCCAGGTATTAATCATCGTATCTGATGTTTAATACTTCTTTCATGTGTTCGATCGGCATTTCTTTTCCTGTCCAGAGTTTGAATGCTGCTGCTCCCTGGAATAACATCATTCCAAGACCGTTCATTGTCTTACATCCAACTTCTTTTGCCATAGAACGCATCTTTGTTTCCAGTGGTGAGTAAGGAACATCAATAACAATAAGTTCCGGACGGAAGAATGATTTATCCGGTACAACTGACATTCCTTCCAGTGGTTTCATACCAACACCTGTTCCGTTTACGAAGATGTATGAATCGTTCATTTCTTCTCTTAATTTTTCTTTGTCATCCAGATCGTAAAGAGTAGCTTTGCAATTTGTCTTTTCATTGATCTTTCTTACTGTTTCTTCAGCATTTGCCCAGAATTTATCATGAATATTGAAAATAGAGATTTCTTTTACACCGTCAAGTGCAGCCTGGATTTCAATTGCTGTAGCAGCTCCGCCTGCGCCTGCGATTGTCATCTTCTTTCCGATCACATCGATATCGTTATCTTTTAATGCCTGCATGAATCCGATGCCGTCTGTGATGTGTCCTGTTAAAACACCATCTTCATTTACGATTGTGTTAACTGCTCCACAAAGCTCTGCTGCCGGAGATAATTTGTCCAGATACTGTCCAACAACTGTTTTATTTGGCATAGACACGTTAGATCCTACCATTTTCAGAGCACGAAGTCCTTTTACTGCATCTTCCAGTGTGCTGTTGTCAACTTCAAATGCAAGGTAAGCATAATCCAGTCCAAGGTAAGCAAATGCTTCATTATGCATTGCCGGTGAGCTTGAATGTCTGATTGGATAAGCCATAAGTCCGATAAGTTCTGTGTGTCCTGTAATTCTCTCTGCCATGATTTGTTCTCCTTTTCTTCTTCCATCGAAATTTATTTCTTTGAGAATGTTTTTAACGTTTGCCCAATTTTTGTTAATTTTTAAACAACCTCTTGATAGTTAAATTATAGACGATATCATTTGATAGTTCAAATACATCTTATATGCGTTTTTGATAGCTTTTTCGTATCAGTTATGGTATGATTATTTTATATAATATAGAAAGGATTTTTTACCATGACGCTAAATCAGCTTGAATATTTCCAAAAAGTAGCAACCCTGCAGCATTTCCGACAGGCTGCAGAATTACTTAAGATCTCCCAGCCAAGCCTCAGCCGGTCCATGTCGCTTCTGGAAGAAGAACTTGGACTGATACTTTTTGAACATCAGGGACGCAATGTTGTCCTCACCAAATCCGGCCGCGTCTTCCTGGAACATGTCAACCGGATCCTCGAGGAGGTACATATTGCCGAGCATAAGATGAAGCAGCTTGCCGGAAGCGGCGGACATATTGATATCGCCTATGTATTTCCGCTGGCAAACTACTATATTCCGCATACAGTGCGATCCTTCCTAGATATAGACCGCAACAAGCATGTAACCTTCAATTTTAACCAAACGCACACTGCAGATATGATCCAGGGGCTCAAATCCGACCGCCACGATGTGATCTTTGGTTCTTTCGTTGCGGATGAACCGGATATTTCCTTTGTACCCATTCTGAACCAGAATATGGTTGTAATTACTCCAAAAGAACATCCTCTTGTCCAGAAAGAATCCGTCTGTTGCAGTGACCTTACTGACTATCCTCTGATCGGGTATGACCGCTATTCCGGACTCGGTGGCTTCACCCGTAACTTCTATAAAGAAAAGAAGCTGAAGGTAAACATCGTCTGTGAGTGTCCGGATGAAAACGCAATTGCTGCCCTGGTTGCCGAAGATTTCGGAATCGCCCTGGTTGCCAGGGTCGATGCGGTTGATCAGGCAAATGTAACCGTACTCCCGCTTGCCGATGCAGACCTTACCCACACCGTTTATATGGGATACATCCGCGACAAATACCAGATTCCCGCTGTCAAACGTTTCATCCAGTTTGTCAAAAGAGATGGGAAGGCCTATTAAAGTGCCTTCCCATTGCTTTCTTTTACATATTCAATAAATTCTTTTACAACCGGCGCCAGATATTTTTCCTTCAGCTTCGCCAGATATATATAACGTTCGTATGGTGGATTCTCAATATCCAGTACATCTACATTCAGTTTTTTAAGTATAGGAATCTCCGGCATTACCGCAATTCCAAAATTTTCTGCCACAAGACCTGCCATCGATGCATCTTCCAGAATCTCATATGCTATCTTCGGTGTCCCTCCGGTCTGTTCAAACAACTGGTCGATCACCGGTCTGAGCCCGCTGTTCTTGGTGAAATATACCTGGGGATAAGGAAGTGTTTCCTTCAGATCAACAGATCCTCTTCCGGCAAGCTCATGGTCTCTTGGAACAACAACAACCAATTTTTCCTTAGCGATCGGTACAAAATCAATCCCGGATTCTTTTTCTTTTCGCGAGCAGAGAGCGATGTCATACTTCTCCTCTTTCAACCCTTGTATAATCTCTGTCGTATTTCCGACAGAAAAACGGAAATTCACATCCCAGTCTTCGTGTTCCTTCAAAAAACCGCCTACAAGCTGTGGAACAAATACACTTCCAAGCGTAAAAATATATGCGAGATCGATCACCCCGCCGGTGTCACTTGTCAACGCCCTTGTCTTTTTTACACCACTGTCCAGAATCTTTAAAGCTTCTTCTACATATTCCAGAAATACTTTTCCGTACTTTGTCAGTACAACGTTACGCCCTCTTTTTTCAAACAGGTTTGTCTCAAGCTCCTGCTCCAGCATACTGATGGCATGGCTGAGACTTGGCTGCGTAATGGACAGCATTTCCGCCGCTCTGGTATAGTGTTCTATATGTGCTAGTGTCACAAAGTAATGCAACTGATTCAGATTCATAAAACCATCACCCTCTTTCCTGTTCTTATATTAAACATAGCATAAATTATTTAATTATTCTATAGTTTTGTTTAAATTGTCTATCTTTTTCCACTTCCCGTCTTCCTAGTATAATTTTATTTTTATCTTTTTCGCTGTTTCTATAGTTATATTCTATTATTTTTCTATGTATTTTCAATTTGTATTTTTCAGTTTTTTGTAGTTATAATGGATTTAACAAAAACCGGTACGCCCAAGCCGGTATAAGACAACCTCGTGTGACTAAGATTTTTTGAGGATTACAGGAATTGCATAGCAATGGAGCAATCCGATTACATCAGTGAGTGGCAAAATTTACTATTGACACTCACATCATTTTATTTTGATTATTAAGTCATTTTTACGGAGGAATTTCTAATGAAAAGCAAATACAAACACATTTTCGAGCCATTTACCATCAAACATATGACGGTCAAGAACCGTATCGTCATGACTCCAATGGGAACCAACTACGGTGAACAGAATGGTGAAATGAGTTTTCTTCATATCAATTATTACGAGCAGCGTGCAAAAGGCGGTACAGGACTTCTCATCGTAGAGAACGCCAGCGTTGATTCTCCACAGGGATCTAACGGAACCACACAGCTTCGTATCGATCAGGATAACTACATTCCAAGACTTTTCAAACTTTGCGAAACAGTACACAAACATGGATCCTGCATTGCAATCCAGATCAATCATGCCGGTGCTTCTGCACAGTCAGCACGTATCAATATGCAGCCGGTTTCTGCTTCTGATGTTCCTTCAAAAGCAGGCGGTGAAATCCCGCGTCCACTGGAAAAAGATGAAATCATGCATATTGTAAAAAAATACGGTGAAGCCGCAAAACGTGCTCAGATCGCAGGGTTTGACGCTGTAGAAATCCACGCAGGACATTCTTACCTTATAAGCCAGTTCCTTTCACCTCTTACAAATAAGAGAACAGACGAATTCGGCGGATCTTTGGAAAACCGTGCAAGACTTGCAAAACTTGTTATTGAAGAAGTTAGAAGACAGGTTGGACCATTCTTCCCTATCTTTGTTCGTATCAGTGCGGATGAATTTATGGAAGGCGGAAATACTTTAGATGACTGTCTTGATTACCTGCAGTACTTCCAGGAAGAAGTTGACGTATTCGACGTATCTGCCGGTCTGAACGGATCCATCCAGTACCAGATTGATGCCAATTACCTTCCGGATGGATGGCGTTCTTATATGGCAAAAGCTGTAAAAGAACGTTACGGCAAACCATGTATGACAATGGGTAACATCCGTAACCCACAGGTTGCTGAAGATATTCTTGCAAGAGGCGATGCTGACCTGATCGGTATGGGACGTGGACTGATCGCTGATCCGGAATGGGTAAATAAAGTAGAATTCGGTGATGAATGTGATATCCGTAAATGTATTTCTTGTAACATCGGATGTGCAGGACACCGTATCGGAATCAACCGTCCGATCCGTTGTACTGTTAACCCGTCTGTAAATAGCGGCGAAGATTACAAAAAGCAGAAAATCAACAAGCCTTGCAACGTTGTTGTGATCGGTGGTGGTACTGCCGGACTGGAAGCTGCATGTACAGCTGCCGAGGTTGGATGCACTACTTTCCTGATCGAGAAGAAACCGGAACTCGGCGGACTTGCCGCCCTGATCTCCAAGATCCCGGATAAGAAGAGACTTGCTGACTTTCCGAACTATCTGATCCATCGCGCAAGCAAGCTGAAAAACCTGTTCATCTTCAAGAACACGGAAGCTACGATTGAAATGATCAGAAGCATGAACCCGAACATTATTGTAAATGCTACCGGTTCTAATCCGCTCCTTCCACCGATCAAGGGTCTTCATGAGAATATTGACAAAGAGGGCGGAAAAGTTTCTTCTATTACAAATATGATCAACCATGTTATGGAATATCCAGAAGATCTGAAAGGTAAAAAAGTCGTTGTTATCGGTGGAGGTGCCGTAGGTCTTGACGTAGTAGAATTCTTTGCTCCACGTGGCGCTGATGTAAGCATTGTGGAAATGATGCCGGTAATCGGTAACGGAATTGATCCGGTATCCAAAGTCGGAACCTTTGCACTGATGGATAAATATGGTGTAAAACAGTGTCCGAATACTGCTCTTCTTGAAGTTAAAGCAGATTCCTTCCTTGTTAAAACGCCAGAAGGAAATGAAGAAGAAATGCTATTTGATTATGGATTTGTATGTCTTGGTATGAGAGCAAACGCTCCGATCCTCGATGCAGTCCGTAAAGAATTCGAATATGAAGATGTTGAAATCATGAACATCGGTGACAGTGTACGTGCCCGCCGTATCATCGAAGGTACAGAAGAAGGACGTAACATCCTGAATGTTCTTGCCAAACATGACTACTTATAAGATTTTGTAAATATGATATTCCCTCTGATGTCCCCTGGTTCTCGTTATGAGAACCGGGGGGATTTCTATTTACTTTACTAAAAAGAATGTGCCAAGGCACATTTTCGCGCCGAGCGCAGTCGCTTGCGACATTCTTCATCTTCGTGCGAGTGCACATCTTTGGCACGCAGTGCCTTTTATTTGATAGGAAGTTCCTTCGGAATTTCTTATCAAAAAATGCCCTGCCTACTTGCAGGACATTCTCTTTTCGTTCTCTTTTTTATAGAAATGTAATACAATCTTCTCCAGATATCTTTTCAGCACAATCTGGATCTCTTCTTTTGGATTGATCGGCTTCACCAGAATACTCTTCATCCCGGTACGCTTCGCTCCCCACACATCCGTAAAAAGCTGATCTCCGATAAATACAGTGTTTCCTCTGTCCGTTTGCATCAGCTCCATGGCTTTTATATAATTCTTCGTGGAAGGCTTATGCGCGTTAAACACATACTTGCTCTGCACCTTTTCGGCAAAAGGCTTTACACGTGGTTCCTGGTTATTGGAAATCAGGCATGTATCAAACCCAATGCTGCGCAGCCTGTCAAAAAGACAGATTGCTCTCTCATCTGCCGGTGCTCCATGCGGAACCAGCGTATTGTCAATGTCAAATACCAGTCCACGACAGCCTTCCCGATACATTTTTTCAAAATCCAGTACATAAGTGGACGCTACATATTCGTCCGGATAAAAGGTCTTAAACATGATTCTCATCCATTTCCAGAAGCTTCTGAATCAGATCTTCACAGATCTGCAGAACCATCTTGTTATCTGTATCTACAACGATATCTGCAGCCGCCTCGTATTTTTCTCTTCTTGCTTCCATCAGCTGCTCGATATATTCTACATTCTTGTGTCCATTGAGCAGCGGTCTGTCGTCACTGTCTTTTACACGGTCAAGAATGGTCTGTGGATGTGCAGTAAGGAGTACTACACGACCATTTTTCTTCATCTCTGCGACATTGCGTTCACGCATTGCCACACCACCACCACAGGAAATGATCACATTCTTCTTCTCCTGCATCTCGATCAGAAGATTGGTTTCCATATTACGGAAGTATTCCTCCCCATAGGTTTCAAAAATATCGGAAATACTCATGCCTTCGCGTTCTGCAATCAGCTGGTCCATCTCAACCACTTCCATGGCAAACATGGTGCTAAGATAATCAGAGATCGTACTTTTTCCAGCTCCCATAAACCCGATCAGGACAATGTTGTAATCAAAAAGCTTTCTAGCCTGGATCTTCTTACTGTTGCGCTGGATACGCTCAAATACATCATAAATCTCGTCTCTGTGCTTATCATTGTGAAGGCTGAACATCAGTCTCTTCTTCTGCTTTTCTTCCTGTTCCGGCTGCAGGATCGGCATACCATACTCTTCTTTGTATGCCATGATCTTTTCAATGATCGCATATCTTTCTTTTAATGCCTCTGTGATCTTCGCATCACAGTTTGCAAGCTCTTCACGGTATAATTCCAAATCGTTCATCTATCAATTCCTCGTTTCTCACTCTACTGCTTTCCGGGTGCCTTCAATTGCCCGTTGTATTAGAACATTATAGCAGACACTTTGGAAGTGAATCAATAGATATTTTTTATTTTGCGTTATCCAGGACCGCTTTTACATCACTTTTAAACTGCTTCCAGGCATCTTCATTTTCGACAAAGTATTTCGGACAGATTTTCCCTGTAATATCATAATGTCGGATCACATCTTCTTCTGTCAGCGAAAACTTTTCACACAGCCATGCTGTAAGTTGTACCATGCTCTTATAAGTTGCCTCGTTGAACTTTCCGGTCTCATCCGGATGACAGCACTCAATGGACACCGTATCAAAATTCCGTGTATTGGACGCATAAGCAACCTCCCAGGTTGGTACGCACTGTACGATTTCCCCGTCCAGTCCTACTACAAAATTACTGCTTGCCTGCGTAATATGACTGTCCTTCAGTCCCTCAAAATAGTCTCTGTTCTCCATCGCTGTCGAACCAGGATTGGCAGTGTAATGAATGACTATTCCGGTAATCTCATTGGTTGAAAGTCCCGGTCTTGAATATTCATTCACAGTTAACAGTTCTACATCAATATCCGGCTTTTGGGCACTGATCACTTCATCAGAAAGCTCACTGTATGCTCTCTGTGCAAAGATTCCTCTTCCACTGATCTTCATAATAGAAAGTGCTAGAAGCAGTGTGATCAGGATCGTACTTCCCACCTTTATATAACGGCTCATTCTGCGCCTCTTATTCGCCTCATAATAGCTTTTTCCATCGCCACCCCTGTACAGGTTGACTCTGGTGTTTTTCTTCTTTCTTCGGTTCATTTCGTCATCTCAATCTTTTGTGTTTTTTGCAAATTTTCTGTTGGAATCCCAACTATATCCAGACTATCATAAAATGGTGAGAAATTGTTGAAAAAATTATTATTTTTTTATTAAGGTAGTCGGAAGGGGACGTGTACCCCTCCGAAAAAACAATTGCCGTTGGATTCCGTTGACTGTTGAAGGTTTGGGTGAAGTTTGAAAATAGTTGGATAATGTAAGAGAGAAGAATCGTCTCTCTTACGGAAATGATTCTTCTCTCTTGATTAATTTTGCATCTTATTCATCTACGCTGTAGTTTGGTGCTTCTTTTGTGATGTGAATGTCGTGTGGATGGCTTTCTTTGAGGGATGCGGAAGAAATTTTTACGAAACGTCCTGTTGTCTTGAGAGTTTCGATGTCTGGTGCTCCACAATAACCCATTCCGGAACGGAGACCGCCCATTAACTGGAATACAGTATCTTCTACAGATCCTTTATAGGCAACTCGTCCTTCTACGCCTTCCGGTACAAGCTTCTTCGCATCTGTCTGGAAGTATCTGTCTTTGCTTCCGTTCTCCATTGCTGCGATAGATCCCATTCCACGATATACTTTGTATTTTCTTCCCTGATAGAGTTCGAATGTTCCCGGGCTCTCATCGCATCCTGCGAAGATACTTCCCATCATACATACGTTGGCTCCGGCTGCGATCGCCTTTGTCATATCACCTGAGTACTTAATACCACCATCTGCAATAATCGGAATTCCCGACTCTTTTGCTGCTTCGTAGCAGTCCATAACAGCTGTGATCTGTGGTACACCGATACCGGCTACGATACGGGTTGTACAGATGGATCCAGGTCCGATACCAACCTTTACTGCATCAACACCTGCATCGATCAGTGCTTTTGTTGCTTCTCCTGTTGCAACGTTACCTGCGATCACCTGAAGATCCGGGAATGCATCCTTGATCATTCTTACGGTACGAAGTACATTTGCTGAATGTCCGTGTGCCGAATCAAGTACTACTACATCAACTTTTGCTTTTACAAGAGCTTCTGCTCTTTCAAGACAGTTCGCTGTAATACCGATCGCTGCACCACACAGAAGTCTTCCCTGCGCGTCTTTTGCTGACAGTGGGTATTTGATCTGTTTCTCAATATCTTTAATTGTGATCAGACCTTTTAAGTTAAAATCTTTGTCTACGATTGGAAGTTTTTCTTTTCTTGCTTTTGCGAGGATCTTCTTTGCTTCTTCCAGGGTGATACCTTCCTGTGCTGTTACAAGACCTTCGCTTGTCATGGATTCTTTGATCTTCTTGGAGAAATCTTCTTCAAACTTGAGGTCACGGTTCGTAATGATACCTACCAGCTTTCTTCCCTCTGTGATCGGAACTCCGGAAATACGGAACTTCGCCATCAGTTCATTAGCATCTGCCAGTGTATGCTCCGGCGACAGATAGAATGGATCTGTAATGACACCATTCTCAGAACGCTTAACCTTGTCTACTTCTTCTGCCTGCTGTTCAATCGACATATTCTTGTGAATAATACCGATACCTCCCTGGCGTGCCATAGCGATCGCCATACGATGTTCGGTAACAGTGTCCATTCCCGCACTCATCATCGGTATGTTAAGCTTAATGCCCTTTGTAAGATAAGTTGATAAATCAACCTGATTTGGAATTACTTCTGAATAAGAAGGTACCAGAAGTACATCATCGAAGGTGATTCCTTCTCCAATAATCTTTCCCATGATTTTTCTTCCTTTCTCTCTCGTCTGTAATTTTGATTATCTGCTATGATAACGCATAAATCTATGCTATGTCAAGTCCTTTATCGAGTACATTCGTCCGTCCGTGACAATCACATTTCTACAGATCACTGATAATTTTACGTAACCGTCTTTCTGGATGCAATTGTACCCCGGAACCTGCAAGCTTTTCTGCACGTCTTTCGGGAATTATTTACAAAATACTTTTCTTGGTGCCAGCATCTTCAGTCCTTCACAAACTGCCTTATTTGGCTCAAAAATAATTTTTTTCTTTTCCCCGTTATTTACAACGATCAGCTCATATGTATCTGCCCCCGGCATACCTGAACTGTAATCGGTTCCTTTCAGTCCTTGATAAGGTCTGAGTTCCGGCGAACCGGAAGGTGCCATCATCTCAAGATCCGTCATCTCCATGGAAAACATATTTTTCCGACGGGATTTTGCCATAATCTTATCAATATCAAGACTCCCATTCACAAATAAATACTCATATTCAACATCCATACTCCGGAACAAAAAAACATCCAGTGCGATCATGATCACCGGACCAATTATTCCGAATGGGATCATAAATATAAGTACGACCGACAGAACAGTAAGTATGATAAGTATTGCTTTGATCAGCGTCGTCGAAGATGCTTTCTGCCTCTTCACCAGCTGTTCTGTGTAAAAATCACCCATATCCTAACCTCCAAATTTATATATTAGAACTATTGTAACACTTTTATAATAAAAAGAAAACTCCTCTTCTGAGGAGTTTTCTAAAAATCATATTTTTAGCTTACATCATGCCCATTCCCGGAGCTCCGCCTGCCGGCATAGCTGGTGCATCTTCTTTGATGTTAGCAACAACGGATTCTGTTGTAAGGAGTGTAGATGCAACACTTGTAGCGTTCTGCAGTGCGCTTCTTGTTACTTTTGCAGGATCAAGGATACCTGCTTTCACCATATCTACATATTCTTCATTGTAAGCATCAAAGCCATTTCCCGGTTCAGCTTCTCTTACCTTGTTGATGATAACTGCGCCTTCAAGACCTGCGTTAGCTGAAATGTGGAATAATGGTGCTTCCAGAGCTTTGAGGACTACTTTTGCCCCTGTCTTTTCATCACCTTCCAGAGTTTCTGCAAGTTTGGCAACTTCTTTTGATGCATGGATGTATGCTGATCCACCACCTGCAATGATTCCTTCTTCTACTGCTGCTCTTGTTGCATTAAGAGCATCTTCCATACGGAGTTTTGCTTCTTTCATCTCTGTCTCAGTAGCAGCACCTACACGGATAACTGCAACTCCGCCGGCGAGTTTTGCAAGTCTTTCCTGAAGTTTTTCTTTATCAAAATCAGATGTTGTCTCTTCGATCTGAGCTTTAATCTGTCCGATTCTGGCTTCCAGAGCAGCCTTATCGCCCATACCATCAACGATGACTGTATTCTCTTTCTGAACTTTTACAGATTTTGCACGTCCAAGCTGTGCCATTGTTGTATCTTTCAGTTCCAGACCAAGTTCTTCTGAGATTACCTGTCCGCCTGTTAAGGTTGCAATATCTTCCAGCATAGCTTTTCTTCTGTCACCATATCCAGGTGCTTTTACTGCAACTACATTGAATGTTCCACGCAGTTTGTTGACGATCAGAGTTGTAAGAGCTTCTCCTTCGATATCTTCTGCTACGATAAGAAGTTTTGCTCCTGACTGTACGATCTGTTCCAGCAGTGGAAGGATTTCCTGAATATTAGAAATCTTCTTGTCTGTGATCAGGATATATGGATCGTCAAGATTTGCTTCCATCTTTTCCATATCAGTGCACATATATGCTGAAATATATCCACGGTCGAATTGCATACCTTCTACAAGGTCAAGCTCTGTCTTCATTGTCTTTGACTCTTCAATTGTGATAACGCCATCGTTGGAAACTTTATCCATAGCTTCTGCTACCATCTCACCAACACTGTCATCACTTGCTGAGATAGCTGCTACTCTTGCGATCTGCTCTCTTCCTGTAACTTTGCTGCTCATCTTCTTGATAGCTTCTACAGCACAGTCTGTTGCTTTCTTCATACCTTTTCTTAATACGATCGGGTTTGCACCTGCTTCCAGGTTCTTCATTCCTTCGTGTACCATAGCCTGTGCAAGAACAGTTGCTGTTGTTGTACCATCACCTGCAACATCGTTGGTCTTAGATGCAACTTCACGGATCAGCTGTGCTCCCATATTTTCAAATGCATCTTCCAGTTCGATTTCTTTTGCAATTGTTACACCGTCATTTGTGATAAGCGGTGCTCCGAATGATTTATCCAGAACTACGTTTCTTCCTTTTGGTCCGATTGTTACTCTTACTGTATCAGCAAGTTTGTTGACACCTGCTTCCAGTGCCTTTCTTGCGTCTGCTCCGTATTTAATTTCCTTTGCCATTTCTATCACTCCTGATTCTTAAAAATAAAATTCTGTTCTGATCTGAAAATCTGATTTTTATCTGTATATGATATCCTGCCGGATTATCTGATCACTGCAAGAATATCATTCTGTTTTACAATGATGTATTCTTCATCATCGAGTTCTACTTCTGTACCTGCATATTTGGAATAGATAACTTTATCACCTACTGAAACATTCATCGTAACTTCTTTTCCATCAACAACTCCGCCAGGTCCTACAGCAACAACTTCTGCCTGCTGTGGTTTTTCCTTTGACTGTCCAGGAAGTACGATTCCTGATTTGGTAGTCTCCTCTGCAACTAACTGTTTTAATACAACTCTGTCAGCTAATGGTTCTAATTTCATTATAATTCCTCCTAACTCTATCTTGTTAGCACTCAACAAAATTGAGTGCTAAAATCTTTCTAGGTATAAGATAGCACTCTCTTTCTTTTTTGTCAACATTCGATTTTGAATTTTATAATTACTTTAGATTTATTTCATAAAATCCATTCGTCACCTGCAGGACCAGAATCATACCTGCACGGTTCTCATAACGCTCCTTTATCATCCCTGTACACACAGTCTCACAAGTGATCGTCCGGATCCGGCATTCATATACTGCATCCAGTGAAATATCAGAAAGACTGCCTGAGCGCAGGATCAGATGTACCTGCTCCATCTCCTTCTGATATTCTATGACTGTTGCCTCATAAATATTCTCATCTTTTTCCTTATCTTCTTTCAGATACTGTACCATCGTAAGTACAGCTTTATCTCCATCATACATGCTCTCTTCTCTCCTTTTTACAAATATAATTCCCCGTTAAAGAAAAGGGCATCAGATTTGTCTGATACCCCTCTTTTACTTTTATCCTTAATTCATTTTTTCTTTTTTGATCTTATCCAGTTCTTTGAACACGTAATCATTCACAACCTTGATGTAAGTTCCTTTCATACCGGATGAACGGGATTCGATCACCCCCGCACTCTCAAATTTGCGGAGTGCATTGACAATTACAGAACGGGTGATTCCCACACGGTCTGCAATCTTGCTTGCCACCAGAATCCCTTCCATTCCGTTAAGTTCATCAAAAATATGGATGATTGCTTCCAGCTCAGAGAAAGAAAGGGTGCTGATCGCAGATTGTACGATCTGTTCTTTTCTGGTCTCTTCTGCACTCTCTTCATTAACAGAGCGGAGCATCTCAAGTCCCACGACAGTGGTTCCGTACTCACTCAAAATGATGTCATCAATTTCGTACATGGACTCTTTTCTGTATAAAAACAAAGTTCCAAGTCTCTCTCCTGCAATGTTGATCGGAGTAATGATCGCCTGATATCCCTGGGAAACATCAGCTGTAAATCCAAGTGTCTGCAGATTAACATTCTCTTTTGTGGAAAGAATACTTAGAAGACGTTCATTTAACATCGGATCAATATGTTCTCCCACTTCGTCCTGCAAAAGCTCATGGATCTCCGGGGCTCCTTCGCATGTGCTGACACCGAGTACCTTTCCTTTCTTACTGACTACCAGTACATTCGATGCCAGAATCTCTGTCAGAACTTCACAGATATCTGTAAACACAACTTTGCTTGAATTATTATTGTGCAACAGTTTGTTAATTTTTCTTGTTTTATCCAATAGTTGTACGCTCATATCTGCCTCCATATATTTTTATTAAAAATGTGCGTTTCCGGTCGCATTTTTCACGAATATGAAATATTGTTGAAATTATGCACACAAATTAGTCAAAAAAATGTGTACACAAATATATTATCATACAATTCTGAATAGTTCAATGAAATTTGATTTATTTTTCATCTTTCTCTTTATTTTTAACAAACCCACACTGTTCATTACCGCAGACAAGTTTATTTCCCTTTTCTACCATATAACTTCCGCATTTCGGACATTTTTCTTCTGACGGCTTCTGCCATGACATAAAATCACATTCCGGATTATCCTCACATCCATAATAACGTCTGCCTTTCTTTGTCTTGCGCAATACAATGTCTTTTCCACATTTCGGGCAGGCAACTCCGATTTTCTCCAGATACGGTTTGGTGTTGCGGCATTCCGGGAATCCGGGACATGCAAGGAACTTTCCATGGGGACCGTATTTGATAACCATATTTCTTCCACATTCTTCGCAGACTACATCGGTTACCTCATCCTCGATTTTAACTGTTTCCAGCTCTTTTTCTGCTTTTTCAACCGCTTCTTTCAGATCCGGATAGAAATTGCTGATAACCGATTTCCACTCTACCTTTCCTTCTGCGATCATATCCAGAAGTCCTTCCATATAAGCGGTAAAGTTGACATCAACAATGCTTGCGAAAGACTGCTTCATAATATTATTGACCACTTCACCAAGTTCTGTCATATAAAGATTCTTGTTCTCTTTTGCAACGTATCTTCTTGTAATGATCGTAGAGATTGTTGGTGCATAGGTACTCGGACGTCCGATTCCAAGTTCTTCCAGTGTCTTTACAAGAGATGCCTCGGTGTAATGTGCAGGTGGCTGTGTGAAATGCTGCTTATAGTCAAAGGATTCTTTCGTCAGTTCTGAATCTTTATCGATACTATTGACCATTACATTTCCACTCTGTTTTTCCTCATCGCTTTCCACATATGCCAGACGGAAACCTTCAAATATAATCTTAGATGCCGATACCGTAAAACGGTAATCATCTGCTCCAATTTTAACAGAAGTTGTCTCATATTTTGCCGGCTGCATTCTGCTCGCCACAAAACGCTTCCAGATCAGCTGATACAGACGGAACTGGTCTCTTGTAAGAGATTCTTTGATTTCTGCCGGAACACGGGTAACATCTGACGGACGGATGGCTTCGTGTGCATCCTGAATATTTTTCCCGTCATTTTTCTGCTTCTGTTCCGATGCAGTCTCTGCCACATACTCTTCTCCGTAGGCTTTTCCAACATAGGCTCTTGCATTTGCATCCGCCTCCTCAGAAATACGGGTCGAATCCGTACGCAGGTAAGTGATCAGACCAACCGTTCCACTTCCTTTAATATCCACACCTTCATAAAGCTGCTGTGCGATACGCATCGTCTTTGAAGTTGCAAAATTCAGTGCTTTGGATGCCTCCTGCTGAAGGGTACTAGTCGTAAACGGAAGCGGTGCTTTTTTACTTCGCTCTCCGCGTTTTACATCGACCACTTCATATTCTGCCTCTTCCAGATCTGCAAGAATCTTATGCAGTTCTTCTTCGTTATGGATGGTGATTTTCTCATCCTTTGTTCCATAGAATTTTGCTGTAAGAGGCTTCTTTTCTCCCTTTACCTTGAAATTGGCGTCCAGTGACCAGTATTCTTCCGGAATAAACGCTGCGATCTCATCTTCTCGGTCTGCAATGATGCGAAGTGCCACAGACTGCACACGACCGGCACTAAGTCCTCTTTTTACTTTTGCCCAGAGAACCGGACTGATCTTATATCCCACGATACGATCCAGCACACGACGCGCCTGCTGCGCATCTACCAGATCCATGTCGATATCACGTGCATTTTTCAGTGATGCCTTTACCGCACTTTTAGTGATCTCGTTAAAGCTGATCCGGTATACTTTCTTTCCTTCCAGTTTAAGTGCTTTCATCAAGTGCCAGGAAATTGCTTCTCCTTCGCGGTCCGGGTCAGTTGCAAGATAAATCTTATCTGCTTTTTTTACTTCTTTTCTAAGTCCTGCAAGGATCTCACCTTTTCCTCTGATTGTAATGTATTTCGGCTCAAAGTCATGCTCCAGGTCTACTCCCATCTGACTTTTCGGCAAATCTCTTACATGTCCGTTTGATGCCATTACCACGTAATTGCTGCCGAGAAATTTCTTTATGGTCTTCACTTTTGTCGGTGACTCTACAATCACAAGATAACGTGCCATATATTATATTCCTCCATATTAACAGTGTCAGATCATTTAGCTCTGACATAATAATTTTTTGATCTTTCCTGAATGCATCCTTTCAACTGAAGAGATACACAGATTCCCATCACCTCCTGTGGAGTAAGTCCGGTTTCTCTCTGTAAATCATCCAGCCCCCGCGGATACAAACCGATCTTACTATACACCAAATTTTCTTTCGTTTCAAGCTTTATTTTATTTTTCGTGTCTGATATAATTGCGATTTTCTTCTTTAGCAGCCCTTTTATAACCAGTTCTTCCAGCAAATCTTCTTCATTCAGAAGAATCCCTGCTCCCTGCCGGATCAGGCGGTTACAACCACAGCTCAGCGGCTCTGTCACCATCCCCGGGAGAGCATAAATGTCTCTTCCTTGTTCAAGAGCCATGTCTGCTGTAATCAGGGATCCGCTCTTTTCTTTTGCCTCCATAACAAGTACCACATCGGCAAGTCCGCTGATCAGACGGTTTCTTGCCGGAAAATGCCAGGCAACCGGTGGAGTTCCCGGTGGCTGTTCAGACAGTATGCCTCCCCGCTTTATTAAATCTTTATAGAGTCCTTTATGTGCCGCAGGATAACATACATCTGCTCCGCCTCCCAGAACCGCAAATGTTTTCCCTCCGACATTTAATGCAGCCCGGTGTGCCATTCCGTCAATTCCCAGTGCCATTCCACTGATAATCTGGATTCCGCTCTCCGCAAGTCTTTCAACAAAGCGAAGCGTCATTTTCTCACCATAGCTGCTACATCTTCTGGCACCCACCACTGCCACCGACGGCATTCCCTCCCGTGGCATCTCCCCGATAAAAAAGAGTGCATACGGCATTCCCGCAAGTTCTTCAAACCGTTTCGGATAATTGTTCTGTCCCCGGACTGCCATCTGAATTCCCCGATCCACCACTTTTTGATACGCTTCCCTCCAATTCCTTTTTTTCTTACTTTCTTTCAGGATCCCCCACTCTTTTTCTGTAATTATCTGTTCTCTGATCCCTTTTTCTTCTATATAATATACTGCTTCCGCAGATCCGTTCTTTCTGCATAATTCACACTTTCTGTCACCTGTGATTCCTTCCACACACGCCAGCCAGTATGTATACCACATTTCACTCATTTCTCTTATCCCCAGTATTCTTTATCCATAACCCGATAACCCAGTGCCTCTCGGAGTGTCACAAGATCGATCTCCTCTTTTTCCTCCATATCTGCAATCGTCCGTGCCACCTTCAACACTTTATGATAGCTTCTCACCGTCAGCTTCATCACTTCATAAGCCTGGCGCATCATCCGTTCTTCCTCTTTCCCAAGACGGCAGTATTTTTCAATTTCATTTTGCCCCATCTGCGCATTTTTTGTCAGCTTTTCTTCTCGAAAACGATCCATCTGACGCATTCTTGCAAGCATCACTTTTCCTCGCATGGTTCTGGAATCCATCCCTGTTCCCTTTCCGGTCAGTTCTTCATATTCGACCTTGGGTGCCTCCATGCAGATATCAATCCGATCCAGAAACGGCTGGCTCAACTTTCCCTGATAATTCCGGATCTGCCCGGGCGTACAGGTACATTGGGGACCAGGAGCCATTCCGCAGGGACATGGATTTGTTGCAGCAACCAACATAAAGTCTGCCGGAAAAATATAAGCTCCCTGCTGCCTTGCCAGATGAATGCATTTTTCTTCCAACGGCTGCCTGAGCACTTCCAGAACACCTCTCGGAAACTCCGCCAGCTCATCCAGAAAAAGCACACCTCCATGCGCAAGTGTTGCTTCTCCCGGCGATGGGATTCGTCCGCCTCCGATGAGCGCTGCCCGTGTCACAGTATGATGGACCTCTCGGAACGGTCTCTGCCAGATCAGCGGATTCTTTCTTTTAAGCAGTCCAGCCGTACTGTAAATCCCCGTGATCTCCAGACTTTCTTCCCGGTCAAGCGGTGGTAGGATCGTCGGGATCCGTTTGGCAAGCATCGTCTTTCCGGAACCAGGCGGACCGACATAAAGCAGGTTATGTCCTCCTGCCACTGCCACCATCGTTGCTCTTTTTACTGCTTCCTGTCCCTGAATATCACTATAATCTATGTCCCATTCTTCCATTCCATGAGCCTCTTCCTGGTCAGGTTTCTCCATCTGAGGCATATACTCACCCTTCAGCCATCTGCATACCTCCTCCAGAGTCTCTGCCCCAAAAATCTGTATTCCCTGCGCCAGCCTTCCCTCATCCTCATTTGACTTCGGAATCACACAACACCTAAAACCAGCCTTCTTTGCTTCCAGAACAATCGGAAGGATTCCCTCTACCGGCTGCAGCTTTCCATCCAGTCCGAGCTCTCCTGCAAGTAAAATATCCTCCACTGCTTTTTCCGGGAAAATCCCCATTGCCCCAAGTACTGCAACTGCAATTGGAAGGTCAAATACCGATCCCTTCTTGCGGACACATGCCGGCATTGCGCATGGCAGTTCTTACCCGTTCTGCGGCTTCCTTTACCTCAGAAGACAGATATCCCACCATATGAAACATTGGAAGTCCGTTCCCTGCATCTGCCTCTACCTGCACAAATTCTACTTTCAGCCCCAGAATCGTTGCCGAATGTACCTTATAAAATCCCATATTAAATTCACCCTTGCCTTTCCCCGGCAAAAGTTCAGAAGTTTTATTTCAGAAAATGTATGGCGAAATGCCATGAGTGATTTGCTAAAAGAAAACCGATATCTTTTAAAAAATGTATCCTTATGATAGTATGGGGAGGGGATTTTGTCAAGATGATTGGGAGGGGAAATTTGTGGGAGTAGGTTGTGAGGTCATCGTGGGAGAATCATCTCTTTCGATTCCATTGTGCAAACCATTCCGAGAAGCCTCTGAAAGCGAAAATTGTGTCAGCAATGGCTTCCACAATTTTTGAGTCTTCTCTCCATTGCACAATAAGTAAATCGAAAGAGATGATTTTCCCACGACAACCGCCGTACTTTACTGGCAAAGTTTTGCCTTGCTGTATCATAGATGGGACAAAATGCCACTGCACAGGTGGGATGGAACCCTGTGTGCAGTGGCATTTTCTAAATAAGCATTATTTGCTTAATCTTTGTTTCATGTATTCGTTGGCGTTTAATTCCAGGGTGTCTTCCAGTGGCGCAAGTGGTTCTATTTGACCGTATTTACGTTCTAGGGCAGTTTGTAATATAAAATCACAGAGTACCGGGTTCTTTGGTAAAAGGGAGCCGTGCGAATAGGTTCCGAAGACATTTTTGTAGCGGGCTCCTTCGGTTTGGTCTTCTCCGTTGTTGCCGTAGCCTTTGAGCATTTTGCCGAGTGGTGATACGCCTTCACCCAGGTAGGTCTTGCCGGAATGATTTTCAAAGCCGACTACGACAGCTCCACTGCTCTCCGGGAGGGTCTCAAACATATAATTGCCGATCATACGCTCTTTTGATCCAACGGTATGAATGTTGATCGCGCCGGTAAAATCGAGCTGGACACCATCCCAGGTCTTATAATACTGGCCAAGCATCTGATAGCCTCCGCAGATTGCAAGGAAGGTCTTTTCATCTTCCACAGCCGCGCGGATCTCTGCTGCTTTTCCGGTCCCCAGGTCTTTCAGAAGGACTTCCTGTTCAAAATCCTGACCTCCGCCAATGAAGAAGATATCATAGCGGTTTGCATCCAGAGTTTCTCCGATCGAGCAGCCTTCTACATTGACCTTGATTCCCCGATCCTCCATACGACGTTTCATTGTAATGATATTGCCCCGGTCTCCATACAGATTAAGGATGTCCGGATAGAGATGACAAATATTCAGTTCCATAATTCCCTCCTTATTCGTAAAATGCCTTAATATCGGTATGCTTGCTGATCTCGCCGCGCAGATCAAACATAGCGGTATAAGTCGGCATAATAAATGTCGGTGTCTCATCCGCTCCGATTGCTTCTAAAAGATTCTCATAGTCGCGGATCACTTCAATCCGTCCAGTGTCAAATCCTGCATATTTCAGGCGGAGTGCCATATCATCTGCACGGACTCCGGATACCAGAATACGGGTAAAGCGTGCGCTCTGGCGGGCAAGTGCTTCAAAATCCACATCCCAGATCCAGCTGATATCGGTTCCATCTGCATAACGGTCGTTCAGAAGGAACGCAATCTTGCACTCTTCCTCATCATTAGAGATCTGGTTGATGACCTGATTGTACCCTGCCGGGTTCTTGACAAGCATCATACGTGCTTTAGACTTGCCAAGTTCAAACTGTTCCGCACGTCCGAAACCACACTCAAATCTGCTGAGTGCATCAACTGCTGTGTCTTCATCGATTCCAACAATCTCCGCAGCCGCAACACAGGCTGCCGCATTGTAAATATTGTAACCTCCCGGAAGATTAATGTGCACATCATGGCTATGCCCGAATGCATTTAACACGATATCCGAAGAATCTGCTCCGGTACGCACTACCTGCGTCACGCCAACCTGCGGTGTCTGCCGGTGATATCCACATTTCGGACAGCGGAAACCGCCAAGATGGCTGTAAGTTCTGTAATCGTATTCATATTCTGTCTTACAATGAATACAGTACACTGCATCAGACAATTCAAACGCTGTCTCTTTGTAAATCGGCACATCCACCCCGAACCATACAACCTTATTCGGTACATCATCTGCAAGAGATGACGTCAATGAACAGTCCGCGTTCAGGCACAGGGTTGCATCCGGTACGTGGGTAATTCCTTCGCGGATTGCATTCAACGTGTGGGTGATCTCCCCATATCTGTCCAACTGGTCACGGAAAATATTGTTGACTACCAGACACTCTACCGGCAGCATCTCACTGGTCTTACGGAACGCTGCCTCATCGCACTCGATCAGTGCGTGTGTGTAGGAACACTTGCCAGAAAGACTGCAGTGCTGTGCAAACACCGTAATGATCCCGGTCAGAAGATTGGCACCTGATTTATTTGCGAAGTACTTATATCCGGCTTCTTCAAATGCCTGCTCGATCATACGGGACGTGGTCGTCTTTCCATTGGTTCCGGTCACTACCGTAACCTTCACCCCACGTGATAATTCCTTTAAAATATCTTTGTCAATTTTTAATGCGATCTTGCCCGGCAGGTTCGTTCCGCCTCGTCCCATCCGCCGCAGGACTGCATTGGATGTCTTACAGGCAAGTACCGCTAATCTTGTCCTTATTCCCATAATTTCTTCCTTTTCTCTCGTAATCTCATTTCTTTTGTAAAACATATCTGCTACTACATAATTCAACGCTCATTATAACGCATTTTCAGACGTACCACAAGCGCAAAATAACCCGAATGGAAAAGCACAGAACATTTCACTTTTACATACAATGTTAGTAACTCTATTTTGAGGTAATCGTATTGAAATCCTTTCCTCCGCCTCTTACTCCAAAAGAGGAATCCGAGCTTCTGAGACGCAGTGCAGACGGTGACAATGAGGCCCGTCATATTCTGATCGAGCGCAATCTCCGTCTGGTCGCTCATGTCATAAAAAAATATCAGCATCTGGAGGACGATACAGAAGATCTTCTGTCCATCGGAACCATCGGCCTTATCAAAGCAGTTTCCACCTTTAACCCGGACAAAAAAGCCCGGCTTGCCACCTACGCCTGCCGCTGCATCGAAAATGAACTTCTGATGATGCTGCGCACCAAGCGGAAGAGTAACCGGGAAACCTCCCTATATGAACCGATCGGTACAGACCGGGAAGGGAATGAGATCCGCCTGTATGATGTCATCGAATCTGATGAAGAAGATGCCTGTATGCAGCTTGCCCTGAAAAATGATATTTCTCTTCTCTATGAAAAACTGGAATCCGTTCTCACCGACCGCGAACAGCTGGTACTGAAAAAACGCTACGGTCTTTATGGTGAAAAAGAATATACCCAGAAAGAAGTTGCAGCTTCTCTTGGCATCTCACGTTCCTACGTTTCGCGAATTGAAAAAGGGGCGATTCAAAAACTCCGCCCCTGCTTTCTTCCTTCTCATTTTTAATTTTTGCCGGTCTAAATCCTGTCTGTCCATTTTAAAATTCATGATGCTTCTTTCACACCGGCAGACAGGACACTCTACTCAAACATTCCTATACCAAAAAGCAGAATGCCAAGTCCCAGAAAGACGCTACTTACAAGCACAAGCCCCAACAGAGTTTTCTTTTTCTCTCTTGGCAGAAGTCCCCTGTCGTATCCTGGCTGTCCTTTATGGATCAGGTAATTTCCCGCATAAATCAGAAACGGTCCTGCCGAAGCATAAATAAAATACACCGCCACCGTCACAAGCAAAATGCCTGTCGATGCCATAGCTTCTGCACTTTCCATCTGCTCTGAAGCCACACTGGAAGTAAGCTGTAAAAGCAATGTCGGTAACGCATTATTGATCAGATGGAAGAACATGTTATAAAACATGTTATCCGTCTCGGCAAGCAGATATCCCATGGCGATTCCAAGCATCGCTGTCGGCACAAACCGCCAGAAGCTTCCGTGAAATGCACCGAACACTGCTGCACTGATCAGAATTGCCGGCCATGGACTCCTAAAGCCACGAAAACAGCTGAAAAGCCCGCCTCTGAATGCTATTTCCTCAAAAATCGCCGGCGTGACACAGATCAGAAGAAATGCAAGTCCAAACGGCAGTCCGCCGGATAATTCACTCACACTTTCTGTAGCCCCACTCATCTGCTCCGGAAATACATAAAGCAGGATCGATGTCGGAATCATCGTGATCAGAAGGGTTCCGATCCACATCAGCAATGTTCCGACAGTCTTTGCGATCGTCGGTCTGTGAAATGGAAATGCACGCTTTACGTCTTCCCTGAAAAGCACTACTATTCCAAGTGCCAGCACCGCAAGAAGACCCTCATACATTGGAATTCCCCACTCACCAAAATAATAGACACAAAATCTGGAAAGCCAGAATATATCCACGCCGTACAGAAGGATCAGTACGATCGCCGCATATGGCTTCCACGTTTTTTTATTCATCTGCTTCCTCTTTTCTTCTGAGAATATCGTACTTGTCAGCCCTACCGGACAGTTCTACATACAGTACCTGCTTCGGATGTGGTGCACTCTCCTGTTCTTCTCCTTCTTCATTTACGATCCGTTTTACCTGAACCTCCACGTTATCTCCGTTCGGTTTCATGATCTCAATCGTCTCGCCCACCGAAAATTTATTTCTCTGTTCGATCTTCACCATACCGTCTTTAATCTCTTCTGTGATTCCAAGATATGTGTACTCCCGGATATAGGTGTTGCTGTCATAAATCTGTGCCTCTTCCGATGGTTTTCCAAAGAAAAATCCAGTTGTAAACTGCCGATAGGTACAATTCGAGATCTGGTCCAGATACCACGGCATATTCTTCCTGTAAAGCTCCGGATCTTTCTGATAATCATCAATTGCTTTCCGGTATGTTCTCGCTACAGTTGCCACATACAGAGCCGTTTTCATTCTTCCTTCGATCTTGAAGCTGTCAATCCCCGCATCGATAAGCTCCGGAATATGTTCGATCATGCAGAGGTCTTTTGAATTGAAAATATACGTTCCTCTCTCATTTTCATAAACCGGCATATATTCTCCCGGACGGGTTTCTTCCACAACAGAATATTTCCAGCGGCACGGATGAGTGCATGCGCCATGGTTTGCATCCCTGCCTGTAAAGAAATTACTGAGCAGACATCTTCCGGAATAAGAAATACACATTGCACCGTGTACGAATGTCTCAATCTCCAGATCATCCGGGATATGTGCACGGATTTCTTTGATCTCACGCATGGAAAGTTCTCTTGCAGATACAACTCTGCTCGCCCCTTGTCTGTACCAGAACATATAAGTTGCATAATTTGTATTATTGGCCTGTGTACTCACATGTCTTTCAATTTCCGGACATACTTCTTTTGCGATCTCAAATACACCCGGATCAGCAATGATCAATGCATCCGGTTTTATTTCCTTTAACTCTTTAAAATATTCCCGCACGCCTTCCAGATCGTAGTTATGTGCCAGAATATTTGCAGTTACATATACTTTTACATCATGCTCATGTGCAAACCGGATTCCTTCCATCATATCTTCTTTGGAAAAGTTCTTTGCCTTTGCACGAAGTCCAAATGCTTCTCCTCCAATATAAACTGCATCTGCTCCAAATACGACTGCAGTCTTCAACACTTCCAGGCTGCTTGCCGGTATCAATAATTCAGGATGTCTTGACATTATTTTTTTCCTTTCTGTTACTGTTATCTCCTGTTTTTATTTTCGCACGCTCAGTGCCACTCCATCTCCCAGCGGAAGAATAGATGTCTCAAGCTCAGGATGATGTTTCAGAGTATACAGATACTCCCTCATCCGGCTATGGATCGTGCGGTCTCTTCTTTCCACCGCAAACCGTGACTCAATAATATCTCCGTCCTGCAACACATTATCCGTGATCAGGATCCCTCCCGGCACAAGGAAACGCATCACCTGTTCTAAATATGCCGGATATTGTCCCTTTGCGGCATCCATAAACACAAAATCAAATCCTGCATCATCCGGCATGCCTTTCATAATCTCCAGTGCATCGCCTTCAAGCAACATAATTTTCTGTTCCATACCTGCCCTGGCAAAATTGGCTCTGGCAATTGGAATCCTTTTTTCGTAATTTTCGATTGTTGTAATGCGACATTCCTCCGGAGAATATTTTCCCATCAGAATTGCCGAAAATCCAACTGCTGTCCCAATTTCAAGAATCTTTACCGGACGTTTGATCTCCAGCATTACTTTCAGAAAACTTTTTGTCTCTTTGCGGATGATCGGAACCATGTCCGCAAGGGCTTCCTGTTCGATCTCATCGAGAACGGGGATGTCCGCGCTTTCCAGAGAATGGAGGTAAGTCGTCAGTCGTTCTTCTACTATCATATCTTCCTCTTTTCTTCCAAGGGAATTCTTATCCTATACATTTATCATAGAAGCGCAGACAAAGTTTATTTTCTTTTCAACTCTGACTGCGCTTCTTTATGCAGATATCTTCGCATCTGCTTATTTTCATAAAAATGCCACAGGCATCTTTATATTATACATCCATAATGATCGGAAGGATCATTGGTTTTCTCTTGGTTCTTTTCCAGATAAAATCATTCATTGTGTCGCGGATCACAAGCTTAATCTTGCTCCAGTCAGCATGACGGCTCATCAGACATTTTTCAACCGCTTCCGTAACAACCTTCCGTGCCTCTTCCATCAGGCTTTCAGATTCACGTACATAAACAAATCCACGGGATACGATATCAGGTCCGGCAAGAAGCTGGTTGGTACGCTTTTCCAGTGTCAGAACAACAATCAGGATTCCGTCTTCTGCCAGATGCTGACGATCACGCAGTACAATATTACCGACATCACCAACACCGAGTCCATCTACCAGAATTTCTCCTGTGTGTACCTTATCTAAAACTTCTGCACTTTCATCATCCAGTGCGAGTACATCGCCTGACTTGAGGATAAAAATGTTGTCCTTCGGAATCCCAAGAGATTTTGCAATACCTGCGTTCGCTTTCAGATGACGGTATTCTCCGTGAACCGGAATTGCATATTTTGGTTTTACCAGTGAATAGATCAGCTTCAGCTCTTCCTGGCACGCATGTCCGGATACGTGCGTATCCTGGAAAATAACATTCGCTCCCTTTTCAGAGAGTTCATTGATGATATTCGATACCGCTTTTTCATTACCCGGGATCGGATTAGAGCTTAAAATAATCGTGTCACCCGGCATGATCGAGATCTTCTTATGGATATCTGCTGCCATACGTGACAGAGCCGCCATAGATTCTCCCTGGCTTCCGGTTGTGATGATCGTTGTCTTCTCTCTTGGATAGTTTTTCAACTGATCTGTCTCGATCAGCGTATTCTCCGGCACATTCAAATAGCCAAGCTCTGATGCAACCGAAATGATATTTACCATACTGCGGCCTTCTACAACTACTTTACGTCCATACTTGTAAGACGTATTGATGATCTGCTGTACACGGTCTACATTCGAAGCGAAGGTTGCTACAATAATTCTTGTATTGGAGTGTTCGGCAAAAAGCCGGTCAAATGTAGCTCCCACTGTCCTTTCTGACTGTGTAAAACCAGGTCTCTCCGCATTGGTACTGTCTGACATCAATGCCAGTACCCCTTTCTTGCCAATTTCTGCAAAACGCTGCAGATCAATCGCATCACCAAATACCGGTGTATAATCTACCTTAAAGTCTCCGGTATGCACAACAATACCTGCCGGCGAATAGATTGCCAGTGCCGATGCATCCTGGATACTGTGGTTCGTCTTGATAAATTCAATTCTGAATTTTCCAAGATTGATCGACTGTCCATGGCGCACTACTTTTCTTTTGGTTGAGCGGAGAAGATTGTGCTCTGTGAGCTTTTTCTCGATAATTCCCATAGTCAGCTTTGTTGTATAAATCGGCAGATTAATCTCTTTAAGCACATAAGGAAGCGCTCCAATGTGATCCTCATGTCCATGTGTAATCACAAAACCCTTCACCTTATCCGCATTGCTCTTAAGGTAACTGATATCCGGGATTACAAGATCGATTCCGAGCATATCATCTTCCGGGAACGACAATCCGCAATCTACTACAATAATACTGTCTTCATATTCAAAGGCAGTGATATTCATTCCGATCTTTTCAAGGCCTCCAAGCGGAATGATCTTAAGTTTTGAGTTGCTTTTTTTCTTCAATCTCACACCTCCATATATTTTATGTATCTCATCCGTACATTTAATTATCGTAAAATTCGGAGTCCGCCTCTGTGTGCGAACCCCGTTCTTATCTGTCAGAAATATTCTTTTGACAGTTCCGTCTACACTTCAATCTCCACATCCTCCAGAAGCTCTTCGAACACCTTGAGTACGGCATTAAGCTCTACTTCCTCTTCTACCATCTCATAAACGCTGTCCTTCTCTTCCGGCGTACTTGTATCCTTCAAGATCAGGCACTCTGCATCATCCTCTTCTGAATCTGCAACCAGAAGGTAAGTCACTCCATTCAGTCTGGTCTGCTCCACAACAAAAAATTCTTCTGCTTCGCCGCCTTCTCCGCATGTAAACGTTAATTTTTCATTCTTCATATACTTTCCCCTTATCGTCTGATTGTATTCCAAAGCCTGTTACTTTTGCATACCCAGAGAGTCCAGATATCCCTGCAATATAAATACAGCCGCGATTTGATCCACATACTGCTTGCGGTTCTCCCGTCTTACGCCGGATTCCATAAGTGTCCGTTCCGCTTCCACCGTTGTAAGGCGCTCATCCCACATCACGATCTCAATGCCGGTACGCCGCTTCAGCATCTCTCCAAATTCCAGTGCCTTCTCTGCCCGTTCTCCGATATCATTATTCATATGTTTCGGAAAACCGATCACAAACTTCTCTACTCCATATTCGGTTGCAAGGCTCTCAATCCTTGCCAGTGTCTTCCGAAGCTTGTTCTCGTCCTTCCTCGTAACCGTCTCCACTGCCTGTGCCGTAATCCCCAGAGGATCACTTACAGCAACACCTACGGTCTTCGTACCATAATCAAGTCCCATTATCCGCATCATATCTTCAACCTACAGTTCATGTCTGATATAAGCTTTTAATAATTCTTCTACTATCTCATCCCGCTCAACCTTCATCACAAGGCTTCTTGCTCCGTTATAGCTGGTAATGTATGTAGGATCACCGGACATAATGTATCCTACAATCTGATTCACCGGATTATATCCTTTTTCCACCAGAGCATTATATACAATTTCCAGAATATCTTTTGCCTGGATCTGTGGTCCTGTCTCTACCTGAAAAAATTGTGTATTCGTTATATCTTTCATCTTACGACCTCCAATACTTCATATTCATTTTAATATAATCTATACAAAAATTCAATGCATAATTTGTGAAAGTGAAGTAAGTTCTATCTCTTTTAACTGATTGGTCCACCGGTCTGCCTGTTCCGGTTCGCATGGAACCCCAATCCGCAGATATTCCTTGGTGTGCCCTGTGACATAATTTTTCCCATCACGTTCTGTCATCTCTTCAAATAGAACTTCCACCTTTTTCCCAAGCCATCCTTCTTCATAGCGTTGCATTTTTTTGCGGTTCAGTTCCAGCATGATATTGCTTCTTCGCGTTTTTTCATGTTCCGGGATCTGCCCGTCCATCTTCGCAGCCTTCGTTCCCTGGCGTTTTGAATACTTAAATATATGAGTCTCATAAAAATTGATGCTGTCTACAAAGTCCCGGGAGGCTTCAAATTCTTCCTCTGATTCCTGCGGGAATCCTACGATCACATCGGTTGTCAATGCCGGATTTTCAAAATACTTCCGGAGAAGCTCACATTTTTCCCGATATTCTGCCGCATCATATCTGCGGTTCATCCGTTTCAGGGTTGCATCACATCCGCTCTGCAGAGACAGGTGAAAATGCGGACATATCTTCGGCAGGCAAGCCAGTTCTTTTGCAAATTCTTCCGTCACGATACGCGGTTCCAGAGAACCCAGACGGATCCTTTTGATCCCTTCAACTCCATGTACCACGCGGATCAGATCCAGGAGTCCTTCTGTCTGCTTTCCATTTTCATCTTTCCATTCCAGTCCGTAAGAACTGAGATGGATTCCGGTAAGCACCACTTCCTGATACCCATGTTCCGCAAGTGTACGCACCTCTTCCACTACATCTTCCTTTTTCCTGCTGCGCACGCGTCCTCTCGCATAAGGAATGATGCAGTAGGTACAGAACTGGTTGCAGCCATCCTGCACTTTCAGATATGCCCTTGTATGCTCTGCTGTCCGGGAAAGATGGAGGCTCTCATACTCGAAGGTATGGTTAATGTCAATGACCTCCTGCATCTGTTCCGGAATATCTTCTTTAAAATATTCTTCCAGAAGGCGGATCAGATCCTTTTTTTTATTATTCCCGATTACAATATCTATATTCTCATCCAGCTCACCCATATCCGCCTGCGCCTGCACATAACAGCCGGCCGCTACGATCACTGCATCAGGATTCTGTTTTCGGGCACGATGGATCATCTGTCTGGACTTGCGGTCTGCCATATTCGTCACCGAGCAGGTATTGATCACATAGACATCTGCCAGATCATGAAACGGTACGATCTCATATCCGTTCTTTTCCAGCAGTTCCTGCATCGCTTCTGTTTCATAAGCATTTACCTTACAGCCCAGGTTGTGTAATGCTGCTTTTTTCATAAATTCATCCTACTTTCAATATTTATAACATTTAACGAAAATTTCATTCATTCTTCGGCGTTTTGTTCCTTGACTTTTTTATGTATAACTTTTAATATAACTATAGAAAATGAAATCAAGGAGGTGTGTTTTCAATGAAAACCGTACAAATTTCTTTAAATTCTATCGACAAAGTAAAATCATTCGTAAACGAAATCACAAAATACGATTACGATTTTGACCTGGTATCCGGAAGATATGTGATTGATGCAAAATCTATCATGGGTATCTTCAGTCTTGATCTTTCTAAACCGATCGATCTGAACATCCATGCTGAGAACCAGGATGCTGATAACATCATCGAACTTCTGAAACCATACTTAGTATAATAGAATGTGAAGTATCAGGACGCAGTACATTTTCTGTACTGCGTCCTTTCCTTTTTTGAGGAGAGCCTGAAAAAGCTCCCCTTTTTCTTTTATTATTTTACGATGATCGTCTCCACAGTATTCACTGCTTCTGCAAACAGTTCATCAATCTTTTCACTTAAGTTTTCTTCTGATTTGCGGATCACTTCTACATTCGGTTTGGTTACCGGATGTTTTGCCACGAAGATCGTACAACAGTCTTCGTATGGAAGAATGGAAGTCTCATAGGTTCCGATCTTCTCTGAAATATCTACGATCTCCTGCTTGTCAAATCCGATCAGCGGCCGATATACCGGCAATGTACATACATCGTTGGTTGCCATCAGGCTCTGCATGGTCTGGCTTGCCACCTGTCCGATACTTTCACCAGTAATAAGTCCCAGGCATCCGTCTTCTTTTGCAAAATGCTCTGCAATCCGCATCATATAACGGCGCATGATGATCGTCAGTTCATCATGTGGGCATTTTTCATAGATATAAAGCTGGATATCGGTAAAGTTGACTACATGCAGCTTGATCGGTCCTGTATATTTGGAAACCTGCTTTGCAAGATCCACTACCTTCTGTTTGGCCCTCTCGCTGGTGTACGGCGGTGCATGGAAATAGGTTGCCTCCAGTCCGACGCCACGTTTGGAGATCATATAACCTGCAACCGGACTGTCGATTCCACCGGAAAGCAGAAGCATCGCGGTTCCATTGGTCCCGATCGGCATACCGCCAGGTCCCGGAATGATCTCGGAATAGATATAAATCTCTTCTCTTACCTCTACATGAAGCAGTACATCCGGGTGGTGTACATCTACCCGGATTTCCGGGAATGCATACAGAATAGCTTCTCCGAGGTCATAATTGATCTCCATTGATTTCTTCGGATAGGTTTTCTTTGCACGACGGGACTCTACCTTAAATGTGATATTCTTATCCGGATAAACCTCATCCATGTATGCGATCACATCTTTTTTCAGTTCTTCAAATCCTTTATCCTCTACGCGGACAACCGGACAGATCCCTACAATTCCGAATACTCTTTTCAGAGCTTCTACCACTTCATCTCCGTCATAATCTCCGTCACAGTCCACATAAACTCTTCCCTGTGCTTTATAAGTATGGAACAATCCGTCCAGGTCCTTTAATGAATGCTTGATCTGTCTTACCAGCGCATCCTCGAACATATAGCGGTTCTTTCCTTTGATTCCGATTTCTCCATATTTTATCAAATAAGTCTGAAACTTCATTCTTTCCTCCTAATGGCGTGTGTACTTTCTAAGCATCGGTACACAATTATATAATGTTTCCAGCGTATAGTCAATTTCTTCTTCTGTAGTAAATTCTGACATACTGAATCTGAGCGTTGCGTCCAGATATTCTTTTCCGGCTCCGATTCCCTTTAACACTCCGCTGATCGCCGGATGGTTGGATGCACATGCCGAACCGGATGATACATAAATCCCCTTCTCTTCCAGTGTATGAAGAAGAACCTCACTCCGGATTCCTGCAAATCCCACACTGATGATATGTGGTGCACTTGTTTCATCATAAAGTCCGTGGATCACAGTATGATCGATTTTCTGTACCCCTTCGATAAAGTGCTGTTTCAGGGCACGCATATGTGCCACCTTTTCATCCAGGTCTGTGTAAATCGTCTTTGCTGCCAGCCCGATTCCTGCAATCCCCGGTACATTTTCTGTTCCGGAACGCATGTTTTTCTGCTGCTCGCCTCCGAAAATGATCGGTTTTACTTTTGCTTTTTCATTGATATAGATAAAACCGATTCCCTTCGGTCCATGGATCTTATGTCCGCTTACAGAAAGCATATCGATTCCCATCTTTTTCGGGTAAATCTTATATTTTCCAAATCCCTGTACTGCATCCACATGGAACAAGATATTTTTATTATAAGCCTTTACGATCGCAGATGCTTCTGCAATCGGCTGAACCGATCCCACTTCGTTATTCACATACATGACCGATACCAGGATCGTCTCGTCACAGAGCGCTTCCTTTAACGCATCCAGGCGAATCCGTCCATACTCATCAACCGGAAGATAGGTCACACGATAGCCCTCCTCCTCTTCCAGGTAACGCATGGTATTGAGAATTGCCGGATGTTCAATTGAACTGGTGATCAGATGCTTGCCGGCACGGTGATTGGCACGTGCACCTCCGATCAATGCAAGGTTGTCACTTTCTGTTCCACCGGATGTGAAATAAAGTTCCTTTTCCTGCACCTTCAGAATCTTTGCAAGTGTCTCCTTCGCCTCACGGACATACGCTTCTGCATCCACACCTTTTTTATGCATGGAGGATGGATTGCCGTAATCCTCACACATCACTTTTCCGACTATATCCCGAACACACTCATAGGCTCTCGTTGTTGCTGAATTATCCAGATAAACTTCCATTTTTCTTTGTCTCCCAAACACTTCTTCTCTTTATCTTATGCAGTTCTTTGCCTGCCGGTCTACTGTTCCAGTTCAAACATCAGTACAGCAAGCGTTGCAAGTCCGGCTGTCTCTGTCCGCAGGATCCGCCTGCCCAGGGTGATGACCTTCGCCCCCATACTGACTGCTGCATCAACTTCTTCCGGTTCAAATCCACCCTCTGGTCCGATAAAAATCCCAACAGACTGTCCACTTTTAATCTGGCGGATCACTTCTCTTGTCACTTCCATACCACCTGCAAGTTCATACGGAAGCAACGTCACATCAAGCTCTTCTGCCATTTTCAGTGCTTCTTTATAAGAAAGCGGCATGGTAACTTCCGGGATCCGGCTTCTTCCGGCCTGCTTTGCCGCACTTTCTGCGATGGAATTCCAACGGTCTGCTTTTTTCGCTGCTTTCTTATCATCCAGACGAACAACAGAACGCTTCATTGCTACAGGAATCACCTGATGCACGCCAAGCTCCACCGCTTTTTGCACGATCAGCTCCATCTTGTCGCTTTTGGGAAGCCCCTGGAAAAGATACAGCTTTGACGCCGGTTCCGTGTCCGCTTCCATCTCTTCCAGAATATGCAGAACCGCCATATCTTCTTCATAGGCTTCCACCTCGCACAGATAGGTTCTGCTTTCTCCGTCACTGATTTCAGCCTTTTCATGCAGCTTCATCCGGAGCACATTCTTCATATGATTAACATCTCCGCCTTCAATCCGGATCTTATCTCCGGAGATCTGCTGTGGTGTTACAAAAAAATGATGCATCTTTTCTGATCCTCTCTGCCTACGCTTTCGTTTCTTTTCTCGCTGTTACAGATACCCATTCTCCCTGATGATGAACCTCCAGAACCGTGAGACCTGCTGCCTCTACCGCTGCTTTTACCGTCTCCTCCTTGTCTTCGATGATACCACTTGTCACGTAGATACCACCGTCTTTTAACTGGTTCACGATCACCGGTGTCAGCGGCACCAGTACGTCTGCAAGAATATTCGCCACAACGATATCATAGCATCCATAACCAACTTTATCCTGAACCGCTTTATCATCAATGATATTTCCGATCATTACTTCGTATTTATCCTTTGAAATACCGTTGACTTCCATATTTTCATAGGTTGCATCAATCGCACACGGATCCAGGTCTGTTCCTACAGAATACTTTGCACCGAACATCAGCGCCAGCATTCCAAGAATTCCACTTCCGCATCCTACATCCAGAATTCTGGTGTCCTCTGTCACATATTTGCGGAGCTGACGGATGCAGAGCTGTGTGGTCTCATGCATTCCCGTTCCGAATGCAGTTCCCGGATCGATATGCACGATCATCTTGCCTTCATCTTCCGGCTTTACTTCTTCCCAGGACGGAATGATCAGGATATCATCCACATAGAACTGGTGAAAATATTTTTTCCAGTTATTGACCCAGTCCACATCCTCTGTCTGGGATTCTTCTATCGTTCCTTCACCTACTTCCACATAGGCACGCATATCTTCCAGTTCATTTTTCACAGCTTCCAGAAGACTTTCTTTATCTTCATCTTCTTCCAGATAGAAACTGATATATGCGATGCCGTCATTGATTCCTGTCTCCGGAAGGATATCAACAAACATCTGCTCTTTTTCCGCCTGTGTCATCGGAATCTTATCCTCAATCTCGATTCCCTGTACACCAAGGTCCATCAGCATACTACTGACAATGTCTTCTGCCTCGGTTGTTGTCTTTAATCTGAATTTATTCCACTTCATATTGGTTCTCCTTTTATTGTTGTCCAAGCAAATAATCAATAAACTGCTGTGCAGTACGTCCGCTTAATCCACCATGGCTCAATTCCCATTTGTTTGCCTCCAGAAGAAGCTTTTCCTCTTCCATCTCGACACCGTAACGATCTGCAAGCGTGGTGACAATCTTCTGGAATTCTTTTTTATCCGGTTTTCCAAAATAAATGGTCACGCCGAATCTTGCTACCAGCGAAAGTTTCTCCTGTACGGTATCATTGGTGTGCAGTTCTTCATCTCTGTCAGCTTTATCTTTGAATGTCTCACGTACCAGATGTCTTCTGTTAGAAGTTGCATAGATCAGGATATTATCCGGTTTCTTCTCCAGACCGCCTTCGATCACCGCTTTCAGATATTTGTACTCAATCTCGAATTCTTCAAAAGAAAGATCATCCATATAAATAATAAATTTGTAATTCCGGTTCTTGATCTGTGCGATCACATCATTCAGGTCTTTGAACTGATGCTTGTACACTTCGATCATACGAAGTCCCTGGTCATAATACTGATTCAGGATTGCCTTGATCGAAGAAGATTTACCGGTTCCGGCATCACCAAAAAGCAGACAGTTATTAGCTTTTTTACCCTTTACAAATGCCTCGGTATTATCGATCAGTTTCTTCTTGGCAATGTCATAGCCCACCAGATCATCCAGATGGACGTGTGCAATCTTGGTGATCGGCACGATCTGTGCTCCTTCTTCCGTATGCTCAATACGGAATGCCTTGTGAAGTCCGAAAGTTCCCACTCCGAATTCTTTGTAGAACTGGGTTACAGTTGTCTTAAATTCTTCTGCATCATCTGTCTGTGCAAGAGCTTTGCTTAAGTCGCAGATCCGATCGCGAATCCTCTTGTTAAATACATGTCCCTTGGCATTGACCGGATGATAGTCCTCAATCAGTTCCAGACTGTCTGTACCGAGCTTTTTACCCATCTCTTTCAGATCATATTCGAACAGTTCTTTGAAAATCTGAAAATCATGAAGGGCTGCTTTATTGACGCTTCCCTCTACCTCTCCTACCACTTCACAGGCTGTGCTGTAAGCATTCTCACTGTTGGCAAGCAGGAACGTCAGGAAGGTATGCCAGAGGTTCCCCTCGAATCCATAGTTTGCAGCCAGCTCGATCAGCTCATTTAAATTTTCGAAAAGAAGGCTCTTCAAATCCTCTTTGTTATAATAATCATTATCTGCATTGTCGATCAGAAATGTCATGTCCCGAAGCAGATCTTCATGTTCCATATAACGATATAATATCAGTTCATTTGTTCTCATAGACGTGTCCTCTCTTTTTCAGTCTAATAATTTCCAAGGATTTTCAGGTTCAGTGCTTCTTCCCTCAGTCCACGGATCGCATTTTTCACTGCGGCATCTGCCAGATTTCCTTCAAAGTCCACAAAGAAACGATATTCCCAGCTTTTTCCTTCTACCGGCCGGGATTCGATCTTTGTCATGTTCAGGTCATTGTAAATAAAATGGGAAAGCAGATGGTACAACGATCCACTCTCATGCGGTATTTCAAAGCAAATACTGATCTTGGATGCATTTTTCAGGAATACCTTCTGGTTTGTGACAATGATAAATCTTGTACTGTTGTCAGATTCGTCATTGATCTCTCTTGCCAGGATATCCAGTCCGTAAAGCTCTGCTGCATATTCGTTGCAGACAGCTGCCTGCGTGGTATCCTGGTCTTCCATCATCTTCTTGGCCGCCATAGAAGTATTGGCAACACTGATCTGCTGCCAGGTTCCGTGTTCATCCAGGAAATGGGATGTCTGCATCAGTCCTTGTGGATGTGAATACACTCTTTCAATGCTGGAAAGTGTAGTTCCTTTCACTCCGGCAAGCATATGCTTAATCGGAAGGACCGTCTCTCCTACAATGTAATTTTCAAATTCCACCAGAAGGTCATACACCTGTGTCACCGGACCTGCGGAAGAATTTTCAATTGGAAGGACTGCATAATCTGCGCTTCCCTCTTCAATTGCTTCCATTGCATCACGGAATGACGGTACATGGAAGTTTTTCACATTTTTCCCAAAATATTTTAACATAGCTGCCTGGTTGTTGGCTCCTTCCACTCCCTGGAAGACCACACGTGCACCATCAAGATCCAGCTGATCCAGTCCGATAAAGGGAAGTCTTCCCAGAACTCCTTCCTCAGAAAGACGCTGGTACTGCAGCTTTCTGCTCATGCTCATCAGCTGTTCAAAAAGCTCCCGGATCCCTTTTTTGTTAAAATCTGTGGACACCTTTTCTGCTACTGCTGCCAGTTTCTCGTTCTCTCTTGTCTTATCAAATACCTTTCGTCCGTTCTTTATCTTATATTCTGCAACTCCTTCGCAGACCTTCATACGTCTCTCATAAAGCGTGGTGATCTGGTCATCGATCACATCCAGCTCTTTTCTCATCTCTTCCAGACTCTGCATTGTCCCACTCCTTATCGTTTTATCCTTATGTCTTCTTACGCTGACGTTACTAATTTTTCATTATAATATATTTTTTCTGTAAAATCTACATTTCTTCGCAAACCCGATCAGAAAAAACATGTAAAACTTTGTTGAAATAACCATGTTTTTGTTATATTATAGATAAAGAATATATGAACCCGCACATATTTTGCGGTTATTTTTAAGGAGGTTTCTTATGAGACATTTAATGAGTCCTTTAGATTTTTCTGTGGAAGAGCTCGATAAGCTTATGGATCTTGCAGGTGATATCGAAGCTCATCCAGAAAAATATGCACATGCTTGCGCAGGCAAAAAGCTTGCCACTTTATTCTATGAGCCAAGTACCCGTACCCGACTGAGTCATGAAGCAGCAATGATGAATCTCGGTGGTAATGTACTTGGCTTTTCTTCGGCAGCTTCCAGCTCTGCTACCAAAGGGGAAAGCGTAGCAGATACGATCCGTATGGTTTCCTGCTATGCAGATATCTGTGCGATCAGACATCCAAAAGAAGGTGCACCGATGGTTGCAGCACAGCACTCTTCAATCCCGGTGATCAACGCAGGTGATGGCGGACATCAGCATCCTACACAGACACTGACTGACCTTTTAACCATCCGTTCTTTAAAAGGACGTCTGAATAATCTGAAGATCGGACTCTGTGGAGACCTCAAATTCGGTCGTACCGTACATTCTCTGATCAATGCCCTGGTGCGTTATGAGAACATCGAGTTTGTACTTATTTCACCGGAGGAACTCCGTCTGCCAAGTTATGTACGCAAAGACGTACTGGATAAGAAAAATATCCCATATACAGAAGTAGAACGCCTGGAGGATGCCCTTCCGGATCTCGATATCCTTTATATGACACGTGTTCAGAAGGAACGTTTCTTCAACGAGGAAGATTATATCCGTATGAAAGATTTCTACATCCTGGACAAAGGGAAAATGGAACTTGCACCAAAAGATATGCTGGTTCTCCATCCACTTCCGCGTGTCAACGAAATTTCTGTTGAAGTTGATGATGATCCAAGAGCTGTTTATTTCAAGCAGGTACAGTATGGTGTCTATATCCGTATGGCACTGATCCTGACACTTTTGGATATTCATGTAGATTAAGGGAGGCGAAAGACATGGTTGAAAATACACTGAACATTGGGAAAATTTCAGAGGGCTTCGTACTGGATCACATCAAAGCAGGAAAAAGCATGGATATCTACAAATATCTGAAACTTGATCAGCTTGACTGCTGCGTAGCCATCATCAAGAATGCCAAAAGTAACAAGATGGGTAAAAAGGATATCATCAAGATTGAATGCCCGATCGATATCATTGATCTGGATATCCTTGGTTTTATCGATCATAATATCACGGTAAACATTATCGAAGATTCCAAGATTGTTGAGAAAAAAGAACTGAAACTGCCATCTGAAATCAAGAATGTGATCAGATGCCACAATCCGAGATGTATTACTTCGATTGAACAGGGACTGGATCATGTGTTTGTACTGACTGATCCGGAGAACGAAGTGTATAGATGTAAATACTGTGAAGAGAAATACAACAGAAAGCGGGGCTAGCGTCGGCTTGTTGGACTAGGCGGACAGGTGCCACGCAAAGGACGCATGAAAAAAGAAAATTTTTTCATGCGTCCTTTATTTTTTGTCTCCTTCGTACAGTAAGAAAGGAGATCTTGGTATTGCTCGTCCTGTTTTCTGCAGTATGTTTGTCCGGCACAGCATACAGTGGATATTGACAGAATGCAGTCATAGGCTTGCAGGGACAAAGCACATCATCACTGCGGATCTTCCTATTTTCTTCAGTCCTGACAGATCCAACTCATACACATTCCAACAAGCAGGATCAGCGCAATACTTAATAACATAAAAAATGCCTCCTATAGACGCAGAAAAACAAAAGCGAATATGTCTTCGAAATTTCTGGTATTTGTCCATAAAAATCTTTCCCTTGATTTTAAAACAAATCCAGCATATTATCCAGATACAATTCCTCTCTTACATGCAGCTGATATTCCGGCTTTGTCATATAATACAGTAGAAATTCCAGGATCAGCGCACTTCCAAGTCCCCTGCCTTCGATCTTAAAATTTATAAATCCCATCGGCAAATAGATATTTTTGATATCATCTACACTGATAAATCCCGGATTTGTCATTGCTTTTGAAAAACGATAGCCTTCCTTTGCATTTGGCGCAATACACCGGTGTTCCTCTCCATCTTCTCCGAGATTCTTCCGGCTCACATCCTCATAACAGGCTTTCCGGTCCCTGCAGCCAAACCAACAACACTCATTACACAGGAATTCAACTTTATCCTTCTGACCTTCTGATAATGTATTCCATTTATCCAACATCTTATTCAGACGGAAATCCGGCACGACATATTGAAAATCTTCTCTCTGGATTTCCCGCAGACACTCCTGAAATTCGGTCAACACTTTCGTGGTAGATGAAACCAGATAGAACCCCGGATACTTCTTTTTCAGATAATCCACCAGCAGTTCTGAGTGCACGATCACACCGTTTTTCACACCTGTGCTTTTCTCAAATAACTGACAAAGTATATTGCATCTCTGATCCGCAAGGTGCTCTTTCCTGAGCAGAGAATTACTAAAGGTCAGACGGGCAGAAATCCCGTACTTCTGTATAAGTGCAAGCACTTCTTCCGGCTCAGTTTCTCCTGCTTCCACACGTCCTCCGCCCCACAGGCAGTCTTCCGGGGCTCCATAAATGGAACCAATCTCACACCAGTCATAGAAATACTCCCTGTGTGTATAAAACAGCGGCAAAAAAAGTCTGTACAGTTCATAAAATTCAAACAAGCCCGGAAGATGGTAATATGCTACATTTTCTCTTTCCCGACTTTGAAAACGATCATTCCTCATTTGACACTCCTACATAACTTTAATCCTTCTAAAACTACCATATTTTTCAAACGATTGTCAAACGGATTATCACGTTTTTTTATTTTTCATTCCACTCAAAAAATCATTCACACAATACTACGATATCATAAAAACTAAAGTTTTTTAAAGAACACCACAACAAAAAAAGAATCTATATCCTTCATGAATATGAATACAGATTCTTTTCAATATTTCTCAATTAAAAATAAAAAAGCAAGCAAAACGATAAGCCGGGTTATGTCGTGGACGTTCATCTATCCAGTTCTGCTGTTGCCAGCAGACTCAAGCGACCAACCTGAAGCATGACGGGCCGCCATACCACTTCTTTTCGGTCTTGCTTCGGATGGGGTTTACATATGCCCTGTGTGTTACCACCCAGGCGGTAGTCTCTTACACTGCCCTTCCAACCTTACCTGCATCTGCAGGCGGTATATTTCTGTTGCACTATCCTTAGAGTCACCTCTACCGGACGTTATCCGGCATCCTGCCCTGTGAAGCCCGGACTTTCCTCGTCTGCGGCCTTTCGGCACCTGCATCCGCGAACGTCTGTCTTACTTGCCTTAGATACTTTATCACATTTTTTTATCAGTGTAAAGGATTTCTTCTACACCCCCGGATCAACCTGCAGCTCATTTCCGTCTGCTGCCGTTGTCGCAAGAGTATCACAACGTTCATTCTGCGGGTGTCCATCATGCCCTTTTACCCAATTGAAGTTCACCTGGTGCGGCTTTTTCGCTTCCAGAAGACGCTTCCACAGGTCGGTATTCTTGACCGGCTCATTCTTCCCACGCTTCCAGCCTTTTTTGATCCATCCCTCAATCCAGTGCTGATTGAATGCATTGACCACATATTGAGAATCAGAATAAAGCTCTACCTCGCAAGGTCTGTTGAGCGCTTCCAGCCCCCGGATGACAGCCATCAGCTCCATCCGGTTATTGGTTGTCCGCACATAGCCGCCAGAAAGCTCTTTAACGTGAAGTTCTCCCTTCGGGTCTACATATTCCAGAACGACTCCATAACCGCCCGGTCCGTCCGGATTACCTCTTGCCGCTCCATCTGTATAAATACTGACTTTCATAAATTGTCTCCTTATAGTTCAAATACCTGTCCCATTTCCCGGATCCGCATGATCTTCTCCCGGTATGGTTCTGATACTTCCATTCCGATAAGCCGATCCTGCACCTCGTACTGCTTCCACATATGCATCGGAAATACAATCTTCGTATCCGTATGCCGCATATACCAGTCAAAGCCCCAGTAAAACTGCTCTTCCTGTCTCGGGTCAAGCACGACAAATGCAAGATCGATCTTTTCACCGGTCAGCGTTTCAATCTCCTTTTGATAATCGCCGCGCATCATCCGGTTATACGCATCATCTTCCTCTTCCCAGTGCCACCAGTTCAGATCCCCTGCATGATAAATGATCCTGTCTTCGCATCTTACCAGAAAGGCAACCCCTTCATCGGTTGAGCGCAGACTTTTTACCTTTGTATCCTCGACAATAATCTCATCCCTTTTTCGCATGAAATGTTCCGACACACGCTGCTCCTTTTTCGCAATTCCGATATCCTTCGGGAAAATATATTCCACATCCGGATACACATCCACAAGCTTCAGGATCTCTCTGTTAAAATGATCCGGATGGGAATGGCTGGCAAATACCAACAGCTTCTTCGCCGGATCAAACTCCGGCATCGTTCCTTCATAATAGTCAAATAATAAAATATGGGATTCCAGTTCCACCGAAAATCCGCTGTGTCCGATATACGTCACCCTCATCTGTCTGCCTACTCCTCAACATCATCATGTTCACCGACTGCCGTCTCTGTCGCATAAACAATCTCCGGAAGAACATATTCCAGACACTCTTTAATGATCTTCGGACTTCCCGGAAGATTGACGATCAGGGATTTACCCCGGATACCTGCTGTTCCTCTCGTCAGCATTGCCCTTTTTCTGGTCCGTGTCATAAAAAGACGCATCGACTCTCCAATCCCCGGAATCTCCTTATCGACCACTGCCTTTGTCGCTTCCGGAACACAGTCCTCTTCTCTGCATCCGATTCCACCGATCGTAAGGATCAGATCTGCCATCTGTGCATCCGCGATCTTCGCAAGGATCTTGCGGATAACCTCCCTGTCATTTGGTACCGGCTGTACAAGCTCCGTCTTGAAGCTGACCTGATCGAGCACTCTTCGCACGATTGGCGAACACGTATCATCCTTCTGTTTTCTGTATATCATGGTGTCTGCTGATACAATTGCTACTTTCATAGATGTCCCTCTTTTCTTTTCTCCTCACGTATAGATTTCATGGTATCTTATATGACCATTCATTCCATGAAAATGTATCCCCTAACGTATAGACTTTAGTATAACATACTCTCGGATTGCCATGCAAGTTTCCTGCCGCCAATCGAATTGATTTAAGAAAAATTTTAGATAATGATGCAAACCATACCTCCGTTGCTGTCATTGACGATTTTCTGCATGGTGTCCTGCAGTTTTGCCTGACTCTCATCTCCGATCATGGCGATCTTGTTTCGCACGCCATCCATCACCAGCTCTTCGATCGATTTTCCGAAAATATTGGTTCCCCAGACTCCATCCGGGCTCTTTGCCGCCTCGTTGATATAATTTACCAGATCCTTTGCCTGCTGCTCACTCCCCACGATCGGTGCGATCTCGGTCTCAATGTTAGCTCGGATCATATGGATAGAAGGTGCTTCCGAACGGATCTTTACTCCGTATTTATTGCCCTGCCGGATTACCACTGGATCGTCCAGCCGGATTTCTTCTCTTGTCGCGCTGACTACACCGTAGCCTTTCATTTTAACCGAAGCAAGTGCATCTTTGACACTTTCATATTCTTTCTGGAGCATGGCAAGATTACGCACTGTATGGATCAGATCATATTCCCCGCTGATCTGCGTTCCGGTCAGATCACTTAACATTTCATAATAACAGCCATCTTCCACCTTGATTTCAACCGAGATCTCACCGGTATCCATGGACACACCTGTTACATTTACTGCATTTATGTAGGTACTCTGCTCCGGCTTCCGGATCTCCATCGCATCCCGGATTTCTCCGATTCTGCCCATGACTTCTCTTACATAAGATACCAGCTCTTCCCGGACCTTGTGATCTGCTGTAAGTATTTCCACCCATTTTGGAAGGAAAAATTTTACTTCTGTGACCGGAAATGCAAAGAGCACATTTTCCATGATCCGGTGGATATCTTCTTCCCGGAGCTGTTCACAGTTGACCGGAAGTGCCGTTACCTGATATTCTTTCTGGATTTCTTCTGCCACGTTTTTTGCCTCTGTGCTGTACGGTTTCCGGGTATTGACCAAGACCACGAACGGCTTGCCAATGCTTTTCAGCTCCTGGATCGTTTTCTTTTCTGCCGCCCGGTAGCTGTTTCTGGGAAGCTCTCCGATACTTCCATCTGTCGTCACAACAATCCCGATCGTGGAGTGGTCATGGATTACCTTTTTCGTCCCGATTTCTGCCGCCTTTGTAAACGGAATTTCTTTTTCGTTCCACGGCGTTTTCACCAGACGTTCTGCTCCATTTTCCATGTGACCGGCGGCTCCCTCCACCATATAGCCCACACAATCGATCAGACGCACCAGCACACTCACATCCTTTGCGAGCTGGATTTCGGCAGCTTCTTTTGGCACAAATTTCGGCTCCGTTGTCATGATGCTCTTCCCTGACGCAGACTGCGGAAGCTCATCCACCGTCCGCTCTTTTGCATGCTCATCGGTCATTTTCGGCAGCACCAGCACATCCATAAAACGCTTGATAAAGGTTGATTTGCCACTCCGTACCGGTCCTACCACACCCAGATAGATCTCTCCATTCGTCCGGCACTGTATATCCTTGTATAAATCAAATGTATCCATACACTGTCCCCCTTTGATTGCTGATACAGTGTATGCGGGCTTTCCCCTGTTTAGAACAACTATACTGCCAGTTCACTTTTACTTTCTTGCCATCAATTTCAAAATCGGGTATGATAAATGGTAACAAAAAAACGTATTACAGGCACGTAATGCCTTTCATTTATCAGAAAATCCTATTGGGATTTTCTGACAGTCAAAAAAGGAGGTATCCTATGCACGTAGGAAGAAAAGCACAAAAAAGAGAAAAAAAAGCCATGTCTGTCTCCCTGTACGGGAATCTGTTTTTCGTTATCGTTGAGATCGTCATGGCAATCTACACCAGTTCCCAGGCAGTTCTTCTGGACGCAATCTATGACGGAGTCGAGTTCTGCATGCTCCTGCCGTCGCTTTTTCTGATTCCGCTACTTTACAAGCCATCCAATGAAAAGCACCCGTTCGGTTATATGCAGATTGAATCTATGTTTGTCGTTGTCAAGGGCATTACCATGACTGGCGTTACCGTCGGGCTGATCCTGAACAATATCGAAATCATGATCCATGGTGGCAGAAAAGTCGCTTTTGATACCATTGCCTGGTTTGAATTATTTGCATTTTTTCTGGGAATTACCGTATCCATTTATCTCAAATATAAGAATCGTCTGATGGATTCCCCAATGATCACAATGGAAATGGAAGGCTGGGAGATCGACAGTATTGCCTCTTTCGGTATGGCAATTGCCTTCTTTCTTCCGGTTCTGCTGCCTTTTCCATGGTTCAGACCCATAACACCTTATCTTGACCAGATCATTACCGTCACCCTGTCCATCTTTATGCTGCCGACGCCGATAAAGACGGTAATAACCGGACTTCGGGATCTGTTCCTGATCCCGCCGGAGGAAGAGACTGTTGATGAAATTAAAGAAACGATCGAACCTGTCCTAAATGCCTATGGTTACAAAAAACTCTACTATGACATTCTCCGTACCGGAAGAAAGCTCTGGATCAGTGTTTACATCACCTTTGACAAAGATCTGGTTTCCATTACCCGGTTTAAGATCGTACAGAATTTCTGTATCCAGGCTCTTGCGAAAAAATATACGGATTTTTATTTTGAACTTCTGCCGGATATTGTGTTTACCACGGATGATGAGGCATTGACCAATCATATCGTAAACCAGTCGGAAGAGGTGGATCAGAATGCAAAATTTGCAGACTGAATTATCTGATCTTTATTCTTTAAAAATACTCATTTTCCAAGAAAAGCTGCCTTAATCGGCAGCTTTTCCTTTAAATTCTTTGATTGGATTCTTGATAAATTTTATGTACTGCTTTCTCAGCCATTCGATCAGCTTCGTCAGATACCGAAGTACCGGCTCGGTCGCGATAGAGAATACTACAAAAAGCATAATGCATTTTCTGGACATTCCCGTAATCGCAAATAACTGTGGCAGGAAGATACTGCATCCTAACAGTCCGATCACGCATCCGATCCAGACGATCATACGCAGTGCATTCATCGGCTGGCAGATCCGGTAAAGGATCATGAATCCGACAATTGCAAGCAGCATCGTCGCCGCCGTAGAAATATCTTTGGATGCAACTCCGAACGTCTGCCCAAATACAACCAGCGCACCAACCGCAAGTACATCCGTAAGTCCTGCCGGAAGTGCCTTTAAGAACACATTAGTCAGGAAGTGTCCCTTAATGATATCCCGGTTCGGCTGCAGTGCCAGGAAGAATGCCGGAATACCGATCGTATACATGCTGATCAGCGATACCTGGGATGGCTCCAGCGGATAGGTAATCATAAAGACTGCCGAGAAAATTGCAAGCAGGAAGGAAAAAATATTCTTCACCAGGAACAGACTTGCTGAACGCTGAATGTTATTGACAACTCTTCTTCCTTCCAGAACAACCTCCGGCATCCTTGAAAAATCGGATTCCAGAAGTACCACCTGGGACGCCTGGACCGCCGCATCGCTTCCTGATGCCATCGCCACCGAACAGTCTGCATCCTTCAGGGCAAGTACATCATTAACACCATCACCGGTCATAGCGACCGTCATTCCCTGCTTTTTCAGTGCCTGCACAAACTGTCTTTTCTGTTCCGGGATTACCCTTCCGAAGACCGTATATTTGCTCACCGCAAGGGCAATATCTTCTTCGGTCTTTAATGTTCCCGCATCCACGTAATTCTCTGCGCCTTCAATTCCGGCCTGCTTCGCAGTCTCCGATACGGTGATCGGATTATCACCCGAAATAACTTTTATCGCAACACCCTGGTCCGCAAAATATTTGAAAGTCGCAGGCGCTTCTTCCCTGACTTTATTGAGAAGGAGGACATAACCAAGCGGCGTTACCGTTCCAGTCAGCGGCTTACCATCCGGCTCTCCATCATAGCTTCCAAATACCAGTACACGGAACCCCCTGGACGTATACTGTTCTATTCTTCCCTGATACTTTGTATAATCCTCACGCACGACAAATTCCGGTGCACCAAGCACATATGCCTGATCTTTGAAAATTACTCCGCTGTATTTGACCGTGGAAGAAAAAGGAATCACTTTTTCCGGCACTTTATCTGAATGCTCTGTAAAATGTTCTTGCATCGCATGCATCGTGCTGTTATCCGCGTCCATTCCTTTGACAAAATCGCCAATCATCCGGTTCAGATCCGGCATCTTTTCTTCGTCATAGGCCTTGGCTTTCACCACTTCACTGACACACATACTGTCTTCTGTGATCGTACCTGTCTTGTCAACACAAAGCACATTAACCCGCGCCAGAGTCTCGATACTCTTCATATCATGGAGCAATACCTTTTTCGATGCAAGACGCATTGCACTTACCGCAAGTGCCACGCTTGCAAGAAGATATAATCCTTCCGGGATCATGCCGATCACTGCAGCAACCATGGAGATAATACTCTGCCGGAAGCTGTCGTGATTATAGAAATAACTCTGCACAAACAAAATGATTCCTATCGGGATCAGTGCGATTCCGACCATTTTTACCAGCTTGTCCAGGGAACGGATCATCTCCGACTGTTCCCCCTGCTGCATGGCTTTTGCTTCCAGAGTCAGCTGTGAAATATAGGAATCCGCTCCAACCTTGTCCAGGCGTGCATGACAACTTCCTGATACCACAAAACTACCTGACATCAGACGGTCTCCACGCTTTTTCGTGATCTCATCAGATTCACCGGTAAGTAAAGATTCATTGACCTGAACCTCGCCAGCCTCAACAACCGCATCTGCACAGATCTGGTTCCCTGCACGAAATACAACAATGTCGTCCACAACCAGCTGATCCGCCTCCAGATTCAGCGATACCCCTCCACGGATTACTTCTGCGTGCGGTGCATTCAGCATGGTCAGTCTATCCAGTACTTTCTTGGAACGGATCTCCTGAATGATCCCGATCAGTGTATTGCAGATGATGACCGGCAGGAATGTCAGATTTCGAAAAGAACCTACCAGGCACAGCAGAATCGCCAGAATCAGAAAGATCAGGTTGAAATAGGTAAATATATTATTATGAACAATCTCTTTTGTCGTAAGTCCCGGTGGAGCAACCTCATCATTGGTCCAGCCATTCTCTTCCCTTATCCGAATCTGCTCGGGATTAAGACCTACCCGGTAGTCTGGAACCACACGCTGGATCTCGCCGCGAACGACTTCTTCCTCTTGTGTTTCTTTTTCTTTTTTTCCGAATTTCATACAAAAAATCCTCCTGTATACACGTCATTATACGCCTATACGGAAGGATTTTCCATTAAGACTTTATGAAATTTCTTTGAAACTTTAATCCCACGGAAGGTTACTGTATTCGCTGCGCCCGTCACGCATCATCAGTTCACTTACCGCATCCTTTGCGGGTTTGCCTTCAAAAAGTACCTGATTGACCTTTTCCACGATCGGCATGGATACCTCATATTTTTCAGCCAGCTCTCTTGCCGCTTTTGCTGAATACACACCCTCAACTACCATCTTGACCTCAGCCATCGCTTCTTCCATCGTCATTCCCTCACCGATCAGAACACCTGCCTTACGGTTACGACTGTGCTTACTTGCACAGGTGACGATCAGATCACCGATTCCGGTAAGTCCGGTAAAGGATTCCAGCTTTCCGCCCATCTTTACACCAAGTCTTGTGATCTCCGCAATTCCTCTGGTGATCAGTGCAGCTTTGGTGTTATCCCCGTATCCTAGTCCATCTGCAACTCCGGCTGCAAGTGCGATTACATTTTTCAGGGAACCGCCAAGCTCAATTCCTTTAATATCCGGGCTTGTGTAGACACGGAATACATCATTCATGAAAATTTTCTGCAGATAAATGGCGGTTTCTTCTGTCTCTGCTCCGACTACAACCGTTGTCGGAAGTTCGCGGCTTACTTCTTCTGCGTGACTTGGACCAGAAAGAACAGCTACATTTGCCTGCGGAATCTCTTCTTCAATCTGCTCAGAAAGCGTCTTTAAAGTACCCTCTTCAATTCCTTTTGCCACATTGACCAGAATTTGCTCTTCCTTTACATACGGGCACATTTTCTTCGCCGTAGCTCTGGTTGCCATAGACGGAACTGCAAGAACGACCACATCTTTTCCTTCCACACTTCCCTGCAGATCTGTTGTGATCTCGATCTCCTCCGGGATATGAACGCCCGGAAGCTTACTTGGATTTTCCCGCTTTTTTCTGATCTCATCTGCTTCTTCTTTTAAATAAGACCAGATGGTTACATGATGTCCGTTTTTATTCAGTACCAGGGCCAGAGCCGTTCCCCAGCTTCCTGAACCGATAACTCCGATTTCTGCCATAAATTATTACCTCTTATTTTTCTTTTTTGAAAAACTGATCTTGCTCTCTGTACCATTTCTCAGACGTCCGATATTCGCACGGTGACGGATAAATGCAGAGAGAACAAAAAGTGCTCCGATTCCATACATTTCAAACAGATACTTCTGCGTCATTCCAAACATTCCCATCTGTCCGTCAACGACGAGTCCGACAAGGAACAGTACGGAAATCACCAGCGATCCCAGTGATACATAACGTGTCACGGCAACAATTACGATAAACACGATCAAACATACTGCCGCAATCCGAATATCTGTAGATAAGATCATACCTGCCGTAACTGCAATTCCCTTTCCGCCCTTGAACTTCAGATAGAATGGAAAATTATGTCCGAGCACTGCCCCAAAACCTGTATACAGCGAAAGGAGCGGTAAAATATCTGCGTGAGACTGTCCGTAAATTCCGCGGACCACCAGAACTGCGATCACGCATTTGAAGCAGTCACCTAGCAGGGTGATCATTCCGGCTTTGATTCCCATGGTGCGAAGTGCATTGGTAGAACCTGCATTTCCGCTTCCCATCTTGCGGATATCTACCCCCTGAGTTTTTCCATAGAAATAGCCGGTCTGAAACAGACCAAATATATAGCCGATCAGCAAACATACAAGACGTTCCATCTTATTTGTCCTTCTCCTTTCTCTCCCTGATAAAGAATTTAAGAGACGTTCCACGGAAGCCAAACGCTTCACGGATCTTATTCTCCAGATATCTCGTATAAGAGAAATGCATCAGTTCTTTATCATTTACAAAGATGACAAATGTCGGCGGTTTGACCGCTACCTGGGTAATATAGTAAAGTTTCAGCCGTTTTCCCTTATCTGACGGCGGTTGCTGCATTGCAACAGCTTCGGTCATGATCTCGTTAAGGACACCCGTAGCCACACGAAGTGTCTGGTTCTCAATAACGGTGTCGATCATGTCAAAGAGCTTCGGAAGTCTCTGGCCTGTCAGTGCAGACACATACATGATCTCTGCGTAAGGCAGGAAAGACAGCACCATCCTGATTTGATGCTCATATTCCCTCGTGGTCTTATCGTTCTTTTCAATGGCATCCCATTTATTTACAACGATGATGACACCTTTTCCACGCTCATGTGCGATTCCTGCGATCTTGGCATCCTGCTCAGTTACTCCTTCTGCCGCATCGATCACAACCAGGACCACATCCGCTCTTTCTACTGCCGTAACTGTACGGATAATACTGTAGCGCTCCAGTTCCTCTTTGATCTTATTCTTACGGCGAAGTCCTGCTGTATCAATGAATACATACTCTTTTCCATTGTGCACTACTTCCGTGTCAATGGCATCTCTTGTAGTTCCGGCAATATCGGATACGATCACACGGTCTTTTCCGATCAGACGGTTGATGATCGAAGACTTCCCAACGTTCGGCTTTCCAACGATTGCAACTCTCGGACGGTCATCTTCCTCTTCCTGGCCTGCCCCTTCCGGAAAATATGCCAGAACCTTATCCAGCATATCTCCGATCCCAATTCGTTCCGATGCTGAGATCGGAACCGGATCTCCGATTCCCAGATTATAAAATTCATACACATCCGGCATCATCTTGTTAAAATTGTCCACTTTATTGACAACAAGGATGACTGGCTTGTGGGAGCGGCGGAGCATATCTGCCACTTTTGAATCGGAATCTACAAGTCCCTGCTTTACATCTGTCATAAACAGGATCACATCTGCAGTGTCAATGGCGATCTGTGCCTGCTCTCTCATCTGGGAGAGGATCACATCACGGCTGTCCGGCTCGATTCCACCGGTATCGATCAACGTAAATTCTTTATCGAGCCAATTCACTTCTGCATAAATTCTGTCGCGGGTAACACCCGGCGTATCTTTAACGATTGCTATCTTTTCTCCTGCCAGTGCATTAAAAAGCGTCGACTTTCCAACGTTCGGCCGCCCTACAATGGCAACAACTGGTTTACTCATATTTTCTTCCTCCTGATATTTATTCGGAATTCTGCTTCTATATCATACTAGATTTCTTCAAAAAATGCAATTTTTTAACGCCTCTTTCTTGTCATTGCTTTTAAATAATGGTATAAAAGATAAGTAAGATTAGATAAAAAGCACTTAAAACGCTTATTATAAGGAGGCACTCATGACAAATATCGAACTTATGGAAAAAGCTCTTCCGACAGCACCACTTAAAATTGCTGCCTTGGAAAGCTGCAAGGATCTGGCAGAAAAAGTGGATCAGTACATCGTATCGTTCCGCAAAAATTCTCTGCATGATTTTCTGGATCCTGCAATCTATTCATCTTATGAAGCAGATTCTTATCTTGCAAAGAACAGTTGCCCACGTTTTGGTTCGGGGGAAGCAAAGGGAATGTTTGGCGAAAGTATCCGCGGAAAAGATCTCTTTATTATGGTGGATGTCTGCAACTACAGCCTGACATACACAGTAAACGGACATATCAATCATATGTCACCGGATGATCACTATCAGGATCTGAAGCGTATCATCTCCGCTTCTACAGGAAAGGCACACCGTGTAAATGTAATTATGCCATTCCTTTACGAAAGCCGCCAGCACAAGAGAACCAAACGCGAATCTCTGGACTGTGCAATGGCTCTGGAAGAATTAACCGCAATGGGTGTATCTAACATTCTGACATTTGACGCACACGATCCGCGTGTACAGAATGCGATCCCACTCAATGGTTTCGACAGCTTCAACCCTCTGTATCAGTTCATCAAAGCTCTGTTTAAAGCAGAACCGGATCTGAAAGCAGACAAAGACCATCTGATGATCATCAGCCCGGATGAAGGTGCAATGCAAAGAGCCGTATACTTCTCCAACGTACTCGGTGTTGATATGGGTATGTTCTACAAACGCCGTGATTATTCTACCATCGTAAATGGTAAAAATCCGATCGTTGCACATGAATTCTTAGGTGACGATGTACATGGAAAGACCGTTATCATCATCGATGACATGATTTCTTCCGGTGAAAGTATGCTGGATGTTACCAGGCAGTTAAAAGACCGCGGAGCTGAGCGTGTATTTGTATGTACTACTTTTGGTCTCTTCACAGAAGGTCTTGACAAGTTCGATGAATATTATGAAAAGGGCTATCTGGACAGACTGATCACAACCAACCTGACCTATCTGCCTCCTCAGCTTCATGATAAACCGTATTTCATTGAAGCAGATATGAGTAAGTTCCTTGCACTGATCATTGATTCGATGAATCATTCTACATCTATTAGTGCGGTTATGAATCCGACGGATAAGATTCATGATTTGCTTGCGAAGAGAAATATGAGATAATTTTTGTGGCGAGAAAGTAAGGATATATTAGCGAACAAACGCCGCAAAAGAACCATAAAACAGGACAGCTTCCTTTGTGCAAACCATTCCGATGAGCCTCTGAAAGCGAAAATCGTGTTCAGCAATAGCTTCCACGATTTTTGAGTCTCATCTCCATTGCACAAAAATGGAATCTGTCCTGTTTTATGGTTCTCTTGCGGCTGTTTGTTAGTATATTTTTACTTTTCTGGCAAACAAGAAGCTCTTTTTTATATCATATTATTTTGAAAATACTGCATCATTTTTTGTAAGAAGATATATACAGTATTGATTCATACTAATTCCTTCTTTTTGAGAGTGTTCTGCTAGAGATCTATGGAGACTTCTTGGAATCCTTAATTTGAACTGTCCAGAATAATTTTCCAAGCTGTCTGGTTCATATATCTCAATTCTTTCTTCTAATGCTGCTTCAATCCAAGTTCTTTTTGCATCTAATGCATTTTGTACTGCACTTTCTATTGTCTCGCCACAGGTAATACACCCTGGCAAATCTGGATATGAAACTACAAATCCACCTTCCTCTTCATCCTCTACAATTTCCATTCGATAAGGCATTTTCATATATTCATTCAGCGTTTTCATCTTTCCTCGTCTCACTTTCTACTATCTGTCTTACCATTTCTACATATACTTTTTTGATCGGTTCATGCTTTGGTATTGTAACTGGCATACAGCCACACTTTCTGAATGTATAATGACTGCTTCCTCCCTTGGGCGAATTCATTTCATCACCATAGCTTTCCAACACTTTCCGCAGTTCATCAAACCGGATGTCTTTTGATAAATTACATATCTGCATTATCAGTTTATCCCATTTTGACATTATTTATCTCTCCTTTTATTATGAATGGTGTCATATATGGTGTCAAGCTATTATGGCATATGCGCAGAAATTAACTAAAATGCCGTAAAACCAATATCTTTCATGGTTTTACGGCATTCTTATTTATCGTATTTACTTATACTGTCCTGTCCCCATCAAAGAATTCCTGTCCGGTCGGGTATGTATAGGAATCTCCGATTTCATGGAGAAGGACGACTTTTAATTTATTATTCAGTGTTTTTTTATCCAGCTTGATTGCTTCGGTAAGCTGTGGGAGTGGGGCATCGGCTTTTACCGGAAGTTTATAAGCTTCCAGGACTTTCCGGATGTGCTCGGCTTCGCCTTTTTTGGTAAGTCCTTTCTCTTCAGCAATCTTTGTGATCTGGTACATTCCGATGGCTACGGCTTCACCGTGGCTTTCTCTTTCATAGTGAAAGTGCTGCTCAATGGTGTGGGCAAGGGTATGTCCGAAGTTCAGGAGAATCCTCTCTCCGGTATCAAACTCGTCTTCTTCCACAACACGGCGTTTGATATCGACACAGGTTGCGATCACATCGGTTAAATGCTCTTTCAGATTCTCATAGCATCCGCATTTTTCCAGAAGATCAAAAAGCTTGCGGTCTTTGATGCATCCGTATTTGATAATCTCCCCCATGCCATCCGTCACGTAACGATCCGGCAAGGTTTCCAGCACATCCGGATCGATCAGTACCATCTTCGGCTGATAAAAAGCACCTACCAGGTTCTTACCCTGCGGAAGATCGACTGCAACTTTTCCACCAACAGAAGAATCTACCTGTGCAAGAATGGAAGTTGGAATCTGTACGAACTTGATTCCTCTAAGAAAGGTCGCTGCCACAAATCCGGCAAGGTCTCCTACCACTCCACCGCCAAGTGCAACGATCAGGTCTGTTCTGGAAATCTTTGCTTCCAGAAGAGAACTGTATACCCCCGGAAGGGTTTCGAATGCTTTTGACGGTTCTCCATGTGGAATCACGGTTTCCGCACACTCATATTTTTCAGAAAGATTTTTCTTAAGCGCTTCTCCGTAATAAGAATAAACTCTGTCATCGGAAATGATCATGATCTTTGATCCCTGATATACTTCCGCTATTCTTTCTGCCGCTTCTTTCAGAATTCCTCTTTCAATATAGATCGGATAGCTGTGTTCCTTTAAATCTACCGTCATTTTCATCGTTTTGTTCCTCCCAGGCTGCTGTTTTTTACATTTCTTTACCGACTGCTTTTGCGATTCCGGTAATCTCTTTTAACAGTGTATCATATTTTTCCGGTTTCAGCGACTGTGCTCCGTCACAAAGTGCCGTTTCCGGACTGTTATGTACTTCGATGATCAGCCCGTCCGCTCCTGCCGCAACTGATGCTTTTGCCATCGGATCAACCAGCCACCATTTTCCTCCTGCGTGGCTCGGGTCTACAACTACCGGAAGATGGCTGAGTTTTCTTACTACCGGAATAGACTGAAGATCCAGTGTATTTCTGGTATAAGTCTCGAAGGTACGGATTCCTCTTTCGCAGAGGATAACATTTGGATTTCCGGATGCCATAATGTATTCTGCTGACATCATCCATTCTTCGTAAGTTGCATTAAGTCCTCTCTTCAAAAGGATCGGTCTCTTTGTCTGTCCGAGCTGTTTTAACAGGTCATAGTTCTGCATGTTACGTGCACCGATCTGAATCAGGTCTACCTTTTCATCGAAGATTTCCAGATATTCCGGTGACATCAGCTCTGTTACGATCGGAAGTCCTGTCTCTTCTCTTGCTGCACATAAGATTTCCAGTCCTTCAAGGCCCAGTCCCTGGAATGAATATGGGCTTGTTCTCGGCTTGAATGCACCACCACGGAGCATATTTGCACCGGATGCCTTAACAGCCTTTGCGATCTCGATCACCTGCTCTTCTGACTCCACAGAACAAGGTCCGGCGATCAGTGCCAGATGTCCGCCACCAACTTTGACACCAGATACATCTACGATGGTATCGTCCGGATGGAATGCACGGTTTACAAGTTTATAAGGTTCCTGTACATGCATAACTTTCTCAACAGAAGAGTCTACTTCGAAAAGCTTTGGATCCACACGGACCGTATCGCCGATACAGCCGATAATTGTAAGATCCTCACCTTTTACAGTATGTACTTCCAGTCCCTTTGCACGGACCATATTCTCAACTCGTTTTACGTTTTCATCACTTGTTCTTGGTTTTAATACGATAATCATAATCTTTTTCCCTTTCTCTTCTCTCTACTAATCATCGAATATGTCTTTTAGAAGTTCCTTCGGAATTTCCTATGAAACAAAAAACCCCCGTCTTCTGTAAAAACAGAGGACGAGAGTATTATATACTTCGTGGTTCCACCTCATTTTACAATTGTCTCACGACAACTGCCTCGTCAGGTACGTCGTTCATAACGGTTATACCCTTGCAGATAACGGCTGCTACCGGAAATACCTATTAACAATTCTTCAAAAGAATGCATTCAGTATCCTACTCCAAGAGGAATTCAATATAATCTTCGGTATCCTTCTTCCACCGATAAAGGACTCTCTGTGACGTCTTATTATATTTACTACTTCTTTTCATTGTATTTTGATAGTAGAATATGTAATTTTTAAAATCTATAGCTTATGTTACACGAATCAATAGGCTTTGTCAATCATTTTCAGCATATTAACGTGAGAAATATTTTTCTTTGATAATATCAACCGGCATTTCTTTTCCTGTCCAGAGTTCAAATGATGCAGCACCCTGATATAACAGCATATTCAGACCGTTCAGTGTCCGACATCCTGCTGCTTTTGCTTTCTTCAGGAATAACGTCTCTTCCGGATTGTAGATTACATCAAATACAAACAGATCTTTTCTGAACACACTGTCATCTGTGATGATACATCTGTCTGTCTTCGGTGCCATACCGATAGAAGTTCCGTTTACCAGAATTGCACTTTCTGCGATCTCCTTTTTGAGGACTTCCGGGTCAGAGAAGTCATAGAGGTTGATCTTGCAGTCTGTCTTCTCATGAAGTTTCTCGATTGTCTTCTCCGCACGTGTGAAGAATTCATCACGGATGTTGAATACCGAAATCTCTGCTACTTTGTCAAGTGCTGCCTGGATCAGAATCGCTGCTGCGGCTCCACCCGCTCCAAGAAGTGTCATTTTCTTGCCAATGATATCAACGCCTGTCTCACTGACTGCACGCATGAATCCGATTCCGTCTGTCGTATAACCTGTCAGGACACCGTTATCATTTACAACAGTATTGACCGCCCCACCAATCTCAGATGCCGGTGAAAGTTTATCAACCAGTGAGCACATCAGATTCTTGTCAGGCATAGTCAGGTTGAATCCTCTGACTCCCATGACTTTCAGACCATCTACTGCTGTCTTTAAGTTATCTGTTCCAACATCAAATGCCAAATATGCGTAATCCAGCTCCAGCTGGCGAAATGCCTCGTTATGCATCATTGGGGAAATGCTGTGTGCTACCGGACTCCCCAGTAATCCGGTAAGGACTGTATGTCCTGTAATCTCGTATGCCATTATCTCTTCCTCCTACGTTACATTTTCACACTGTAAAGTGCTACTTTTGTCCTTTATCATACCATATTTTTCAAAATACGCAAGCATCGTTATAAAAAAGACGATATTTTCTGCCTTTGAAAAAACATTTTGAAAAATTTTGAATACCAAATCAGAATGAATGTTCCTATGTAACAAAAAGAGCATCACGTTTCTTCTTGTTCACGTGATACTCTTTCTTTCATGGCTTCTAACTGTTACTGTTGATATACGTTTTACTTTTTCATTTACAATCTGTTTTATTTTACACCATGGTCCACCTGGTACATATGCGAAATCATGCGGAAGATCTGACTGGTATATCCCCATTCATTATCATAAAAACTGATCAGTTTGAAAAAATGACCGTTTACCTGGATTCCTTCCCTTGCATCAAAAGAGGATGCGCTTTTCCAAAACGCACCCTCTGTCACTTTTTATGCAATTACTCTGACTTTCAGAACACCCTCGATCATTTCCAGACCTTTTACCACGTCTTCTGCCACATCATTATCCACATCGATCATCGTATATGCATAGCCGCCACGGCTCTTATTCGTCATATCATCGATATTGACATTATCCTGTGCCAGAAGCGCAGTAAACTGACCGATCATGTTCGGAATATTCCTGTGCAGAATCGTAATTCTTGTCTTATCCCTTACACCCATATCGCATGCCGGGAAGTTGACAGAATTACGGATATTTCCATTTTCCAGGAAATCTTTCAGCTCTTCTACTGCCATCTTTGCACAATTGTCTTCTGATTCAGCAGTTGACGCTCCCAGATGCGGAATAACAATCGCATGCTTCACTCCTGCGATCTCCGGTGTCGGAAAGTCAGTTACATAGCGTCCGACTTTTCCACTAACAAGTGCATCCACAATGTCTTCACTGTTCACCAGTACATCTCTTGCAAAGTTCAGGATCACAACGCCCTCTTTCATCAGACTGATGGCATTCTTATTGATCATACCCTTTGTATCTTCCAGTGCCGGTACATGGATTGTGATATAATCACACTCCTTGTAGATCTCATCTACATTCTTAGTGTGATGGATACTTCTTGAAAGTCTCCATGCAGAATCTACAGAAACATATGGATCATAGCCATACACTTCCATCCCAAGATGCGTAGCCGCATTCGCAACCAGGACACCGATTGCACCAAGACCGATCACACCAAGCTTCTTTCCCTGGATCTCACAGCCTGCAAATGCTTTTTTCGCTTTTTCTGCATCTTTGGCAATATTGCCATCCTCTTCGTTCTCCTGTACCCAGTTGATACCGCCAAGGATATCTCTGGATGCAAGCAGCATACCGGCGATCACCAGCTCTTTTACACCATTAGCATTTGCCCCTGGTGTATTAAATACAACGATTCCCTGTTCCGCACATTTGTCCAGTGGAATATTATTTACACCGGCTCCGGCACGGGCAATCGCTTTTAAATCTTTATCAAATTCCAGTTCATGCATTCCGGCACTTCTTACAAGTACCGCATCTGCTCCTGCCATCTCACCGGCAGGTACATAGTCATCACTGAATTTCTCCAGTCCAACAGGAGAAATCGGGTTTAAGCAAAAATATTTATACATATTACAGATTCTCCTCCTCAAACTTCTTCATAAATGCAACAAGGGCTTCCACACCTTCGTATGGCATTGCGTTATAAATACTTGCACGCATACCCCCAACAGTACGGTGTCCTTTCAGGTTCTCAAGACCTGCTTCTTTTGCCTCTTTTACAAATTTGGCATCCAGCTCGTCACTGCCTGTCACAAATGGTACATTCATAAGAGAACGGTCTTTCTTTTCTACCGTACCTTTGAACAGTTTGCTCTGATCCAGGTAGTCATAGAGCAGTTTGGCTTTCTTTTCGTTGCGTTCTTTCATAACTTCCAGTCCGCCCATCTTTTTGAGCCATTTAAATACCTTACCGCAGATATAGATTCCGTATGCCGGCGGTGTATTGTAAAGAGAACCTGCGTCTGCATGTGTCTTGTATGTAAGCATGGTCGGTGTTCCAGGAAGTACATCCTCTGTAATCAGATCTTCACGGATGATCGCGATAACAACACCCGCTGGTCCGATATTCTTCTGGACTCCGCCATAGATGAGACCATATTTTGTCACATCTACAGGCTCAGACAGGAAGCAGGATGATACATCCGCTACCAGTGTCTTGCCTTTCGTGTTCGGAAGTTCCTTGAATTTGGTTCCGTAAATTGTATTATTTTCGCAGATATATACATAATCTGCATCTTCATCAACCGGCAGATCCGAACAGTCAGGAATGTACGAAAAGGTTTTATCCTCGGACGATGCGATCTTATTCACCTTTCCATATTTGGATGCCTCGGCAGCTGCCTTTTTAGCCCACTGCCCGGTAACAATATAATCCGCTACTTTGTTCTTCATCAGATTCATTGGAATCATTGCAAACTGCTGGCTTGCGCCACCCTGAAGGAACAGTACTTTGTAATTATCCGGGATTCCCATCAAATCACGAAGATCCTGTTCAGCGGTTTCAATGATTTCAGCAAAAGCTTTCGAGCGATGACTCATCTCCATAACGGACATTCCACATCCTTTGTAATCCAGCATCTCATCTGCTGCTTCTCGTAAAACTTCTTCCGGCAGTACTGCCGGTCCTGCTGAAAAATTGTAAACTCGTTTCATATTACTCCTCCATTCCTGCTCTGCGTATCTGTCGCTGCATATGTTTTTTAGTTTGTCTGCTGTTTTTCCTGCAGATCCTTCTCGTCAAAAGCTTCACTGATCGGAGCACCCGGAGCAACCATCGGCCATACCTTGTCATCGCTGTCGATCTGGCAGTCAATCACCACCGGACCGCCTGCATTTAAAGCAAACTTAAATGCATCTGCGAATTCTTCTCTGGTCGTAGCTCTTACCGCTTTCGCCCCCATCGCTTCTGCGAGTTTCACAAAATCTACTGCATCATTCAGAACAGTTGCTGAATAGCGCTGTCCGTAAAACAGATTCTGCCACTGTCTTACCATACCAAGCACATGGTTGTTCACTACAACCTGGATAATTGGAATGTTATAACGCGCCGCTGTTGCAACTTCATTCATATTCATACGGAAGCATCCGTCTCCGGCGATATTAACTACCGTCTTCTCCGGTCTTCCCATCTTGGCTCCGATTGCAGCTCCAAGACCGTATCCCATGGTTCCAAGACCACCTGACGTAAGCAGGGTTCTCGGTTTTGTGAATTTATAATACTGCGCTGCCCACATCTGATGTTGTCCAACTTCTGTGACGATGATCGCATCACCTTCTGTCTGTTTGTAAATCTCTTCGATCACATACGGACCGGTCAGACTTTCCGGATGATAGGCAAGCGGGTATTTTGCTTTATATTCCTGGATCTTTTTGATCCATTCGGTGTGTTCCTGCTGTGGCAGTTTTTCATTAACTGCCGCAAGCACTTCTTTGATATCTCCAACCACACCTTCATCGATAATGACATTTTTGTTCATCTCTGCCACATCAATATCAAACTGGAGAATTTTTGCATTACTTGCAAATTTATTTGGATTACCTGTGACACGGTCGGAGAATCTTGCACCGACTACGATCAGAAGATCGCTTTCACTGACTCCAAAGTTCGATGTCTTGGTACCATGCATACCAAGCATTCCTGTATAAAGTTCATCAGTTCCCGGAAATGCACCTTTTCCCATCAGGGAATCACATACCGGACACTGTACCTTGTCTACGAATGCACGGAGTTCTTCACTTGCATCAGATAATATAGCTCCGCCTCCGACGAATACAAACGGACGCTTTGCTTCTTCGATCATCTCTACTGCCTTGTCAATATCTTCCATGCAGATTTCTTTTTTGTATTTTACGATTGGCTGGATTTTGACAGGCTCATACTCTGCTTTATTGCCTGTCACATCTTTCGGGATATCGATCAGCACCGGTCCCGGTCTTCCGGACTGTGCGATCTCAAACGCCTTGCGGATCGTCTTTGCAAGATCATTGACATTCTTCACAATAAAATTATACTTTGTGATCGGCATCGTAATACCGGTAATGTCAATTTCCTGGAAGCTGTCTTTTCCAAGAAGCGGTACCCCTACATTACAGGTGATCGCAACAATCGGAATAGAATCCATAAATGCGGTCGCGATTCCTGTTACGAGATTTGTTGCTCCAGGTCCACTGGTTGCAAAACACACCCCAACCTTACCAGTGGCACGCGCATATCCGTCTGCCGCATGAGAAGCTCCCTGCTCATGCGATGTAAGGATATGTCTGATTTCATTACTATGCTTATATAATTCATCATATACATTTAAAATTGCGCCGCCCGGATATCCGAATACGGTATCCACGCCTTGCTCTTTTAAACACTCTATCAGTATTTCTGCACCATTTAACTGCATTGTACATTCCCCTTGTCCAGATTTTATTTTATTTGTGTGGAACTTCCAGAACTGCTCCACGGTTTCCTGAAGTTACCATTGCTGCATATCTTGCAAGATATCCTGTTGTAACTTCCGGTTCTCTTGGCTGCCATTTTTCTTTTCTTCTTGCAAGTTCTTCATCTGAAATTCTTGCATTTAATTTCAGGTTCGGGATATCGATCTCGATAATATCGCCTTCCTCGATCAGTGCTACCGGACCGCCGACTGCCGCTTCCGGTGATACGTGTCCGATAGAAGCTCCACGGGATGCACCGCTGAAACGGCCGTCTGTAATAAGTGCTACCGATGAACCAAGTCCCATACCTGCGATTGCAGAAGTTGGATTCAGCATTTCCGGCATACCAGGACCACCCTTTGGTCCGACGTAACGGATAACTACAACATCTCCCGGATGGATATCTCCGCCTTTAATTGCCTTGATCGCATCATCTTCACATTCAAATACTCTTGCAGGTCCTTCATGTACCAGCATTTCCGGTACAACTGCAGAACGTTTTACAACACTGCCGTCCGGTGCGATATTACCTTTGAGGACTGCAAGTCCACCCGTCTGGCTGTATGGATTGTCGATCGGACGGATTACTTCCGGATTTTTGTTTTCGCATCCTGCGATATTTTCTCCAACTGTCTTTCCGGTTACTGTCATGCAGTCTGTGTAAAGAAGACCTTTCTTATTCAGCTCGTTCATAACAGCATATACACCACCCGCTTCATTCAAGTCTTCCATATATGTCGGACCTGCCGGTGCAAGGTGACAGAGGTTCGGAGTCTTTTCGCTGATTCCATTTGCAAAATCAATCTCAAAATCCATACCAATCTCATGTGCGATCGCCGGAAGGTGAAGCATACTGTTGGTTGAGCATCCAAGTGCCATATCAACAGTAAGGGCATTTAAGATGGCTTCTTTTGTCATAATGTCTCTCGGACGGATATTTCTTCTGTACATTTCCATTACCTGCATACCTGCATGTTTTGCAAGACGGATTCTTTCTGAATATACAGCCGGAATTGTTCCATTTCCCTGAAGCCCCATACCAAGTACTTCTGTCAGACAGTTCATGCTGTTAGCTGTATACATTCCGGAGCATGATCCGCAGGTAGGACATACTTTATTTTCAAATTCACATACATCACATTCGTCCATTGTTCCTGCTGCGTAGGATCCAACTGCCTCGAACATGCTGGAAAGACTTCTCTTCTGTCCTTTTACATGTCCCGCAAGCATTGGTCCGCCACTGACGAACACTGTAGGTACATTAATACGGGCTGCTGCCATCAAAAGCCCAGGTACATTTTTATCACAATTCGGGATCATAACAAGGGCGTCAAACTGATGCGCCATTGCCATTGCTTCTGTCGAATCTGCGATCAGATCTCTCGTTACCAGAGAATACTTCATACCGATGTGTCCCATTGCAATACCGTCACAGACTGCGATCGCCGGGAACATGATCGGTGTTCCACCTGCCATGGCAACTCCCATCTTTACTGCATTTGCAATTTTATCCAGGTTCATATGTCCCGGAACGATTTCGTTATAAGAACATACGATTCCGACAAGCGGTCTCTCCAGTTCTTCTTTTGTAAGACCAAGCGCATTGAACAATGATCTGTGCGGCGCCTGCTGCATACCTGTTTTTACATTATCACTTCTCATGATTTTATAATCCTCCTGTAACTTTTGGCTCTATTCTATTACAGTTCCGTCCTGCTTCTCTTTCCCCATAGCAGTACGGAACTGTATCTTTCCTAATCCTTGACTATCGAATTCTTTCGCAGATCAGATCTCCCATCCGGGCTGTTCCAACCTTTGTACATCCGTCTGACATAATATCCCCGGTTCTGTATCCATCTTTTAACACCTGGGAAACTGCTGCTTCAATCGCATCTGCTGCTTTATCCTGATCCAGGCTGAAACGAAGCATCATTGCTGCTGAAAGAATTGTTGCTATCGGGTTAGCAATTCCCTGTCCTGCTATATCCGGTGCCGAACCGCCACTTGGTTCATACAGTCCGAACCTGGTTTCATTCAGACTTGCACTTGCCAGCATTCCGATCGAACCGGTTACCATGCTTGCTTCATCAGAAAGGATGTCTCCGAACATATTCTCTGTAAGAATGACATCAAACTGCTTCGGATCTCTTACAAGCTGCATTGCACAGTTGTCAACCAGCATATGCTCCAGTGTAACTTCCGGATAATCTTTCGCAACTTCTTCTACTACTTTTCTCCAGAGTCTTGAAGAATCCAGTACATTCGCCTTATCGACGCTTGTCACTTTCTTTCTTCTCTTCATTGCAATGTCAAACGCGCGGATCGCAATCCGGCGGATCTCATCCTCATTATAGGTAAGTGAATCGAATGCAGTCATCACACCATCCACTTCTTCTGTCTTCCTCTCTCCAAAATAAAGACCGCCTGTCAGTTCACGCATGATCATCAGATCAAATCCGCCTTCTGTAATCTCTTCTTTCAGAGGGCATGCACCCTTCAGTTCATTATACAAAACTGCCGGACGCAGATTTGCGAACAGGTTCAGTTCTTTTCTGATCTTCAAAAGACCGGCCTCCGGTCTCTTTGACGGTTCCAGCTTATACCACGGGGAAGTCTTTGCATCTCCTCCAATGGATCCCATCAGTACGGCATCACATGCTTTTGCTTTTGCTACCGTCTCATCTGTAAGCGGGACTCCATGTACATCAATGGATGCGCCCCCAAGAAGCAGCTGTTCATAAGAACAGTCAAATCCGTATACCTCTCCTGCTTTATCAAGAACCTTCATCGCTTCCGTTACAATCTCCGGACCGATTCCGTCACCTTTAATTACTCCGATTTTCAGGCTCATCTTTGTCATTCCCTTCTATGTATCTGTGATTTTTGTACCATTTTTTGTTCCAAAAATCTGTTAAACACTATAATACCGTATTTTTCGTCAGGTTTCAACCCTTTAATCTGTAAAAGTATAAAAATCCAGAGTGAACTCTGTTTTATTTTCCTGTTTTCTGTGGAATCACAAAGATAAAGATCAGCGAACTGACAAACAGCATTCCCGGATAAAAAAGCTTCGGAATGATCTGAAATGCAGAAATCTCACCGCCGAGCTCATGCACTGCCGAAATTGCCACCAGCATCTGCGCACCATACGGGATCACCCCCTGTGAAATACAGGAAAAAGTATCCAGAAGGGAGGCCGTCTTTCTCGGTGTGATCTGATAATCGTCTGCCATTTCCTTTGCAATTGGATTAGCCATCACAATTGCTACGGTATTGTTCGCTGTTGCCACATCCAGGAGCGCTACCAAAATACCAACACCCAGCTGACCACTTTTCGATCCCTTAAAGACACGGTGGATCACATCCAGCAATACATCAAAGCCACCATTTTCCCGGATCAGCGCACACATTGCAGCAACCAGCACCGCCACCATACAGGTTTCAAACATCCCGGATACACCTGATCCCATGGCAGCAAGCATTTCATACGGTGTTACCTGCCCCATTGCAAGCATGATCACCGCACCGGACACAATTCCTGTCAAAAGTACCAGAAAGACGTTGAACCCTGCGATCCCGCCGACCAGCACCAGCACATACGGAATGATCTGTGTCAGATTGTATTCGTGCGTAACTGCCGTTCCGATCTCTGCCCGGAAAGAGCTAATCAGGATCAGAACCAGCGATACGATTGCCGCCGGAAGTGCGATCCAGAAATTTTCCCGGAATTTATCTTTCATCTCACATCCCTGCCCGTTGCAGGCAGCAATTGTTGTATCTGATATGAAAGAAAGATTGTCCCCGAACATGGAGCCTCCCATCACCGATGCCACGCAAAGTGCCAGGGAAAAACCGGACGTCTGCGAAACTGCCGCCGCAATCGGAGTCAGAAGGGTGATCGTCCCAACCGAAGTTCCCATTGCTGTTGAAACAAAACATGCAACCACAAACAGAACGGCAACCGCAAACCGTGCCGGGATGATCGATAGCATAAAATACGCCACACTCTCTGCACTGCTTCTTCCAACCACTCCCACAAAAGTTCCCGCCGTCAGGAAAATCAGCAGCATTGTGATAATATTCTTATCTCCGATTCCCCGTCCCATGATCTCCAGCTTCTCATCAAAGCCAACCTTTCTGTTCTGCAGACACGCGACCAGGAGTGCCGTCAGAAACGCCACTACGATCGGTACATTATAAAACCCCATTGGAATTTTCATTATGTATTCAAATAAAATACCCAGTCCCAGATAAAATACCAGAAATACACCGACCGGCAAAAGTGATGCACTTTTTCTTCTTTTTTCCATATATTCACCTCTCATCTGCTTCTATTGCTTCCCGGATCTTCCCAAAAACTTTTCCATATCCGGAAAACAAACAGCAATATTTCTCCTTATCATAGCATATCCTTCTCTTTTCCCGCAATAAGGGAAATACAGGAAGTTCCCGCAGAAACCGTATAAAAATACACTTTTGCACAAAAAACAGAAGTCTGTCTCTGTTTTTTCAGGACAAACTTCTGTTTTTTACATATACATTTTACAGATGCCAGATATCTCTGTTGTATTCAGCAATGGTTCTGTCAGATGAGAAATATCCTGCTTTCGCGATATTCACAACCATCTTCTTTGCCCATGCCATGCGGTCTTCATAATCTACGTAAGCCTGTTCTTTCTTCTGGATATAATCTTTAACATCAAGAAGTGTCATGAACCAGTCTTTACGAATCAGTTCTGCATGCAGTTCAAGAAGCAGGTATTTATCTCCGATACGGAGAAGTTCCGGGCTGATGATAAAGTCTACCAGTCTGCGGATCTCTTCATCATTGATATAATAATCAACTGCATTATAATCCATCTTGCGGTAATGCTCGATAACCTGTTCACTGGATTCTCCGAAGATGTAAATATTTTCATCCCCTACAAACTGATGGATTTCTACGTTGGCTCCATCTTCTGTTCCCATTGTCACAGCCCCGTTCAGCATGAATTTCATGTTACCTGTTCCACTTGCTTCTTTGGATGCAAGAGAAATCTGTTCAGAAATATCACAGGACGGGATCAGCTTTTCTGCCAGTGTCACGTTGTAGTTTTCTACCATAACCACTTTCAGATACGGTGCAACTTCCGGATCATTATCAATCAGCTCCTGCAGGCAGAGGATCAGATGAATGATATCCTTTGCAATAATATAAGCCGGTGCAGCCTTGGCTCCAAAGATTACCGTGATCGGAGTCTCCGGTTTCTTTCCGCTCTTAATCTCCAGATATTTATAGATCACATATAATGCATTCATCTGCTGACGCTTGTATTCATGCAGACGTTTTACCTGAATATCAAAAATTGAATTTGGATTGATTTCCAGTCCCTGTGTTTCTTTTAAGTAAGCTGCCAGATCCTCTTTCTTTTTCTGTTTTACTACAAGAAGACTCTTTAAGGTTTCCTCATCATTTGCATAATCAAGCAGTTTTTCAAGCTTTGTTGCATCTTTTCGGTAATCCGGTCCGATCTTCTCATCCAGCCATGCAGTCAGTTCATGGTTGCAGTGCAGCAGCCATCTTCTGAACGTAATACCATTAGTCTTGTTGTTGAATTTCTGTGGGTAAATGTCGTAGAACGGTTTCAGCTCTTCATTTTTCAGGATCTCTGTATGAAGATAAGCAACTCCGTTGACACTGTATCCATAATGGATGTCCATATGAGCCATGTGTACACGATTCTGGTCATCGATAATGTGGACTCTCGGATCTTTATATCTTCCCTTAATTCTTGCATCCAGATCACGGATGATCGGAACAATCTGCGGTGCAACCTGCTCCAGATAATCAACCGGCCATTTTTCCAGTGCTTCTGCGAGGATGGTGTGATTGGTATATGCGCAGGTCTTCTGTACGATCTCAATCGCCTCATTGAAGTCGATCTGTTTCTGAACAAGAAGACGGATCAGCTCCGGAATAACCATAGAAGGATGTGTATCATTGATCTGGATCGCCACATGCTCATGAAGCTTTCTGAGATCATATCCCTTTTCTTCACACTCGCGGATGATATACTGTGCTGCATTGGAAACCATAAAATACTGCTGATAAATACGGAGCAGATTTCCTGCCTTGTCGCTGTCATCCGGATAGAGGAACAGCGTCAGGTTCTCACGGATATCGTTCTTATCAAAATTGATTCCGTTTCCAACGATTGCATCATTTACCGTCTCTACATCAAAAAGATGAAGTTTGTTGCTTCCGCCTTCGTATCCGGTTACATCAATATCATACAGATGGGAACGAAGACTGAAATCCTTGAACGGGACTTCAAATGAAATACCGGTATCATTGAGCCAGCTGTCTTTTTCAATCCACGGATTCTTCTGTTCATCCTGTTTGTGGTCGGTAAATACCTGTTTGAACAGACCCATATGATAGTTCAGTCCGATTCCGTCTCCCGGAAGTCCGAGTGTTGCAATAGAATCCAGGAAGCAGGCTGCCAATCGTCCAAGTCCACCATTTCCAAGAGACGGTTCCGGTTCAACTTCTTCGATCTCTGCAAGATTTTTCCCGTGCTTTTTCAGCACCTCTGCTGTCTCATCATAAATGCCAAGGTTGATCAGGTTGTTGGATAAAAGCTTTCCGATCAGGAATTCTGCGGAAATATAATAGAGTTTTCTCTTTCCTTCGTTCTTCGGTCCTTCTTTGATCCGTTCCTTTGTCAGTGTAAGCAGCGCATAATATACCTGTTCATCCGTTGCCTGTTCAAGTCCTGTCTGGAATTTCTCCTGTAAAATCTCTGTCAGTCTTGCTTCCATGTTCTTCTACCTCCTGTAGTTGATTCTCTTTCTTTCAGTGTTGCCGGAAGATATTTTCCTTCTTGGCTTTTCTTTGTTTCTATCATGTCAAACAGAATCCCGACAGACTGTCTCGCGATCTCTTCGACCGGCTGCGCCATCGTAGTGATCGCCGGCTGATAAAATCCGGTATAGTCAAGTCCGTCAAATCCTGCAACCGCCACATCTTCCGGAATCCTTTTTCCCTCTTCCAGAAGTGCCTTGCATGCACCAATCACCATCAGATCGGAAATTGCAAATACTGCGGTAAATTCTGTTTCTTTTTTCAACAGTTTTTTCATCATCCGATATCCGTTTTCCATCGAATAAGTGGTATCTTCTTCATCCAGATAACAGATTCTTTCCTCATCCGCTTCTAGGCCATGTGCCTTTAGTGCTTCCCTGTAACCTTCCAGTCTGAGTTTTCCAATGTTCTCATCTTTCTTATCCGAGGCAAGGATTGCAATCTTTTTATGTCCGGTCTCGCACAGATAATCTACGATCTTACGGCTTTCCGCACGGTCGTCAATTGATACATAGGATGCGATACATTTCTCCGGCAGTTTATCAAATGCTGCCGTACTTACAACAAACGGAACCTTTATCTTTGCAATCCGCTCTTTGTTCTTCCTGAAATCCCCACCCAGGAAAATAATCCCTCTAAGCTTTTTTTCTTTGATCAGCTCCAGTGCGGTATCGACCTCATCCTGATCCTTTCCCATATGTTGGATAAAAAAGGAATATTTCTGTCTGCGGATCTTTTTTTCCATTACCCGCATCATCGTCGCGAAAAATGGATTATCAATCTCCTTTACCAGAATCGCAATGGATTTCGAATCGGTCCGTTTCAGATTCCTCGCACTGTTATTCGGCACAAAATTTGATTCTTCAACCGTCTTTAAAATCATCTTTTTGGTCTCAGGATTGATATCCGGATGATTGTTCAGCGCACGGGACACGGTGCTGACTCCGACCCCGCACTTCTTCGCAATATCTTTAATCGTCATTCCCATTTTATTTTTTTTCTTCTCCTAAGTCCTCTGCATCTTCAGCCTTAAGGAGCATCTCTGTCTTCTCCGGGATCCTGCAATAAAGTTCTGTCATCCTGCGGATCTTTTTCACAAGTTTTTTTGAAATCTCATCCCTATGAAGTCTCCAGATCCAATTACCGCCAAGGGTTGACGGATGATTGATCCTCGCTTCATTACCGAGGCAGAGATAATCCTGAATCGGAATGATACAGGTATCCGCCACGCTCGACTGCGCAAGACGGATGATTTCCCATACTGCTTCATTGACACTGAGTTTCTTTCTTCCCATATAGCGAAGTGCGAACTTCTTATCTTCTTTTTTTAATTCTCTGTACCATCCTGCCAGTGTTTCATTGTCATGGGTTCCCGTGTATACTACACAGTTCTTATCATAATTATGTGGCAGATAGTTGCTAGGCTCTCTGGAATCAAATGCAAACTCCAGAACTTTCATTCCCGGATATCCGGACTCTTCCACCATCCGGATCACACTGTCTGTCAGGAATCCAAGATCCTCTGCAATAATTTTCACATCACCCAGAGTCTCTTTTACCGTCCGGAAAATATCCATTCCCGGTCCTTTTTCCCAATGTCCGAATTCCGCTGTCTGATCTCCGTATGGAATGGAATAATATTCATCAAATCCACGGAAATGATCAATTCGGATCACGTCATAAAGTTCAACACAATGACGGATTCTCTTCATCCACCATGCATATCCTGTCTTTTTATGATATTCCCACTTATAAAGCGGATTGCCCCAAAGCTGTCCGGTTGCACTAAATGCATCTGGCGGGCACCCTGCAACACCAGTCGGAAGTCCGTTCTCATCAAACTGGAACAGTTCCGGATGCGACCAACTGTCTGCGCTGTCGAACGCTACATAAATCGGGATATCACCAATGATCTCAATCCCTTTTTCATTCGCATATGCTTTCAGTGCACCCCACTGTGTTGCAAATTCATACTGCATAAACTTCTGGAACAGGATGCCTTCCCGATTCTCTTTGGCGAATTTTTCCAGCGCCAGCTCATCTCTCAGACGATATTCATCTTCCCATTCACTCCAGCTCTTCCCATCATTCGCGGCTTTGATCTCCGTATAAAGCGCATAATCATCCAGCCATTCTTTATTCTCCTTACAGAATTTTTGAAAATCTGCATCATCTGCGATCCGGCTTCTTTCATATGCTTTTCTTAAGATCTCATACCTGCAGTTATAAATCTTTTCATAATCCACATATCCCGCATTATCACCAAAGTCATATGCCTTACATTCATCTTTTGTAATCCAGCCCTTTTTTATCAGCTTTTCCAGGTCTATAAAATACGGATTTCCTGCAAAAGTTGAGAAAGACTGATACGGCGAATCTCCATACCCTGTCGGACCTAACGGAAGGATCTGCCAGTAACTCTGACCTGCCTTCTCAAGTGTATCTACAAACTTGTATGCTTCTTTCGAAAAAGCACCTATTCCATATTTTGATGGCAGACTTGCCACCGGCAGTAATATACCGCTTGTTCTCATAATATGCACCTCATATCTTTCTACAGCAACGGTTTCGGTATCGGTATCGGTAACGTTTCCAATAATTGTATTATAAAAGCATTGCATATAAAATGCAATGCTTTTTTTCAACTTTTTCAAAAAATTTGATTTAGTTGTTCTCCGGCTTTTCAACCTGCATGATCGCAGATTTCTGCATCGGGATACGGCAATTCTTGTTGCTTCCGAATTCAACGATTACGTCTTCATCTGTAATATCAATAACAACTCCGTAAAAACCGCTTGTTGTAAGAACAGTATCTCCTACAGCCAGTTCAGATAACATCAGCTGTACTCTCTTCTGTTCCTTTTTCTGTGGTCTCATCAGTAACCACCAGAATCCTCCGATAATTACAACGTAAAATAAAATAAGTACGATTGGATTATTCATTCTTCTTTCCTCCTGCTAAAATAGACACTGTTACCATCATACACAATAATAGGACATTCATCAAGACATTTTAGAATTTTTTTATCCTAATCTTCTTTTTCTTCCATTTTTGCCAGTGTCTCTTTCTTAAACCTGGCATATCTTCCCTCTTCGATTGCCTCTCTGATGTCTTCCATAAGATGATTATAATAATATAAATTGTGGAGAACGCAAAGCCGCATTCCAAGCATCTCTTTTGCTTTCAGCAGATGACGGATATAAGCTCTTGAATAACGGCGGCAGGCCGGGCACTGACAGCCTTCTTCGATCGGGCGTTCATCCAGTTCAAATTTTGCATTGAACAGATTCAGCTTACCATGCTTTGTATAAACATGTCCATGTCTTCCGTTACGGCTTGGATATACGCAGTCAAAGAAGTCCACACCTCTGTCTACCGCTTCCAGAATATTTGCCGGCGTTCCGACTCCCATCAGATAGGTCGGTTTGGCAACCGGAAGACACGGAACTACTGCATCCAGGATCCGGTACATCTCTTCATGTGTCTCACCAACTGCGAGTCCGCCAACTGCGTATCCATCCAGATCCATCTCTGCGATCTGCTGTGCATGCTCAATACGGATATCTTCATAGACACCACCCTGATTGATCCCGAAAAGCATCTGATGTTTGTTGATCGTATCATCAAGAGAATTGAGTCTTGCCATCTCTTCTTTACATCTTGCGAGCCATCTCGTTGTACGCTCTACCGATGCCTGCATATATTTCCTTTCCGCTACGCTGGACGGACATTCATCAAATGCCATTGCGATCGTAGACGCCAGATTCGACTGAATCTGCATACTTTCTTCCGGTCCCATAAAAATCTTTCTTCCGTCAATATGGGAATTGAAGTATACACCCTCTTCCTTAATCTTTCTGAGTCCGGCAAGAGAAAACACCTGGAATCCGCCGGAATCAGTAAGGATCGGCTTGTCCCAGGCCATAAATTTGTGCAGCCCGCCAAGCTTTTTCACTACCTGATCCCCCGGACGCACATGCAAATGATAAGTATTAGACAGTTCCACCTGTGTTCCGATTTCTTCAAGATCTGCGGTAGAAACAGCCCCTTTGATCGCTGCAATTGTTCCTACATTCATAAATACAGGAGTCTCGATCACTCCGTGTACGGTATGGAAGCGGCCGCGCTTGGCGCGACCGTCCCTTTTTATCAGTTCATACATAAAATTGACCTCTCTCATAAATTTAGTAATGACATACAACCGGTGTTCCGGAATCTACATTGTTGAACACTGTCTCTGCAACATCATACTGTAGGTTGACACATCCGCGTGACCCATGTTCCAGATACCAGTCCCCGCCAAAGTTCGTCTGCCACGGTGCATCATGCAATCCGATTCCACCGTTAAACGGCATCCAGTAAGTAACCGGTGATTCCCATTCGTAACTTCCATCTTCCTTCTTTGGTCCACGAAGGGTTGTATCTTTTTCTTTGTATTTCAGAATATATACTCCCTGCGGTGTAGCATCTCCTCTGCTTGGCTTACCGGTAACGATCGGTCCCTGTGTCACAATTGCACCATTTACAAAAAGATACATATACTGGTTTGTCAGATCGACTTCAACATAAGTATTCCCCCAGTCTGCTCCGTCATGACTTGCTGCAGTCTGTGAATAATTCGCCTCTCTCGTTACAGTCTCTCCATTGCGGATATTCGCTTCAAGGGCTGCAATCTCGGCAGCTTCATCAATGATCCATCCATAGTCTCCACCTTCAACCGTTGCACTGTTGCCGCCTCCGGTTGTAAATGTTCTCTTTGTCTGGTAAGTGTCATACTTACTCTCCAGCTGCTGTACATATTTTACAACTGCATCACTATTAAAGGTAACTGCCATGTTATCATCTACCGTTACCCACTGGGAAATCAGATCTTTATCTACAACTTCTGTATTCGAGCCAAAGGTATAAGTGATACTTGCCTTCAGATACTTATTCATATCGTCACATGCTTTCTTCACTTCTTCTGACTCGATTGTGTATTTTGGTTCTACATAGCAGTCTTCAGCAGTCATGTCAATCTCGCTTTTGAAACCTTCGATTGATTCTTTCACTACCTTTTTGAAATTCTCGGTATCAATCTTACTTCCGGTCTCCCCGGCTTTGACTACATACGAATTGCCGTCATACTCCGGATGTGCATTTACCGGTTCAACCTGCTGATCTGCCTGCATACACTCGAGACCGTTAATCAGGGTATCCAACTGGTTTTCGTCATATGTAACACCGACTGATGCCGTAATTGTCTGTGTCTTTCCAAGGCAGACCGGCCACAGAAATGCATTCTGCTCTTTTACAAGCTTCTGCAGTTCATCTCCTGCTTTGTACGCAAGAGAAATATCTGTTCCGGCAATCTTCTCTTCTGTTCCGTCTGATTCCTTCATCGTGAGAACATATCCATCTACCTGACTCTTCATGTATGACTCTACTGCCGAAACTGATTTTCCGGAGAAGTTCACACCATTGATCTTCGTATTAAAATAAAAATGATTCATGAAATATACGGAAAATCCAAGGTAAACAACCGCTGCCACTCCAACCACAGCGCCAACTATAATTTTAACCACTTTACCGGACTTTTCAGAGCCTTGCTTTTTCTCCCGTTTAGTTCTTCTATGCGGCTTTTCCTCTTCTTCATCAAAGAAAGAATCATCAAAAATTTCTTCCTCATCCGGATTGAATGCTTCTGCATCTCCACTGCTTAAAATATCTGCACTTTTAATAACTGGTGGTACTGCTGTCTCTTCTTCATCCCGCCATTCTTCTGCTCCTTCCAGATCCAGAAGCCCGGTCTCTTCACGAACTACTTTCTTTTTCCGGCGCGGAGCCTTTTTCTTAACCGGTCGATCTTCGCCTGAGGCTGCTTTATGATCCACACCATCGCCAGATACGTGATGGCCTGAAGGACGTTTTGTTTTAGTGACTTTCTTTTTCCGCGGTCTTTCTTCGCTTTTCTGTTCTTTTTCATTGATGTCCTTCACCTCACTTACAGTCTGCTCTCTGATCTCTTCCATGATTTCATCTACTGTGCTGTCAAGATTTCTTTCGTTTTTTTCATTCATACTCTTTTCACTCATTTATACTATTGACTTCCTTTTTTCACTCAATATGTAGTCATTATAATACGAAGGGGCGTGTAAATACAATACATAACTTTAACTTTCATATTTTTATCACTTGTTGGGATGGGAATCTTCTATTATAATAATGAAGTGATTTTGGGGAAATGAATGATTTGCGTTGTGATGACAAATAGAATAAACGAAATGTTTCAAATCCCATCGCGCAAGTGTTCTTCTGCTTTATTGTTCGTTTTTTCGTTTTGACTGATTCACAAATTAATTCTTTATAAATAAAAGCTTACAGAAAGGATGGTATATAGTATGGCAGGATCTATTTATGGAAGATTGTTTCAGATTTCTACATGGGGGGAATCGCACGGAAAGGGGATCGGTGTTGTGATCGACGGGTGTCCGGCAGGGCTTTCTCTTTCAGAGGAGGATATCCAGGTTTATCTGGATAGAAGAAAACCCGGACAAAGCCAGTTTACAACCGGACGTAAGGAAAGTGATATGGCACAGATCTGGTCCGGCGTATTTGAAGGCCGGACGACCGGAACTCCGATTTCAATTCTCGTACAGAACCAGGATCAGCGTTCCCGTGATTACGGAAATATTATGAACACATACAGGCCGGGACACGCAGATTATACATTTGATGAAAAGTATGGTTTCCGTGATTACAGAGGAGGGGGACGCTCTTCCGGAAGAGAAACTACTGCCAGAGTTGCAGCAGGTGCAGTTGCTGCTAAGATTTTAAAAGAACTTGGCATTGAAGTACATGCTTATACGAAAGCAATCGGTCCGGTATCTGTTCCGGAAAATGAATACCATCCGGAAGAGATTTTCCAGAACCCGATTTATATGCCAAGCAACGCATATGCCCAAAAAGCATCTGCCTATCTGGAAGAATGTATTAAAAATCAGGATTCCTCAGGAGGCATCATTGAATGTGTTGTTACCGGTATGCCGGTAGGAATCGGTGATACCGTATTTGAAAAACTGGACGCCAATCTTGCCAAAGCAATGCTGTCCATCGGAGCAGTCAAAGGCTTTGAGATCGGTGACGGCTTTAAAGCTGCAGATACAAAAGGAAGTGTCAACAATGATTCCTTCCATACAAAAGATGGAAGGATCACCAAAGACACCAACCATGCAGGCGGTGTCCTCGGCGGTATGAGTGACGGAAGCAAGATCATCTTCCGCGCAGCAGTAAAGCCGACTCCGTCCATTTCACAGCCACAGTCCACCGTCACCAAAGATGGAGAAAACACCGAAATGATCATTAAAGGACGTCACGACCCGGTCATCGTCCCACGCGCCGTCGTAGTCGTAGAATCCATGGCCGCAATCACGATCCTCGATCTGCTCTTCACCAACATGAGTGCCCGAATGGACAAACTCAAAAGCTTCTACGGCACTGATGTGGTGGCCTTATTTTGATATCTGATTTCCAAGATAAAACTTCATGTATATTTTGTATGTTTTATCTGCTATTGTACCGTCAGACTTCTTTTCCATAGAGTTCCTCCTTATTTTTTATAATAACTGTCTGGGCTTTGAAATAATTTCTGACACACAAAAAGCCACCTCAGACAGGCAATGTCATTAAGTTAAGATGACCAATCAAGATCTTAGCATCAGAAATGATGCTAGGGTCTTTTTATTTTGTAATAAATGCTTGACATATGATTCGAAATGCGCGGCCGCTTTCGCTATTGAATGATAATGAGGTAGCGAAAGCGGCACTTGTAATTAAGGACATCTTGATTGCAAGGAGGTAACGCATATGAGCAATTATATTAATCAAGTTTCAGATTTTCTAAAGAATCATATTTCGGAATTAGCTAACAATCCATGTTTATTTCTTCGAAACCCCAATGTCGATTTCTCTCGAAAACGAAAAATTGATTTCAAAACTTTTATAGGAATCATGATGAATTCGGGTGGAGCTACTATGAGTAAAGAACTACTTGATTTCTTTGATTTTAACAAAAATACTCCGTCTGTGTCAGCATTTACGCAACAACATTCAAAAGTACTTCCAGAGGCTTTTGAATATTTGTTTAAATCTTTTACGGATGACAACCTTCCAATGAAAAACAATGATAAAACAAAACAGGTGAACTTTACAATCGCCATTTATATTTGTAGAGAATATCTCCGTAATAAACGCAATCTTAGTCCACCTGATGTGATTAACCTAATAGAAAAGCATGTATTACCAGTAAGACCTGGTCGAAAAGACCCTCGCAAAGTCAAACCCCAGGCATCTGTAAGCTTTCTATATAGAGTGGCTTAATCATAGATAATTATAAGTTTTTTTGACAGATAAACAATCTGTCTTTTTGTTGTGCTGCAAAATAGACAAAAGAAAAAACACATCATATTTATCAAACAATTGCAAATATGATGTGTTTTATAATTATGTCAAAATTCTTAACTTAATGACATTGCCATTTAGCCTTGACTTTTTATTTGCGGGCTACTTATAATCCTTTTACAAACTCAACTGTATTTTTTATATCTTCCTCATCCGGATGTCCTTTTGCAATACCACCTACCAGTTTAAATGGACCAAATGTGTCATAACCCTTGCATCCGAATTTTCCTATCACTTTAGAACGCTTCCCGTCCAAAATCTGCTCTATGGATTTATAATTCGCACTTCCACCATAAGTACAGATCAGAAATACCTTTTTATCGTCCGGTAGATTCTTCTCTGCAAATCCCAATATCGACTGATGAAATTTTGAAAAATAGATTCCTGATGCAAATCCAATCATATCATAACTGCTCAGATCTACATCTGGCTGTTTTACAGCATCAATCAAATCGACCTGGCATTCTTCTGCTATGCCCTTTACTAGTTTTTCTGTATTTCCATGATGTACAGATGCATATACGATTGCTTTTCTCATTTGTTTTCCTTTCTGCCTGCTCCATCAATCAGGTTATAACTCATATCCAAAAAGTCCAGTATCTTTGCTTCACTGACCGAACCATCCAGTAAAACTGTGATCCAGTGCTGCTTGTTCATATGGTATCCGGGTAAAAATCCATAAGTCTGAATAAGCATATTTGTCATATCCGGATCACACTTTACGTCCATAATATCAACCGGCTCTTTTCCATCTAATCCCAGTTTCGATTTTTCAACCGTCATGATCACTGCATACCATTTCCCATTTTTATGCCGGAGTACTGCACTGTCCGGTAGTTTACTCCATAAATATTCCGGAATTGTGCCATACTTTTTCTGCACATATTCAAAAATTTCTTCTTTGTTCACGAACTATTCAACTCCTGATTCTTCTGTTATCCTGCCCTAAATTGAAAAAGCGCTGAATGCAACGATTATACTGCCTCTCACAGAAAGGAGAAACTGCAATGGCTGAGAGAAAGAACCAACTCTTTAAAAAGAAGAGATGCCTCTTCTCTTTCCATCTAATCTATTTTCTCGCTCTACCCTATCACACTTGCACCAAATGGCATGAAAGAAAGTCTTGCCATTTTAAAAAACTGCTTTCCAAATGGAATTCCAACAATCGTAATGCACCAAAGAAAACCAATTATCAGGTTTCCCAATGCCATTTCCCAGCCAAAGAACAGGATCCAGATTAAATTTACCAAAAATGAGAACATTCCATTTCCATACACAATTTCTTTTCCAAAAGGCCAGAATGCTAGAGATGCAAATTTAAAACATTGCAGTCCCACTGGGATTCCAATGATTGTAATACACCATATGCATCCCGCAAAAATCCATGCTAGTCCACCCAACACTCCTCCAAATATAAACCAGAGAATATTTCCTAATGTTCTCATAAGTGCATCTCCCCTATCTCCATTGTTTTAGTATTCTTTTGAAATTTCTCCTGTACCATCATGAGCATTTTTTCAAAAGACTGTGCAAACCTTACATCATCTTCTTCTGTTCGTTTTTTCGGTCCCTTGATATGATTCTTATGGGAACTTCTTCTGGCTTTTTTATTCAAATGACGTTCCATGAGCATCTGATCAATATTGTCATTCGTGTACCATTTGCCCGATTGATGAATGGCATATGCACCTTTTCCTAGTGCCATTGCTGCAACACCATAGTCCTGTGATACGACAATATCTCCTTTATGGCAGATACTAATCAGTTTATAATCTACTGCATCTGCTCCTGCCCCTACTACAATCACTTCGCTATAATCAGAATACAAAATATGATTTGTATCACACAGCAATGTAGTTGGAATATTATATTTCTCTGCTATTGTCTCGATAATACCTACTACCGGACATGCATCTGCATCTACAAATATCTGCACTAGTGCCTCTCCATTTCTTTTTATATCTAAAATCTACTACAATAGAATTATACCACTATTCCCTCTTTTCACCAAACACTATTCTAGCACCACATCCCGCCGCTGACACTCTCATAGCAGAACCATTCCCATAACTTCCGTATGGCTTAGGATTTCTTTCTCTAAACCAATACCTGAATCTTCCACCATAACCTGCATATGGATATCTTTTTCCCCAATCCTGCATGTTAGTTACTACCGCTTCTTCTATTTTCTTTACTGTAGCTTCCGTTCCGACTGCAAGAAGAGCTTCTCCAACTGCTATTGTCATAACAGAATCATCTGTAAAGCTACAGCCTTTACTAAACAAATCAAACTTTTTGTAATTAACTAAAATTAGTCAATTCTTACCCGCTTTTTATTTTTCAAAAAAACCTCCATTTTCCTTATAAAACGATTGCTTTTTCTCTAAACTATAGTATAATAAACCTTGTCGTGTGTATAGAAATACTAAACTCTAGGTTTACAAGTTTACTGTCCGTCTACTTCCATAGTTGTTCTTTTCGCCCCGAATTCTGCAATTTTTCGGGGTTTTTTGTTTGTCTATATCCGCCAACGTTTATTCAGAGGTGGGCTAAAAGTGGGCTAAATTTCTGCACAAAAAGAGCAGCTTCAACGGCTGCTCTCTCCTAAAATATACTTGCTATTTTCTGCATTTCTTCCGCTTTTGTATCTGGTAATACATGGCTGTACAAATCCATTGTCATGGCTAAAGAACTATGTCCAAGAATAGTTTTAAGTACTTGCGGTTTCATTCCGGCTTCAATGGCTCTTGTAGCGAATGTATGACGAAATACATGGCTTGTGATCCGTGGAAAATCTTGCCCAGCTTCATGTATTTTTCCAACAACATTATCAATTTCCGTTTGTAACATCTGGACACTGATCGGGTTTCCATCTACAGTGCAAAATAAATACCTGTCGATTTTCTCTACCTTAAATGACCAGTAATTTTTCTGGTTTTCCAAATAATTCATTGTATCAGCCATTAACGGTACATCTCTGACTGATGTTTTTGTTTTTGCTGTATCATCCATAAATCCTTGTCCATTGATATACTTTAGAGTTCTTGTAATGTGTATTACATTTTCTTTTCTGTCAATATCACTCCAACGAAGCCCCCGGATTTCCCCGGAACGCATCCCAGTTCTAAGCATAACAGCAAAAAGATTATACAAATAGCTATCCTTTGCATATTCCATAAACAAGCTCTGCTGCTCTCTGGTCAATGCTTTTCTTTCCTTTTCTGGTTTGGTATTGCGTGGTAAATTGGTAGCATCAAAGGGGGTTCTAACTATTATTCCATCTTTTACGGCTTGTTTAAAAGCATTACTCATAAAAGCCTTTATAACCTTAATTGTAGCTAGTTTATGATTGCTTTTCACAAGATCATTATAAAATGCCTGAATATCTGCACCCTTTATTTTATCAAGCTTCACATTTCCGAAACGCTCTTTTACACATGAATTATAATAATTGCGATACGTTTGGATTGTTCCGATCTTAACAGAATTCATTTTATAATTTTCAATCCAGAAATTGAACCATTCATCAAAAGTATAACTTGTCGGTTTGATATATGTTCCATGCGCAAGCCGGTATTTTAAATCAACTCTCTTTTTCTTTGCTTCGGTGAGAGTCGGAGCATATTCATAATATGTTTTTCCATCATGTTTCACTCTGATTTCAAAGGAATTTGTATTTTTCTTTCTGATCCCTGTTGGTAACTTCTTCCCCTTTGTAACTGCTGTCATAATATCACATCTTCCTACCTTAATTCTTTACTTACCCTGTTTATTAGTGTTTCCATCTTTTTCCAGAAAATCAGATTTTTTCCGGCTGCCGGAGCTGTCGGATTATCTTTCAGACTTTCCCATACTTCAATTTCATCTGTGATTCTTTGATGTGTAAGTGCAAAATACATTTTAAGATCAACAGCTTCTTCAGTAGTTAATGCGATATGCTTCATTAGCTGTTTTTCTTCCTTTGCTTTGCCGTTGGTATATGAAAATATTGTCTTACTGTTTTTTAGTGGCTCCTGCTTAGGATTTTTTTTGTTGTTTGACACATCAACTTTTATCTTTTTTGGTTCTTCCTGCATCAAAACATATTTTACAGGCTCTTTCTTTTCTGGTTTTTCATATTTTACTGTATAACTCATAAATTATTCTCCTTTCTCGCCGTTGATTTTTTCTGCTTTAGCAGCTTTAAGCCCTTGTCCATATCCGAGACAAAATGCAGCCGAAGCAATTTGATATTTAGTAGGATATTTTTCCGTTATCTCTACCAATGTATGAAAACTGATATCGTATCTTGAGGATATATTTTTCCGGGCTTCTTCAATCGCATTCATTACATTTATCCTTGCCATGTTTTTACTCCTTTTCTACACTTTTACAAATATTCTCTGCACTTTCGCAATACACTCTTGCAGTACGCACAAGCCACATGATCCGATCATGTTCAAAAAGAACTCGACAGCTTGCTTCTCCAACTTTATTACCTGTATCCCCTCTGTAAAATTTTATAGCTTCTGTCATGTTTAAATTCCAATACGTGTCGTACCTGTCTGTGATTTCGTTTAATGCCATTTTGAGTTCGCTTAACTCTGCCTTTACATCAGATAAAGCATCTTCAAGTCTTTTTTCATTTTCCATTTTGAATCTTCCTTTCTTAAAAAAGTATTTATTTGTATTCGCTTGTATTCATTCTACCATCACTTTTTATAGATGTCAATATGAATACAATTGTATTCATATTGCTTTCATGCTAAAATAAATTTGAAAGGAGCTGTTTTTATGGGAAATACCATTCCAACAACTGTGAGAATTCCAGAAGAGTTAAAATCTAATCTGGAAGAGATTGCGAAACGTGAAAACCGAAGTTTAAACAACTTAATCAACATTATTTTGCAGTCATACGTCAATGAAGATAAAGCAAAATGATAATTTTAAAGGCAAGGTCTGTTTTCCCTTGCCTTTTTGCTGTCTCATTTTCAATTTCTGTGGCAATAACTCCATGGATAGGACACTAGTTATCAATTTCAATGCTTTCAGTGGTAAATTGTTCGGCTGGTGGTCTGTGTCCCATTCTAAACGGGAATAGAGGGCAAGTTTTTAAAAGGCATTCCCGAACCTCTAACCGTTGCCCGGCGCAGCATTCCAAACATTTTCGCCTAATTGCTTTCAGTGGTGTAATTTTAGACATTATTTTTCGCCCCCATTGACCTGATAGAGCGAATCCATAGCATAAATTAGCTTTGCCTTGCTGCCATCTACGGTATCAAATTCAATCAGTATGCCGTTTTCGCCCCCAATCTTTATATCTTCGATGCTTATAACTTTTGCACCGTATAAAGACGGGATAGCATCTGCGTAGTCTACTTCCTGCATCTCTTCTGTAATTTCTTCTGTATCATTTTCTTCTGGAAATACTTCCGTAGAACCATCAATTATTTTCTGAAGTTCACGCAAATTGTACATAGCATCACAAAGCTTATCTGAAATAGCATCTGTTAAATCATTTATTTTTTCAATTGATGCCTGATCTCTAGGCTCGTCCGCTGAAAAGATATTTCCAGTGGCAAGCTGATAATTAGCAAATTCCAAAGAATTCATTATATTTTCAAGATTCGCTTCAACTTCATTCATTTCAAAATAACAATTATCACTCATGTTAATACCTCTTTCTTCAAATAATTTCTTTGATTTTCTTTCTCATTCTCAATTTTTTCAGTGCTTGCTGTTGTAATTGCCGGACTTGTTTTTCTGTATCTCCCGTATTCTCTGCAATTTTTGCCACTGTTAAATTATCCAGATAAAACAATTTGATAACTTCACATTCAGCAGGCAATAAAACATCATTGAGAATTTCCCAAAACTCCGCTATAGACAACCTTTTTACAGTTTTCTCTTCCAGATCAGTTACACCCGGCAGCAGTTCCGCTAATGTGCTTTCATTATCTTCACCGATTGGAACATCTATGGAAGTGACTTTTAACTCCTTTAAAATGTCCAGTTCCCGTAAATAATCCCTTGAAATAAAGAATTCACGCATCACAAGGGCATTATCTGGCATACGTCCATGTTGTTTTTCATAATTCTCCCTGAACTTTTTTATTTGCAGTATCAATGTCAGTTGGTTTTCCGTCACATTAGAATGCTTTGCGATTACTCTGGTTAAGTGCCATTTCACACAACTGTATAAATACGTCTTAAAACTTGCTTCACGCTCAAAACTATAGCTGTTTGTGGCACTTTCCAGAGCTAAAAAGCATTCTTGCAGTAAATCATCGACTTCCAGAACATTAGAATAATCTGCACGATTACGGCATAGTTTTTTGAATAACGGCAAATATTGATTGTACAAGGCTAGCAGAGCGAGCTTGTCACCCTGCTTTGCCTGTGTAATAGTTTTGATTTCTGATAAATCCATTTTACTGATCTACGTTTTCGCTTTCCTCTTCTGGACTCACATTTTCAGTTGCATCATCTTCCGGCTTGTAAAAGTTTGTATCTGGTTCTTCTGGATCAACACCAAACCCGTTAAGAAATTCGCCGTCTTTGTCAGCATTTTCGGCTTTTTTCTTTTCATTTTCTGCAATATCTCTTGAAATTTCTTCATCAATAGACTTCGCTACTGTACGAATTTCCATATTTTCCGGCATAATCTCCACAGAAGAAAGCTGATTTCCAACGAAAATATCAATTTCAGCATCTGGAAGTCTAAGCCAGTTTTTTCCGTCCTCATCATCTGCAAATTTTCCGAACGTTTCATTCATCTTGTGGAACTTTTCAATTTTCTGATCTGGTGAAACATAATTTTTAAGCTCATAACCGTGAGATTTCGCATAATCATGTAATAAGCGTGCGTCAGCTTGATTATTTCCGGCTTTTTTGGCAAGATACAACAGTTCCTGCGGACTGTAACTAATTCCAGAAGAAAGAGCTGTTGCAAGCTTTCTATCAAGCCCCTCGCCTGTCAGATCGGCAAATTCAAACGCCCAATCCGCAAAATCATTTTCCAGATTAGATAAAAGTGTTTTCATGCCGGCTCTTTTTTCAGAAATTTCATGCTGAATCTTCTTAGTCTCTCTTTCTTTTGCTTCATTTGTTAAATCTTTAAGTGAATTGGTTTCCGCAATCAAATCATTTAACTGTTTCTCTTTCTCAACATATGCTCTATAAATTCTAGTGCTTTCTCTCATAAAATCGCTTTCACATTTAAATTTTCTCATAATTTTTTACTTCCTTTCTTTCTACCTGTTCTAGGTAAGTCCCTTTTTTATTTTTTCTTTGTTTTTGGGGGTGAGGTTGCCCCGGGGGGACGTTTCCACCATAACCCCGGCACGGTATCCAGCAGCAGTCAGCGTAACTATATTCCTTTACCTGATCTGCTATTTCCATAATACTAAATTAGTGATTTACTTTCACAACTCCATAGAACCGCTATTTTACAAGCTTTCTCAGCTTTTCACTCAATGAAGTATCACTTTTTAGACCACTTTTGATTTATGATCCAGACATTCCAAACAGAATTTCAATAAAAATACCTTGAAATCACAACTGTTTTGCTATGTCCTTTTTATGTACCTCAGACGATAGCAGTTTAACCGCTATTTTTTATTCGTCTTGGAGTCTCTGCAAGTCACTCTTTTTTTACTACCTCGAACGATGCTGTTGTTCAGCCTTTTTTACCGTGAGGGAGTGTGTCTGCAAGTTACCCATTTTTTAACCGTGTCGAAGTATCTCTAGGTCAGCTATTTAGTTGTTCTTTTTCATGTTCTCTGGCTTACGTCTTCCGGTGATTCCATGCAGTTCCATGTGACATCGAGGACAAACCACGATTAGATCATCTAGCTTCTCATTTCCAACATTGGAATAAGTCAGATGATGCACTTGCAAGCCGTTAGGTTTCCAAGGCTGATAACCGCATTTTTCACAACGTCCATCTGCCCGTCTTAGAACTTCTTGTCGAAGCTGCTGCCAGTGTCGTGTACGAAGATATCGCTTGTATGTATTTTTATCCATGTGCTACCCTTTCAGAAAGATATACCATATGGTATATATAGATAATGTGTATACACCGTATAACGTAAATTCTTAAATCAAGCCTATTTCGTTATATGGTGTATAACAAAATCTCTTTACAGTTACATTTTGTTATATGCTGTATAACAGTCTGTTATATGCCGTATACACAGTAAAATGTTTTTAACTGCTATCTTTCCACTTGCTACTGAACCGGTAAACATTTACTTTTTTTCTATGTTTATTCGATTCATATTTTTCTATAAATCCTTTCTCTATTAGTTCTTTGAAGTATCTTTGTGAATTTGTTCGTTGTAATCCGTATTCTAATTGCTGCTTAGCCGGAAATACAAAACATGAGTCTGGATATTTCACGCCAAATTCTTCACTGTGATTATGCAAGCAAGCTTTTCCTGCGCTGCTTTTATGCTGAATCCTACATAATACATATAGCATTCTTGCCGGACTGCTCAATGCTTTAAACTGTTCAGACTTCACCATGCTTTCATATATCGAACCAAAATTTTCATGCTTGTTATTACCTATGCAGGCGTTATAATCCGGCTTAAAACTCTTTTTAGCCATTTCTTGCCTGCTTTCTGCTATTCAGCTATTTTGCTAATCTGTTCATCAGCTTTCTTGATATCATAAAGGACTCGTCTCCCTATCTTTACACGGCAGCCAATGTCTTTTCCAAACTTTAACGCTGAATTTCTTCCAAGTCCTGTATATTTCATAAATTCCGAAATATTGACTAATCTTTTTTCTTGTTCCATACGATTGTTTATCCTTTCTGTTTGAACTTGTTTTTTATGCGCATAAATGTTACACTAAAATTATATGTGACAATTATTTATTTTTCAACCGTTTTTGTGACACTATTTTTTTATGTAACAATTTTAGACATGTAAAGAATTAAAGGAGATTACTGATATGAAACGTAACGGAAAAATGCCAAAAGAGGAACTTGAATATTATCAATCATTATTTACAGGAAACACTTTATATTCAGATGCAAAGAAAAATCTAGGTGAAAAATTATCTGAATTAAGGGAAAACGCAGGATTTCAGCAAGCAGATGTAGCTGCAATTGTTGGAATAAGTAGACCAACATTAAGTTATTATGAAAGTGGTGAAAGAAGTGTAGACACTGAAGTGCTGCTCAAGTTAGCTACACTATACAATGTTTCTATAGATTATCTTTTCGGTTTATGTAAAACTTCAGATCCGCGAGTTAATTATGAAGAAACTGATGAAATGAATGGCTTAGGTTATTCTCAAGAAGTATATAACCTATTATGGGAATCTCCTAGCTTCAATCAATTACTTAACGATATGGCAAAGCATCCTTTATTTGAGACATTAGAAAAATTAACATATAATTCACGCTATACTGAATACGATGAAATTGATTCTGGATATCGGTCATTTTTAGTTAGTAAAGTGCTATACGAAATGATTTCAGATATTTTTGATAATTGGTATTATGACAATCCTGGTAACATTCAAATGTTATCTAAAGCAGAAAAAGCCAAAATTTCAAAAGAAATTCAAGATTATTTAGAACAAAAACAATCACTTGATGATATTGAAGAACCCGATTTATTATTAAAAACTGAATATGAGGTTCACCGCAAATTAGAACAGTTATACATCAAGTTAAAAAAAAATTTATAGCTTAGTTCAGTATTATCTGCTATCCTATCATTGTCGATTCCAAGCATAAGAGATCGACAAATCATAACTTTTGTAATCAGCTAAAGTCCCTCGAATTTCCTTTCGGTTCGGGGGATTTTTTTTCATATAATTTTCGCAAAGTGGTCTAAAGGTGGTCTAAACAAAAATTAGTCATTTCTTACCGAATTTTTATTTTTCCAAAAGACCTCCATTTTCCTTATAAAACGGTTGCTTTTTCTCTAAACTATAGTATAATAAACCTTGTCGTGTGTATAGAAATACTAAACTCTAGGTTTATTTTTATTTTTACAAACAATTTACAGAAAGGAGCTATTTATGAACATCGGACAGAAAGTAAGGGAGCTCCGTATTGCGAAAAATCTTACCCAGGAAGAACTTGCAGACCGGAGTGAGCTTTCGAAGGGATTCATTTCCCAGCTGGAACGGGATCTTACTTCTCCTTCTATCGCCACACTGGTTGATATTCTGCAGTGTCTCGGCACCAATCTGAATGAATTTTTCAGCGATGACGAGGAAGAACAGGTTGTCTTCGGTGATGAGGATTATTTTGAAAAAAAGGATACTGATCTGAAGAATACGATTGAATGGATCATTCCGAATGCCCAGCGCAATATGATGGAACCGATCCGTCTTACCCTGGCTCCGGGCGGTGCAACCTACCCGGATCTTCCACACGAAGGTGAGGAATTCGGATACGTGCTTCAGGGTTCCGTCAAAATCCACGTAGGCAATAAGGTCTACAAAGCTAAAAAGGGAGAATCCTTTTATTTTACTCCCCACGCAAAGCATTATATAGAAGCATCGTCTTCTTCCGGGGCACGCCTGATCTGGGTCAGCACTCCCCCAAGTTTTTAAGTACACAGGAGGATTATACATATGCCAAACAAACTGATTGACATTGTTGGTGTTTCCAAATCATATGGAGACAATCTGGTTCTGGACGACCTGAACCTTTATATCAGAGAAAATGAATTTCTCACACTTTTAGGACCTAGCGGCTGCGGAAAGACAACGCTTCTGCGTATCCTCGGCGGATTCGAAAATCCGGACTCCGGAAAAGTAATTTTCGATGGAAAGGACATTACATCCCTTGCACCGAATAAACGACAGCTCAACACTGTTTTCCAGAAATATGCGCTTTTCACCCATATGACCATTGCTGAAAATATTGCTTTTGGTCTGAAGATCAAAGGGAAATCAAAATCTTACATCGATGATAAGATTCATTATGCATTAAAACTGGTCAATCTGGAAGGTTACCAGAACCGTTATCCGGATTCTTTAAGTGGGGGGCAGCAGCAGCGTATTGCCATCGCCCGCGCCATTGTAAATGAACCAAAAGTTCTTCTTCTGGATGAACCTCTCGGTGCCCTGGATTTAAAGCTCCGCCAGGACATGCAGTATGAACTGATCCGTTTAAAAAATGAGCTGGGAATTACATTTATCTACGTTACCCACGATCAGGAAGAAGCCCTCACCATGTCTGACACGATTGTTGTCATGAATCAGGGATACATCCAGCAGATCGGTACACCGGAAGATATCTACAACGAGCCGGAAAATGCTTTCGTAGCCGACTTCATTGGCGATAGCAACATTTTCAATGCCATCATGGTACGCGATAAGCTGGTCAATATTGTCGGTGCCGAATTCCCGTGTGTGGATACCGGATTCGGAACCAACAAACCGGTCGATGCGGTCATCCGTCCAGAGGACATCGATCTTGTAAAACCAGAAGAAGGCACATTAAAGGGTGTCGTTACCCATCTGATTTTCAAAGGAGTCCACTATGAAATGGAAGTCCTTGCCAACAACTATGAATGGCTGGTACACAGCACCGATATGTTCCCGGTTGGCACTGAGGTTGGAATCCATGTTGACCCGTTTGATATTCAGATCATGAAAAAACCGGAATCTGAAGATGAGGAGGCTGTAGGAATTGAAGAATAGCAAACGTCTCTTGGCAGGGCCATACCTCTTCTGGGCAGTTTCTTTCATTATCATTCCTCTGATCATGATCTTCTATTATGGTCTGACTGACAATGACGGAAAATTCACCTGGATGAACCTTGCCAAAATCACAACACCTGAGAATTTAAAGGCTCTGGGGCTTGCACTTCTGCTTGCATTTGTCAGCACAGTGATCTGCCTGATCCTTGCCTATCCTCTGGCAATGATCCTCGTCGGAAGAAATGTAAACCAGTCCAGCTTCGTAGTACTTGTTTTCATCCTTCCGATGTGGATGAACTTTCTGCTCAGAACTCTTGCATGGCAGAACCTCCTGGAGAAAAACGGTGTCATCAACTCCGTTCTCCATTTCTTCGGGCTGCCTTCATGGAACATTATCAACACACCGACAGCGATCATCCTCGGTATGGTCTACAACTTCCTGCCGTTCATGGTGCTGCCGATTTACAATGTACTTGTAAAGATTGACAAAGATGTTATTTCCGCAGCCAGAGATCTCGGTGCCGGAAATATCCAGACATTTACCAAGATCATCCTTCCGCTTAGTGTTCCGGGTATCATCAGTGGAATCACTATGGTATTTGTACCTGCACTTACAACCTTCGTCATTTCCAACCTCCTCGGTGGAAGCAAGATCCTTCTGATTGGAAATGTCATCGAACAGGAATTCCAGCAGGGAAGCAACTGGCATGTAGGAAGTGGACTTTCACTTGTCCTGATGATCTTCATCATTGCAAGTATGGCTCTGATCGCCAAATACGATAAAGACGGGGAGGGCACAGCATTCTAATGAAAAAGAAATTACAGAATTTATATTTACTGCTGATCGTGATCTTCCTCTATGCTCCGATCATGACACTGATGGTTCTGTCCTTTAACAGTTCCAGAACCCGTGCCAAATGGGGCGGATTTACCGGAAAATGGTATATATCCCTTTTCCAGGATGAAGCGATCATGAGCACCTTATACAACACCCTGATCATCGCACTTCTTTCTGCGCTGATTGCAACCGTGATCGGAACTTTGGCTTCCATTGGAATCCAGAGTATGAACCGCAAGTTTCGTACCTTTATGCTGGGTGTCACCAACATTCCGATGCTGAACGCAGACATTGTGACTGGTGTATCTATGATGCTGTTGTTTATCGCATTCCGTATGAACATGGGATTTTCGACAATCCTGATTGCACATATAACCTTTAATATCCCGTATGTCATCCTAAGTGTCATGCCAAAACTAAAGCAGACCAACCGGCGGACCTATGAAGCTGCACTGGATCTGGGTGCTTCCCCGATCTACGCTTTTTTCAAAGTCGTATTTCCGGATATCCTTCCAGGAATTCTTTCCGGTTTCCTGCTTGCATTTACCATGTCGTTGGATGATTTTGTGATCACCCACTTTACCAAAGGACCTGGAATCGATACCCTGTCCACCAAAATTTACAGTGAAGTACGAAAAGGAATCCGTCCGGAAATTTACGCACTCTCAACGATCATGTTTGTAACGGTGCTCTTCCTTCTCTTCCTGGTCAATTTAAAACCGGAAAAAGAAGTTCACGAAAAAGACGGCACGATCCGCAAGCCATCCCGTGCACGCCACACGATGCGTCTCGTCGTAACACGTGTCGTACCGGCACTGCTCGTGATCGTCATTACAGCCGGAGGATTTTTCTACAATTCAAAGACAAAGATTTCCGGCTCCGAAAAGGTAATTGTCTACAACTGGGGCGAATATCTGGACCCGGATGTCCTGGATATCTTTGAAGAAGAAACCGGTATCCAGGTAGTTTATGAAGAATACGAAACCAATGAGATCATGTACCCGAAGGTGCAGTCCGGCGCCATTTCCTACGATGTGGTCTGCCCTTCTGACTATATGATCCAGCGTATGATCGAGAATGATCTCCTCGCCGAGATCAACTGGGACAATGTTTCAAATATCAAAAACATCGGACAGACTTACATGGATCAGTCCAAGGCATTTGACCCGGAAAATAAATACTCTGTTCCTTATTGCTGGGGAACTGTCGGGATCCTTTACAACAAAACCATGGTAGACGAACCAATTGATTCCTGGTCTGTTCTCTGGGATCCAAAGTACAAGGACAGCATTCTGATGCAGGACAGCGTCCGCGATGCATTCGGTGTTACCTTAAAATATCTTGGATATTCCCTGAACTCAACCGACCTGGACGAGCTGAACGAAGCGAAGAATCTTCTGATCAAACAGAAACCACTGGTTCAGGCATACGTCGTTGACCAGGTGCGTGACAAGATGATCGGAAATGAAGCAGCCATCGGTGTTATTTACTCCGGTGAAGCCATTTACACACAGAAAGAAAATCCAAACCTGGAATACGTGATCCCGAAAGAAGGATCCAATATCTGGATCGACTCCTGGGTAATTCCGAAGAATGCAGAGCATAAGGAAAATGCAGAAAAGTTCATCAACTTCCTCTGCCGTCCGGACATCGCACTGAAGAACTTTGAGTACATCACCTACTCGACTCCAAATGAAGCAGCACGGGAACTGATTGAAGATGAGTCCATCCGCAACAGCAAGATTGCATTCCCGGATGCAAGCGAGCTCTCCGGATGTGAGACCTTCAAATTCCTTGGAGATAAAAACGATGCTGTCTACAACGAATTATGGCGGGAAGTGAAATCAAAGTAATGTGGGAAAGAATTCTGAATTATACAATAACCGAACAGAAAACTTCCAATATCCATGAGTTTTTAAAAGCTCATGGATATTCTTCTTCTCTGATCCGGGCAATCAAAGAAGATACGGAAGGAATCCGTCTGAACGGGGAACCGGTACTGGCACGCACCGTTCTTACTCCCGGCGACCAGCTTGCCATCCGGATTACCGAAACAAAATTCTCCGAAAATATTGTTCCGTCAGATCTGCCTCTTTCGATCGTATATGAAGATCCGGACCTGCTGGTCATCAATAAACCTGCCGGAATGCCAATTCACCCTTCCCAGGGAAATTATGACAACACACTTGCCAATGCCTGTGCATGGTATTTCAAAGAGAAAGGCGAGCCTTTTGTCTACCGCTGCATTAACCGGCTTGACCGGGACACCACCGGTCTTCTGATCATTGCCCGGCATCTTTACAGTGCCTCTCTCCTTTCTGCCATGATGGCACGCCGGGAAATCCACCGGGAATATCTGGCACTTGCCACGGGAATCGTCCCGGAAGACGGAATCATCACTGCTCCAATTGCCAGAAAAGAGGGTTCTACCATCGAGCGCATGGTCGATTTTAAACATGGTGAATATGCCTGCACCCATTACCGCAGGCTTTCCATCACAAATACAGATCCGGTCTACTCTCTGGTTGCCTTAAAGCTGGATACCGGACGCACTCATCAGATCCGGGTGCATATGAATTACATTGGTCATCCGCTTCCGGGAGATTTTCTCTATAATCCGGATTACAGCCATATCAGCCGTCAGGCACTGCACTCACATCATCTGCGTTTCCGGCATCCAATCACAGGAGAAGAAATGCATTTCACAGCGCCTGTGCCTGAAGATATGTTACTCTGATAAATATATTTAAGTGATCCCCTTCCCCGGCACATAATACTCTTTTTATGGAAGAATTTTCCATATGTATTTTCCGATCAAACAGAAGAAGAGCTCCTGAGAGAACAAAGATATTCTTTCTCCCAGAAGCTCTTCTTCTGTTTATTTCTTATTTCTGACGACGGATCACACTAAAAAACAGCGGAACGGATTCAAACTGCCTCTATAATCTATATCGCTCTCTTACCATGTGACCAGCTTCAACATTCTATAAATCGAAACATCCGCCTCCAATAAATTCCCTCAAAATCGAATTCTGCGGAACATACTCACTTCCGATCCCCACAAAATAATCCAGGAATTTGAGCAGTCTCTTCGCTTCCTGATATTCGGCGCAGTCCTTCTCAATTCCGAACAGGATCGGTTCTGCATAAGCTTTCAGAACTGCCAGCTCATAAAGAAGAGCTGAATTGAACATCACATCCGCGTCTTCCTGATACGGGAAAATATTGTTCTCTTCCCCTCTTCGCACCGACTGCCACATAGCGATCGTCTGCTTTGCCGAAGTACCTCTGGTTCTTGCATCACGCACCATCCGGCGGATCAGACGTCCATCTGTTGATGCGATCCGGTTATGCTCATCGATATTCAGCTGGGTCAGTGCACTGATATAGATCTTGAATTTATTTTCTTTTGGCAGATCATGGGTCAACGCATCATTCAGACAATGAATGCCTTCGATCACCAGAATATCCTGCTCACCAAGCTGCATATAATGTCCGTTATATTCCCGTTTTCCGGTCTTGAAATTGAACGCCGGAAGCTCAATCCGTTCTCCTGCAAGCAGCTTTTTCAGATCGTGATTAAAAAGTTCCACATCCAGTGCTTCCAAACACTCATAATTCGGCTTTCCTTCCGCGTCCAGCGGTGTATCCACACGGTTCTTAAAGTAATCATCCACCGAAATCGGATGCGGGACCAGACCGCTTACCCGGAGCTGGATGGAAAGCCGTCTGGAAAATGTAGTCTTTCCTGACGAAGAAGGACCGGCGATCAAGACAAACTTTTTCTGCGGATTTCCTGCAATCTGCTCTGCGATCTGCGCAATCTTCTTCTCCTGCATTGCCTCCTGTACCAGAAGCAGTTCCTTTGGATTGGCGCTGCCGCCTGTCACATAATCATTCAGTGCCCCTACCGTCTCAATTCCAAGCATATCACCGCCACGCGTAGATTCCTTCAGCACATGGAACAGCTTATTCTGAGGCTGAAACGGAGGTATCTTTTCCGGTTCAGCTGCCTCCGGCATCTGCACTACAAATCCCTCATCATATAAATATAATTTAAAATATTTCAGATAGCCGGTTGATGGAACCATATAGCCGTAATAGTAGTCCTCAAATTCATTGATACTGTAAATATTGACTGTAGACACTCTGCGATACCGGAACAAACGCTCTTTATCCTTCATACCGTACTTGCGGAACATTTCAACCGCTTCATCGGTATGAACCGATCTCTTCCGGATTGAAAGATCCATATCTGCCATTTCATGCATCCGTTCTTCAATCCTTGCAAGCAGTTCCTGATCCAGCTTCTGATCTCCTTTTATTGTACAATAATACCCTTTATCTACAGAAAAATGGATTCTCACCTGTTCTATCTTATCGTGTCCGATTGTATCATATACTGCCTTCACCAGCAGAAAACTTACACCACGGCGATAGGTAAGATTTCCAATTGTCTCACCTGTCGTCACAAAATGGAGCGCACAGTCCTTTTTCAGCTCCTTTCCAAGCTCCTGAAGCTTTCCATTTACATATACAAGAACAATATCATGTGGGTATCTTTCCTGATATTCCCCGGCAATCTGCAGATATGTGGTTCCTGCCGGAAAACTTCTCTCTTCCCCGTCAATCTGTACTTTGTACATCTGCTGTTCCATATTTACCGCCTTCTTTCTGCCTTACGGCGCTTTGACAAATCTGTCTGTTTTCTCCCCGCTCCCAAACACCTTACGTCAAAACCCAGAATGGCTGCCGGATCTTTGCTGTCCGGATCTCTGCCTCTGGAAATTTCTCCCGGCAAAAATGTTCCATATCTGCAATAAAGATATGCTCCACGCCATAGTGTCCGGCATCAATTACTGCCATTTTTTGCGCAACCGCATCAATCCCCTCATGGTGATCAATGTCACCTGTCACCAGTACATCCACACCTTTTTCCAAAGATACGGAAATTGCACTCTTCCCGGAGCCCGGAAAAACACCAAGGCGATGTACCTGCATATCCGGCTCTCCAAAAATTTTCACATTCGGAAGATCAAATGCTTTTTTTACCATTTCCGCACAGGATTTTAAATCCATCGGCTGTGCCAGATCAGCAACTCTTCCGATTCCAACCGGAACTTCGCCGGATTCTGAATGCATGCTTCCCGTCACTTCCAGAACCTCCGGTTCACTCAGTTCAAGTATCTTCCCAGCAAGCTCTGCCATTCCCATTACATCATAATTGGTATGCATCGCATAGTAAGAAATGTCATCCCGGATCAACTTCAGTACTCTTCTGCCAATAAAATCCTCGTCATTGATCTTTTTCATTGCTTTAAAGATCATCGGATGATGTGTGATCAGCATATCTGCGCCCCAGTCTGCTGCTTCTTCGATCACTTCATCCGTCGCATCCAGTGCAAGATAGATCCGCTTCACTTCTTTATCGCTTCTTCCGACCTGCAGTCCTACATTATCCCACTCCATAGCATAGTGCTTTGGAAAACGTGCTTCTATTTCTTTTATAATTTCTCTGCAAATCATCATTTTCCTCCTAAAAATACCGGTCAAGCAGGTCTTCTGCTCTCTTTATCATATGCAGAACCTCTGCACTTCTCTCCTTCGTGCGTTCACTCTCCTGCACCCGAAGCTTTTCATACACGCCCTGATTCACAGACAGTTCCTTTTTCAGATATTCTCTCATCACCGGGTGACCCTTCTCTAATAAATATTTTCCATATTCAAGCTCTTCTTCTGCTGCCAGAACACCTTCCGCATAAAGACCTTTCTGCTCTGTCGGGATCACCTTCATCATCGGATAGTATTTGCCATCCTCTTCCACCATGTCCTCTGCAACGATACGAAATCTATGTTCTTCCAGATAACGGCGGACTTTCGCAAGCTCTGACTGCGGCTGCAGGACCAGTTCCTTTAAGCTTCTGGTTTTTGCCGGATCCTCATTCAAAATGTGTATGACAAGACCGCAGCCCATTCCGGCGGCGATCATTGTGTCAGCTTCTTCCATTTTCAAATTCACCAGACCATCAGAAAGGCGGGTAACGATCTTCCCATCCAGTCCATGTTCAAGGATATGTGTATCCGCTCTCTCTAATGGTCCTTTGTTAATATCCATGGCAATTGCGGATGGAACCAGCCCGTTCTGTGTCAGATAGATTGGGATGTACGCGTGATCTGTTCCCACATCCGCAAGACGCATTCCCGGTGTGACAAGATCCGCCACTGCCTGTAATCTTTTTGATAATTCAGCCATCTTCTTAATCCAAATAATCTTTTAATTTTCTGCTGCGGCTTGGATGACGAAGCTTGCGGAGTGCTTTTGCTTCGATCTGACGGATACGCTCACGGGTGACATCGAACTCTTTTCCGACCTCTTCCAGTGTACGTGCTCTTCCATCACTCATACCAAAACGCAGGCGGAGAACCTTCTGCTCTCTCTCTGTCAGTGTACTTAAAACTTCATCCAGCTGTTCTTTCAGAAGTGTCTGCGCTGCTGCTTCTGCCGGAACAGGTACATTGTCATCCTGGATAAAGTCGCCCAGGTGGCTGTCCTCTTCCTCACCGATCGGAGTCTCAAGAGAAACCGGTTCCTGGGAAATCTTTAAGATTTCACGCACACGGTCTACCGGCATGTCCAACTCTGCAGCGATCTCTTCCGGCGTAGGTTCACGTCCAAGCTCCTGCAGTAACTGTCTGGATACACGGATCAGTTTGTTGATCGTCTCTACCATATGAACCGGTATACGGATGGTTCTCGCCTGGTCAGCAATCGCACGTGTGATCGCCTGACGGATCCACCATGTTGCATAGGTACTGAACTTAAATCCCTTCTGATAATCAAACTTCTCTACCGCTTTGATAAGTCCAAGGTTTCCTTCCTGTATAAGATCCAGAAACAGCATACCACGTCCCACGTAACGCTTTGCAATGCTGACTACCAGTCGCAGGTTGGCTTCTGCAAGACGCTTTTTCGCTTCTTCATCACCATCTGCCATTCTCTTTGCCAGCTCAATCTCTTCTTCTGCTGAAAGAAGCGGAACCTTACCGATCTCCTTCAGATACATACGGACCGGATCTTCGATGCTGATTCCGTCCGGAACAGACAGGTCGATCTTCTCCATATCCACTTCGTCTTCATCCGAAAGCATGATCTCCAGATCATCATCATCCACATTGGAGTCGTCATTCATCTGAAGCACATCGATCCCATTGGCCTCCAGGTACTCAAATACCTTGTCCATCTGTGTCGGTTCCAGCTCCATATCCCGGAATGCATCATTGATTTCCTGGATTTCAAGAATGTTCTTCTTTTTCTTCGCAAGGGCAACCAGATTTTTTAATTTTTCCTGAAACTTTACTACGTTCTCTTCCATGTAGTGTCCTTCCTCTCATCGCTTGTTTATATTCTATCCCTAATTAATGGAAATATGCAGTTTATGAAGGTCCTGCACTGCCTTCTTCGCATTCATAAGCCTTTGCAGCCCCTGAATGTCTGTCGGATCCAGATTCCGGGTTGCGGTTTCGATACTGTACTCCTTTACCCGGAGAATCGTCTCCTTGATCGCTTTTTCCTGCTCTCCCGCAGTCGTCAGCTCTTTGATTCTCGTATTGAAAAGTGCTGCCACCGCGCGGTGTTCCTCTTCCTCTGTAAAATAATTCATGATCTGCGCAGGATTCAGTTCTCCTTTTGCATGCTGTTCATACAGAAGTTCAGCAACTTTCCGGTACAGCTCCACCGTAAAATCCTCCGGCGTAACATAACGGCTTACCTGATCAAACAGCTCTTCCCTGTCGATCAGCCAGGTAAGCAGAATCTTCTGTGACCGGATATGACCATCCTCTTTTGGCGTTTCCTGGCGAATCGTCTGTCTCGGCTTTGTGGCCGGAGCTGCCATTCCGCTCTGGACTGCTACCTTGACAACCAGCTTCTTAAGTTCTTCGTAGCCGACGTGATAAGTCTTTGCCACCGCTTCTATGTAATTATCACGTTCAATTTCTTCTTCAAAACGTGCCAGCCTTCTCGCCGCTTCTCTGAGGAATTCCGTCTTTCCTTCCGGTGCATTCAGGTCATAACCTTTTTCCAGCATCTCAAGACCGAACATAAAGCTGTTCCTTGCTTTTCTGATCCGCTCTTCAAATGCCTCAGCTCCAAGATTCTTTATGAATTCATCCGGATCCTTGTACGGTTCCATCCGGATCACGCGGGTCGTCACACCGGCCTCCCGAAGAATCGGAGCTGCCCGGAGTGCCGCTTTAGTTCCGGCTTCATCACTGTCATAGGTCAGATAGACTTCATTCACATACCGTTTGATCAATGCTGCATGTCCTGCTGTAAGTGCAGTTCCAAGTGATGCAACTGCATTGGTAAATCCCGCCTGATGGAGCGAAATTACATCCATATAGCCTTCACATACAATAAAATACGGCTTTCTTGATGTTCTCGCCCGGTGAAGTCCGTACAGATTCCGGCTCTTATCAAAGATCAGAGTCTCCGGTGAGTTCAGGTACTTTGGCTTCCCGTCGCCCATCACACGCCCGCCAAATCCAATCACACGGTTATTCACATCCATAATCGGAAACATGACACGGTTCCAGAATTTGTCGTAAACTCCGTGCTTTTCATCGACATTTACCAGACCGGCTTTGATGATCATCTCTTCACTATAACCCTTCATCTTCAGGTATCGAAACAGATCATCACTGTATTTGCTGGAATATCCAAGTCCAAATGCGGTGATCGTCTCCTGGCTCAACTGACGGTTCTGCAGGTATTCTCTTGCCTGCCTTCCGCCCTCCGTCTTCAGCTGCGCATAATAATACTTGGCCGCCAGCTTGTTCATCTCAAGCAGCGCACTTCTCGTATCTGCTCTTTCTTTCGCCTCTTTTGAATATTCCTCTTGCGGAAGCTCCACACCGGCACGCTGTGCCAGAAACTTGAGTGCTTCTACAAAAGAATAATTCTCATACTCCATAATGAAGGTAAATACATTTCCTCCCGCTCCGCAGCCAAAGCAGTAATACATCTGCTTATCCCTGCTCACAGAAAAAGAAGGAGATTTCTCACTGTGAAACGGGCAAAGTCCGAAATACGAACTCCCCTGCTTCTTCAGCTTCACATATCCGGAAATCACATCTACGATATCATTTTTCGATCTTACTTCTTCTATAATCTCATCTGAATAATACATTATGTCCTACACCTTCCTGGCAGGGTTCGCGCACCTTGCGCAACCCCTACATAATATATATTCGACAAAACTTTTTTATTTCCTTTAAAATTTCCAAGATTGTGGAATAAAAATTTCTTCAAACTTTTTTACGGCAAAATTATCCGTCATTCCTGCTATGTAATCACACACTGCGATCTCCGGCATTTCCCCCTTCTGCAGCTGTTTCAGATACTGCTCCGGCATCTTTTCCATGTGCGTTTCATAATAAGAATACAGATCTTCGACCATTCGGATTGCTTTGTCCTCTTCGCCCTTTGCAAGTGGATTCTCATAAACATGGGTAAACATATATGCCCGCAGCTCCATCAATGCTTCACGGACTTCCTCTGACATGCAGATCTTCGGTTTGTCCATGCTGTTTACGATTACATCATGGGTAAGTGTGTTCAAACGCTCTCTTTTACTGTTGCCCAGAACTTTTCGCAGCTCTTTGGGCAGTTCCTCTTCATTCATGATCCCCGCCCTTACTGCGTCATCAATATCATGGTTCACATAAGCAATCTTATCAGACAGTCTGACGATCTGCCCTTCCAGTGTCGCAGGCATTCCCGCACTTTTGTGGTTGCGGATTCCATCGATCACTTCCCAGGTCAGGTTCAGTCCCTCCCCCTGTTTCTCCAACACCTCTACTACACGGACACTTTGTTCATTGTGTTTAAATCCACACGGACACACATTGTTCAGAGCTCTCTCTCCTGCATGTCCAAACGGAGTATGCCCAAGATCATGCCCCAGTGCAATTGCCTCCACCAGATCTTCGTTCAGCCTGAGCGCCTTTCCGATCGTCCGGGCGTTTTGCGATACTTCCAGCGTATGCGTTAGCCGTGTCCTGTAATGGTCTCCGATTGGTAGGAGAAACACCTGCGTCTTCTGCTTCATGCGCCGGAATGCCTTACTGTGCAGGATCCGATCTCTGTCCCTCTGAAAAACCGGTCGGATGTCACACTGTGGCTCATTTCTCTTTCTCCCCCGTGAAGCCATGCTTAATGTGGCACAGGGGCTTAGATATTCCTTTTCTCTTTCTTCCATCTGTTCCCTAATTGTCATTTTTTATTTTCTCTCTTCTTTCAGTCGTTTCTCGATTGCTTCTGTCACGCATTCCAGAACTTTAATACGTGCATAGTATTTATCATTTCCTTCCACTACGATCCACGGTGCATGTGGCATAGAAGTCTTTTCCAGCATTTCTTCTACCGCCACCTCATACTGATCCCATTTTTCCCGGTTTCTCCAGTCTTCATCGGTGATCTTCCACTGTTTTTTCGGATTTTCCTGTCTGGCTTTAAACCTTCTCGCCTGCTCATCCTTGTCAATCTGCATCCAGAATTTCAGCACGATTGCTCCTGCATTTACCAGATCCTGCTCCATGGCATTGATTTCCCCATAAGCTCTCTTCCATTCTTTTTCGGTGCAAAATCCTTCAATCCTCTCTACCATCACTCTTCCGTACCAGGTTCTGTCAAATATCGCAATATGGCCGGCTTTCGGCATTGCACGCCAGAAACGCCACAGATAATGATGTGCTTTCTCTGTATCACTCGGTGACGCTGTCGGATTCACCACATATCCCCTCGGATCCATATGTGAAGTCAGACGTTTGATCGCACCACCTTTTCCTCCGGCATCCCACCCCTCAAAGCCAAGGACAACCGGGATTCTCCTGCGATAAAGCTCTCCATGCAGATGTTCCATCTTTTTCTGAAGCTCTTTTAAGCGTTCCTCATAAACCTCTTTTGGCATGGATTTGGAAAGATCCGTCTTTGCCAGAATGGATTCTGCTGTTTCCCTTTTCATTTCCGTTTTCTTTTCCAGACTGCCTTTTTCTTCCAGTTCCTTTCTTGCGACTGCTTCTTTCATTGCCTGGATCACCGCCTGATAAACAGCCACTTTGGCTTCTTTCTTCTTTGTAGCATTGATCACTGTCCACGGTGCGTAATCTGCATCCGTTTTCCGCAGCATCTCTTCATTGATTGCTTTATACTCTTTAAAATCATGGTTCCGCTTCAGATCGCCTTTGCTTACCCGCCATGCAGTATCCTTGGAAGCAAGCAGTTTCTCAAAACGCTTTTTCTGTTCTTTCCGGTCAATCTTTAAAAACAGTTTGATGATCACCATTCCATCATCTGTCAGCTGTTTTTCAAACGCACGGATCGATGCAAAATCCTTTTCCAGCTCTTTTTCCGGTGTTTTTCCTTCAAAACGTTCAATCATAACTCTCCGGTACCAGCTGGTATCAAAAATCGCAATTCTTCCCTTTTCCGGGATCTTCGTCCAGAAACGCCACATAAAAGGATGCATCCATTCCTCTTCCGTTTCATTTTTTACCGCATATACTTTAAAGCCTCTTGGATCGAGTGCCTGGATCAGATTACCAATCTGAAGCCCTTTTCCTGCTGCTCCATAACCCTCAAACGCGATCATCACCGGGATTTTTTTCTCCCTGCACACTCTTTGCAGTTCTCCAAGCTGCTCTCCCAGTTCTTTTATATCCTTTATCTTTACATTTTTCTCCATAAAATGCCTCCATTTCACCAGTTTCTGCTCTTATTATCCCCAAATTCATTGATAAAACGCGCATTTAACGCATACAATTATATATCATATTACTATATTTTCTCATAATAAGAAAGTAAATTTGTAAAATTATTGAATTATTTATCTTTTCGATATTTTTTATAATATATTGCGAATTAAAATTTCTTTTAATTTTTTGTTGACTTTGTGTTTGGAATATAGTATTATAGCTTTTGTCAGCGGCGAGCAGTTAAAAATAAAGCTCACTGAGTGATATGCGGAAGTGTCGGAACTGGCAGACGAGCAAGACTAAGGATCTTGTAGGCATTGCGCCTGTGTGGGTTCAAGTCCCATCTTCCGCATTCGGATTTATCCGAATCCGGTAATTAAATATTTTTGTGCGGAAGTGTCGGAACTGGCAGACGAGCAAGACTAAGGATCTTGTAAGCATTGCGCTTGTGTGGGTTCAAGTCCCATCTTCCGCATTATAAAAAGGAATCTCTGATTTTATCAGAGGTTCCTTTTTATAGTACCGAAGCGTGACCTGACCCCATGGTTCAGGTCTTCGCTCCGCTACGGTCGGCGCAGAGCATTCGTCCACCGGACGAATTGCGCCCCATCTTCCGCTTCCTTCTTTTTTCAAACTCTCCGTTTTTGTTTAGAAATTCTTTTTTTATACCAACGTACAGCTTAACCCCATGGTTCAGGTCTTCGCTTCGCTACGGTCGGCGCAGGGCATTCGTCCACCGGACGAACCTGGCCCCATCTTCCGCTTCCTTACCATTTATGCCTTTTTTTATTTACAAGATACAATACAATTCCACCTGCTACGATCACCATGGAGATCCACTGGGAGGTTGAGAACATCCAAGCTCCCCCTCTGTTATCATTTCTCAAAAACTCAACAAGAAATCTTCCCACACCATACAGCAACATATACAAAAAACCTACGTTTCCCGGTGTACCGTCTTTTTTATTCTTTTTATAATATAGAAGTAACACGATCATGATCAGGAAATCACCCGCCGACGAAATAAGCTGTGTCGGGATCAGTTTTACACCTGCCGGAGCAAGCCCACCTTCCGGGAAGACCACACCAAATCTGGAGGTCGTCTCCCTTCCATAGCAGCATCCTGCAAGAAAACATCCGATTCTTCCAAATCCCTGTGCCATCGAAATACTTGCCACAGCGAGATCAAAATATTCCAGAAAATAAAGCTTCTTGATTCTGCAATATACAATTGCTGTCAGAAAACCGGCAATAATTCCACCATATACGACAAACCCTTCTGAACCGAGTACCGTCTTCGGATCCTTGATAAACGTCTTAAACTCCACGATCACATATAGAATTTTTGCACCTAAAAAACCGCCGATTACACCGTAAATTCCAATATCCACAATTGCTTCCTGATCCAGACCATTCTTTTTTGCCCGATAAGAAGCCATTGCCACACAACAAAGGATACCGATTGCGATCATCAGTCCATATCCATGTATCGTAAACTTTCCTATTGAAAACAGATCAATTTTCACGTTTTTTTCTTCCTCCCTTTTATCAATCTATTTATCATTGTATGGATTATCCCTTCATTTGTCAATCTTATCCTTTTGGATACTATCTGCTATTTTGCCTCTTAATCCAGCAATGGGGCATGATTCAGAGAATCACCCCCCACGTTTAGAGCTATCATTAAATTATTCTGCCTTACAGAAGATTCTTCATACTCTTCAGCCCAATTGCCAGAGTTGAAGTATTGTGTAAAAGTGCTGATGTCGTCGGCTGGATCACACCGGTTACTCCAAGTACGATCAGACCGGAATTGAATCCAACAATAAAGCGGTAATTACTTTGAATCCTCTTCATCAGCCTATTGCTGAGACGTCTTAAGGTCACGATCTGTCCAAGATCATCTGCGCCTACCGTAATATCTGCAATCTCACGTGCGATCTCTGCGCCATTGCTGATCGCAATTCCCACATCTGCCGCTGAAAGCGCCGGAGAATCATTGATACCATCGCCGATCATAATAACTTTTCTTCCGGCTGCTTTTTCTTTTTCTACAAATGCAGCCTTATCTTCCGGCAGTACTTCTGAATAATATTCATCCACACCGACACGCTTTGCGATCGCCGAAGCTGTACGGTCGCTGTCACCTGTCATCATAACAATCTTTCCAAATCCTGTTTTCTTGAGCTCGGCAACTACTGTCTTCGCCTCTTCTCTCAATGGATCTTCAATACAGATCACTCCTGCAAGCTGATTCTCGATTGCAAGATACAGATGTGAATATTCTTCCGGAAGACTGTCAAATAACTCCTGTTTTCCTTCCGGAATTGTACATTTTTCATCTTCAAATACAAAATGAGAGCTTCCGATAATTACATTTTTCTCATCAATCGTTGTAGAAATGCCATGTGCAACCACATACTCTACCTTGGAATGCATTTCCTCATGATCCAGATTTTTCTCTTTTGCTGCATTTACTACTGCTTTTGCCATAGAATGTGGAAAATGTTCTTCCAGACACGCTGCAATACGGAGTAGTTCATCCGGTGTTCTTCCATCAAAGGGAACCACATCCACCACGGTAGGTGTTGCTTTTGTAAGTGTACCAGTCTTGTCAAATACGATCGTATCTGCCTCTGCCACGGCTTCCAGATACTTTCCGCCCTTTACGGTAATATTGTAAAGGTTTGCTTCACGGATTGCAGACAGCACCGAAATCGGCATTGAAAGCTTAAGAGCACACGAAAAATCTACCATCAGGATTGAAAGGGCCTTTGTGACATTTCTCGTCAGCAGATAGGTAAGAGCTGTTCCACCAAGTGAATACGGTACAAGCCTGTCTGCAAGATGTTCTGCCTTGCTTTCTACTCCTGATTTTAACTTCTCAGATTCTTCAATCATCGTAACGATCTTATCAAAGCGGCTGTTTCCGCTTACCTGTTTGACTCCGACTGTGATCTCACCTTCTTCGACCACCGTTCCTGCATATGCATAGCTTCCAACCGTCTTGCGGACAGACACTGACTCTCCGGTAAGAGATGCCTGATTGATCATCGCTTCACCATCCACGATATCGCCGTCAAACGGAATCACAGTTCCCATACGAATCACAATCCGGTCTCCTGCTTTTATCTTGGATGCAGGAACCAGAACTTCCTGATCTTCTGTCTTCAGCCATACCTTACTTACGTTCAGAGACATGGTCCTTGCCAGGTCATCTACGGATTTCTTATGTGTCCACTCTTCCAGAATCTCACCGATTCCAAGCAGAAACATGACGGATCCGGCTGTACTGAAATCCCCACGTGCAACGGATACACCGATTGCAGTCGCATCCAGCACCGGAACCTCAATTTTGCGTGCCCACAGACACTTGATTCCCTTCCAGATATACTTCAGTGACATGACCGATGTATAGCATGCATTCAGTGGATACGGAAGGAACCATTTTCTTGCATAATGAAATACTACTTTATTGAACAGCTTTTCCTGATACTGCGCATTCACTTCACGACCGGAAGTTGCAAGTACGTCTGCCGGAACTTCCACTGTCTGATAGTGAAATTCCTGCAGAAGACGAATTACATCTTCTCTGTCGCCGGTATAATTAATGACTGCATCACAGGTTCTGTCATATACCTTTGCTAATTTGACTGATTCATTGCAGAGCAGATAATACTGTAATATATCAGCCTGTTCATATGTCATTCTTTTTTGAAAAAGCCGGACTCTCATCCGGCCTTTCATCTCATGTTTAATTATAAACTTCACGTTCAGGCGCCTCTTACTCTGTTACTTCGTTGAACTCTGTATTTTCAGCTTCTTCAGCCTCTGCTGCTGTATCTGCATCAGAAAATTCTTCCATTTCAGCAGCTCTTTCTTCGTTGATGTTCTTAGCTTCAGCGTAAATATCCTCTGCATTTTCCTGGATATTTGTAGCTGTTTTCATAACACAGTCTTTTGCGCGAAGAACTGCTGCTGTACAATTTGTGTACACGTTCTTAGCATCCTTGCTTGAAAGTGCTTTGATTCCAGCTGTTCCAAAAAGAACTCCTGATGCAAAAATTCCAACCTTTTTCCAATTTACTTTAGTAATATCAAACATATCTACGTACCTCCTGTTTTTTCATTAACGCCTATTATATGACACGAATCTGAAAATTTCCAGTCTTTTTTTTGCTTCTGATAAATTTTCTCACTTTTTGCTTAAAATCAGTTTTGTAAAACTTTTTTTCATTATATCTAACACAAATTTGCTATTTTCACCTTAATTTTTACACAACTTTTCACAGTTATCTATATCCATATTTATATAGAAGAAACTCATTTCCCGGTATCTTAAAGAGACAGATACAACCACGGTACCTGCCTCCATATCCGAACCGTTCCGTTTCAGAACGTTTTTTTACAATGTTATGCTTCTTTGAGTGTGATGTTTCTCACATTCTGTCCACCCGAAAATCCACAGGCATCCAGACCAGATTTAATTACTGCTGTCCATTTATCTTCCGGAAGATCAAGAACCGTTCCATCCTCCAGTTCGACCATGCATTCCATCTTATTGCCATCATCCGAAATACGATACATATTCTTGCGGCTGATCGCTCCGATCTGTTCCAGCGTATTGACCATACGGTATACCGTCGCCGGTCCGATACTCGGATCCTTCAGAGACGCCTGATAATAAATTTCCTTGCAGCAATTACATTTTCCTTCCAAAATAACATCGATCAGCATGAGCCGCTGCTTCGTAACCCTACAGCCACTTCTTTTCAGCTGCTCGATTATTCTTTCTTTCGCGTCCATGATAGCCCCTTTCCATGCTGTCGCCTGTTAGGCTCTGATATCAACTACCTTAAATCCTGCTTCCTCGACAGCTTTTTTCAGATCATCATCATCGATTTCTCTGTCATAGCTTACAACTGCTTCTTCTTTTTTGAGATTCACCTTTGCAGATGCACCTTCGATTTTGTCGATTGCTTCCGTTACACTTTTCACGCAATGATCACAGTGCATACCGGAAATCATCACCGTCTTTTTACCGATTGCCGGATGATCCAGAACCTTTTCTTCAATCTCTGTCTTGATCAGTCCAGATCCACCACCACAGCAAGGGCTTTCCCCTTTAAAATGTTTAAGCGTACCCTTTAATGCAAAAATAAGAAGTACGATCACGATCAGAACAATAATTGCATCAACCATCTTATTCCTCATCCTTCCGGCGTTCACGCCATTTCTTTATCCATAAAACCAACTGATATATGCTGACTCCTACAAGATAAATGATCAAGAATGCTCCGAATGCATAGAACATAGAGCCTGTTGAACTTCCCATATGCCTTACGCCTTTCAATCTTTCTTCTTTGGTGCGGTTTTTCCACTACATCCGCTACACGAACCGCAGTTACCGCTGCATCCAGCGCAACCGACCGGTTTTCCTTCTTTATGGTTTTTATAACCTTTGTAAATCAGATAAATACAATATGCTGCGATCAGTGCTACTATCACAATATTTGCGATCATAACCTTCACCTTGTCTTTCTTTTACACTGGAAGCCGGACACAGGCTTCTGCATCCGGCTTCCGCCTTAAAGTTCTTATAAATCTTATGCGTTTACAGAACGTTTTGAATAAACTTTCTGATCTTTATACGGATCTGGTCTGAACAGCATGAAAAGGATTGCGATAAGGAAAAGGAATCCAACTGCTGTACCAACTCCGAATGCTCCGCCTGTTACGAATGAACCGATCTGATATACACAGAGGCATACGATGTAAGCGAAGATGTTCTGGAAGAGAATTGCGAACCAGAACCATTTTCTTGACTGCATCTGCTGTGCCATTGTAGCAATTGCTGCAAGGCAAGGAGAGTCAAGAAGGTTGAACATCAGGAATGTAAATGCTGCAATTGAGCTTGGGAACCAAGATGCAACACCAGCTGCTACGTTGACTGCATCTTCTGTATCACCAGATACATTTGCAAGCACACCCATTGTTGAAACAATTGCTTCTTTTGCTGTAAATCCAGAGATAGAAGCTGCTACCGGCTGCCACTCGCCAAATCCAAGTGGTGCAAAGAGCGGTGCGATCACGCCACCAATCATTGCCATAAGACTGTCTGCGCTGTCTTCTACCATGCCAAAGCTTCCGTCTACAAATCCGAATCCGCCAAGGAACCACATTACGACGCAGGCAAGGAACAGGATTGTTCCGGCTTTGATGATGAAGCCTTTCAGTCTTTCCCATACATGAAGGAGAACTGTCTTAGCCTGTGGAATATGGTACTGTGGAAGTTCCATTACGAACGGTGCCGGTTTTCCTGAGAACGGTTTTGTCTTCTTCAGGATGATCGCAGCCACAAGTACTGCAACGATTCCAATGAAATACATAAGCGGTGCGATAAATGAACTTTCCTGATATCCTGCTACTTCACCGGAAATAACGCCACCCATCAGAGCGATAACCGGAAGCTTAGCTCCACACGGGATAAAAGTTGCTGTCATAATTGTAAGACGTCTGTCATTGTCCTGTTCAATAGTCTTAGAAGCCATGATTCCAGGAATACCGCAGCCTGATGAAATCAGAAGCGGGATAAAGCTCTTTCCCGAAAGTCCGAAATGTCTGAACACACGGTCCATGACGAATGCGATACGAACCATGTATCCACAGTCTTCAAGGATAGACAAGAAAAGGAACAGAATCGCCATCTGTGGAACGAAACCAAGAACGGCTCCAAGACCACCGATGATACCATCAACAACAAGTCCCATAACCATGTCACCGGCACCGATCGCTGAAAGTGCGCTTGTTGCTGCATCCTGAATTGCTACTACAAATACATCATTTGTCCAATCTGTTACAAAGGTACCGACTGTCGTTACAGAAACATAATATACGACCCACATTACCAGCATAAAGATCGGGATTCCGAGGAACCGGTTGGTAACGATACGGTCGATCTTATCAGAAGTTGTAAGTTTTTCTTTTCCCTTCTGAACAGTTGTTGAAACAATCTTCTGGATGAATTTGTAACGTTCGTCTGTTACAATACTTTCCATATCATCGTCATGTTTCTTTTCAAGAGCTTTTCTCTGTGCTTCCACCGTCTGGGCTGCCGCACCGGAAAGTTTCATGCTCTCTACTACCTTGCTGTCGTTCTCAAGGAATTTTATAGCGTACCATCTCTTCTTCTCTTCTGAAACAGAACTCGGAAGAACGCTCTTAACTTCTGCTACAGCACCTTCCAGCTCTGCTGAGAAGATATCTTTCGGAAGATCGATTTCTGACTTCTTAGCAACTTTTACTGCTTCATCGATCAGTTTGTCAAGTCCTTCACCTTTCAGCGCAGATGTCTCGATAATCGGACAGTCAAGTAGCATTGAAAGTCTCTTCACATCAATCTTGATTCCTCTCTTCGCAAGAAGATCTGCCATGTTCAGTGCAATAACAACCGGAACGCCTGTCTCGATCAGCTGAGTTGTCAGATACAGGTTACGTTCAATATTGGTTGCATCCACCAGATCAATGATCACATCCGGATTTTCTTTCAGCACATAGTCACGGCTGACGACCTCTTCCAGTGTATATGGAGACATTGAATAGATACCCGGAAGGTCAGTTACGATAACTTCTTCCTTTGTCTTCTTACTTTTTAATTTACCCTCTTTTTTCTCTACAGTAACCCCTGGCCAGTTACCAACATACTGGTTGGCTCCTGTGAGCGCGTTAAACATGGTAGTTTTACCGCAGTTCGGGTTTCCGGCAAGTGCAATTTTAATTGCCATTCCTTTTTACCTCCTTGTTGTACTACTCTCATGCATAATTATGTATATGCTATTTTACCTGCACACACTGTGCATCATCTTTTCTTACTGTAAGCTCATATCCTCTTACAGTAATCTCAACAGGATCACCGAGAGGCGCAACTTTTCTGATGTACAGCTCGCTTCCTTTTGTTATGCCCATGTCCATAATACGGCGTTTGTAAGCTCCGTCTCCTTCAATCTTGGTCACAACAACAGTGCTTCCAACCTTTGCATCACCTAAAGTCATTGTCGTATCTCCTTTCCTTTAAGCTTCGTAATACAGAATATATATGCAGCGGACCCATCGACCAGCCAGAGGCTAGATCATGATATGCCGCGCCATATCAGAATTAACCGCAACACGTGAATCCTTGATGTTCACGATCACATTACCACCGATTGCAGAAACAACTGTAATTTCTGCACCTGCTACAAATCCGAGATTCGCAAGGAATCGCCTTGTTTCTTCATTTCCACCAATTCTCTTGATCTCATTTACTTCACCAATATTCGCCATCGTTAAAGGCATAATCCCTACCTCCTGTTCTTTTGCGTATTTGGAATTTTGAATGATAATTTTTTTCATTACCAACTTTTGTTCATTCGTTAGTATATGCTAACATTTGTGTGTTGTCAAGTATTTTTTTTAATTTTATTAAACCATTGTTTTTCGTTACTCATTTTTGCCCTTTATCACTTACTTCTAATAGTTATAACTTCTACTTTTTGCACAAAAAGAGCATTTACAGAACAATATTATTTGAAAAAAAATACAATCCATGGTATCCTATTAGATATAAGAATAAATAGTGAGGTGACCGGAATAAATGGCTAAAAATGAATCTTCCGAAAATTATCTTGAAGCAATATTGATGTTAAGTAAAAAATTACCTGTCGTACGTTCCGTAGATATTGCCAACGAACTTGGTTTCAAAAAATCAAGCGTCAGCATCGCCATGAAGAAACTTCGTCAGGAGAATCATATTACCGTAACAGATGCAGGTTTTATCTATCTTACCGATTCAGGAAAAGAGATCGCGAACATGATCTATGAACGGCATGAATTTATTTCAAAATGGCTGATCGAACTCGGTGTCCCAGAAGAAATCGCTACAGATGATGCCTGCCAGATGGAGCACGTGATCAGCAGAGAAAGCTTTAACGCAATCAAAGAATATGTACGAACACATTAGTAAATGCGTCAGAAAAGGCCGAAAAGTTTATAACTTTTCAGCCTTTTTCTTTGCCCTTTCGCAGACTCTACAGATTTACCGCAACATATTTCATATGCTGTTTTCCGTAATGAAATTACTTTACTGATATTATTCATCAAGGATCTGTCCGTCAAGCGATAAGGTCACGACCTGCCACGGAATAAATTTACCGCTTTCCTGAAGCGCTTTCTTAGCCGCCAGCTCAAGTCCGCCACAACAAGGTACTTCCATCCGCACAATCGTCACACTCTTAATATTATTGTTCTTAATAATCTCCGTCAGCTTCTCCGAATAATCCACATTATCCAGTTTTGGACATCCAATCAAAGTCACATGTCCTTTGATAAAACGATTGTGAAAATCTCCATAAGCATAGGCACTGCAATCTGCAGCGACCAGAAGCTTCGCCCCGTCAAAATATGGTGCATTCACCGGTGCAAGCTTAATCTGTACCGGCCACTGGGAAAGCATACTCTTATTCACGCTTTTCGCCGTCTCCCTTCCTTCCTCTTTGCTCTCTGCATTCTGCATACTCTCCTCTCTGTTCATCATACGCATGCGGGTTCCAGGACATCCCCCTGCAAATGATTTTACCGGTGCTTTAGGTCCTTCTCCCGCATTCTGCTTTGCAACCTCTTCCTGCTGCTTTTTAAGCATATTCTGCTTCACAGCCTCCGCATCATAAGCCGCCGCCTCACGCTCTACAAAATGAATGGCATCCACCGGACAATTCGGCAAACAGTCTCCCAGCCCGTCGCAATAATCATCTCTCATCAGCTTTGCTTTCCCATTTACCATAGAAATAGCACCCTCATGGCAGGCCTTTGCACAAGCTCCACACCCATTACACTTCTCCTCATCTATCTGAATAATTCTACGAATCATATTCCTTTATATCCTCCTATTCGAAAAATTTGTATTCCTTTAACTTTACCAGCTTATTTTAGCTTACAACCACATTCTATTCTGTTGTTATAACAACAATCCACATAAAAAAACCTTGCGGATTCTCTCCACAAGGTTTTCCCTCTTCTCTCAAACTCTATACGAAATCGTCTGATTTAATTATGCAAGTGCCTTTTTAGCAACTTCAGCTACAGCTGCGAAGCCAGCTGCATCATTAACTGCCATTTCAGCGAGCATCTTTCTGTTCATATCTACACCGGCAACTTTAAGTCCGTGCATAAGCTTGCTGTAAGAAAGACCATTCATTCTTGCAGCTGCGTTGATACGAGCGATCCAAAGCTGACGCATCTGACGTTTTTTCTGCTTTCTTCCTGCGTATGCTGATGTAAGGGCTCTCATTACAGACTGTTTTGCAATTCTGTACTGTTTAGAGCGAGCTCCTCTGTATCCTTTAGCCAGTTTTAAAGTTCTATTGTGTTTCTTCTTAGCGTTCATTCCGCCTTTAATTCTTGCCATTACTTAATCCTCCTTCTATCTTTCCTGCCAAATCTTAGAGATATGGTAAAACTTTCTTCATGTTCTTTACATTTGTAGAATCTGTGATAGTTGACTGTCTAAGATTTCTTTTTCTCTTAGTAGACTTCTTTGTTAAGATATGGCTCTTGTAAGCTTTGTTTCTTTTAAGTTTACCTGTAGCTGTTGTTTTGAAGCGCTTTGCAGCAGCTCTATTTGTTTTAATTTTTGGCATGATGTTTTCCTCCTTAATATAGATAATTTATTTTTAACGTTTTTCAGTTAAAACCATGCTCAGGCTTCTGCCTTCAAGTTTTGCCGGCTTTTCAATGACAGCAACATCTTTCATCTTCTCAGCAAAATCGTCAAGAATATGTTTACTCTGCTGCATATGAGCCATCTCTCTACCACGGAAACGAAGTGTAACCTTTACTTTATTTCCTTTTGAGATAAATTTTCTAGCATTATTCATCTTCGTGTTCAGGTCGTTGGTGTCAATATTTGGTGAAAGACGCACTTCCTTAACCTCGACAGTTCTCTGTTTTTTCTTTGCTTCTTTTTCTTTTCTTGCCTGTTCGTATCTGTACTTACCATAATCGATAATTTTACAAACCGGCGGTTTCGCTGTCGGAGCGATTTTAACCAGATCCAGTTCCGCTTCCTGTGCCAGCTTCATAGCCTCTCTTGCTGACATTATTCCTAACTGTTCCCCACTCTCGCTAACCACGCGTACCTCTCTGTCGCGGATTTGTTCGTTAATCATTAAATCGCTAATTGTTGTGCACCTCCAATAAATAAAAAAATAGTGAATAGCTGCAGACTATCCACTATCTATTGCATACAATACTTATATCCGGTATTATAAATTCAATATCAAACCGTTAGTCGCCCGATTGCGCTAAGGTGAGAGTGGATACTCTTCTTTGTTGTTCGCTTTACGCAAGTTATAATTTACCACAGATTTTATATGATGTCAACACTTTTTTTATTTTTTTATGAACCATTATTTTGATTGTTTTTTTCATAATAAATCAATCAAAATAATGGTTTTCTCCATATTTTTCTTCTTTATAGTATTGTAATTTCTAACAATCTTTATTTTTCGGACTTAAACCTACTCAATCCCTGTCACCTTGTAATCTTTGTCTTCAACAGCTTTTTTCAGTACCTCATCGGCTACTTCTGCCGCAAGTGTTACTACCGCTGTTCCATTTTCATGGCTTACTTCTGCCGCCTCTACTCCTTCGATTGCTTCCAGAGTTTTCTTTACAGTTGCCTCACAGTGTCCACACATCATACCTTCGATTTTCATTGTTTTTGTCATTGTCTTTTCCTCCTCTATTTCTTTGACTTTTGACTTTATCTTCTTATCTTTACTGGCATCATACATTTTAAACCAGTTCAGACGAAGTGCGTTGGTTACGACACAGAAGCTTGAAAGACTCATAGCTGCTGCGCCAAACATCGGATTTAATTTCCATCCGAAGATTGGATACCAGATACCTGCTGCAAGCGGGATTCCGATCACATTGTAGAAGAATGCCCAGAACAGGTTCTCATGGATATTTCTTAAAGTTGCTTTACTCATACGGATGGCTGCCGGTACATCACTTAAACGGCTTTTCATCAGAACAACGTCTGCTGCATCGATCGCGATATCGGTTCCTGCACCTATCGCAATTCCCATATCGGCTCTGGTAAGTGCCGGCGCATCATTGATTCCGTCACCAACCATGGCAACTTTTCCTTTTTTCTTTAATTTCCGGATAACGGCTTCTTTTCCGTCCGGAAGAACGTCTGCGATGACTTCATCTACACCCGCCTGACGTCCGATCGCTTTTGCGGTTCTCTCATTGTCACCGGTCAGCATTACCACATGGATTCCCATATTCTGCAGTTCTTTGACTGCCTTTGGACTGTCCTCTTTGATGACGTCTGCTACCGCAATGATTCCGATCAGCTGATCTTCTTTCGCAAAGAACAAAGGCGTCTTTCCTTCTGCCGCCAGATCTTCTGCCTTTTTCAGCGTTCCTGCATCCACAGAAGTCTTTGTCTGGATAAATTTCTTATTTCCACCATAAATCGTCTTTCCTGCAAGAACTGCGGAAAGTCCGTTTCCAGGTACTGCCTGGAAGTCTTCTACTTCCTCCGCATCCAGTCTGCGCTCTTGGGCTTCCTTTAAAATTGCATGTGCCAGTGGGTGCTCGCTCTTTCTTTCCAGTGCATAAGCAAATCCCAAAAGTTCTTCCTCCGAGATACCCTCTGCCGGTATCATATCCGTTACTTTCGGTTCCCCGCTTGTGATGGTTCCGGTCTTGTCCAAAGCTACGATCTGCATTTTACCGGTCTCTTCCAGGGATACCGCCGTCTTGAACATGATTCCGTTCTTTGCGCCCATTCCGTTACCAACCATAATGGCAACCGGTGTGGCAAGTCCCAGTGCACAAGGGCAGCTGATAACGAGTACGGAAATACCTCTTGCCAGTGCGAATCCAACACTCTGACCTGCGATCAACCATACGATAATTGTAATCACTGCAATCGTAATAACCGCCGGCACAAATATCCCGGATACACGGTCTGCAATCTTTGCGATCGGTGCTTTAGTTGCCGCCGCATCACTGACCATCTGAATGATCTGTGAAAGTGTGGTATCTTCCCCAACTCTGGTTGCCTCGCATTTGAGGAAACCGGACTGGTTCATGGTTGCAGCAGATACCTTGTCACCTTCTGCTTTATCAACCGGAATACTCTCTCCGGTAAGTGCTGCTTCATTGACTGCACTGGTTCCTTCCAGCACGATACCGTCTACCGGTATATTTTCACCCGGTCTTACTACAAAGATATCGCCTTTTTTCACCTGGTCGATGGAAACCTCTGTCTCCACACCATTTTTCAGGACAACAGCTGTCTTCGGAGCCAGCTTCATCAGACTCTTTAATGCATCGGTTGTCTTTCCTTTGGAATGCGCTTCCAGCATCTTTCCGACTGTGATAAGCGTCAGGATCATGGCTGCTGATTCAAAATAGAACTCATGCATATAAGACATGACGCCTTCCATATCCATCTTCACCTGTGCATCGGTCATTGCAAACAATGCATAGGTGCTGTATACAAAGGATGCCCCTGATCCCAGTGCAACCAGGGTATCCATGTTCGGCGCACCATGAAGGAGTCCCTTAAATCCATTGATGAAGAACTTCTGGTTGATCACCATGATAATTCCGGTAAATAACAGCTGGATCAGTCCCATTGCTACATGATTGCCAGCCAGAAATCCCGGCAGTGGCCAGTTCCACATCATATGACCCATGGAAATGTACATCAGTGGAATCAGAAAACACAGTGATGCGATCAGACGACGCTTCATAATCGGTGTCTCCCTGTCTTTCAGGACATCCTCATCCATTGCTGCGCCTTTTTTGGCTCCTGCATCTGCTCCTTTTACCGAAGCACCGTATCCTGCTGCCTCAACAGCCGCAATGATCTCCGACTGGGATGCGGTTCCTTCTACTCCCATGGAATTCGTCAGAAGACTGACCGAACAGCTGGTAACTCCCGATACCTTCGATACTGCCTTTTCCACTCTGCTGCTGCATGCCGCACAGCTCATTCCTGTTACTGTATATTGTTCCACAAAAATCCACCTCACTTTTTGACTTTATCTGCCATTTTTATATTGTAAAAATTTTCCTGCGCTTTTCACCTGAAAATCTATAACAATCCTGTTATTTCATCAGTTTCTGAAGCGTTACAACCAGCTCATCGATCGTCTCATCTTTTCCCTCGCGGATATCCTCTGCCACACAGGTACGGATATGATTCGCCAGAAGGACTTTATTGAAACTGTTGAGCGCCGCATTGATTGCCGACACCTGAATCAGAATATCCGGACAGTACGCATCTTCTTCTACCATGCGCTTCACACCTCTGACCTGCCCTTCGATCCGGCTCAGGCGGTTGATCATGTCCTTGTATTCCTTTTCAGAACGCTCTTTCGTCTTATGACAGTGACAACATTCTTTCTTTTCTTCCATGCGTCTCACCTCTTATTTTTTCTCTCTACGATGGCTATTATATACCCCGTTGGGGTATATTGCAAGGGAAATTTTTCTCATTTAGGGTTTGCATTGTAAAGCTCTATATTTTGTACTCCAAAAAGTGTGTGCATTCCTAACATGCAGTACCTTTTCAACAGGATGTTTCTTCGAAATTTTCTGTTAAAAAAAGAATCCACAAGGTTTCCCACCCTCATGGATTCTCTTATGATTTCCATATATTATTTTTGAAGCGTATAATAAGTATTTCTCGCTTTTCCATTTCGTTTCAGAAAATTTCTTTCTACAAGCCCTCTTATCACTCTGGCTGCAGTTGATGCACTTACTTTAAGAAGGCTCACTACATCATTTTTTGTAAAATCTTCATGCTTTCCAGCATATTCCAGAACCTGCTCTTCTTCACTGCTCAGCTCCTGTGTATCCTCTTTATTTGTTTCCGGATTTTCTTCTTTCGCTTCTGGCTCCGATATCCTTACTTTTTCACGCATTGCATTGATATTAGGCAAAATAATTTTAAATGTATTTCTTGTCGTCTCAATAACAGGTTTTTCCTCCTCATCAGCATAAGCCCCTATAATCTTACTGATTCCAGTACCATACGCTTCAATTAAATGTAACCAATAAAATACATTTGCAAGATCCTGATTTCTGCATACAGAAATACCTGCCATCACATCCTCCAGATCAATTCCCGGCATCAATCCTCCGATTGATACAAATTCCATCCGATCCTCATAAATGCTGATCAATGCACTGGCGCTAAAAGCATAATCCCGATGAACCAGTAAGTTTAATAAGGCTTCTCTGACAGCAATTTCAGGATAATCTCTGACATCAATCCGCAGTAGCTTTTCAATCGTTGCATGTGTCTGATTGTGAAAATCAATATAATCATAGACATCATTCATTTGTTTCATCAATGCCCCTGCAAATTCTCTCCGATCTTTAAATACGGTCTGATCTTTTCCCTGAAAAACAGCTACTTTGATCGTGTGTACACACTGATCCGATAAAAGCATTGCTAAATTACTGTAAAGTCCATCCTGGTCAATCAATTTCAGCGTCCGCATCTGCTGCATTCCAAACTCAACCTTGCGAAGTTGAAATTCTTTCTCCGTTGTCTCAAAAGTCAGTTCCTGATTCATGCTACGCATAGCTTCAAAACGATCTCCATCTGTTTCTTTAATCATCTGCCGGATTGCTGCATCTGTAGCAGGAACAGCTGAATACCCCTGTCTGACATAAACACCTTCTGGTTGCATTCCTTTTTTTGCAATATAATAAGGACGATCCGTTCCCCGTTGAATATCCACAGCAACTATCTTTTTCCCATTCTCTTCTAATGTTTCATAATGTAAAAACATTGTGATATCTGGTTTAATCGCATCTCTGACCATATTACTAATCTGCAACGCAGTTGCGTCTGGATCATCAAGCCCAAGCACTATACCATCATCTTGTACACCAATATATAACTTGCCACCATTACAGTTTGCGAAGGCAATAATTTCTTTTTTTATGTCATCAACAAATACTTCTTTTAACTCTACATTTTCACTCTCCCGAAAAATCATTTTATGCCCTCCTCAAATCATATAATATATTTATATTATATACAATCGTGTCAATTGTGTCAATCGTGTCATTTTTTAATGCAAGCAATCATATTTTGACACGATTCCGCCACATTATACATAAAACTCTTTTCTCCTAAGCCGAGTATAAGGTCTTTTCTCCCGCACTTTCCCGGATTTCTCCAAGTTAATATCCACATACACAATCTGCTCTGTGTCATCTGCCCGGGCAAGAATCTCTCCATTTGCATCGACAGCCATAGACTCCCCAGCAAAATCCATCTCCCCTTCCACCTCAACACGGTTACACATTGCGATCGCCACACTGTTCTGAAATGCCTGTACACGTACCTCCCATTCAAACATTTCCGAAGGCTCTGCTTTGGTATTCACCGTCGGGATCAAGATCAAATCTGCCTCCTGCAGGCTTTCCGTCCGGATGCTTTCCGGGTAATGTCTGTCAAAACATACCACAATCCCGATCTTTCCGAATTCCGTGTCAAAGACATGAAATCCATCATCTGACGGGGTATAATAATCCTGCTCATAAAACTGCTCTACCTGCGCAACATGCACCATTTTCTGTATTCCTATGACTTCTCCACTGCGGTCGATCAGAATACTCGCATCGTATGTACCATTTGCTTCCCGCAGATATAAGTTTGGCACTGCCATAATCTGATGCTTTTTGCAGGCATCACAGAATTTTTTTACAATCTCATCTTCTATAGATACGGAATAACTGCTTACATCCCTTCCCAGATATTGCGGAAAAAATTCCGTAAGCTGCACTTCCGGGAACAGCACAAGCTCTGCTCCCTTTTCTGCTGCTTCTGCAATCGCATGCAGACTTTTTTCCATATTCTTTTCTACACTTCCCGAATTTGACATTCCTTTATCTTTATACCCTGCTTCTTCTGCCACAACAACAATTGTCGCCACTTCGTAGCTGCGTAAGTAATTCCAGTCCAGCGGAGTCCATAAATCCTTTGCCTCTGTTCTCTCTGCTATCGGTTCATACTCTGGAAATGTAAAGCTTGCCGGATCAATCTCATATTTATCCAGATACTGTGTCTTTACCTTCTCTTTCACCAGCTCTGCAAGCTTTTCTGTCTCCTCTTCTGTCAGACCATATGCTTTACCACGGAATATTCTTCCATTGTAAAGGAATCCCGATTTCCTATATCGTAAGACGGGATCGCATATCTGCATGCAGCTACATTATCAAACATGCCCTCTTCTTGCCGCTTCTTCAATCAGCTTCGGCTGAATTAAAGGATATGTCCAGTCTTTTATCAGTTCATCGCATATGACAATTTTCTCAATTTCACTATGTATCTCTTCAAATGAAAAAATATCTGCCACATAAAGCATTCCAAAGGTCTCTTTTTCTTCATCTTTGTTGACTCTCGTTTTCCCTTTTACGGAATATACGCAAACTGGCTCGATCTTAAAGTCCACCGCTCCTGTTTCTTCTTTTAATTCTCGATTTGCCGCTTCTTCAATGGTCTCTCCTGCTTCTCTGTGTCCTCCAGGCACTTCGTAGGTATCCCTTTCTTTGTGTTTGCAAAATACCCATTTTTCGCCAGTTCTGGCAATGATTACAGCAAAATCTAATTGCGAATCTTCTATTTTGTCATAAAATCTGACCTCTAGCATATTTCTTCCTCACAATTCCATTCAAGCATAAATTCTTCTATGTATGTCGTCATGAATTTTTCTCTTCTTTCTGCAATTTTTCTGGCACTATCCGTATTCATTAAATCTTTCAGTAAAAATAATTTTTCATAAAAATGATTGATCGAAGTCGTAGTTCCATTTTGATATTGTACTTTATTCATCCCAATCCTTGGAAGAATATCAGGATTATACATTTCCCGGTTATGATTTCCTCCATACGCAAATGCTCTCGCAATACCGATTGCTCCAAGCGCATCAAGTCGATCTGCATCCTGAACTCATTTCCATGCATCTATCTCTTCCCGCGATTTGAATATAATAATATTTTTATTCTTATATTTTCTTAACATCTCATTGATTTCCGGTATTTCATCCCTTGAAAAATTGATAATAAAATCTCTGAATTCTGCTGACAGTTCTTCTTCCTGCCATGGCATATCTTCTCTTTCACTTCCAATACGCCCTTCCGCGCCCGCAAGACACACATTTGTTGGCAGATCTAAAAAGAATACCGTATCACATTCTTCAAAACGCATTTCAAGTGTTCTTCCATAATTACCATCGATAATCCATTCTTCCTGCTTTATAATCTCAGATAATTTTGCATCAAATTCCTGCTTTGTTATCGTTGTCCTGTCCGGCTTATGCCAGATCATATCAAGATAATACAATGGAAATCCTGTTTTGTCTCTGAGTTTTCTTGCAAATGTACTTTTCCCCGCACCGGGACACCCAAGTATCAGAACTTTTTTCATATTTATTTATCTCCTAATCCTTTTCCTAATTAAATGTTAGACTCGTTGATTCATTTTTTATTTTTGAAGTTTATAGTCATCATACACCGTTAAAGAAGCCAACCTCAGTATATCACAAACCTCCAGCAACATTCCCCCACATATCTACTCTGGACATATGAACCATTTCCTTCATTCCGTACATATATCCGCCACTATACCATAAAATAAGCGAGCAAAACGAAATATTATAGCAATCTGATGCATGAATAATTTTAGAATCCTGTAATAAAACTGCACTTTTTTTTAGAGTTGTTCAATCTTACATTCATGTTCCTTTGTCTTGCTGTTATAACTGATTCCAACAGCAAGAATGTGTCCTGTATATTCCTTTCTTTCTGCTGTTTTTCCCTGAAACCGCAAAGCGTACTCTTTTTCTTTTATCTGCGCAATTGCCTCTTCCGGCTTATGATCTACTTTCAGTTCCAGTATCATACAATCCTGATCATATCTGATTGGATAAAAAATAAAATCCACATATCCCAAAGATTCTTCTTTTTTCATCATTGCTGCATAACTGCCCATAAGCTCCTTATTCGGGATAAACACCATCCCGTTATCATATGTAAGAAGTCCATACACAACCATTGCTGAATAAATCTCTTCTTTTGTCTTTAATTCCTGTGCTGTCTCAGCATACTCCTGTATACCGGAAGGTATCTTTTCTCCTGCAAACATCAGTGTCAGATCATTTTGAATCTGATCCACATTATATCGGATATAAGTAAACACCGTCTTTCTTTTTTCTAACATTACGCCGTCTTTTAATTAGTCTTAACTAATTTCATTGTATATAACCTCTTTATCCTGGCTTTTCAGCTCAATTCTTCGACATAAAATGTCACCTTCGCCTGGGGACCATTTGCGGAAGGACGCAACGATATATTCACCAATCCGGTTCTGACAAAGATCGATGAAAAATACGGAAAAACTGCTGCACAGACAGCCCTTCGTTTCCTCCTTCAAAATGATGTGGTTATCATTCCGAAATCTGTTCACAAAGATCGTATGCAGCAGAACTTTGACCTCTTCGATTTCACACTGACCGCAGAAGAAATGGCAGAAATTGAAGCTCTGGATGGTGGCGAAAACTTCCATTAGTAATTACAGTTTTCATATATCCTCCAACTATCGAATTATATACCCTTTTTATTTCACCAAATCTGTCCGATTTAATTAAAAATTTATAACACCATTATCAATGTACCTGCTCCTATTAAAATACAGCCAATGAGTGATTTTGCAGTAAACTGTTCATGTAAAAACACAAATGCCAATATAAGTGTGATTACCACACTCAGTTTATCTATTGGCACAACCTTTGATGCATCCCCCATTTGTAAAGCTTTATAATAGCACAGCCACGAAGCTCCTGTTGCTAATCCAGATAAGATTAAAAAAATCCAGCTTTTCTTACTGATTTCTGCCAGTCCATTCTGCGCATGAGTAAGAAAGACCATGCCCCATGCCATGATTACTACAACAATGGTTCGGATTGCAGTTGCCAGGTTGGAATTCACTCCTTCTATACCTATCTTGGCAAGAATTGAGGTTAACGCAGCAAATACCGCTGATAAAACAGCAAATATCATCCACATAATAACACCTCCTTTTCACACAAAATAAGAATTGATCATTTCACCAATCTGTTCTCTTCTCCCCAAATGCAAAGTTGATCCAGTACAGTCATCAATGACTTCCCTCTTTCTGAAAGGCTGTACTCCACCTTCGGCGGGATCTGCGGATATTCCGTCCTGATAATCAGGCGGTCTTTCTCCAGCTCTTTGAGATTGGTACTGAGCGTTTTGTCGGAAATAGTTTTCAGATACCGTTTTAATTCATTGAACCGTACCGTTTCAAACTCCATCAGACAGTATAGAATAACCATCTTATGTTTGCCGGAAATCAGGGACAATGTGTAGGCAAAGACTGTATCTTCAAAATTTGCATTTTCGATATAGTTCTTTATCATAACACTTTCTCCTTAGAAGGGGGCTTTTGCATAAGCAAAGGCTCCTTTTTCAACTATATAAATTGATAGTAACGCTCAATTCACCTTCCAATAATCAGCATGAGTCAAACAATCGTCCAGTTCAAATTTGAACCCTTTAAATTAATATTGCTTTCGTTCGTATTGCCGTATATAATCTTTATTATATGATGTAAGTGTCAAAAGTATCAATTGCGTTTGTGCTCGCGCAAATAAGCAATTGATACTTATTGACACTCAGAACACTGAAAACGAAATAAAATGATATGAATACGCCATTTTATGGGAGTTTGAGGTGTTCGAAGATTGCAGGAATTGCTTCGCAATGGAGCAATCTGATTACACCAGTGAGCGGCAAAATTTACTTTTGACACTCACATCATTATTATACGAAAAAAGGAGTCTGCTCGACTATGGATTATATTTCTGTAAAAGAAACTTCGAAAAAATTCCATTTATCTGAACGCCGCATACAAAAACTCTGCGAAACCAACCGGATTGAGGGTTGCAAAATGGTCAGCGGCATCTGGTTGATCCCTGCCTCGGCCACCAAACCTTCCGATGAGCGAATGACGAATTCCCCGAAAGATTCCGATTATCTCTCTTTAAAAGAATTATGTGATATACTTTCCATTTCGACCGCAACCGGGCGCAACTGGATCAAGCTTGGCAAACTTATTCCTGAATATACGGATAAAAGAAAGCCTTATTTTACAAAACAATATACCGAAAAGTTGAAAGCCGAACTGCAATCAGGCAAAAATCAATCACTGAAAAGCAGACGTAACAAGAAATTTGTCTGTGGAAATTCTCTTTACAGCGCCTATGTTTCTGAAAATTGTCAGAATATCGAACCACTGCAGCAGATTCTCCGAATTGTAACCGATGAATCAATTGCTCTTTCATCGGATGTGATTCAATATTTCATTGCTGACTGTGCCCTGCATTTGCTCGCCCAAAAATATGATCTTTCTTTCAAGCATGAAAAAGCGTTGCTGAGCAGATTTTTAAAAAAAGAAATCACCCTGTCTCTATACGACGAACTGATCTATGCTTTGATTGCAGATTCCGAGCAGGCTCTGCTTTTCTGTGAAAAATATTCTCTGCTTTTTGATTTTGATTATGTATACGAACCGGCTGAAGATATTCTTGGTCTCATTTACATTTCCTGTAAAAATATCGGCAGCCGCAAGGCAACCGGCTCCTACTATACGCCTGCCAAAATCGTCAAAAAGCTGATTGAGAAGCTGGATATTGCATCAGATGCCAGAATTCTGGATCCCTGCTGTGGAACTGGAAATTTTTTATTGCAGCTTCCAGCACATGTTCGTTTTGACCAGATTTATGGCAATGACACCGATACAATCAGTGTAAAAATCACCCGGTTGAACATGGTTTTGAAATATGACATTCTCTCTGTCAAAACTCTGTACAAGCATATAACCGAAGCCGATTATCTTGCATCCGATTTAAAAACCTCTTATCAGTATATCATCGGCAATCCGCCATGGGGATATGAATTTTCCGAGTCGGAAAAGGAAAAGCTTCGCAAAAACTATCGGACTGCTTCCGGGAAAAATATAGAGTCTTATGATTTGTTTATTGAAAAAGCACTACGTAATTTGTCCATAAACGGACAACTCTCTTTTATTCTTCCAGAGGCAATACTTAATGTAAAGGCACATACACCGGTCCGTACTGCCATTATGGAAAGTAATTCCATCCGATATCTTAATTTTTGGGGAAATGCCTTTGATAAGGTTCAGTGTCCCTGCATTATATTGCAGCTCATTCACACCGGAAAGCCACTTTCGACAGTCGGAATGGAAATATCCGACTGTAGTCACTGTACAACCATTCTGACAAACCGTAAAATTTCAGCCGAATATTTCAGCTTTCATACAACGGATGCTGAATATCAGCTGCTTGAAAAAATTCGGCATATTCCTAAAACAAAATTCCTTGCCGGAAACGCTGATTTTGCTTTAGGAATCGTAACCGGAAATAATAAAAAATATATTTCTTCCGTGAAAAACAAAGATAACGAAGTTATTTTAAAAGGCTCCGATATCTGTAAGTACCATACTAATCCGAACTCAAACTATATCGTGTTTAACCCACAGAATTTTCAGCAGGTAGCACCGGTAGAACTGTACCGCGCACCTGAAAAGCTTTTGTATCGTTTTATCAGCAGCCAGCTCGTCTTTGCTTATGATGATAAACAAACACTTTCTTTGAATAGCTGCAACTTAGTCATTCCCAAGCTTGAAGGACTGCATATAAAATATATTCTTGCCATTCTTAATTCCAGAGTTGCACAGTTTATTTACAAAATGGAGTTTCATTCCGTGAAGGTATTGCGCTCTCATATTGAAAATATTCCGATTCCGGATGTTAATGCCGGCATGCAAAACAGTATCATCCAAGCTGTCGAACCACTAATTAACGGACTGCCTCCTGAGGGAGCACAAATTGCCTACGAGCAACTTGACCAATTGATTTTTAAATTATTTAATCTTACCTCTAAAGAGCAGGATATCATTAAGCATGCAGTAGATGGAGAAAACAAATTTCTGTTCTGACAAACATAAAACCAGAGATATTCCTGGCTTCCCCTATTCAACAATAGGATTGCCAGGTCTGCTCTGGTTTTTTCTTATCTTCCTTTCTTCTTAACGACATTAAGGACATCTTTTTCAGCAACCCAAAATGGTCTTAGCTCCTCTTCTGTCATAAAAACCTGGCCTTCAAATACAGCTGCTCCCGCCTGTTGCAGTAGCTCTTTCAATTGTCTCCGTAATTCTTTCATTTGTATGCCTCGTCTTCACAAAGTCTTATCTCTTATTCCCCATACAGAACACAGCCACAACCCCCGGACCTGTATGTGACCCAATCACCGTTCCAATGCAGTTAATCAGAATATTGTGGACTCCCATCTTCTTCTCCACCTGTCTTGCCACAAATTCCGCATCTTCTTTGCAGTCACCGTGTGTGATCATCACAATATCATTATCCCAACCTTCGGACTGCTTCACTGCCATATCCACGATGTGTGTCAATGCTTTCTTTCTGCCACGTTCTTTTCCAATAACCTTCAGTTCGCCATGATCGTCCATGTGGATGATCGGCTTAATCTGGATCATCGTTCCAACGATCGCAGAAGCCTTAGACACTCTTCCGCCTCTATGTAAATGGAATAAATCATCAATCGTAACGTTATGCATGATGTGAAGCTTGTTCTCCTCCACCCAGGCAGCCACTTCTTCCAGACTCTTTCCTGCACGCTTTAACTGAACAGCTTTGTACACAAGAAGCCCCTCTCCCATGCAGGCGCAGAGTGAATCAATCACGATCAGCTTCCGCTCCGGATACTCTTCCTGCAATTCTTCTGCTGCCATCCGGATACTGTTATAAGTTCCGCTAAGTCCTGACGAAAAAGCAATATATAAAATATCCTTTCCATCTTTCAGATACGGTTCCAGTGCTTCTCTTGCCTGCTCCGGATTGATCTGAGAAGTAGTCGGCATCGACCCTGCCCTGACTTTTGCAAAAAATTCTTCCCCGGTAAGTCCAATCATATCCTCATAAGACTGTCCATCGATCAGATAAGTAAGAGGAATATATGGAACCCCAAGCTCCTCGGTCAGATATTCCTTCGGTAAATCCACTGTGCTGTCTGTCATGATTATATATTCACTCATAAGTGTGCCTCCTTCATCCCTTTAGGGATTTATATATTACTTATAATTATGTACAGTATACCCTCTTTTCCGCAAGATAGCAAAATCTTTTTCCCATGCTAAAAAAATCTTAAGTTTCTTAATAACTTTTGTCATAATCCGGTATATTTTCCTTTTTTTGTGAAATGCTAAATCTATGCAGAATCCAGGCAGTAAAATATTTCCGGGATTCCAGATTTTCTTAACTTTAAATTATCTCTGAATGGAGGATTCAATATGGAAAAACATACTGTCAGTGCTTCCCTCACCGACAATACAAAATATATGAACCGGGCTCTTCCCGTAAAAAAAAGCTTTGATATTATCGAACGAACTCTGATCATCGGCGGACAAAATAGTGCCTTTTATTTTATTGATGGTTTCACCAAAGATGAAATCATGCTGAAACTTATAGACTCCTTCCTCAATATTTCCGCCGATGATATGCCAGAGGATGCAACTTCCTTTTCTACAAGCTGCATCCCCTATGTGGAAGTTGATATTCTCGGTGACTTTGACAGCATTTTCAAAAATCTTCTGTCCGGTGTCACCTGTCTTTTTATTGACGGCTATGAAGCCGCTATTGCCATCGACTGCCGTACTTACCCGTCCCGCAGCATCGAGGAACCCGATAAAGACAAATCCCTGCGCGGTTCCCGTGATGGCTTTGTGGAAACAATCGTATTCAATACTGCCTTGATGCGCCGCCGGATCCGCGATCCGCATCTGATCATGGAAATGTATGAAGCCGGCACTTCCACACGCACCGACGTAGCTCTCTGCTATATGTCCGACCGTGTAGACCGCGAACTTCTGACCACGATCCAGAACAAACTGGAAGAAAGCAAATCCCAGGATTTGAAAATGAGTCAGCAATCCCTCGCTGAAGCTCTCTTTCAGCGCAAATGGTACAATCCATTTCCAAAATATAAATTTACCGAACGTCCAGACACAGCCTGCGCCTGCCTGATGGAAGGAAAAGTGATCATCCTTACTGATACCTCCCCATCTGCACTGATTCTGCCAACCTCCATCTTTGATATGATCGAAGAGGCAAATGATTACTACTTTCCGCCAATCACCGGAATCTACCTGAAAATATCCCGTGTACTGATCACACTGCTGACTGTCTTCATGGTTCCACTCTTTCTGCTCTTTATGCAGAACCCGGCATGGATACCGGAGATCTTCCGCTTCGTTCTGATCGAAGATACGGTCAACATCCCCCTGATCTTCCAAATCCTGATCCTCGAGCTTGCCATCGACGGACTCCGCCTCGCCGCCCTCAACACCCCCAGCATGCTCAGCACACCACTCAGCGTCATCGCCGGTATCGTCATGGGGGAATTCTCCGTCGAATCCGGCTGGTTCAACAGCGAGATCATGCTCTACATGGCATTCGTCTCCATCGCCAACTACACCCAGCCAAACTTTGAACTAGGCTACGCATTAAAATTCATGCGTCTCCTACTCCTTATCCTCACCGCCATCTTCAACCTCCCCGGATTCCTCACTGGCTGCCTCATCGTCATCCTCTGCATCACCTTCAACAAAACCCTCTCCGGCCGTAGTTACCTGAACGTAAAATTAAACTAATCCCCCTGTAGCCTGCAACAAAATTGCAGGCTACACCTACATAACCTTCACCTTCCCACCACTACCTAAATCTCCTCAACCGGTTATCAGTCCAGCCTTGTAAAAAAACGCCTCTCTAATACAGTAAATCCGGCGACCGGGATCAAAAAAATAGTGTTCAATTCACTTATTGTGCAATGGAGATGAAACTCAAAAATTGTGGAAGCCTTTGCTGACACAATTTTCGCTCTCAGAGGTTCATCGTAATGCCCTTGCACAATGGAATTGAACACTATTTTTTTGATTCCGGTCGCCAACACAACCTATATTTTAACGCCTCTTTTTTACAACCCTACTTCGTCGTACTTCCAAATCCCCCGTTTCTGACTGCTGTCGCATCGTCATCCACAGTAATTCCATACTCAACAAAAATCCCCTGCATAAAGCCTGTCCCTTTTCCAAGCTCTACCGTTTTATTCTCATTGGTATCATTCGTCAGTTTCGCAAAAATATGACCTTCATTATCAGAATAGAAATAATCGCTGTCAATAATTCCTACCGTATTATTCAGCTGCAGACGGAACTTGAATCCAAGTCCGCTTCTCGGATAGCATTTGAGCACCCAGTTTTCTTCCATTTCCACACGGATCCCTGTCGGGATCTTGATCGTCTTTCCCGGCTCGATCACAAAATCATCCGGTGCATAGAAATCATATCCTGCACTTCCTGCCGTTGCACGCTTCGGCAGTTTGATTTCTTCATATAAAGCCTTGATCTGATCCTCTGTATACTGCTCACCAAAGGTATCCTTCCACCCTTCCATAAACTGTTCCAGACTTACTTTGTGAAATTTAGCAATTCTCTTCATGTAATACAATTTCTCCTTTTCCTAATGTCTCCGGTACGTTAATGACCATCTGGTTCGCGCTGCCTTTCCAGTGCAGATCCAGTTCTTTCTTCTCAACCTCGAATTCTCCGTCCACCAGAACGTCCAGATAATTTACAATATCCATATTCTTGATATCTTTCCATTCATAACCGGTGTAAAGCCAGATCGTCTTTGACGGAAATTTTTCTTTAATCTCTTTTGCCAGCATCATGACCTCATAGGCATTTGCCGAATGCAGCGGGTCGCCTCCACTGAATGTGATCCCACTGATATAATCCTTCTCCAGTTCTTCAAAAATCTCTGCCTTCGCCTTTTCATCGAAGAAAAGCCCACCATTCGGATCCCAGGTCACCGGATTGTGGCATTCCTTACAGCAATGGTCACATCCTGCAACCCAGAGGACAACCCGCAGACCATCCCCGTTGAGCATATCATCTTTTGTTATATTGTGGTAACGCATTTACATACTTTTCCTTTCCGCAATTTCTGCCATCTTGGCATCATTGAGTCTGGTGTCTCCCTTGACTCTCGAATAAGACAGATATCCGTTCATACGGTCAATCTTCGTCAGATTCTTACTTCCACATACCGGACACACATCCATAGACAACTCTTCATGACCACAGTCATCACAGTAGGCAAGCGACAGATTAACACCCTCATAAAATCCCATATCCATTGCACGGCGTACCAGTGATTTGATAGCCTCTTTGTTATAATTGATCGGGTATTTTACATACTGGATCTTTCCACCGTTACACAGATCCCAGAAACGGTTTTCCAGATCCTGCTTTTCGATCGGTGTAATATCCTCGGTTACATGACAGTGAAAACTGTTGCTCACATACGCCCTGTCCGATACATTTTCCACGATTCCATATTTCTTACGGAACTGCTGTACCTGCACACCACACAGATTCTCAGCCGGTGTTCCGTAAATCGCATACAGATAGCCGTCTTCTTTTTTAAATTCATTGACCTTCATGTTGATATATTCCATGGTCTTGATGGCAAATGCTCCATCCTCTACCAGGGATTTTTTATTATAAAGCTGCTGGAATTCATTGAGCGCCGTAATTCCAAAGGAAGCGGTTGCCGATTTCAGCACCGGTTTAATCTTGTCATGGATCTTCAGATGTCCGCCATAGAAACCACCCTCACAGTAGGCAAGCGGATTCGTAGAAGCACGCAGCTCTCCGAGGTATTCGTAAGTACGGATATGAAGCTTCCGGATCAGTTCCAGGTAATAATCCAGTACCTCAAAGAAATCCCGGTTCTCCTGTCTGGATTTGGCAAGGATCATCGGAAGATGGAGACTGACCGCACCGATGTTGAACCTTCCGACAAATACCGGCTCATCCTTTTCATCCACCGGATTCATACCACCTCTTTCATACCATGGAGATAAGAATGCACGGCACCCCATCGGACTGATGACCTTTCCGTAGCGCTTGTAAATACTCGGCACATAGCCTTTTCCGGTAAGGCTGAGCCAGTCCGGATACATAGTCTTTCTGGAGCACTCAATTCCGGCTTCAAAAAGATCTTCTCCCGGCTTTCCAGGTCCATGTAAATTTTCATCATAAAGGAACACGATTTTCGGGAAAAGTACCGGTTTTTTATGTCCCGGCTTTCCCTGTCCTCCTGCTCTTACTTCCAGCATCGTCTTTGTGACAAGCTTTCCGTATTCGCTGATATCGGTTCCGCTGGTCATGGTAATAAATGGATAGTCTCCACGGCTTGAGGATACGGAGTTGAACTTATACTCCCATCCCTGGAATCCCTGCTCCATCTCTTTTTCCAGATCCTTCCAGGCAATCTCCTGTGCTACTTCTTCCGAAAGTCCGAGGCTTCTGTATTTGTTCAGATGATTTTCATGGGAACGCTTCGCATAAGGCTCCAGGATCTCATCTACGCTCGGCACGGTAAATCCTCCGTACTGCTGGCTTGCCGCACTCAGTACGATATCTCCGATCACATCAAATGCCGTATCCAATGTCTTTGGCTCATTGTACCACAGATTTCCCATCTCAAATCCACCGGTCAGTACGCTTTTCACATCAAAGAGACAACAATTCATCGTATCTCTTCGGGCTGACATATCATGGATATAAATATATCCTTCCCGGATTGCCTGTAATTCTTCCACCGTCAGGAAAAATTTCTTATATAATTCTTTGTTCAGCTCATTGAAGATCAGGCTTCGCTTGGTCGATACCAGTGCACTGTCTGTATTACTGTTCTCTTTGTCCCCGATATACATGATCGACTGGCTTTTCTTATAAACCTCATCAAGCATCTGCACAAAATCCTGCTTGTAATTCCGATAGTCCCGGTAACTTTTTGCCACGATCGGATTCACTTTCTCAAGCGCTCCCTCTACAATATTGTGCATTTCCGGAATCTGGATCTCATGCACTCCGAGTTCTTCTACCTTTTCTTCTACAAAATGACAGATAAAATCAATATCTTTCTGTGAAAATTTGATCAGTGCACGATATGCAGACTTATTGACTGCCACAACGACTTTTTGCACGTTAAATTCTTCTTTTGTCCCATCTTTTTTTACAACTTTCACATTGTTTAAGCTCATCTTCTTCTCCTTTCTGATAACTACAATATATTGTATTCTATTTAAAAGGCATACTATATCTTGACCGTTTTCCTCTATTTTAGCACTATCACAGAGAGAGCGTCAATCTGTGAAAATAACCAATTTTCCGGCAGCCAGACAACCAAATCTTCTACAGGCATATTCCTGAAAATCCATTGACATTTTATACCGGATAGGCTTCTCCTTCTGTATTCAGACAATAGCCTTTCATTTTGAAAATCCTCGAATAATTTTTCCAAAACCTTTGGAAATACAAAAAGAGATAAGCCGAAACTGTTTCCTTTTCTGCTTATCTCTTTAATTCATAATCTTGAGTTATAGGACAAAATGTGTTGATAGAAACCGCCTTCAGCCCTTGAAAATAA
>ERZ894251.22-NODE-22-length-163164-cov-14.659700_pt1 | contig 163164 bp, 129 predicted proteins | sample MGYA00380301_ERZ894251 | MGnify/ENA primary metagenome ERZ894251 (study PRJEB32331, sample SAMN06328418) | human gut metagenome | biome: human gut microbiome; feature: stool | host: Homo sapiens | collected 2014-02-13 ... | reverse complement strand
CTTCATGGCCTACACCTTGCTGTCCCGGTGCGAGAGGAAGCACTGATAGCGGTCCTTGTATAATCCATACAGCCAGTTGGCGATGGTCACGCTGCGGTGATGCCCGCCTGTGCATCCCACTGCGATCGTCAGGTGGCTGCGCTTCTGTTTCGCATATTCTTTCAGCACAAAATCGATATAGTCATGCAGACGGCGGCAGAATTCCTTGGTCTCGTCAAACTTCATGACATAGTCGTACACTTCCTGATCATCTCCTGTCTTGTTTTTCAGCTCATCCACATAATAGGGATTAGGGAGAAAACGAACGTCAGTGATGATATCCGCATCGATCGGTACCCCGTGCTTGAAGCCGAACGACATGAAGCTGACCGTGAACTCCGTCTTCGCCTTGAACGAAAGACGGGCAAACAGGATGTTGCGCAGCTCCTGCATGCTCAGCTTGGTCGTATCGATGCGCAGCACGGCGCGCTCATTGAGCCGCTCGAACATATCGCGCTCGACTTCGATGGCATCTTCCAGCGTGCTCGCCTTGGAAAACAGCAGCATCGGGTGATGCCGCCGGGTAAAGCGATAGCGCAGCAGCAGCTGCTCATTGCTGGCATCCAGGAACACCACACGCACGTTCATGTTGCTGTTTTCAAAATAATTGAGAAACTGAGGATAATCGACGGCATTGGTCGCCAGCGCGATATTGTCATAACGGCTGTCATCCTGCCCGCGGATCAGCTTCCCCAGCGAGGAGAGCAGCTGCACCGGAAAGTTATCGATGCAGTGATAGCCCATATCCTCCAGAATGTTCATGGCGCTTGTCTTCCCTGCACCGCTCATGCCGGTGATCAGCACGACATTTCTTGCCTTCTCCTGTGTCATTGAGATACCCCCGTTTCAGTCAGCCTTATTGTATCACAATCCCCTCTGTTTACAAATGCAAATCATCCCGGCTCATGCCTGGGAATGAGCGCGGGGCGCTTCTTCCCCGCACAGATACAGATCTGTCTTCACCCTGGCGCAGAAGCTGCGCAGGACGCTTTCCTGCTCATCGTGCAGGACGAGCAGGGCATGGCGCAGCAGCGCCTGTTCCCTTTGCCCGCTCAGCGCGCCCGCGTTGATCTCATTGGCCAGCAAGGCCATTTCCCGCACGCTGAGGGAAGAGAGATCATGGATGAAGAGGATGGCGAAGGGCGTTCGGCGCAGCTGACGCACCACCTCCTCCTTCTGCCAGGACAGCAGTCCCGCATCCGCGCTGATGAGCGAGCGGCGGCAGAAGAAATCCTCGCTGATCATGGCCAGCAGCTCACGGACAGCGTTTTCCAGCGCGCAAAGGGCCCAGCAGCGCAGCAGCGAACGGCTGCAGCGTTCTTCGCACAGCCGATGCAGCTCCTTTTGAATCGCCTCATTCCACGAAGGGAGCGGGCTGAATTCCTGCATGTCCTGCACACAGCGCGCCATGCGCTGCTGCGGATCCAGGGGAATATGCGCCATCTCCCGGATCACTTCCCGCACGCAATCGGCGCTGACCACTGTCTCTCCATTTCGTTTGGTCCGCACACAGCACAGATCCATCACATCGATTGCCTTGTCGGGGAAATGGCCATGGGGCAGATAATAATCGCTCAGCTCCACGAGCGATGGGATCAGGTCCGCGCCCAGCTCCACATCATGGTAGCGGCCGTATTCCTCACGGCGCTTCTGCAGGATATCCACGGTGCCCTGCACATCAGGCTCGCGCAGCAGCACGCACTGAAAGCGGCGCTGCAAGGCGCGGTCTCCTTCCATATGCCGCTCATATTCATCCAGCGTGGTGGCGCCGATGCAGCGCAGGGTGCGCCGGGCCAGACAAGGCTTGATCACGCTGGCCACATCGATGCTTCCCTCAGAGCGTCCGGCGCCGATCATCTGATGGATCTCATCGATGAAGAGGATCGCATTGGGATGCGCGCGAAACAGTGCGAGCAGGTTCTTGATCTTCTCTTCGAAATCCCCGCGATACCGCGTCCCGGCCACCAGGGCATTGAGGTCCAGCTCATAGATGAAATGCTGGGCAAGCTGCGGGATCTCTCCTTGCTGGATCCGCACGGCCAGCGCCTCGACCAAGGCGCTCTTGCCTACGCCAGGCTCACCGATGAGCAGCGGATTGGCCTTTTCCTTGCGCAAAAGGATCTCCACGAGCATCTCCATCTCCCGCTGCCGGTGCACCAGATCAGGCGCGTCGCTGAAGTTCATGCAGCGCAGCGCTTCCTGCTCATCGAGGACGCGGATGCCCTGTGTCTGCGCTTCTTCCTCCAGATCGACATGATACCGCTTCAGCAGCTCCATGGCCACAGAGGCGGGATGCTTAGGCAGCACGCTGCCCACACAGTCCTCAAAGCTGAGCGTCCCCTGTTTTTCTTCATGCAGTTCATCTGCTTCCGCCAGCATCACATCCACGATCTGGGTCACTTCCTGGCTTTCCTGCTTCTGTTCCTTCATGCCGAAGAGGATGGCGACATCCTCCCTGACCTGAAAATAATAAATGCCCTGGGCAGCCAGCCGCCGTGCGAGCGCCGCCTCTCCCTGCCTGAGCAAGGCCAGCAGCACATGCTCGCTGCCGATATAGTCATTCCCCATCATCTTCGCTTCATTGCCTGCTCTGGCGATCATCGCCTTTTGATTCAGATTCATGATCATTGTCCTATCATCCTCGACTTTCACGCTGGTTCACCTGATAGTATGGACAGCCTGTATCATTCTATGAAAAACCCCCGCCCCAGCAGAACCGCAGTCTGAACCTTGCGTTTCTGTTACTTTATTCCCTCCGTGATTTCCGATATAATGAAATGGAAATGAGGGATGATTATGTATCGTGTGCTCGTCGTGGAAGACAATGATAAGATCCGCCTGGAACTGTGCGATTTTCTCAGCAAGAACGGCTATGCGGCTGACAGCTGCACCAACTTCGAACACATCATGGAAGAGATCAAGGCAAAACGTCCGGACCTGATCCTGCTCGATCTGGGACTGCCCTTTGTGGACGGTCATTTTATCTGCAAGGAGCTGCGGCGCACCAGCAATGTGCCCATCATCATCGTCACCAGCCGCAATTCGGAAATGGACGAGCTGCTGAGCATGAACCTGGGGGCAGATGACTATGTGACCAAGCCATACAATCTGCAGATCCTGCTTGCCAGGATCTCGCGTGTACTGCGGCGTGTCTATGAAGCGGCCGACTCCAGCATCATGCGGCTTGGCGAAGTGATCATGGACGTCTCCAAGAGCTCGATCACCTGCCGCGGCAAAAGCGTGGATCTCACCAAGAACGAGCTGCGCATCATGCACTGCCTGTTCCAGAACCGCAATACCATCGTCTCCAGGGAAAAGCTCATGCAGCACATGTGGGACTGCGATGTCTTCGTCGATGACAACACGCTGACCGTGAACATCAACCGTCTGCGCAAGAAGCTGGAATATGTGGGGCTGAGCGATTTCATCGAGACCAGACGGGGACAGGGCTATATCGTCTATGAAAATCAGTGACTTTCTCAGCGACAAGCTGTATGTGCTGCTCACGGCCCTCATCATCTGCCTGCTGCTGACGATGTTCCTGCTCTCTTTGCATATCAGCGCATCGGTGCTGGCGCTGCTCATGATCTTCTATTGGATCCTACCGATCACCTTCTTGTGCGTGGAATACACCCGCCGCAAGGGCTATTACCAAAGCATCCATGACACGATGAAGACGCTGGATCAGAAATACTTGATCGCGGATGTCATCCGCCAGCCGCATTTTGCGGACGGCCGCGTCTTATATGAGATCATCCACGAGGCCGGCCGGTCGATGCAGGAAAACGTCAAGCGCTACCGCATCGCGGAAAACGAATACAAAGACTACATCGAGATGTGGGTGCATGAGATCAAGACGCCGCTGGCTGCAGCCAAGCTGATCGCAGACAACAACCCCAGCGAAGCGAGCGCATCCATCAGCGAGGAGATCGATCATGTGCAGCGTTTCGTGGAACAGGCGCTGTTCTATGCCCGCAGCGCCAATGTGGAAAATGATTACATCATCAAGGAGCTGTCGCTGGCGCCGATCGTGCACAATGTCGTGCGCAAGCATTCCAGCGATTTCATCTACCGCCGGATCCGCATCGAGCTGGAGGACCTGGAAAAAAGCGTCTACACCGATCAGAAGTGGATCGAGTTCATCCTGGATCAGATCCTGACCAACGCGCTGAATTACACCCCTTCCGACACCGGCGTGATCCGCATCTACACCAGCCAGCAGGAAAATCAGCTCAAGCTGTATATCGCAGACAACGGCGTCGGCATCGATCCCAAGGACATCCGGCGCATCTTCCAGAAGGGCTTCACCGGAAACAACCGCCTGCACAATGAAAAGGCGACCGGCATCGGCCTCTATCTATGCCGCAAGCTGTGTGAAAAGCTGTATCTGGACATCGATGTGGAGTCCGTTCTGCATCAGGGAACGACGATGATCATCACGTTCCCGCTTTCCAACCTGCTCCTGCTGAAATGAGGCCCGTCATCTTTCTCGACTTCGACGGGGTATTGCGGCCGCTGCCGCCGCGCGGCAGGCGCAGGCGCGGCAGTCATGGCCCTCGTCCGGTTCAGGCCACACCGGCTACACCGGCAACGGTTATTCCGGCGACACGTCCACACCGAGTGGCGGCTCGCCCGGGGCATCTTCCTCGGGTTCCACCGGAAGCACCCACTACGACTGGGAAGACCGAGTCACTACAAACGAATCATGCGCTTCCGGAGGCTTCTGCCCCATCGGCTGATTCCCTCCCATCCCCTCTCCTCTTTCAGGGCCCCGCGGCATCCGTCGCGGGGCCCTTCCCATCCCCGGCGGATGTCCAAACCGACGCCCCCCGGACGGTGGTTCCATGGTGTGCGTGCACCGGACGCGCCCGATTCCCTTTCTCCCTGATTCTCATTTCGTGGCCCAGGGCCTTCGGCCTAATGACCCATATGGTGCCTAGGACCTTTGTAATCAATCCCGGCGCTCTTGTCATCCCCGTCTTGCCGGGCAAGGTTCTTCCGCAGCGTGTCGCCAAATCTGTCCAGCAGATCCGCTCTGTTGCGGATCGGATCGGACGCGCGAAGAGCCTTGCCCTCCCTGATCCTGCGAATCGTTCCGATGCGCTTGACAAGCTGGTCCCGGATGGCGTCGAGGCGTTCGGGAGCGAACATGCGCATGCGTGACAGTTCGTGCGCCGCTTCGTCGGGCCAGTCCGACAGGGCATCCAGGTCGAACCGGTTCCAGTCCTCCACAAGTCTGAGCTGCCGCAAAGCCGAGGGCTTGCCGGTCGCGGTGTAGAACGGCTTGGCGAACCAGTCGCGGCCGTCCACATCGAGCTCGCCGCTCCACAGGCTCGCTCCCGTGTCGTAGATCGGGGCCGGACGGACCGCAAGGGTCTCGATGTCGCGGATCAGACCGAAGTTGCTGTAATGCCTATCTGTATTGCGCATGAGGTAATCGGCCACGAGCCAGTCGTCCGTGGCGCCGCACACGGCACGCTCGTCAGCTCCGAAGCCGGCGGCGGCATGGATCCACTGGTCATGCGAGTTGAGTCCATTGATGGTTCTGGCGGATTGGAGCACCTGCCAGGCGGAGACCAGTTCCTCATGATTGGAGAGCATGTCCTCGCACGTGCAGACCAGACGGTTGCCGCTGCGCGCCAGCGAATATGGGACGGCGGGAATACCCAGCCGCACGCAGAGCTTCGAGGCGATGACCTCGTTCATCGGCTCCTGGCCCGTGCGGCCCGACTTGACGAGTAGCCTCCTGCCGGCGGTTTTGTCGATCGTCCAGCGTTTGGGAAGATCGCCGCCCGTGGACACGTCGGGAGCGTTGAGGCTGATGTCATGGGACGACGAGTACGAGGTGAGCAGGATCTCGCCCAGCGCCTCGTCGAAGGGATTGTCGAAGAAATTGATGTCCTTCCATTCGACCGGATCATCCTCACGTTTGACCCAGTACTGGTCCGACAGGCTCAGCCCGTAGGTCCGATCGAGCAGCTCCCCGGTCGATGCCGCGCCAAGCGATTCGAGCACACGGCGAATTCCGTCACGGGTGGAGGGAATGGCGCGGGACCTCCACCATTCGTCGATCCTCTTGGCGTACAGCGCGCTCTTGCCGTGCGTGGTGAACTCCAGGGGCAGGCGATTGGGGTCAAGGACCTCGCCCGAGGAGCACGCGCGGCCGGACGCGGGTTCGTATTCGAATGCGAGGACCGGATGGTCCCCGCACATGATCAGCTTGCGCGGCATGCTTCCGTTCCTTTCTGACTCGGCGTTTCAGAAAATAAATTCTACAGGTGCGAATCGAACGTGGATGCGGCGGCCCGTTTCATGGCGCGGCGCTCGGCCCTGGTTGGCCGCTCGAGAATCCACTCGGCGAATACACGGATGAGGATGGAGGCGACGATCACGCCGACGGATCCCCAGAAGCACGGGACGAAGTCCGGCTTCGCATGGTCGGTACAGAACCAGACGACCAACGCGAGGATCAATGCCAGGCCGGCGGCCAGGACGGCGAGCTTGTGGAACACGAGGGCGAGCGTGCGGATGGGATGCGTGACCAACCCCACCGCCAGCGCGACGACGACGAGCAGTGCGACGATGCCCGCACCGATGATGGCGATGCCCAGGTATATCACCAGTCCGTAGAGTCCGAACATGATCGGTCCTTCCTTCTCTCTTTTTTAGTCCGTTTCTTCGGGCAGGTAGGTGTAGTCGACGGCGACGCCCTCCGCCTCGAGCAGCACGGCGGCGGCGCGCCGTTTCGCGGACGCCTCGGCCTTGATCCAGTCGGGCAGGTCGTCGGGCAGGTTGGAGACGCGCGAGAACGAGAGCGTGGCCCGCTCCTCTCCCCTGTGGCGTTCCACGATGGCCACGACGGCACGCCTGTGTTCGGCGAGATAGTGCTCGAGCATGTCCTTCATCCTATCCGAGGGTTGGATCCGGTATTTCTCCGACTCGTATTTCTTGACCATGTCCACGGTGAGGTTCGCGAGCACGGCCACGTCGTGCTGGGTCATGCCGATGCGTTCGCGCGTCGTGCGCATCCACGCCTTGGACTCGCTCCAATCCCCTTCCGCCATGATCCCTCCTGGATATTAGAAAGCCGGGTTCGTCACTCGGTCGGGGTCGGCGGGTTGTCGCCGGCTTTGGCCTTACGCTGCTGGTCGAGCATTTGCTGCTGGATCAGGACGCTGTTGGTCTGGGCCGCGTACTGCTTCTGGGCCATGTCCATGCTCTCCTGGTGGCGTTGCCCTTCGACGTCGGCGAAGACGAGCTGCTGGATCGCCTGCGCGAGCTGCATGAGCTTGGCCTTCTTCAGGATGGACACCTTGACGGTGTTGCGGCCGCCGGCCTGGTTGACGAAGTCAAGCTGCGCGCTCATCGTGTTCGCCAGGTTCGCGGCGGCGAGCACGAGGAACAGGATCCCCACAAGCGCGCTGTCCTTCATGCAGGCGAGACCCGCGATGAGGAAGATGTTGGTGTCCACGGACGCGATGTTGCGCAACGGGATCGTCTGTGTGGACGAGCCGAGCGGGATTACGCCCAGGAGGGTGTTCGGGCTCTTGCACTGCACTCGCATGCTGCTCGCGGCGATGCTGGTCTTGAACCAGAACAGGATCACCGACGGACTGAACCGGTCGCCGGTGATGTTGGTCTCTTTAGTCTCCTTTCTCTAGTGTTTATTGCCGAAGTCGAAGATGACGCCGCGATCCTTGTCGACGACGAGCGAGGCGTCGAATTTGCTGCCCTTCTTCGAGGTGAAGCCCTTCAGGCTGACCTTCCGTCCGGCGAGCAGCCGGCGTATGGCGGAGTCGGTGACGGTTTTGCCGGCTACGGTCGTCCAGGCGCGCCAGCCGCATCCTTCCGTGGTCCTCCATGTGCCGTCGGATTGTTTCTCGCGCCGGTTGGTGGAGCATTGGAACACCTTGCCCGTTTTGATGACGGGCTTGCCACAGCGTGGGCATGGGCCGAACGACTCCGTGTTCCGCGTCTTCGTCTGCAAATGGTCCTGCCGGACGGTGGACCGCGCGTCGGCCGGGATGCGCACGGCGAGGTCGCGGAACTCCGTTTCGACCTGCGCGGGGTCAGCGTGGTTGTGCTCGACCTCCGAGAGTCGTCGTTCCATGCCGGCGGTCAATGCCACGTCCTTGAGCTTCGTGGCGACCACGTCGATCAGGGATCGTCCCTGTTCGGTGGAGCGAAGCTGCTTGCCCTTGCGGTCCACGTATCCGGAGTGGACGAGCTGTTCGATGATGTTCGCCCTGGTGGCGGGCGTGCCGATGCCTCCCGAGTGGGATTTGTCGTCATCCAGGGCGGCCTTGAGTTCCTTGTCCTCCACCCAGCGGCTGGCGTGCTCCATCGCGGCGAGCAGCGTCGCCTCGGTGAACGGCTTCGGCGGCTTCGTCTTTCCCTCGGACAGTGTCGCACCGCCCTGCGGGACCGGCGCGATGAAGACCCCGTCGGTGAGGTTGACAGGGATGATGTTGCCCGCGGTCTCGTCGGTGTCATCCTGGTCTTCCTGCGGGGCGGCATGCTCGATGGCGTGCCATCCGGGCGAGACGGGCTGGTCGGAACGGCTGGTGAAGCGACATTCGCTTTCGGACAGAAGGCGGCCTTCGTCCGGATGCTTTTCGCACCAATGCGGGTCGATGTTCGCGACGACGTTCGTCACGTCGTGCACGTAGTCGTCGCCCACGGCCTCCCACATGCGGCGTGCCACGCGCGTCAGCACGAGGCGTTCGTCATCGCCGAGTTCGTCGAGCGCCGCCCTGTCGGCCTGCATGGTGGGAAGGATGGCGGTGTGTCCGGCGACCTTCGCGTCGTTCACGGTCAGTTCGAGTCGCGGCCGTTCCGGTTTCGCGGACGGTTCGACGAAGCCGGTGACGAGCCGGTCGCCTTCGGCGAGGCCGCGCAACGTGTCCAGGTCGTCGTGGGTGATGTACCGCGAGTCGGTGCGGGGATACGTGGTCAGACGCTTCTCGTAGAGCGACTGGAGCGCCGTGAGGGTGCGGGCGGCGGTCAGGCCGTGCAGTCTGCTCATGTCCTTCTGCAATCCGGTCAGGTCGTACAGGCTCGGTGGGGCGTCGTGCTGCTGCTTGCGTTCGGCCTTGAGGATCTGGAAGGTGAAATCGTCCGAGTTGACGATCCGCAGCAGCGTCTCGGCGTTCTCCCTCTTGTCCAAACGTTCGCCGGTCAGCTTCCATCCGCCCATCGGGGCGACGACCTTCCAGTACGGTCGGGCCACGTGGCCGGCGATTTGCCGGTCGCGGTCCACGATCATGGCGAGCGTGGGCGTCTGCACGCGGCCGACGGTGAATCTCGCGTTGTAGACGAGCGAATAGGCGCGCGACGCGTTCATCCCGATCAGCCAGTCGGCCTTCGCGCGGATCATCGCCGAATCGGCGAGTCCCTGGTATTCCGTCTCGTCCTTCATGGACGCGAGGGCGCCGCGGATGGCGTCCTCTTCCAGACTCGCGACCCACAGGCGTCGCATCGGCTTGGAGACTCCTACATGCGCCACGATCCTACGGAAGATGGCCTCGCCCTCGCGGTCGGGATCGCACGCGTCGACAAGCATGTCGATATCGCCGCGGCGCATCAGTCCCGCGACGACCTTGTACTGGCGGTCCGCGCCCTTGTCCCGGCTGACCTTCCATTGCCAGTCGGGTGTCGGGTCGATGGGCAGCGTGTCGAGGCTCCACTTTCCCCAATCGTGATTCTTGTATTCGTCGGGCGCGGCCAAGTCGACGAGGTGGCCCTGCGCCCAGGTGACCAGGTCGCCGCCGACCTGGATGTAGCCGTCGTGTTTTTCCGCGTGCCCGCCGACCGCCTGGGCGATCGCCTGGCCGACCGAATGCTTCTCGGCGATGATCAGTCGCATCTCGCATCACGTCCGATCATCAGTAGTTGCCGGACGCCCATGCGGGCTGTCCGTCGTCCGAGGTGTCGGGTTCGGCTGCGGCCTCCTGCGGGGCGGTCTCGTCGTCCGCCGCCTGGACGTCGGATCCGGTCGTCTCCGGATCCGATTCGGCGACGGTTTCCGGTTCGGGTTCGGCGGGCGGGGTTTTCCTTCCGGCCGGCGCGGCGACGAGCTCGCCCTTAGCATCGAACGCGACGTTCTTCTCCGTTCCGGTCATCGCCAGCTTGTCCGCGATCATCGTCCGGCTCATGCCGGGGAACGCCTCCTCGAATTGCCTCGCCGCGTCGCGCAGCGCCTGCGCGCTTTTGCGGAAATTGTCGAGACGGCTGTCGAACTTCTTCGCCGCCACCTCCTTGCGCTTGAACGACTCGCGTTCGTCGCGCAGGAAGTCGTCCACGTAATCGGATGCCATGGTCGTGTTCCTTTCCTTTATCGAGATCCGGCCCATGCCGGCTATGAACCATGCTCCCGCCATGTGGACGGCTCCGGTTTGGACAATCGGCTCCGCCAGGATCACGCGGACGTGATCCTGGCTTCGCCGAGGAAACGGAGCGGCGGCATGGATGCCGCGCTCTGCCACTGCCAACCCTTCCTGTATTTCCAGGCGTCGCCTGGAAGGGAATGGTTGGCCGGCCATGGTTCATCATCGCGACACCGCGCCCGCGTCTTCGGGCCTGCGTGTTCCATGCTTCGTCTCGGGAAGGGCTTCGCCCGATTCTCCCTCGACGGGCACGGCCCACGCGTCCTCCGCCGCGCGGCGGCGCCGCAAGGCTGCCCCATGTCCGGCGAAAGGAAACGCCGGCGGAACCAAGGAGGAACCATGGAAAAGAAATCAACCGACCTTCAGCACGTCGTGTTCGAGACCGAGGAGGCGGGGCGCGTCGAGGCGATGTGGAGCAGTCTGCGCCTCAACGGCCAAGATGTTCCGGACGGGTGGCACCGCTACGCCGTCAGGGGCGGGGACGACGGATGGGAGCCGTGCAGCATCGAACCGTTCGTGTGGGTGAACCACACCGCCGACATCATCACGCCCGTCGACCTCGAGCTCGACAAGCACGACCGGATGCTCACCATCAGGGACTGGTGGTTTGACGACGAGCCGTTCCCGGCCGAGTGACGGGCCGGGAACGATGCCGCCCGCACGACGCGGGCGGCGCCTCCAGCGGCCAGAGGACAGCTACCGTCCTCTGGACTCCAATATCCTAGAATGGAATACAACGAGAGCCAGGAGGCGACGGACATGACCCTCGACTATTCAATCAAAGTGACCCAATGCGAACCCATGCCCGGCTACAAGCTCAAGGTCACCTGTTCCGACGGGGCGACCGGAATCTTCGAAATGTCCCGATACGTCGAACGCGGCATGTTCAAACCGCTCAAGGACACGCAGACGTTCGGCCGCGTGCGACTCACGTTCGGCGTGCCCTCATGGCCCGGGGACATCGACATCGCCGCGGAACGCGTCCGCTCCGGCATGCAAATCATCTAGGAGCCCGCGCGCCCCTGCCCCGACCGTCACCAAGACGGCCGGGGCTTTTTTCATGTCTGCATGCATGACGGACATGACGCGCCGCCGACCCCGCGTTTTTTCGCGAGGCCTTTTCATTTCCCGCGCTCCAAGTGTCCAAACCCATCGCCGTTCCCGCGACGGACGATTGGCGTAAGACACCGGCCTTCCCCTCAAGGCCATGAGCGAAAGGAGCGAGGAGTGAACGCGATCATCCTTCACGGCATTCCGCAATCATGCCGTGCGAAATCGCTCCCAATCCATGAAATGGATATGGGAGCAGCAAGCGACGTGATTGGATATCCAATCACTCGATTCGCGATGCGAATCGGCTTGCCGGGAAGACCCGTGCCCCATGGTCGGCGGAGCCTCCAGACCGCTCGCGCGGCATCACAGAAAACCCGTCCTAACACCTCACACGGAGGCGTGGAATGAGCCGGGCCGAGAACAGGACGCACTGCGTCGAAAAGATCATCAGGTTCACGCCGGACGAGTGGGAGCGGGTGCGGAATCTGTATGAGGAGCTGACCAGGTACGCGCCGGAGCACCGGTCGTTCAGCTCCTACGCGCGCAGGATGCTGTCCGAACGGCGCATCCACGTCACCGAGATCAGGCCGCTGACCGACCCGGAGCCGATCGCGCGCGAGATCGACCGCATCGGCGTGAACGTCAACCAGATAGCCCACTGGGCCAACGCCAACGAGCACATCACGCCCGCCCAGGTGGAGGAGATCCGCGCGTCGTTCGACCGTATCGAGCGTCTACTCGGCGACCTGTTCGCCGACAGGCGCGAAGCCCGGAAGGACGCATGAGCATGGCGGTGGTCAAGCTCGGCAAACCCGTGAAATCGAATCTCGGCGGGCTCAACGGGGCGATGGCATACATCATCAACCCCACCAAGACCGACGGAGGAAGACTGGTCAGCTCCAACTACGAGCGGACCAGGACGGACTACGACGCGCTGGCCGAAGGCATGCTCGACGACAACCGCAGGTCGCCGAAAGGCATCCGGAAGGACAGCCGTCTGGCCTATCACATCAAGCTGAGCTTCAGCCCCGACGACCCCGTGACGCCCGAGCGGGTGCACGAGCTCGGCGTGGAGTTCGCGCGTAGGATCACGGGCGGCGAATACAAGTTCGTGGTCGCCACGCACACCGACCGGCACCACCTGCACGACCACATCATGGTGTGTGCAGCGTCCCGATACGAGAAGCATCTGAAGGCCGAGCTGCCCAAGGACATCATCGACCAGTGGCGGGCGGTCAGCGACGAGATATGCCGCCGCGAGGGGCTGAGCGTCGTGTTCAACCCCGTCGTGGAGGAGCAGACGCGCAAGATGCGTGGCGGTACGACAGCCGCCGGCGACGCCGGAACGTCGCCGGCGCGCGACCCCAAATACGTCGATGAAGCACCCGTACGGAGCGCGAACGAACCGGAGACGAAGGCGCGGAAGGCCTCGGGCGGGGAGCCGTTGGAACGCCGGTACGGCATGTCGATGGAGGAGATCTACGCGTCCGCGAAAGGCCTGGGCGTCAAGGACAGGCTCCGCATGCTGATCGACCTGACCTCGTCCACGGCGGAGAACTTCGAGGACTGGAAGGACATACTCGACATCCGAGGCGTGGACGTGACGGTCCGCGGACAGCACCTCACATACACGCTCAAGGACACCGGCTTCAAGATCCGCGACGCGAAACTCGGCCAGGCATACGACATGACGAACATCATGGCCGGGCTGCAAAGCACGCCCGTCATCCCCATCACGTTCAACCGCAGACTCGTCGCCAAACAGACCAGGAAGACGATCACCGTGTGGCTGCCAGGCACCCACCGGAAGAAGAAGATCACGTTCGACGCGAAACGTCTCGTGGACGACGGCGGCTCCACACTGCGCGCGTTCCTCCCCCGCGACCGCGACCAGATCATCCTCGACCCGTCCAACCGGTACGCCGGCAAGACCCCGACGCCCGGCCTCTACCAGTGGTTCGGCGAGCCCACAAGCCGGCTCGAACCACTGACCTCGCCCGAACGGCTGCCCCTCAGATACGGGGTCAGCCCCGCCCAGCAGCGCTACTACCAGGCACAGGCGCGCCGCCTCGACCGCCTCGCCGGCGAGGCGAAGGCGCTGAACGCGGCGATCCGCTGGACCAGGCTCGCGGGCGGCGACAGCGCCAAGGGACTCGGTCTGCTGCGTGCGAAGGTCCGCGAATCGCACGACGAGCTCCAGTCCGCCGTCATCGCGTTGCACGACGCGATCCAACGCGGCGACCCCGACCTCGTGGCCGAGACACGCGGCGAGATGGAACGCCGCGAGGCCCTGTGCAACCGGTATGAGGGAGAGCTGTCCGCCATCGAACGGGAAATCCACACGACCCGCGACCGCGAGCAAACGGAGACCGAGCAGCACGAACAGCAGCAGCACAAGCGTGGACGGTCCATCTGAACCGTCCCAGGAAACACCAACCGACAACAGAAAGGGAACCGCAATGCCAATCGAGGAACAGGCTGAGGAGAAGATCCAGAACGCCGTCCAGACCATCATCACCGGAGGCGCGAAGCTCATGCTCAGAATCCCCAAGGGCGTGGCCATGGCGATGCTCCGCTCCGGCATGAAGCTCACCAAGACCGGCGTATACGCCGCGGGCGAGGCCGTCAAGAACAAGATCGACAGCGGCGAGATGTCCGAGAAACGATTGCAAAGAAAGAAGGACGGCGACCTGCACGAGCTGCAACTCGACGACTCGACCATGCGCGAAGTACAGCACAGCCTCAAGACCGCCGGCATCGACTACCACCTCGAACGCGCCGACCAAGGCCAGTTCATCCTGCACTTCGCCGGCAAGGACGAAGACCATGTCCGCCACGCCGTGCAACGCGCGTTCAAAGGCATGGGCCTGGACGTCACCGACAACGACTTCACCGTCGAGCAGACGGAACAGACCCGAAACGAGCCAGAACCCCCGGCGCGGGAGACCCCGGCCGAACCGGCCACGAAGCCCATGCCGACGCAGCGCATCGCCTGGGACTTCGTGGACCCGGAGGTCATGGAGATGGCCGCGAACAGCCTCACCGCCCGCCACCCCGAACTCTCATGGGACAAGCTCATGGGCGACACAACATGCGACGAGCAGGCCGGCCGCAACTTCGCGGACCGGATCATCGGCAAGGCCACCGCCGACCCGAGCCTGCGCGACGAGCTCGACGACATCCTGCGCGACGACTACGGGCAGGGCGCGCAAACCCAGGAGCGGACACGCAAGCAGACGACCGAGCCGAACCGGAAGACGCCGACATCGAAGCCGGAAAGCGAACCGGAACCCGCACCGGACGAAGCCCGGACACCGGCCACGCGACAGCAGACACAGGCCAGAGCAGACAATCCCAGGCCGGCCGGCAAAGAGCAAAAACCGAAGCCGATCCGATCGAAGAAGGCACTGCTTGAACGCTTCAAGACCCGACTCAACAAGAACCTCGCCGAACAGAAGAACCACATGCCACCCACCCAGAACAGGGACCGCACGCCCCGCAAGGGCCGCTGAAAGGAAAAACCACAATGAACCAGCAGGAACAGGCGACGAAACGCGCCGCGATCTTCCAGGACACCATCAACGGGACCAACGACCCGACCCCATGGCCGGTGACCATGTGGGCCTCGTCCGGCGACACGATATGGACGGCCGGCACGGCAAGGACTGCCGGCGAGGACTCGGTGGGCATGATCTACGCTCCCGGCGAAACCATCGCCCACCGGAACGCAATCGCCGGCGACACCACCCGCGCCACCGAATCCTTCGCCATCAGACCGGAGAGCGGACAGAGCCCGATGGACGCGATGCTCGCGGGCATCGAACAGTGGGACCACCGCCACCCCGACCAGTGGGACACCGTGACCACACCGGGCGAGTACCGCATGACGGATCCGACGACCGGCCGACCGCTCCCGATGGGATGGAGCGACAGCCTCGCCGTGGCCGCGTCCGCGGCAGGCCGGCTCGACCCCGACCTGCTCCAGGCCAGCCTCATGCAGAACGCGGTCGAGCACGAGCCGCGCCCCTGCGTGTTCTTCCTGGAGGACAACGGCTACGACCTCATGGTCTTCTCCTGGCATCAAAACCAGCAGGGACTGTTCGACGCGATGACATTCAAACACCTGCAATACGACGACCTGAGCATGCAGGTCACGACCATCAGCCACAGCGAGGACATGAGGGAATCCTTCCCCGCCAAGACCATGAGCGACGGCGAACTGCTCACCCAAAGCCGCGTCTACCGGGACGAATACCAGTTCTGGCGCGAACACGACGGCGGACCCGTCGCCCACGGCATGACCGGCCGCGTCATGCGCAGCGGACTGCTCAAACCGGGACTGGAGCAGAAGCCGCTGCTGAACCTGAACGACGGCCGGCGCGCCCCGGACTGGGACGAGTTCACCGACCAGGCCGCCATCTCGATCCTCCAGGGCCGCCCCGTCTCACCGACGCCAGCACTCCCCCAGCAGGAGCGGACCGGACGGTCCGCCGATCCCGCGGACGAGACGCCGGAACGGCAGGAACCGGCGCACGCGACCACGGCCACGAGACAGGTCTGGCCGAACGCGTGGGTGGCGAACAGGCTCGCGCACATCTATATATTGCATGCGAAGGACGGACGCGACTGGCCGAAGATGATCGTCGGACTCCCCCGCGGCACCGTCATCGACGGACAGGACCTGACCGGCTGGGCCACCGACATGTTCATGAGCGGCAAGAACCAGAGTCAGAAGAACGAGGGACGGGCCGTCAACCTCAGATTCAGACCCGGCACCCCGGTCGAACTGTTCACCGGCCGCGGCGCGGAACGCCGCACCGTGCAGGTCGACCCGCAGACGCTCGACACGGCATCGGTGGAACTCGCCTCGAAGACCGTGGAGGAATCCTGGCCGCAAATCAGCCGCATGCAGGGCCGGTTCACGGAATACCGGCGCGCTGGCACGTACAAGCCGGCCGTCGCATTGAAATGGGCGCGCCGACTCGTCGACCGGGCCGCCGGAGGGGACGAGGGACGGTGGACCAACCGCCAACGCCGTCAGGCCGCCAGGCTCCTCATCCAGGAACTCGCCGGCGCACAGGAACCGATGCAGGACAGAGGCAAAACGCCGACCCGGCCAACCATCGAACAGGACGCGGAGGCGACGGACACGCCACGGAAAACGGAACCGACCAAGGAGACGGAACAGGGACGGGACCACGACGAAGCCGGCTCGCCGGCCGCCGACCCGGGAGCGAAAGCCGAACCGCCGGAGACGACGCGCCGCGACGATCCGGAGCGACGGCACACGGACCTGAAGTCAACGCTCGACCGGTTCCATACCAAGCTCAGGGAGAACCTCGACGGACTCAACACAGCCACGCCGGCACCCGGCATCGACCGGAACCACGGCCAACGGAAAACACTATAAGAAAGGGGCGAACCATGGCGAGAAAACGCCTATACGCGAAGCAGACGGCCCCGGCCGAATACGAGCAGATCGACCTGTTCAGCCTTCTCGAAGAGGAACAAAGACAGGCCGACAGGATAGCGGAGCAGGTGCGCGGATACGAGATAACGGTGGGCCACGTCGCGGTGCAACGGCTCCGCGTGCGCGGAGCGGACGACGAGACGATAGCCGCCGTGGCGGCCGAATACCGGGAGAACCGGCTCCGCGGACTCGGCCGGCGGGACGCGCGGATCGCCGCCGAGAACAAGCTCGGGGTCGGCGCCGCCACTCCCGGCGAAACCACGCCGCAACCTGTGGTAAAACGTTTTACACAATTCTCCGGCACGGAAAACAACACTGAAGAAAGGAACAACAATGGACGAGATGATATGGACCGACCCGCAGCTCAAGGCACGCTACGAGGAGAACAGCAGGAAGCTGGAACACCTGAAGGAGACGCTGCCGAACCTGTATTCCGAGGACGCGCTGCCGTACAAGGTGTTCACGACGAACAGCGTCCACGGCATCCAGCGGATGCGTCTCATCTGGCTCAAGGAGCACCATCCCCAGTGGTTCAGGGAGATGATGATGGCCAACGTGCTCGAGGAGCATCTGCGGGACATCGAGACGCGCACGAGGGAACGCCAGGCGCAGATCATGGACCAGCTGATGGAGTCCAGGCACCTGCTCAACCGGACGGACTGCCTGAAGGCGGCACCACAGCTGACCGACCTGGACCGGCTCAACGGGATGAACGAGGCCCAGTCGGAGTCGATGAGCATGGCGATCCACGAGGTCGTGGAGAGCTTCTAGCATCCCTCGACGCGCAGCGCGCGCGTTCGCCCCGCGAACGCGCCGAAGCGAACATCGCCGCCATCCAGACCCTCAAGAAACTCGGCGGAGACAACGGCGGCCGGCCCTCAGCGAAGCAAATGGATACGCTGCGCGGATATTCCGGCTGGGGCGGATGCGCGGACGCGTTCTCGGACAAGCCTGAATGGCGGACGATCCGCGACGCGATAGAACAGGCCCTCACCCCGGAAGAGTACGCGCAGGCGCGCGCCTCCACACTGACCGCCTACTACACGCCCGGCCCGGTGGTCAAGGCCATGTGGGACGCGCTCGACATCGGCCCCACACCCATCCAGGTGCTGGAGCCCGGATGCGGCACCGGCAACTTCATGGCCGGCATCCCCGACGACGTCGCGGCGCACGTGTCGGGCGTGGAACTCGACCCGATCAGCGCGCGCATCGCCGCCGCGCTGAACCCGTACGCCACGATCCTCAACGCGGACCTCGCGGACTGCACCATCCAACAGGGATCGTTCGACCTCGCCATCGGCAACGTGCCCTACTCGGGCGACATCAGCCTCGACTACCGGACCACGGACGGCGGCACGTCCCGCCTCCCCCTGCACGACTACTTCATCGAACGCTCGGTGGACGCGCTGCGCCCCGGCGGCGTCGCGATGCTGCTGACCAGCAGGTACACGCTCGACAAACGCTCCGAGACCATGCGCGCCGACCTCGCGAGGAAAGCCGAGCTCATCGGCGTGGTGCGTCTGCCGTCCTCGACGTTCGCCCGCCAGGCCGGCACCGAGGCCGTCACCGACGTGCTTGTGCTGCGCAGACGCGAACGGACGCTCGACCGCACGCCCGACGAGGCATGGATCCACTCCACACCGATCGCCGTGCCCGGCTACCAGGACGTGACCGTCAACGTCAACCAGGCGGTCGCCAACGACATGCCCACGCACGCGGTGGGCGACATCAGACCAGTGATCGGCCGGTTCGGCGGCGACTTCGACGTCGTCTTCCAGGGCGACACGGAACAGATCGGCGAACGGCTCCGGACGATGCTCTCCATGCAGATCGCCCACGGCAGGCCGCCGTTGCAGCTGGGCGAGATGGAACCGGCCGAACGCGCGGAGGTCATCGTCCGCCCGGACCATGTGACCCCGTTCGAATACTCGGTCGACCCTCGCGGCGTGGTCTGGTACGGCGACGGCGCCACCGTCACCGAGGCCGCCCACGGTCAGGGAGACGAGGCGCGCCGACTGCGCGGCATGATCCGCCTGCGCGACCTGGCGCGCGAACTCCAACGCCTCGAACTCGACCCCGCCCGCGTGGACGACCCCGCCGTGGAGGCCAAACGCAAGGAACTCGACCAGGCATACGACCGGTTCACCGGCGAGTTCGGACGCCTGAACGACCGCGCCAACCTCCGCGCCTACGACAGTGAGGAATCCGGCCGCCACCTCGTCATGGCGTTGGAGGAGACCGACGAAAAAGGAAGGTTCGTCGGCAAGTCGAAATGCCTCTCGCAGCGGACCATCAGCCCCGTACCGCCCATGCCCGACCATGCGGACAGCCTGGACGACGCGCTGAACATCAGCCTCGACCGCGCCGGCAGGGTCGACCTGGAACTCATCGCGCGCCTCGCCGACACCACCGTCGAGGAGGCCGAGGCCGGCCTGGGCGACCGAATCATACGCGACCCCGACACCGGCACGGTCATGCCCGCCGAGGACTACCTCACCGGCGACGTGGGAACGAGACTCGACCACGTCACGGCCATGGCCGAACATCTGAGACGCCGCGCCGGCACCGAGGCCATGACCGAGTTCACAGCATCCACCTACGCGACGCCGGAGGACATGCCCGCCACGGAGCGGGCAAGCGAATGGATCAGCGAGGCGGGCGCGGACGTGTGGCGCAGCCTCAAGGACCCGTACTCCGCCGAATCCTACAGGGATCCGGCACCGGTCATCGAACGCATCAACGGCCGGGACGCATGGACCATGGGCTGGAGCCGCAACCCGGAACTCGTCCTCGCCCTCGCCTGGCGGGCGGTGGAGGAACTTCCCGAACAGCACGCGCGCGTCACCCTCGAACGGTCCGACACCGGAGAGAGGAAGCCGTGGCAAGCGCCGGCATGGCACCAATCGCACGGCACCAGCCCGCTGTGGGACGCATTGTGCTGGACATGGCGCGACGGCGACGCCCCGCAGAACTACGCGCCGATCCTCGCGGACCGGGACATGCCCGTCAGGGACCTCGCCCTCTTCGTCCACAAGATCGCCCACACCGACCGGCTCGACACCGCCGACAAGACAGCGATCCTCTCCAACCTGTTCGAAAGCTGGCGCGCCGACGACGCGAACGGCCGGCCCGTCTGGACGGACACGACCATCGGCGGAATGGCACGCACTCTCATGCCCGACACCAACGATCACACGCGGCTCGCCGAACGGCTCGCCACCGACATGTCCCTCAGCGAATGGATCTGGGGCATCGCCCGCGACATGCCCGAAGACCTGCGCCAAGGGCAGAAGCACAACGCCTACGGCGTCCCGCCACGCGTCGTCGACGCACGCCCCGACGACTACCAGGCGTTCCACACACGCCGCGAGGAACAAATCAAGCAATGGCGGGAACTGCCGGAGCACGCCGAGGCCGCGCGCGCCGACCAGGCGGACGCGGAACGGCTCGAACACGTGGCCGGCCTGCTGGAACGCGTACAGCCCACCCCATTGGAGGCCGAGCAGATCAAGGCGCCGTTGGGAGCCCCGTGGATCCCCGCCAGGGACGTCCACGACTTCATGATGGAGACGTTCAACGTGCGCGGCCACGGGCTCACGCCCGGCAAGCTCGCCCAATACTCGGTCGACTGGATTCCTCAGCTCGGACAATGGCGCGTCGGCTACTCGGGCGGCGGCGACATCGACTACAAGGCCGCGAAGACGTACGGCACCGAGGACCGCAACCCGTTCCAACTGCTGGAGGCATGCCTGAACAACGCGCAGATCACCGTCACCAAGGACTCCCCCACGGAGACCACGGCATCCGGCAAACCCAAACGCGTCAAGGACCAGAAGGCCACGATGGCCGCCATCGAGAAGGCCAACGCGATCCGCGACGCATGGAACCAATGGGTGTTCAGGGACCCCGACCGCGCGCGAAGGCTCACCGCCCTGTACAACCGCAGATTCAACAGCATGCGCCCCCGCCACGTCGGCGGATCCTACCTGACCACGCCCGGCATCGCCCACGGCGTCCGGCTCCGCCCCCACCAGAAGGACGCGGTGGCCCGCGCCCTGCGCAGCGACGAGGGAACCCTCATCGCCCACGTCGTCGGAGCCGGCAAGACGTTCGAGGGCGTCGTCCTCTCCCACGAGGCGAAACGCCTCGGCAAGGCGTCCAAGCCGATGCTCGTGGTCCCCAACCACCTCGTGGACCAGTGGGCCGGCGACGTGCTCAGGCTCTACCCGGCCGGCCGTATCCTCGTCATGGACAAGGACGCGCAACGCAACCCCGAATCGGTGCGCCGATTCTGGGGACGGGTCGCCACCGGCGACTGGGACGCGGTGATCGTGCCGGAAAGCCGGTTCAGCCAACTGCACGTCAGCAAGGAACGCCGGCTGAGGAACATGCGCGCCCGCGTCGATGAGTTCGCCCATGCCGTCGAGGCCGCCGCCAAGGCCAGAGGCGACGACAAGGACCCGACCGTCAAACGGCTGGAGGCGGCGCGCAAAAGCGCCGAGACCGCCATGAACAGGCTGCGCGACGGCAAGGAGTCGCGCGACGACAAGGCGCTGGCGGGCATCGAGTTCGAATCGCTGGGCGTGGACATGCTCATCGTCGACGAGGCCCACCACTTCAAGAACCTCGGCGTGCCCGTCGCATCCGCGGACTTGGGCATGCAATTGTCGTCCGCCGCGAAATGCGAGGACCTGCTCGACAAATGCGAATGGCTGCGCGAGGCCGGGCACGGCGGCAACATCGCGTTCATGACCGGAACGCCGGTATCCAACTCCATGAGCGAGCTGTACAACATGCAGCGCTACCTCGCGCCCGGAACCCTCAAGGCGCAGGGGCTGGACACGTTCGCCGCATGGGCGGGCGCCTACGGCCAGGTCGTGCCCACCGTGGAACTGAAACCCGAAGGCAACGGCTTCCAGGTCAAGCAAAGGTTCGCGCGGTTCCAGAACCTGCCCGAACTGATGAACGCGGTGAAGCAGTTCACCGACATGATCACCAACGACGACATCCAGCTGCCCCTGCCCGAACTGGAACAGGTGCCCGTGCCGGTACCCATCACTGACCGGCAGAAGGAGGAGATGGAGGAACTGTCCGACAGGGCGGACCGCGTGCGCGACGGCGACGTGCCACCGGAGGACGACAACCTCCTCAAGATCACGGGCGACGGACGCAAGATCGCCCTCGACCCCAAACTCCTCAAAGGCCACGAAAACGACCGGCCGTTGGAGAACGGCAAGATCCAGGCATGCGCCGAGAACGTCGCCCGGATCTGGCAAGAGGAGACGCCACACCTAGGAACGCAACTCGTCTTCTGCGACTCGAGCACGCCCGCATCGGGCGGATGGAACGCCTACCAGGACCTCAAGGACCGGCTCGTGGCGTTGGGCGTGCCGGCCGAGCAGATAGCGTTCGTGCACGACGCGGGCGACAACCCCGCCAAACGCGAGCAGCTGTTCGCCAAGGTCAGGTCCGGCGAGATCCGCGTGCTGATGGGAAGCACCCAGAAGCTCGGCACCGGCACCAACGTGCAGGAACGCCTCGCCGCGATCCACGACCTCGACTGCCCCTGGCGTCCCGCCGACCTGGAACAGCGCCTCGGCCGCATCCAACGCCAGGGCAACACGTACGGCCACGTGCGCGACTACCGGTACGTGACCGAAGGCACGTTCGACGCGTACAGCTACCAGACCGTGGAACGCAAGCAAAGGTTCATCAGCCAGCTCATGAGCTCGAAGAGCCCCGCACGCGAGGCCGCGGACCTCGACGCCGACGTGGTGACTCTCGCCAACATCAAGGCGCTGGCCACCGGAGACCCCGACATCCAACGCCGCATGACATTGGAGAACGAGATCAACCAGCTGAAGCTCCTGCGCGCCTCATGGGCGCAGCAGAAGGCCGACACCCGCAGGGACATCGGCCAGCAGCTCCAGCCACGCGTCGAACTCCTGCGCCAGTCGATCCGCGAGAAGGCCGACGACAAGCCGCTCGCCTCCAAGGCCCTGGGCATCCACCAGACCGCCCGCATGAACGGCCGATGGGAGGGCATGACCATCAACGGACAGCCGGTCGGCGACCGGCAGACCGCATGCAGGCTCCTCCACCAGGCCGCCCACCAGGCGCACGACGGGGACACGATAGCCGAATACGACGGCCTGCCCGTCATCGCACGCCGCGCCGACACCACCGGACGGATCACCCTGGCCGTCAAGGCGGTCCACGAACACGAATCCGGCACCGAGATGCCCGGTCCATACCTGACCGGACCATCCAGCATCGTCAGCCAGCTCGACCGACTCGTCAGGAACATGGCCACCGACCCCGGCAAGCTCGCGGAACGGCTGGCCGACGCCGAAAGGGAGCTCGCCGCCGCACAGGAGACACTGGCCGAACCATTCGCCCACGAGGACGAATACCGGCAAAAACAAGCCGAACTCGAACGGCTGACGTCCAAACCCGACGAACCCCGGGAGACGGAAAGTAGAGACCAGGAAACCACAAAAACGGAAAGGAGCGCACGCATGCCATTGACACGGGAAGACATCGGACGACTGCTCGAACAGGACCCCAATATCGACGGCATCACCCAGGGCGGCAACGCCATGGGACACTACCTCGAAGCCCGGCTCACGGACGGCCGCGCCGTGCAGATCGACCTCCACGACAACCCCGCATGGAAGGACACGGACCGTCTGGCCGGCCGGATCGAGGTATTCTACGCCAACCGGCCACAGGCGGAATGGCAATACGACGACAACGATCTGGCCGACCGCGAACACACCGTCATCGACCCCGCCGAACCCGACGCGCTACAGGAGCTCGGCAAGGCGGTGGCCGAATGGGAACGCGCGGGCGGCCTCCACAAGGCCCGCGCATCCGAGCCGAGCCACCTGGCCGCGCACCAGCCGCCGGAGGAATACGCCTACCGGTGGCGGAAACCCGGGGACCCCGACAGGCACATCGCATACCTGAGCACCGCCTTCGACCGCGACCAGGCGATGAAGGCGAGGGAGGACGCCGGATATCTCGTGACGAAGGTCGAGGAGGATCCGGCCATACTCTACGAGCAGCACCGCAAGGCATCCTGCATGCGCGCGAGCCACATCCTGGAACGATACGAATCCCCCGACCCGGCCGCCGTCAGAATCCTGCACAGCATCGTAAGCGAGGTCAACGCGCACGACCCCGAGAACGACATCGCCGCCTACCCGTCAGACAAGGCGATCCAGCTCGCCGGCGACGGTCTCACCGAAGCGGACATCGCGGAGAAACGCGAGATGGGCGGATGGGATCCGCGGACGGACCCGCTCATGCGCATCAACGAGCAGGGCGACTGGACGGGCGTCACCCAACAGCAGGCCGACCAGCTCGTCTGGGAGAACCGCGACGAGATCCTCGCCCGCGCGTCATACGACGGCGAACTGTCCACTTGGACGCTGCACCAGCTCGACCAGCTGAAGGAGCACGAGCCGGAACGAGGCCGCGACCTCGACCGGCCGGAGCCGGAACGCCCGGCGCCCGCGCGGGAGCAGCACACACCCAAACGCCACGGACTGGGACTGTAGGCCCACACATCCACCGGGGGCGGCGCGCGGCTTCGCACGCCGCCCCTCACCTTATAGGAGGAACATATGGCAACGGAAGAACAGCGCGCCACGGAGCCCGTCATCTGGTTCGAGGGCACGCTCATCAGGGACCCGCAACCACACGGAGGACACGACGACTGGCTGCTCGAGGCACTGGTCGATCCGGACGGAAACGGGCGAAAGATCACCATCCATGCCAGCGGCGGGGATCACTCGGAGAACATCGGCCGCAACGCGCACAAGGGAGCCCGCCTCATGGTCAAGGGCACCGCCGGAGACGAGGAATCCGGCATCGACATCGAGGCCACAAGCCTCGCATTCGACCCCAGCCACGACGAGCCGGACGGAGAGCGATGACACGGACCACCGTCAGCGCCACCAGGCCGGACAAGACCGGTGCCGGCGAATGGATCGACATCCACAGCCGCACCGGCCGGCTCATGTCCACGCTCATGGCCGACGGCCAACCATTCAGCATTGACGTCACGCCGGACGGCATGACCACCGTCACGCCCCTCACGTCCCCGAAGGACGCGGCGCAGGCCGACGGCGACAACGCCAAGACCGGGACCAGCCCGGACGGCGCGAGGATCACCAGCAGGAAGACGCTGTACGAGCGGTTCAAAACCAAACTCAAAGCGAACCTCGACGAAAGAAAACAATAGAAAGGAACCATCATGGAACGAATAAGGGGAATCGTCGTCAGGACGCTGACCATCCTCGCGGGATTCTGGATCGCCGACCTCGCGGCCGCACGCGTCCAGGCCGGCATCGCGGCCGGCGAAAGCATCGAACGGATCATGGATGGCATGACGACCATGCTCCAGCATCCGACCGCCCTGGGATTCGACCGGACCAGCCTCCTATGCGGACTGGGCGGCGCGGGCGCGGTCGGCCTGTTCCACCTCTACCGGTGGAGTATGAGCCAACGCAACTGGCGCGAAGGCGAGGAATACGGGTCCGCACGCTGGTCCACCAGCCGGGAGATGGCCCCATACACCGACTGCGATACCAGACGGAACCTCCAGATGACGGCCACCGAGGGCCTGAGCCTCGACTCGCAGGCCACGCGCCGAAACCTCAACACCACCGTGATCGGCGGATCCGGTTCAGGCAAGACCGCCACGCACGTCATCCCCAACATCCTCAAGGGCAGCATGAACTACGCGTGCACCGACCCGAAGGGCGAGCTCTACGCGAAGACCGGCGGAGACTTGGAGAAAATGGGCTACGAGGTCAAACAGCTCGACCTGGTGGACCTGACCAGCGAGACGAAATTCAACCCCATGCGCTACATCGACCCCGACAAGCCCGACGTGGCGATCATGCGCCTGGTCACCAACATCATGGACAACACCAACGGTTCCACACCCAAGGAGCACCAGACCGACGACTTCTGGACCAAATCCGAACGCAGCCTGCTGACCGCGATCACCGCGTTCGTCTACTACCTGCCCGACGACATCCTCAAGGACTGTCTGCGCATCGACGCCGGCCAGACCCTCAACGCCGTGGCCGACATGCGCGATCTGCTCGAAGCCAGCGAACAGGACGAGACCAAGGAAAGCCAGGTCGACGCCGTCGCCCGGACCGCCACGGAGATCTACGAGGAGACCCGCGCCGAATGGGAGCGCGAGGACGCGGACCACGACGACCCGGACCTGCGCGAGGCATGGCGTCTCGCCCAGGGCCTGAAGTTCGCGGCCCGCCAGTACCGGCCCTTCACCCAGGGCGCGGGAGAGACCAAGAAGGGCATCATCATCAGCCTCGGCGTGCGCCTCGCCCCATTGACGGTCGGTCCGGTCCGGGAGATCCTCTCCGACGACAACCTCGGCATCGACCGGATCGGCGGATACCAGGACGAGCGCAAGGGCGGATACCAGCATCCCAACAGAAAGACAGCCATATTCCTCGCCCTGCCCGACGAGGACCCGACCTTCAACTTTTTGGCCGCGATCTTCTACCAATGCCTGTTCGACAGCATCATCCGCCGCTGCCGCACCTACCCCGGCGAATGCCTCGCCACGCCATTGCACTGCTTCCTCGACGAGTTCGCCAACGTGGGACGCATCCCCAACTTCGACAAGCTCATCGCCACAATCCGCTCGCGCAAGGTCAGCGTCAGCATCATCCTCCAGACCATCGCCCAGCTCAAGACGATGTACAAGGACTCGTGGGAGACCATCGTGGGCAACTGTGATTCGGTGCTGTTCCTCGGCGGCAACGAGCAGTCCACCACCGAATGGATCAGCAAGCTGCTCGGCAAGGAGACCATCGACCTGCGCACCACCAGCGACTCCAAGGGCGTGTCCGGCAGCCACACCACCAACTACCAGCGCACCGGCCGCGAACTCCTCACGCCGGACGAGCTCGCGCAATTGGACAACGACAAATGCATCTACAACCTGCGAGGACTGCACCCGTTCCTCAGCCGCAAGGCATGGCCCGGAACCACCATCGCCAGACCGAAATCCACGCTCAAGCACTCCAAAGAATGGAAGGCAGCGGCATGAAGCCAATCACAACCCCGGATCGCTGCCGGGCAAGCCGGTGCCCTCGTCTGATGGCGCGGGCACGGACCATCCCGGCGAGGCTTCGCCCGTATTGGTGGAGGACGACGCGCCTCCCGAAGACGGGCGTCGTCCGGTTCCGGAACCGGATCCGGAACTTCCTTGGGATTGCGATTGGCTTCCTCCCGAATATGAGGGCGTTTGCCGCTGTGAAGCCGATTGGGATTGCGATGCCTGCGCCTGCTGCGCGGCGGCAGCCGCGGCTGCTTCCTGTTCGGCCTTGGCTTTCGCCTCCGCGTCGGCCTTCTCCTTCGCCGCCTTCGATTCGTTGACCTCCTTCACGGCCTTCGCGATGGCGTCCGCGTCGCGTTTTTCGATGGCGTCCAGCAGACTTGCGCGGGTCTTGTCGTCCGCCACCCTGCCGTCCGTCTCCTTGTACAGCGCGTTCGCGTCGTCCACGGTCTTGTCGAGTTTGGACGTTTCGACCGCGTTCGCCAGCCCGTTCAGGGACTTCGTGTGGGCCTTGTACCATGATGCGTTCGCGGTGACGCCCTTCGTGGCATCCTGCACGCCGGGCCTCGAATCCGCTTTGCAGGACACGGTCTTCGGCGTGGACGCCTTCATGGCCTTGGACAGGACGTCAAGGGTCTTCGCGTCCTTCACGCTTTTCACGTCGGTCTTCGCCATGCTGGCGGCCTTGCCGTTCAATAGCGCGTCGTACGCGGTCGTCGCGACGCGGAGACGTTCGCTCTCGGCCGCGCAGTCCGCCCTGGCCTCGGCCATGAGGCGGTCCTCGTGCGCCCTCCAGGCGACGCCTCCCGCCGCAAGCAGCGCGAGTGCGGCGACGGTGATGACGACGATCCTTCCGCGATGCGGCTTTTTCTTTTCCGCGGGCTCGATCGGAAGTTCGATGGTCTCGTCTTCGATGGCCTTTCCTTTCTCTGTCATTTGTTCTCCTTGTCCATAGGTTCACAGCTTATTCCAGGCCCAGGTACGTTTCGAGGGCGGCATCGACCACTTCCTGGATGCGCATGTCATGCTCGGCGGCCCAGGCCTTGAGCCGGCGTCGGGTCGAGGCGCGAAGGCTCACGCTGGTCTTCACCCAGCCCTCCGCGTCGTTCGGTTTCACGGCCCTCCGGTTTTTCGGTATCTCGGTTTCCACCGATTCCGGTCTTCCGGTCTGTATCTTTTTTGGTTATTCAATATTTCAGTTTCCGCCGGTTCCGGTATCGCGGTATCCATCCTCACCCGTCTAAGTGTTGTCGTTATGGATGTTGCAACGCTTAGACGCGTGAGGTCTGTTCCGTTTGATGCCGGTCTTCACCGGTTTTGGTTTTTCAATATTTCGGTTTTTCGGTTTTGTGGGTATGCCTATCCGGCCTGGTTTCGTTCCCTTCCGCCGTCTTCGAGCTCTTCCAGTCTTCTCCGGAGTCCAGCGACGGTCTGCCGCAGCTGGTCGATTTCCTCCTCCTTCCGGGCTATCTGCGCCTTGATGCCGGCCGGATCCCCGGCGGGGAGGTATTCGAGCGCCAGACGTTCGGCGACGTCGCGACGATGTTCATGATCCAGGGCCGAACGCCGCGCCATGAAACGGGCCGCAGCGCAGATCTACGACAGGGACGATGTACATGCCGGTATCGGAAGAGGTGGCTACGGCCCTTGACGCGGACCGGAACGAACGGCATGACGCCTGACACGACATGCGTGAGGAGCGGAATCAGGCGCGGCTCTGTCTAAGGGCTGTCGGTTTTGCTAGAATTTAAGGAGAAAAGGAGGCACGATGTTCGGAACGATATCTGAATCCGAGATGCGCCGCCGCACGGAGAACGTCGGGCTGTCGGTGCAGTCCGTGCGGCTGGAAGGCGGCGACGTGACGAGGGCCTTCATGCGCGATGCCGGAGAATATGCGCGGGGAACAATCGATGGCACCGAACTTCTTGCCCGCACCCGTCGCCGTTACGGACTGGAGTGATGATGGCGCGTGTCTTCGATCCCTACCTGATTCCGGGAACGAACGTGCTGCGGAACCTTGTGGGCGCCACGGACGAGGATGCGTTGGCGGCTGCGGAGAACGATCTCTGCTCCGCCCGCGCCGCCATTCTGAGAGAGGATCTCCCTCCTGCGGAAGGGACGCTGGAACAGCTTCGCCGCATACACCGGTTCCTCTTCCGGGACGTGTACGACTGGGCGGGGGAGGTACGAACCATCGACATGGGCAAGGGCGAGGGGCTTCCCTTCCAGCCATTGGAGCTGTTCAGCATAGGGGTTCGCTACTCCGAGGGGGTGCTTCGCGCCGACGATCTTCTCAAAGGTCTCGGCCATGACGAATTCGTAAAGCGTCTGAGCGTCAGCTACAACAACTTCAACATCCTTCACCCGTTCCGTGAGGGCAACGGACGGACGCAACGCATTTTCTGGGAGATCATCGCGCGCGAGGCCGGCTGGCATTTCGACTGGGGACTCATCGACAAAAGGACGAACGATCAAGCCTCGATCGCGGGGATGCAGCGAAACGACCTGCATCCTCTCGAGGATATGTTCAGAAGAATCGTCAAGCCGTTGTCAGAACCGTTGACCATGTCGAATGACCTGGCCCATCTTGGTGAATATGCGCAACCGGCGAACACGGCATACGACATGTCTCTCGCGCAGCGCCGTCACGTGTACGAGCATTACTCCTACCAACGCACCGTCGTCTCCCCAGGGCAAGGAAAGCCGGAACGCGGGCACAAGGCAAGATGACTTTCGGATGCGTCGGGCCAGGATCCATTACCTTGGTATCTGGTTTTCGGTATTTTGTTCTTTCAGCATTCCGGTATTTCGTTTTTTTCGGTATTCACCGTTTCCGGTATCCGGTCGGGTGAGGGCATTGGCTCGCGGCCAGCCGTGGGTTGCCTCACGCGTCTAAGTGTTGCGGCGGCAGATGCCGCAACGCTTAGACGTGCGGGCTTGTTCCGTTTGATGCCGGTCTTCACCGGTTTTGGTTTTTCATTATTTCGGTTTTTCGGTATCTCGGTAAACCGGTGTCCCGGTATTTACCGGTTCCGGTTTCTTGGTATGTGTCGTCAGTTCTTTTCCTGTAGGATCTTCCTGAGTCTGTCCACCTCGCTGCGGAGCTTGTCGATCTGGCGTTCCTTCTGATCGATGACCGTGCGGATCACGATCGGATCTTTCGAGGGCATGTACCGGTAAGCGAGGAGTTCCACAGTGCCGCGGTGGTGTTCCCTGACTATGCGCTGGTAGCTGTCCACCGCGACGGTGAGGCTGGTGTGTCCGAGGTCGTCCATCGTCTCGCGCATGGTCCCGCCCTCGAGGACGAGCATGGTGGCGTGCGTGGCGCGCAACGAGTGGAAGGTGATGTCGGATCGTCCGATCTTTTCACGGGCCATGCGGAATGTTCGTCCGATGGTCGTGGGCGGGAGCAGCCAGTCGTCCAGCATGGTCGAGTGGAACAGCATGGTGTCGGGTTTGCGGTCCTTGCAGAACCGGCTGATATGGGCCTCGATGAGCGGGGCGAGCGGTTTCGGGATGGGCACGACCCTTTTGCTGCTTTTGGTCTTGGGCTCGCACAGTCGGTATTTGCCCCTGTCGTCAAGGCCGCGATTGACGGAGTGTCGGACGTGGAGTTGCAGGTTCTCCAGGTCGATGTCCCTGAGTTGCAGTGCGCATACCTCGCCGATGCGCAGTCCGCCTACCAGGAGGGAGAGCCAGAGCGCGAGCCGTTGGTAGTCGGGGAAGAGCGTGGCCAGCCTGTTGATCTCGTCGGCGGTGACCGGCGGCTGGTCACGTCGTTTGGATTGCGGTTTGATGACGCGGTACCGGCACGGGCTCGCGGGGATGAGCGGCGGGGTGCCGTCCGCCTGCTCGGTCGCGGCGGCGAGCATGACCCGTTTGAGCGTTCGCGCCGCCTGCTCGAACGTCCATGCCGTCAGCTCGTCCCTGGCGTTCACGTACCATTCGTCGACCATCTGGCGGGTGATGCGGTCGAGCGGTGTGTCGCCGAACGTCTCGTTGAGCCGGCGTAGCACGATCTCGTTGCACCGGTTGGACCGGCCGGATAGCTTGCTGCCGTCCGGTTTGCGGTATCTGTCGAAGTAGTCTTTGGAGTATTCCCTGAATATGGGCATTGTGTCCGCGCCTCGCTGCGATGGGTGAACCCATTGGCGGATGCCTTTGTTGTGGAGCGCGACGAGGTAGTGCTCCACGTCGAGCCACTTATAGGCCTCCGTCTCGTATTCCAGACCGAAGTTCCGGCCGACCTTCTTGGGCGGGTCGAGCGGGTTGACGTATCGCGCCTGGAAACTGGCCGGGTTGCCGTCCGCGTCCCTGCGGACGATCACCGATCCCCATTTCCTGCGTTTTCTCGATGGCGGCCTGTTCTCCGTGTCCTTCATTGACTTTCCCCTTTTAGAACCTTCATACAGCTCTTTGCTATCAATCATGCCAAGTACAACGTAGCTGATGCCATTATCGCCAGCCCATTACGTGATATAGGTAAATACAGGCTTATTACCAACGGGGATTTTGACCCCTGTGATGCTGATGTGTTTCTATTAGACTCATTGGTTTTGATTGATAATTAGGAATTTTTATTTTGACGGGCTGAATCCGAATTCGGCGTCGGAGCTCCATCAGCTTCTTGTAACTATGTCGCCCAATAAGCAAGCGCGTCCAGACGTTGTATTTGGTTTTGTTTTAGCAGAGACTTGTTTTCGGTAAGAGGGGTTCGACCGTTTACTTTGTTGGAAGATGTACCGTGCGGTACAAACATGAGCAGGGCGATTAACGATCTAGAGAATGAGCCGAACTTGCCTGTTCGCTCTTTTGATGTCGATTAGTCTGTGTGTCCTTGGCCTTCGTATAGCATTCTGTGACTGTTTTGGTTTTGACGGTAGGTATGTCCAGTTATGGCTGACCGGCGGGGTGGGAATCAGTCGAGATTATGCTTGGGGGCCTGTAGATGCCTCGGCGAAAACGAGGCTGATCGGCAGGCCTCCCAAAAATCGAAAACCTTGGAACAAAGCAAAAAACGACCACACGCGATTATCATCAGAGGCACGCATGATGATCGTACTCATAGCGGTCAAGTCTTGCAGAACGCCCCGACGCGGCCGGCAGCATCGCCGCGCCCGTAAGCGGGGCACGTCACCGTCAGCGCGCGTACACCGTGGGAGAGCCGCTCAGACGCGACATCGCCGACTGGGGGATGTCATGGACACGCCCCAGAACGGCGTCCAACGTCGACGAGACGGCATGCGGCGCCCGGCGATCGCTGCAATCCGTCCAGGAGGGTCGTTCCATCGGGGACGTCATGGCCGTCCGACCATCCGCGCCGGCCTCCATGTCATACTCCCGGCGACCGTATCGCCAGAGAGTCGCATTGCTGTTGCGAACCACCCGCGCCAAAGCCGGGCGACGTCTACGCTGAAGGAAGAACATGCCTGCCTCGATCCCGTATGGGCGCCGTACCTCTGATGTCCGGCGCCGGTCGATATTCATCGTGTCACCATAGGCGATCCCGCCAATCGATGACACTATCGATTACACACCGGATCGTGCCGTCATGCCCTCGTCCGAAAGGGTGATTTTCCGCACGCCCGTCATCCCCGGGGCCGTCCGGCATTGCAAAGGTCACGCGGAACCGGCAGCGGACGGGCGGAAGACTTAGACGATCGCTGGAACGAACCCGGCTACTGCATCTTGCGCAGGCGTGGCACGGCGGAATCCTTCGCGCCGGTGACGCGGTACACGTCGAACACGCCGTCGATCTTGCGCACGGCAGCGAGCAGACGGTTCAGATGCTGCGGGTCGGCCATCTCGAAGCTGAACTGGCTGATCGCCACGCGATCGGAGCCGGTCGCCTGGGAGCCGGACAGGATGTTCACGCCGTGGTCGGCCAGCACACGGGTCACATCGGACAGCAGATGCTGGCGGTCCAGCGCCTCGACCTGAATCCTGACCATGAACAGGCCCTTGGTGCTGGTCCATGCCACATCCACGACGCGCTCGGGCTGACGTCGCTGCAGGTCGATCATGTTCTGACAGTCGGCGCGGTGCACCGACACGCCCTGATTGCGCGTGATGAAGCCGACGATCCTGTCGCCGGGAACCGGCATGCAGCAGCGCGCCAGCTTGACCCACACATCGTCTACGCCCTTGACGGACACGCCGAGGGAGCTGGTCTTCTTCTTGGCGTTCTCGACCGCGCGCAGCGGCAGCGCCTCCTGCTCGACCTCCTCATCGACCTCGTCGCTGCCCGCGTCCTTGACCAGATGCGCGATGACGTTCTGCGTGGAGATCTGCCCGTCGCCGATCGCCGCGAACACGGCGTCGGGGTTGGGGAAATTCAGCTCGTCGGCGACGCCGACCAGCGCCTGGGTGGTCAGTAGCGTGCCGATCGGCAGGTTACGCTTGCGCATCGCGCGGGTCAGCTCGTCGCGGCCCTCCTCGATGGCCTCGGTGCGGCGCTCCTTGGAGAACCACTGGCGGATCTTGTTGCGGGCCTTGGGGCTCTTGACGAAGCTCAGCCAGTCGCGGGAGGGGCCGGCGTTGTCGGATTTCGAGGTCAGCACCTCGACGGTGTCGCCGTTCTCAAGCTTGGTGTCGAGCGGCACCAGACGGCCGTTGACGCGCGCGCCCATCGTCCTGTGTCCAACTTCGGTGTGCACGGCGTAGGCGAAGTCCACCGGCGTGGCACTGGCCGGCAGCGAGACGATCTTGCCCTTCGGGGTGAACACGTAGACCTCGGCCGCGCCCAGATCCTCCTTGAGCGAGCCAAGGAACTCGTTCGAGTCCGGGGTCTCGCTGGTCCAATCGGCGAGCTGCTGGATCCATTTGAGGTTGTCGGCCTCGCTCAGCTCCTGGTTGTCGTCGGAACCGCGTTTGAGATCGGATTTGTCGGGCGTGCTCAGGGCGCGGCCCGCCTGCCCGTTCTCCTTGTACTTCCAGTGCGCGGCGATGCCGAATTCCGCGCGCCGGTGCATGTCCCAGGTGCGGATCTGGATCTCGACCGGCTTGCCGCCCGGCCCCACGACCGTCGTGTGCAACGACTGGTACATGTTGAGCTTGGGCATGGCGATGTAGTCCTTGAAGCGCCCGGGCACGGGGCTCCAACGCGCGTGCACGGCGCCGAGCGCCGCATAGCAGTCGCGGATCGTGTCGACGATGATGCGCACGCCGACCAGATCGTAGATGTTGGCGAAATCATGGCCCCGCACGATCATCTTCTGATAGATCGAGAAGTAGTCCTTCGGGCGGCCGGTCACGTACGCCTTGATGTGCTGCGCGTCAAGATCCTCGTTGATCTCGGCGAGGATCTGCGCGAGATACACGTCGCGCTGGCCGGCACGCCGCGCGACCAGCACCACGATCTCGTTGTAGATCTTCGGGTACAGCACCTTGAAGCTCAGTTCCTCAAGCTCGGTCTTGATGGCGTTCATACCGAGCCTGTTGGCGAGCGGCGCATACACGTCAAGGGTTTCGCGCGCCTTCTTCTGGGCGCTGGACGACTTGACGTACCGCCATGTGCGGGCATTGTGGACACGGTCGGACAACTTGACGACGAGCACGCGCACGTCGCGGCTCATCGCGACGACCATCTTGCGGATGGTCTCGGCCTGAGCGGAATCGCCGTATTCCATCTTGGAGAGCTTGGTGACACCGTCCACCAGACCGGTCACCGTGTCGCCGAATTCCGCGCGGCACTCGTCCAGCGTGTAGTCGGTGTCCTCGACGGTGTCGTGCAGCAGACCGGCGGCGACCACCAGCGGCCCCATGCCCAGGTCGGCGAGAATCTGCGCCACCGCAAGCGGGTGGATGATGTACGGCTCGCCGGATTTGCGGCGCTGTGAGGAATGCTGGATGACCGCCCGACGATAGGCACGCTCCAGAATGCTCAGATCCTCGTCGGGGTGATGGTTCCTGCACGCTTGCATGATCGGCAGCAGCGGGTTCAGCGGGTCGTCGCTGATCTCGCAGCCGAGCATGCGGGCGGCATTATGCTCGGCTTCATCGTTGGCCATGTCTGCCTCCCTCTCAGGTATTTGGTATCACATCCTACCCGCCGCGAATGAAAAAGCATACGCGGCATCTTCCGCCGTGAACGGTCTCCCGCATGCCTTGGCTTGCGGGCCGTGACGGCCGTGTTCGCACCGTCGGCCAGGATCGTCCGTCAGGATGACACGCCGGTGGAGCCGAAACCGCGTTCCGCACGGTCGGACCCCGGCAGGGTGCTCGCCGGGACGAACCTCGCCTCGACGTAACGCTGGATGACCAGCTGCGCGATGCGGTCTCCGCGATGGAACTCCATCGTATGCTCCGGATCGAGGTTGATCAGAGGGACCTTCACTTCGCCGCGGTACCCGGCGTCGATGGTGCCGGGCGCGTTCAGCACGGTCACGCCGTACTTGACGGCGAGTCCGGACCTCGGATGCACCAGCGCCACGTATCCGGCGGGCAGGGCGATCGCCATGCCGGTCGGCACCAGGGCGCGCTGGAACGGCTTGAGCGTCACGTCCTCGGCGGCGACCAGATCGGCGCCCGCGTCCCCGGCGTGGGCGTACCGCAGCTCGACCGGATGGCCGGGATCAAGCGATTTGACCAGGACTTCGGTGTATTCGGGCTCGTCATATGTCTCGTCGAACGCCATCAGGCCGCGCATTCCTCGCACACCGGCTGGCCGTCGTCGGTGACGTATGCCAGCTGGCTGCGATGTTTGACCAGGAAGCACTCCGAGCAGATGAACTCGTCATTCTGCATGGGGATGACGGTCACGGAGGCGTCCTCGTTGCTCAGATCGGCACCGGGCAGTTCGTAATCCTCGGCGATGGCGTTCTCGTCGTCGTCCATATCGGTTGAAGAGCTGCGCGAGCCCTTGCCCAACTCCTGCAGCGATTCCTCATCCTCGTCCTTATTGCGGGGGGAATCATAATCCTGAGCCATCTGAATCCTTTCATCATGGTGGCACGTTCTGCGCCATAGAATACATGACTTTTACTCGGCATAGGATACACGATTTGAAATACTCGTAAAATACGACACGTGGGGCACAATAGAAGAAGTTGTAATTTTCTGAGGAAAGTGGTGTGAACATGCCTGAGAACCCGCTCACACAAGCCCGGTTCGACCACGTCGACGACACGGGTCGTCTCGTGTTCGCGTCAGGCGACGAGCGTTTCTTCGTCGATGTGGACGAAACGCTGGAACGCGCCATTCTGGAAGCGAAACAGATCCGCGAGGAGTCCCGGTCGGCTCCCAGCGCATCCAGCTCGGCTACGCTACCGATCTCGCAGATTCAGGCGCTTATCCGGGCCGGCGCGGATCCCGCGCGGGTGGCGGAACGATACCGTCTCAGCGAGGCGCTGGTGCGGCGTTTCTCGTCCGCCGTCGAGGTCGAGAAGCAGTACGCCATCGAGCAGTTCCTCACCGTGCCGGCCCCCAAGGAGAGCCGTGGGCGGACCACCGCCGACGTGGTGGAGCGCGCGCTGGCGCTGTCCGGCATCGGCATGGAATCGGTGACGTGGAAGGCGACACGCCGGGGACTCGAACCGTGGAAGATCACCGCGACGTTCGACGCCGCGGGGCGCACCGCCAGGGCGGAATGGTCCTGGAACATGCACGACAACGCGGTGGCATGCCTGAACTCCACGGCGAAGAAGCTGCTGGGAACGGCGACGGGCGCGCGCGGCGACGGGACCGAGGGCACGCCCTCCGAGATGCTGCCTGCGACGCTGCCCGGGGATTCGGTACGCTCGGCGAGGATAGAGCGCACCGTGTCGGCGTGGAACACCCCTGCCCCGACACTGCCTGCGGCTCGCCCCGAAGCGCGGATGCCACGTTCGGCGTCCCCGTTGGACGTGCGCACCGAGCCTGCGCCATCCGAGGAAGGCCCCTCAATCGACATCCCGCGCACCGGCGCGCTTCCGGCGAAGGCCGGCGAGGCCGCGCTCGGCGCCGCCGAGTCGAAACCGCCGCGGCCGACACCGGATTCGGGCACGTCCGCTTCCGCGGCTCAGACGGCGCCCGAGATCGAATCCGAATCCGGCAAGACGTCTGCCGAACGCTCCGACCGGCAGACGCCGCCTGCGAAACGCCGTTCGGGTCGCTCCGCCGTGCCCAGCTGGGACGAGATTCTCTTCGGCGAGTAGGATCGTCTGGCCCGCCGTCGCTGTCCAGCGAGACACGTCAATCCTTTTTTACGGAAAAACGCGACAGGCCGTCCGGATAATGAGACATCGGCGTGACACGTTCGGCATCGAAACGGTCACGCCACGTCAATCAGGCAGGGAATGTCCATTTCCAGCGCCGTCTGCGAGCCATGCACACCCGGCAGACGCGTCGCCTTGTCGGTCTGGATGCGCGAATCCACGAAGGTCGCCCTCCCGGCCGCCGATACCAGCACGTCACCGAGCATCGGCCTGACACGCGGCTCGACGACACCGAACATGCCCTGATCGATCGCCTCATCCCGGGTACGCACCAGGGCGGCGTCACCCAGCCGATCGCGCCATCGACGCGCGATGTCATTCGGGTCGCAATCCGGCTCGGCATACAGCATCAGAGACCTGGGCTCCCCGCCGACCAGGGCCACGCCCCGGGCGAGCTCGGGATTCTCGGCGATATCGACGCGCTGGTCCGGATCCGAACCGACCATGCCATGATCAGCCACGATGACGATGAGCGTGCCCCTCGGCGCAAGCCTGTGCAATTGCGCCAGCTGTTCGTCAACCCGCTCGAACACGGCCGTCCACTGCTCGGACTCCCAGCCGTAGGCGTGCCCCACCTTGTCGGCGTCGCGGATGTATAGGTACGTCAGCCCCGGCGTCTTCGAGGCCTCGCACGCGGCCCTCACGCGGCCGAGCGGCCGCATATCGCCCTTGTAGTCCGCACCGCGCAACGCGGCCTTCGTCAGCGGGGAGTCGGCGAACTTCGGCAGTCCGCAGCTGGTGACCCGCACGCCGGCGGCCCGCAGGGTCTCGAACACCGTGGGCTCCCTCTGCAGGTCCAGAGGCGCGATCGCGTTGTCGAACTGGATCAGCTGCGACAGCTCCCCCGTTTGGGTGTTGCGCTGCGTGTAGCCCGCCATCCCCGTCAGGCCCGGGCACGTGCCGGTGCCGAAAGCCGCCATCGCGGCGACGGTGGTGCTCGGCGCGCATGTGGCGATGGGCCTGTCGTTGGACTCGTCGCGCAGCAATGCGCGCAGATACGGACTGTGTCCGACGCGCATCCGAAGGTTCCAGTAGCCAAGGCCGTCAACCAGCGCCACGATCACGCTGTCGGCCTTGGGAACCCCCAAGGCGACGCGCAAGGCCTCTGGATCATGGTGGATCCGCGTGGCGACCGGATGCCCTATCGCCGCGCTGACCGCCGGCAGCACGGCGGACAGGTGCAGCGCCCCGCCGCGTACGGCGTCACGCCGCCAGTCGCCATACCGAACGGTCGGTATCGTCTGCAGCAATTCGTCCATGCTCGCGATTTCAGCGTTCATGTTTTCCATTCAAGCACCGTCCGTCGGAAAAGGACACGGCTGGGCGGGATTCTTGGCATGATTGTTCGCTATCATGGACGATTGGATTTTTCAACGGCACCATTTCGGCCATTCGCGCCATGCGGATGGCCGAAGCACAGATTGGGGAATGGCACCTATGGCACATCGCACCACGACTCATCAGGCCTATGACCCGCGTCAGGTCCAAGAGCATATCGTGGAAACGCCGTTGAACGAGGAAATGAGCAAGTCGTTCCTCGAATACGCGTATTCGGTGATCTACGCGCGAGCCCTGCCTGACGCGCGCGACGGCCTCAAGCCCGTGCAGCGCCGCATCATCTACCAGATGGGCGAGATGAACCTGACGCCCGACCGCCCGTACATGAAATCGGCCCGCGTGGTGGGCGAGGTGATGGGCAAGCTCCACCCCCACGGCGATTCAGCCATCTACGAGGCGATGGTGCGTCTCGCGCAGCCGTTCGCGATGCGTCTCGCGCTGGTGGACGGCCATGGCAATTTCGGCTCGCTGGACGACGGCCCGGCCGCCTCCCGATACACCGAGGCCCGTCTGGCGCCCGCGGCGCTGGGCATGAACGCCGACATCGACGAGGACACCGTCGATTTCACGCCGAACTACGACAACAAGCTCAAGGAGCCGACCGTGCTGCCGGCCGCGATCCCCAACCTGCTGGTCAACGGCGGTTCGGGCATCGCTGTCGGCATGGCCACGAACATGGCGACCCACAATCTCGGCGAGGTCGTCGCGGCCGCGAAGCACCTGATGGCGCATCCCGACGCCACGCTGGAGGAGCTCATGCGCTACGTGCCGGGCCCCGATTGGCCGGGCGGCGGCATCATCATCGGGCGAAACGGCATCCGCGAAGCGTACGAGACCGGCCGCGGCACACTCACCACGCGGTCGATGACGCATTTCGAGAACGTGACGGCGCGCAAGAAGGCCATCGTGGTCACCGAGCTGCCGTTCATGGTCGGCCCCGAACGGGTGCTGGAACGCATTTCCGAAGGGGTGAAGAACCGCAAGCTGGAGGGAATCTCCGGCGCCATCGACCTGACCGACCGCCATAACGGCACCAGGCTGGTCATCGAGATCAAGACCGGTTTCGACCCGAACGCCGTGCTCGCGCAGCTGTTCCGACACACGCCGCTGCAGGACAATTTCACGATGAACAACGTCGCGCTGGTGGATGGCCGGCCCCACACCATGGGTCTCAAGGAGATGCTGCAGGTGTGGATCGACCACCGCCGCATCGTGGTGCGCCGGCGCAGCGAATTCCGCCGCCGGAAGGCGCTTGAGCGCCTGCACCTGGTCGAGGGCCTGCTGCTGGCCATGATCGACATCGACGAGGTCATCCAGGTCATCCGCACCTCGGATGACGCCGACGCCGCGAAGTCGCGGCTGATCGCGGTCTTCGACCTTGACGACGTGCAGGCGCAGTACATCCTTGACCTGCGCCTTCGCCGGCTCACACGCATGAGCCGCATCGAGCTGGAGGCGGAGCGCGACGACCTCAAGCGGCGTATCGAGGAGCTGGAGCGCATACTGGCCTCCGCGCAGGAACTGGACCGCGTGGTCGTCGACGAAATGGATCAGGCGGTTGCCGAATACGGGACGCCTCGCCGTACCGTGCTGCTGGACGAGGCCGAGGACGGCACGCTGACGCCGGTGACCCCTCATGGAGACGACAGCGTGAACGCGGCCGCGATGAAGGCCGCCGCAGCCGCGGCCACCCTGTCGTCGGCCGAAGCGGACGTGGCCGCCGCGGCCGCAGCAAGGAAGGCCGGCGAGGATGCCGCGGCAGTCGCGGCGCTGCAAATCGACGACGAGCCGTGCACGGTGATGCTCGGCGCGTCCGGCACGATAGCGCGCTCCACCCCGGCCGCATTGGATGCCTGGGAGTCACGGTCGACGAGCGACGAACGCACGAAGGACGACCACATCGTGTCCATCTTCCGCACCACCACACGGTCCTCGTACGGGCTGGTCACGTCCGCCGGGCGTCTGGTGCTGGCCCATGTGGTCGAATTGCCCGCGCTCGCCGCATCGCCGCAGACGAACGTCGCCGGCGGCATACCGGCCGACGAGCTGATCGGCATGACCGAAAGCACCGATCCGATTCCCGGCGAGCATGTCGTCGCCGCCATCCCCATGGATCAGCGCGACGACGACGGCCCGACCCCCGCTCCCCTGGCCATCGGCACACGGGCCGGCGTGGTGAAACGCTGGAACCGCGAGGCCCCCACCACGATGGACTCCTGGAGTGTCATCGACCTCAAGGACGGCGACTCCGTGCTGTTCGCCGCCGACGCGGCGGACGAAGACCGCCTCGTGTTCATCGCGTCCGACTCCTCGCTGCTGACGTTCGATGCCGGGAACGTGCGCCCGCAGGGTCGCACCGCCGGCGGCATGGCGGGAATCCGTCTGGCTGAGGGATGCACGGCGATCACGTTCAACGTGGTGCCCGCAGGCAAGATCGCGTGGACGTACGAAGAGGGCGACAACGGCATGTTCTCCGCGTCCGGAGCCGTCGTGCTGACGGTCGCCGGAGACAAGGACGCGCTGCCCGGCACCGAAAACGGTGCGGCCAAGGTGACGCCGTTGGAGATGTACCCGACCAAGGGCCGCGGCACCGGCGGAGTGAGGTCGCAGCGTTTCCTCAAGGGCCAGAACACCCTGATCTTCGCCCGCGTCGGCATGTACCCGCTGCACGCCTCCACCGAGGGAGGTTCGCCGGTGGAGCTGCCCAAGCCCGACATGCGCCGCGACGCATCCGGTGTCGATCTGGCCGCGCCTGTCGCCTTCTGCGGATGAGGCTGTTTCGGGGCCGGTGCCTTCAGCGAGCATCGCCCCACACACACACCTGTGGGGCGTAGGGGGTGCCGTCCACGTTTCGGCAGACGCGCAGTTCCTGCAGGCGCGCAATATCAGATGGCACGCCGTGTCGGATGATGCGCAATGCCGGATGGCGTACCTCACGCGTAGATACGCCGGTGACCTGGCGCTGGCGGCGGAACATATCGGAGACCGGCGGCGGCTGTCAGCAGTAGAGCCTCATGCCTTGGGGTACGGGGACGAATCCCGCGACGTGCAACATGCGCGACCACTCGCCTCGCGCAGTCAATGGCTCGTCGTTGGCATCACAGAAGGTGACACCCCCGCGAATACCCCCGTCACGCAGGTTTCGCTGCAATGCGTAGGCGAGCTCGTTGCAGGCCTGCTGCAATGCGGGATCCGCGTCCTGCGCGAGCAACAGATGATGGCTTCGGGGCACCGCGTATGCCAGCAATCGTCCGCCCCGGAGCACGACCGATGCGCCGGAGCGCCGCGCCGGCCTGATCGAAAACCCGCCTATCGTTCGTGGCCATGCGATGACGCTTCCGTACAGGTTGGCGGGGTCGGTGGCGTCCAACACGACCGCGGAGGGTTCCGCCGCGCATGCCCGCAGCGCATCCACGGTCTGACGCGACGCGAACTGTGCGGCACCGCATCCGCTGACGAACATGCCGCGCATCAATGCGCCATGCTCTTCCATGCGTCTGAGCACCGGATACAGGCCCGAGAATCCGCCGTCCAGACGTTCCTTGTCGATCATGGGCGGAGCTATGACGCCGTAACGGTCCAGCAACGCCTCAATCCGCGCGATGGCGACCCGCTCCGCGGACGCCTCCTGCATATCTGCATGAGGCACGGCGGACCATAGTCCCGTCATGTTCGCCGGGACACTGACCCTGACCCGCACCCTGCGCCGTGATGCACGGGCTGGGGCCTTCACCGCATGGGATGACGCTCCGAGGGATCTCAGCGGATCGAACGAGCTGTTGGTGACCTTCCCCTGCCAGACCAGCGACCATAGGGCCTCCTCGAACTGGGAGTCGGACCATGGGTGGGGCAATATCTCGCCGGTGGATTCGTCCACGCATTCCGACGACGCGTCCCATGCCGCGCGCGTCAGCCCTGCGAGCTGATTCGCATGATATGCCCCGCCCGGTGCCAGCACGGCCATCACCGCATCCGGCAGCGTGACCGGCTCCCCGGGGGCTTCGCCGTTCTTCTCCCCATCCTGCACTGTCAGAAGCAGGGAGTCCGCCGGATGCAATGCGACGAGTCCTGGTTCCTTCGCCTTGCTGCCGGTGGTCTTGGAACCCACCCAGACGATCTCGCCGGAGGAGAGCAGGCCGTCGAGCATCGCCGGACGATAGTCGCGCACCCGTGCCGGCAATACGGACGATTCCCATACCGAGGGAGGCAGGGCGACGCCTTCCAGCTGCTCGATGACACGCATCACCCCGTCTTCGCCGTCATATCGTTCGCCGCCCACCGGCCCGACACCTTGCAGCCCGATAAGGAATGTCTGGTATTCGCTCAATTCGACGGGCTTGGTCTCGGCTCGGGCCTTGGCCAGCGACCTGGCCCGGATGCGTCGGAACACCTCCTTGTGCAGCCATGCCTTTCCTCCGTCCTCGGCGGCGATGCCGTCAAGGACCTCTCCTCGTGCTTTGAGCATGTCCAAGGCGTGCACCGCGCCGGCCGCGTCGATCGACAGGTCCGCCATCATCCGTTCGACGGTGAAAGGCCCGTGCGTCTTGGCGTATCTTGCGACCCGGCCATCGATGTCATCGTCCGGCAGCTCGTTCCAGAACGTCCTGCGCCCCAGCTCCTCCTCGACCTCATGCACGGCTCGAGGATCCATGATCGCCGAGAAATCGGCCTGCCCCAGCAGCCGTTCCAGCACATCGGGATCGATCGACAGCAGTTGCGCCGATCGTTCCGCCTGAGGCACGTCGTACTGGTACATGACGGTGCCCACATAGCCGAACAGCAGGTTCTCGGCGAATGGGGACGCAATGTCGGTCGTCACATCGACCAGACCGATGTTTCCCGACTGAATGTCCGTCATGATGCGACGCAACGCGGGCATGTCGTAATCGTCCTGCAGGCATTCGCGGGCGGTTTCCAGCAGCAGCGGGAAATTGCGTTTCAGCCGCGCGGCGTTCAACAGTTGCGCGGCACGCAGTCTCTGCTGCCATAGCGGCACGCGCCTGCCGGGATCGGTTCTGGGGAGGAACAGCGAGCGTGCGGCGCATTCCCTGAACCGGGCCGCGAACAGCACCGTCTCCCCCACCTGCGTCTCGATCATGCGCTGCATGTCGTCAGGGTCGAACCTGATGAGATCCGGGACATCGATGTCATGCTCCTGGGCGGGAAGCCTCAGGACGATGCCGTCATCGGCGGCGTATGCCTGGCCGTCGAATCCATAACGCTGCTTGAGACGCGCGGTGATTGCCATCGCCCATGGCTCATGCACGCGACGGCCATATCGGGAATGGATGATGACACGCCAGTCCCCCTCGTCGTCGGGGCAACGTTCGATCACCATGCGGCGGTCATCCGGCACGACGCCGGTGGCCTTCCTCTGCTCCGCCAGCAGTCGGGCGAGGTTTTCCACGGCGTTGTCATCCAGCCCGTCATCGTGCAGGCGGTCTGCCGTGGCGGTGTCGAACCGTGGATGGCACGCTTCTGCGGCATCCGTCAGCCCCGTGCAGACCTGCCGGATGAAAGCGCCTTCGGCCGTACCGAACCCGCAGTCCCTGCCGCTGCCGTCCCCATGCCAGAACGGCAGACGGGCCGTCCTGCCCGGTGCCGGGGTGACGATCACGCGGTCGCGGGTGATCTCCTGAATCTGCCATGTGGATGTACCCAGGGTGATGATGTCGCCGACACGGGACTCGTACACCATTTCCTCGTCGAGTTCCCCCACTCTTCGAGGCCCTTTGCCCCCATCCGTCTCGGGCAGCACCACGGTGTACAGTCCGCGATCTGGAATCGTGCCGCCGCTGGTCACGGCGAGCCGCTGCGCCCCGGGGCGGGCGGAGATCAGGTCCTCATCATGGTTCCACATCAGGCAGGGACGGAAGGCGGAGAAGTCCTCGCTGTCGTAGGCCCCCGTCATCATGCCCATCACCGAGTCGAACGTGCCGCGGTCGAGGTCGCGGAAGGGTGCCGACCTGCATACCGTCGCATACCAGTCGTCCGGCCTGAGGTCCTCCATCGATGCGGCCGCGACGGTCTGTTGGGCGAGCACATCCAGCGGGTTGCGGATCACCGATATCGGTTCGATGTCGCCGGCACGCATGCTTTCCACGCTCGCCGCCGCCCCGATGATCTGCTCCCGGGTCAAAGGGTAGATCAGCGCGTGGGACACCCCTCCGACACGATGATCCGCGCGTCCGATGCGCTGCAATCCTGACGATACCGACAACGGAGGCGATATCTGTATCACCAGATCCACCGACCCCATGTCGATGCCCAATTCCAGGCTGCTGGTGGCCACCACGCAACGCAGCAGGCCATGTTTGAGCTGTTCCTCGATCCGCTTGCGCCGCTCCTTGGACACCGACCCGTGATGGGCCATCGCGATGACGTCCCCGTCATCGTGAGACCGAGCCAGCATCGTCGTGGAGCCGACCACGGGATCGTAATGCCGGGAAAACCCACTGCGCCCCTCCGGTGACTGCGCCTGCACGGCATCGGTGCCATGATCCTGTGCATACAGGTCGTTGAGCCTGGCGGTGAGCTTCTCCGCCAAGCCCCTCGAATTCACGAACACCAGCGTGGTGCGGTGGGAAAGCACCTGATCCAGCACGTCCCGCTCGATCACCGGCCATATGGATCCGCCCGCCCGATCCCCCGCGGCGCCGGTGATCGCCTGCGAATCGTATTGCGAATCCTCCGGCGACGACCGTCGATCCGGCGACACTGGCAGGCCACGCCGTTCGGCGAGCCGTCTCATGGCCGGGGTCACGCCGCTGATATGCGGGGCCGATGCCGCCGACGCGCCGACGCCTCCCGCACGGCCGGGCACATTGGCTGATTGGAGGTCCCTCATGTTCTCCAGCGGCTCGACGACGCGCAGATCCATCGCGGGCCTCTCCTGCGGATTGATGACGGTCACGGGATGGATCCCGCCGACGAATCTCGCGACCTCGTCGACAGGCCTTACCGTGGCGGACAACCCTATGCGCTGCGTCGCATGCCCGGCGAGCGCATCCAGCCGTTCCAGGCTCACGGCCAGGTGCGCGCCCCGTTTGGTGCCGGCGACGGCATGGACCTCATCGAGTATCACCGTTTCGACATCGCGCAGGATGACGCGCGCCTTGGACGTCAGCAGCAGATACAGCGATTCCGGCGTCGTGACGAGGATGTCCGGCGGATGGGAGGCGATGGCGCGTCTCTCCCGTGTCGTCGTGTCACCGCTGCGTATGGCGATGCCGATATCGGGAGCGGCAAGGCCGGACGCCTCGCATTCGGCGGCGATGCCGTCGAGCGGAGCGCGGAGGTTCTTCGCGACATCGACGGCCAGCGCCTTCAGCGGCGAGACGTACAGCACCTTGACACGCCGAGTCCGACGCCGCTCTCTGGAAACGTCAGCCGCGCCCTTCGGAGCGGTCATGGCACCGGAGCCGTTCAGACGATCTGTCTCTCCCGTCATCAGGCGGTCGATGGCCGAGAGGAACGCGCATAATGTCTTGCCCGAGCCGGTGGGCGCGACCACCAGAGCATTGCCCCCGGCATGGATGACCGGCCATGCCTGGCTCTGCGCCGCAGTAGGTACATCAAACGCATGTTTGAACCATGCCCTGGTAGGACCCGAGAACAGATTCAAACATTCGTACATATATTCGATTATGCGATGCAGCCTAGACCCACGACACACCGCTCGAAGACGGGCGACCTACTCCTCGACCCACTCCATTACATCGCCCGGCTGGCACTCCAGCGCCTCGCAGATGCCGTCAAGCGTGGAGAAGCGTATGGCCTTGGCCCGCCCGTTCTTCAGCAGCGAGCGCATGACCAGCATCAGCAGCACGAACGCCGCGAGCAGCAGCAGGCCGGCCGCGCCCAGCAGGGACCACGCCCGGAGCCCCCAGCGCAACATCCACATAGGCACCCGACGCCGGGTCGCGGTATTCGGCATGGGCGAGACCTCCGTACAGCGTCACGAACAACACCAGCGCCGCCTCCACCGCCGCGCATGCGATGATCGCATCGACCCAGCGAACCGCGCGGCCGGAGAACACGTCAAGCCGGTCCACCAACGTCAGCAGATTCCACAGCGGCACCATCGCCGCCTCGACGCACGCCACGCCCAGTATGCCCGCGACGGCATACACCCAACGCGACGGAGCGAATTCCGGGTTGGCCTGCACGACGTCGCCCGACACCACGACCATGTCGCATTGCCCCGCCGCGGACGATCCCCCACATGCAGTGCAGCCAGTTCATGTGACGACTCGCGTAATGGATCGCCACACAGTTGCTCAGCGCCGCATCGACGCCGCCTGCGCCCAATCCGCAGGGGGCGGCGAGCAGCAAATTGGACATGATTCTCCCGGTATTATCCAGTGGTATGTACGTTCGTACACATGCTAGGCGAACCGCAGGATATCCGTTCTCGCAGGCCGAACGAGCGCGCCGGCCCGCCGCGCTCCGGACCCGTTCACGGACGCATGGTCATTCGCGCTCAGCGCAACCATAGCGTTTCTCGAATAAAAACGAGATGATTGACCCGGAAAACCTGAACGAGAAAAGGCGGCAACATGGTCGGCAATGACACGATACACACGGTCACGCGTAAGGAGCACGACTGCATCGGCTACATGGATGTGCCGAAAGACGTGTATTGGGGCATCCATACGCAGCGGGCGCTCGGTAACTTCACCGTCTCCCGAATCGCGGACTCCACCCATCCCCAGCTGATGCGGGCCTATGCGACCGTCAAACGCGCCTGTGCCGAAGCCAACGACGAGCTCGGACTGATCGACCACGACAAGGCACGGCTCATCGTCGCCGCATGCCACGACGTCGAGAACGGCGAGCTCGCCGACCAGTTCCCGGTCGACGTGCTGCAGGGCGGCGCCGGCACATCGACGAACATGAACATGAACGAGGTCATCGCCAATCGGGCGTTGGAGCTCGGCGGGCATCCCAAAGGCGATTATGGGTTCATCCACCCGAACGACGACGTGAACCATTCGCAATCGACCAACGACACCTACCCCGCGGCCTGCAAGCTCGCGCTGATCGACGCCATCGGGCCGCTCGCGGAAGAGACGAAGAAACTCACGCGGGCGTTCCACGACCTCGCCGACAAGCACACGAACGACGTCACCATCGGACGCACCCAGCTGCAGGATGCGGTGCCGATGACCTACGGTCAGGAATTCCACGCATTCGCAAGCTTCCTGAAAAGCGACCTCCTGGCACTCGAACACGTCGTCCCGCAACTGACCACACTGAACCTCGGCGCCACCGCCATCGGCACCGGCATCTGCGCCGACCTGCGGTTCCGCACGACCGCTACACGCCATCTGGCCGCCATCACCGGGCTGCCCATCACCGCGGCGGCGGATCCCGTGGCAGCCATGACCGATATGAGCGGATACATCGCCACGTCGCAGACAGTCAAGAACCTCGCCATACACCTGAAAAAGGCCGCCGACGACCTGCGGCTGCTCAATTCCGGCCCGCATACCGGATTCGACGACCTCAACGTGCCGGCACGGCAGGCGGGCAGCAGCATCATGCCCGGCAAGGTGAACCCGGTCATCCCCGAATGCGTGAACCAATGCTGCTTCATGGTGTTCGGCATGGACACGACCGTCACATGGGCCGCATCCGAAGGGCAATTGCAGCTCAACGCCTTCGACCCGGTGATCATCCACGAACTGCTCAACGGCATCGAGCTGCTGACCCGCGCGATGGCGATGTTCCGCGAGCGCTGCGTGTCCGGCATCACCATCAACGCCTCGACGGGGCGCCGCTACGCCGAATACTCCCCGTCGATCGCCGCCGCACTGAACGGCGCCATCGGATACGAACACGCGGCCGACATCGCCCAGGAAGCGGCCAACGACAATCGCACCGTGCGCGATGTCGCCGGCGAGCGCACCGACCTGCCCGCGTCGACGCTCGACGAGCTGCTCGACCCGATCGCCCTGTCGCGACGTCTCGGCCAGACCTGCCGGGAGCATCAGTAGACGGATATCGGCTCGGGCCGCCGCCGGCCTGATACAAGCCGACGGCGGCCCGGGCAGTGCACAGCCGGCAGAAAGCCGGATCAGGTGTCGATCTTGGAGCGGTCGAAATCGTCGGCGTTGTCGACGATGAACGCCTTGCGCGGCGGCACATCGTCGCCCATGAGCAGGCTGAATATCTCGGACGCCTGTGCCGCATCCTCCATGCGGATGCGCCGCAGCATGCGCGTGCGCGGATCCATCGTCGTGTCCGCGAGCTGGTCGGCGTCCATCTCACCCAGACCCTTGTAGCGCTGGATGTCGGGATTGTACGAGATGTGTCGCCGTTCGAGGTCCGCCAGACGGCCGGCGAGCTCGTCATCGGAGTACGTGTAGATGAACTCGCCCTTGTGCGAGCCGGCGAGCGCGATGCGATGCAGCGGCGGCACGGCGGCGTAGACGTACCCGTGCTCGATGAGCGGGCGCATGTACCGGTAGAACAGCGTGAGCAGCAGGATGCGGATATGGGCGCCGTCCACGTCGGCATCGGTCATCATGATGACCTTGTGGTAGCGGGACTGCTCGATGTCGAAACCGGCGCCGGATCCCGCACCGACCACCTGGATGATCGCGGCGCATTCCTTGTTGTTGAGCATCTGGCTCAACGATGCCTTCTGCACGTTGAGTATCTTGCCTCGGATCGGCAGCAGCGCCTGGAATCCGGAATTGCGCGCAGCCTTGGCCGTGCCGAGCGCGGAGTCGCCCTCGACGATGAACAGCTCGGCCACATCGTCGTTGCCCGGCTGGCAGTCGGACAGTTTCGACGGCATGGCGGCGGATTCGAGCGCGTTCTTGCGGCGCGTGACCTCCTTGGTCTTGCGCGCCTGGATGCGGGCGTGCATCTCGCCGACAATCTTCTCCAGCACACGACCGGACTGCTCCTTGTAGCCGCGTTTGGAGCCCGTGATCATCTCGCCGAACTGCTTGTCGGTCATCCTGGTGACGATGGGCTTGACGGGAGCGGTGCCGAGCACGTCCTTGGTCTGCCCCTGGAACTGCGGCTCGGCGATGCGCACGGTGACGACGGCCACGAGTCCGGCCAGGATGTCGTCGCGCTCGACGCGCATGTTCGAGTCCTTGAGGTTCACCTTGAGTTTGCGGGCGTTGTCTTCAACGGCCTTGCGGATCTGCTTGGTGAGCCCCATGAGGAAACCGTCGACGTGCATGCCGCCGCCGGGCGTCTCGACCACGTTGACGAAGCTGCGCATCGTCGTGTCGTACCCGTTGGTCCACCGCATTGCGATGTCGACGCCGCATTTGCGGGTGACTTTCTGGGCGTGCAGTTCGCCGCCCTCGCCGACCGCCTGGGTCTCCTCCTCGTAGGTGTCCTCGCCGATGATGCGCCAGATGTCGGATACCGCCTCTCCCGCGGACAGGAAATCGACGAAGTCCTTGACACCGCCGGTGTGGCGGAATTCCTCGACGCGGGCGTGCGTGTGGCGGGCCGCGTCCACCTTCGCCGTCTCGACCGCGGCGGAGACTGCGGCAGGTCGCGCTTCGGCTTCACCCGCTTCAACGGTATCTTCGACGGCCGTGTCGGCCGCAGAGACGATGTCGGCAGCGTCCATCAGGCCGGTTCCATCGTCGGCGGGCGTCTGTGCGGCGTCGACTTCCATCATCTCGTCGACGCTGTCGTCGCCGGTTTCCGGCACGTTCTCGTCGATGACGGTGATCCGCAGTCCCGGCACCAGGAAACTGGTCTGGCGCACACGGTCGATGAGCTGCTCGTAGCTGAATTCGGCGGTGTCGTTGAAGATTTCGGGATCGGCCCAGTACCGGATGCGCGTGCCCGTGGTCTTCGGGCTGACCTTGCCGATGATCTCCAGCTCGGTCGGGCGGTTCTTGCGGGTGCGCTTGAACGGCGCGTCCGGGGACGGATGCTCGGGATCGGTGTCGGAATATACGCCTGGATGACCCTGGTGGAAGGCCATGTGATGGGTTTTGCCGTCGCGGTCGACCTCGACGTCCAGACGCGAGCTCAGCGCGTTGACGACGGACGAGCCGACGCCGTGCAGGCCGCCGGCCGCGTTATAGGACGCGTTGCCGAACTTAGCGCCGGCATGCAGCTTGGTCAGCACGACCTCGACGCCGGTGAGCTTGGTCTTCGGCTCGACGTCGACGGGGATGCCACGGCCGTTGTCGGCCACTTCCACGGAGCCGTCGTCGTGCAGGGTCACCGTGATATGGTCGCAGGCGCCCGCAAGCGCCTCGTCCACCGCGTTGTCGATGATCTCCCACAGGCAGTGCATCAGACCCTGGCTGTCGGTGGTGCCGATGTACATGCCGGGGCGCTTGCGCACCGCGTCCAAGCCTTCGAGCACGGTAAGGCTGTCGGCACCGTATTCCTGTTTGGGCATACAAATCCTATTTTCTGTATAACTCGCGGCTCTCCTCATCGAGGGGAGCTATCAACGGATGGCTCCGTCGGGGGGGGACAGTCCACTGGACCGCCCCTCCTCGCGTGATCGCGCTGCCGAGCGGCGCGATCACTGATCGAGGAAGTCGCGCAGGGTCTGGGAGCGCGACGGGTGGCGCAGCTTCGACATCGTCTTGGACTCTATCTGGCGGATACGCTCACGGGTCACGCCGTACACGCGGCCGATATCGTCCAGCGTCTTGGGCTGGCCGTCCTCCAAACCGTAACGCATCTTGATGACGCCGGCCTCGCGGGGGCTCAGAGTCTCCAGCACCTGCTTGAACTGCTCCTGCAGCAGCGAGAACGCGACCGCGTCGGACGGCGCGATGGCGTCGGTGTCCTCGATGAGGTCGCCGAACTCGGAATCGCCGTCCTCGCCCAGCGGCGTGTGCAGCGAGATCGGCTCGCGGCCGTACTTCTGCACCTCCTGCACCTTCTCGACCGGCATGTCGAGCTCGCGGGCCAGCTCGTCCGGCGTGGGCTCTCGGCCCAGGTCCTGCAGCATCTGGCGCTGGACGCGCGACAGCTTGTTGATGACCTCGACCATGTGCACGGGCACGCGGATGGTGCGTGCCTGATCGGCCATGGCGCGGGTGATGGCCTGACGGATCCACCACGTGGCATAGGTGGAGAACTTGAAGCCCTTCTTCCAGTCGAACTTCTCGACGGCTCGGATGAGGCCCAGGTTGCCTTCCTGAATCAGGTCGAGGAAGAGCATGCCACGACCGGTGTAGCGCTTGGCCAGCGACACCACGAGTCGCAGGTTCGCCTCCAGCAGGTGGTCCTTGGCCTTCTTGCCGTCGTTCGCCGCCCACTTGAGCTCGCGCTTGCGCTTGAAGTCCATGCCGTCGCTCTCGGTATCGAGCAGATGCTGGGCGTACAGGCCGGCCTCGATGCGCTCGGAGAGGTCCACCTCCTGCTCGGCGTTCAGCAGGCTGACACGGCCAATCTGCTTGAGATAGTCCTTGACCGGATCCGCTGTGGCGCCCGCAGCGATGACGCGGCGCTTCGGATTGCCCGACGGGGTCAGGTTCTCGTCGTCGTCATCGTCGCGCACCACGAACGCGCCCTTCTCCTTGGGCTGTTCAGGCTCCTTGCGCCCGGGTTCAGTCCCCTCGTCGTCCTCTTCGTCCTCGGGAACGTCGTCATCCTCACCGGATTCGTCATCGATGTCATCATCGTCGCCATCCAGACCGCCGTCATCGACATCGTCGAGATCGTCGTCAAGGCTCTCCAGACCATCCTCATCGACCTGGACGTCGTCGAGATCGTCCGAGGAATCCTCGTTGGCGAGTTCCTCGGTCTTCGCCATCTCCTCGGTCTCGTCCTTGACGGCCTTCGCCGACTTGGACGCGGCGCGCTTGCGGGTGGGCTTCGCGGGCGCGGCTGCCTTCGCCGAGGACTTGCGTGCCGTGGACTTGGACGCGGCGGACCTCGACGAGGTCTTCTTGCCCGCGGCGGATTTCCTGCCCGCTGCGGTCTTCTTGTCTGCCGTAGAGGCCGTACGCGCGGCGGTTCCCTTCTTCTCGGATTTCGTCTTGGCGTCCGTATCGTCCGGGACTGTCGTCGCCATCGTATCCTTCGTGGCCAAACTCATCCTCCTGCATCATCATGCCAAGCGTGCTTATACCACATCGGGCGCACTTCTGGCAAGAGCAAATCGTCAACTATGTGAGTTAACCATCTTCCAAGGACGATTATTCCCACGGCTCGTTGCGGCGTGGAACCGATGGTCTCCCGCGAGCCGTCATGCGGCGTCGTGATGCGGGCCGGCACCCATCCACGCCGGCATCACGCCGCGCTGGTACGCCGAGCACACGATCGCCGCCAGCGAACAGTCCTCATCCAGCATCAGGCAGCGCAACGCGAACGCCACCGCTCGACTGTCGCCCATCCACCACATCACATACGCCAGCACGGCCAGCGGCTGCACGCTGAAGCTCTCCGGAACGCGATCGGCCATGGCCACGAGCATGTCGGTGCCGGCCCGGCATCTCGGTTCGTCGGGCCGGCGTCGCTCGTCGAAAAACGCGCCCTGCAGCTCCCTGCACATACGGCTCTGCACATCCGGCGCATGCGAGCGCGACGCGAAATCCATCATCGTGCGCTTGTCGGCGCAGGTGTCCCCGGCCACCAATGACATGATCAGGGCGTCCCTGATCGACAACGTCACCGTCATTCCCACCACCAGCGCGGCGATCGAGGCGTCATCGATGGCCCGCGGCTGCGCCGACAGGCCCGCCAGCCAATGGTCGAACGGCTCATCGGCCCATTGCGCGTCCGCCGCCACGGTGCCGCTGAGCTTGCGGCGCTCGCAGTATTCATCGCGCATGCGTCTGAGATCGTCCTCGCGCAGCATGTCATCGTCCGCGACCGCCTCCGCATACCGGACGGCCTGCGTGTTCGTCTCCTGTCCCATATCGTGGTCCCCCTTACCGGTCTCATCCACCGCCGGCGCACGATGCCGGCGACCGCCGCCCCCGCGACGGGATACCATCAACTATGCCGTATCGGGCCGGTTTTCAGGGCGAAATCCAACCTATGTGGTCGAAGGCTTGTCAGGCTTGCAAATCCGCAGTTCTTGTATTCGTAAAACCCTGTGGATAACCTCTAGGTATGACTGTTTCATCTGATTTGGCCCTGATCGAGTCCCGCATCGCCGACGCGGTGGACCGTTTCATGGCGCTCGACGCCGACGACACCATCGAAGGCCCGTGCCTGACCATATCCCGCGAGGTCGCGCGTCAGGCCCTGGTCTCCAGCGAAGGCGGCAAGCGGCTCAGGGCGTTGCTGGCCCTCCACGCCTTCGACGCGACCGACCCGCAGGGGCATGACGACGATGACGCCCATGCCCGCAGACGCGACGCGGTGCTCGACCTGGCCTGCGCGATAGAGGTCTTCCAGACCGCCGCGCTCGTCCATGACGACATCATCGACGACTCCGACCTGCGACGGGGCAAACCCGCGGCCCACAAGGCGCTCGGCACGACGTCGCACAGCGCGTCGCTCGGCCGAGGACTGGGCATCATGCTGGGAGACCTTCTCGCCACCGCCAGCGTCGACATCGCCCATGCCGCGGCGCAACGGATGCCCCGGCCCGACATGATCGTCTCGACGTTCCTGCGCATGCACCGCGAGGTGGAGATCGGGCAGGTGCTCGACCTCGCAGTTGAGTTGTCTCCATTGGACGAGCCGGAACGGCTCGCACGGGAATCCATGAACGTGTTCCGATGGAAGACCGCCAGCTACACGACCATCGCGCCCCTCGAATTCGCGCTTCTCGCCTCCGGCCGAGACCCCAGGCGGGCACATGCCGACGCCATGGCCATCGGACTGCCGCTCGGCCAGGCGTTCCAGCTCGCCGACGACCTGCTGGACGTCATCGGATCCAGCAGATCCACCGGCAAGCCCGTGGGAGGCGACATCAGGGAGGGCAAGCGCACCGTGCTGCTCGCGGACGCGATCAGCGGCGCCGACCAGAGGCAGCGCCGCACACTGATCGACATGTTCTCGTCGCAGTCGCGGGGCGACGACGACGTACGCCGGTGCATCGAGCTGTTCGAAGGCACCGGCGCCATCGACCGATCCCGCCGGCGCATCCGCGCACTGTGGCAGGGCACGCTTCATGCCATAGGGGACCTGCGGCTCCCACCGCAGGACGAGCGCACGCTCACCGAGGCATGCATGAGGTTCATCCCGATCATCAAAGCGTAGAGTTTTCGCCAACGTATGTATTGGAAATGCCGTTTTCCAGCAGAAAGAACCTTACGATACAACCATGAGTGAAGTCGCAGCCACGTCGCAAGAGCCGCAGGGACGAATGATAGAGGGGCGGTACCGCGTCATACGCAAAATCGCCGAAGGCGGCATGGCGACCGTGTACGAGGCGGAGGATACCAGGCTCGAACGCCGCGTCGCCATCAAGATCATGCACATGCAGCTGGCGCAGGGAGCGCACCGCGAGCAGTTCGTGGAACGGTTCCACCGCGAGGCCAAGTCCGCCGCGGCGATCGCGAACCCACATATCGTGCAGGTGTATGACACCGGCGAATTCAATGGGCTGGACTATCTGGTCATGGAATACGTGCATGGCGTGAACCTGCGTCACGACATGAACCTGCAGGGCACGTTCAGCGTGCGCGAGATGCTGCGCGTCATCTCCGAGACGCTGGACGGACTGGCAGCGGCGCACCGCGTGGGCGTCGTCCACCGCGACATCAAGCCCGAGAACATCCTGATCAACGACCGCGGGCACGTGCAGATCACCGATTTCGGCCTGGCGAAGGCCGCGTCGCAGGCGACACTGTCGACCACCGGCATGCTGCTCGGCACCGCCGCGTATCTGGCGCCTGAAATGATCGAGGACAACAAGGCGACCATGCAGGGAGACCTGTATTCCGTGGGAATCATGGCTTGGGAGATGCTCGCCGGCGACGTGCCGTTCACGTCGGACAATCCCGTCACCATGGTGTTCAAGCACGTGCATGAGGACGTTCCGTCCCTGACCTCGACCTGCCCGGGCATCAACCAGCAGGTCGCCGATTTCGTCTCGCATTTGACCGCCCGCGCCGTCGAGGCACGGCCCGCCGACGCATCCGACGCCCTGCATGAGCTGCAACAGCTGACCGCGAACCTGCCGATGGACGCATGGCAGTACCGCAAGCCCGCCGACGTAGGCACCGGCGGCGATACCGAGGAGCCGACCGCCCCCGCGCTGGTGGGCGCCATCCCGGCCCCGCCCGCGCCGCCGCTGTTCGATTCGCGCACCGGCACCGCCCCGCAGACCGGCACCGCCCCTGCCACGGCCCGTACTTCGGTGATGCCTGAAGGCACCGCACCCCAGGACGTCTCCGCCACCCAGGTAATCACGCCGCAGGATCCCGCACTCACCATCGGGCTGATGGACGCGCGCCCGCTCGATGACCAAGGCTCGGAGCCCGCCAAGCGCAAGCGCTCGAAGAAACCCTTGATCATCACGCTCGTGGTGGTGCTCGTCGTGGCGCTCGTCGCCGGCGCAGGCGGCTCATGGTGGTATTTCCTCGGTCCGGGCAGCTACTGGACGCTGCCGCAGCCCACCGACATCTCCTGCAAGGAGAACATCGAATGCTCCATCGTCGGGGCGAAGTGGAGCGATTACCAGAGCACGCTGAACGTAGCGAACATCCCGTTCACCTCCTCCGAGGCGTACAGCGACACCGTCGCCAAGGGGAACATCATCTCCGCCGACCCGCAGAACGTCGGCACCCATATCAGCAAGCGCCACAACGGACGCATCACGGTGACGGTGTCGCTTGGCGTCAAGCAGGCGACCATCCCCAGCGACATCGCGGATCCGACGTCGGCCGATGGCAAGGATCCGATCAAAGCGCTTGAGAACGCCGGATTCACCAACATCAAACGCGATGACTCCTCAGCCGAATATTCGATGACACTGCCGGAGGGAGCCCTGCAAAGCATTTCCGAGACGCCCGGCTCGACCCTGGACCACAACGCCGAGATCACCGTGGTACTGTCCAAGGGACTCATGCCGGTCACCATGCCGGACATCGTCGGCAAGACCAAGGACGAGGCCATGACCGCCCTCGACAACGCGAAGCTCAAGACCACCGTTTCGGAGGAGTACAGCGACAGCGTCAAGTCCGGCAGCGTCATCTCCGCCTCGCCCGACTCCGGTACCGAACTGCATTGGGGCGACTCCGTGAAGCTGACCGTATCCAAGGGGCCCGAGACCGCGGACGTGCCGAACCTCGTCGGCAAGAGCAAGAGCGACGCCATCAAGACGCTGGAATCCCTCGGTTTCGAAGTCAAGACCGGCGGCTTGAACATCCTCGGTCTGGTGCAGCAGCAGAGCGCCACCGGCAAGACGAGGCTGCGCGACGCGAACGGCAACAAGACCGTCATCACGCTCACCGTCGTGTGACGGCGGCGCGCTGGCATATACCGGCATATACGCGAAGCGGCTCCCCCTCTATCAGTTTGAGAGGGGGAGCCGCTTCGTTCGCGTTCGGGATCGTCGGTCAGTGGCCTTCGCCGGCGGTTGCGGCTTCGGCCTCCTGCCGGGCCTTGAGCTCCGCCTTGACCTTCTGGGCGTACTCGTCCACGTATTCCTGTCCGCTGAGCTTTCGGATCTCGCTGACGAGATGGTCGGTGAGCGCCCGCACCTCCTCATGGGTAATCTCGTCGACGTCCTTGCGATCCACCGGGATGGGCTTGCCGTATATCACCTTCGTCTTGCCCTTCGACGGGATGACCTGACCGGGATGCTGTATCTCGCGCGTTCCCACCAACGCGGTCGGCACCAGCGGGCAGCCGGTCTCCAGAGCAAGACGCGCGGCACCGGTGTGGCCCCGGTACAGTCGCCCGTCAGGACTGCGCGTGCCCTCCACGTGGATGCCAAACAGGTGGCCTTCCTCAAGGATCTCACGGGCGTGGGCCAACGCGCCCAGCGACTTCGAGCCGCCGGAACGGTCCACGGGGAACACTCCCACCGACGTGAACCACCATTTCTTGAACCGGCCCTTGATGCCCTTGCCTTCGAAATACTCGGCCTTGCCCATGAAATGCACCATGCGCGGGCAGGTGATGGGTATCAGCGCATCGTCAATGACCGCCAGATGGTTCGCAGCGATGATGGCACCGCCTTCACGCGGCACGTTCTCCAGTCCGATCGCCGTCGGTCCCATACGACGACGGGCAATCCAACCGAAACCTTTGACAAAGAACCAGTACAGCACGATGACACCTCCCACAGTTTGACCGTCCGCCTGATTACAGTAGGACGGTATGACCGATCATCACGATAGCAACCACAACGATACCAACGCGGGTGAAGAACATCCAAACACCACGCCGCGCGCCGGACATGACGGGCATGACACAGGCTCCAATGCCGGCGACGATCTCGACTGGGCCGCCTTCGCCGCGGAGCATGCCAACGACCTGCAGGACGTCGAGCGCTCGCGCAACGCGCGGCGCTTCGAGAAGCATGCGCAGCGCAAGGAGAAGGAGGCGCTGCTGTCGGTCGACGATCTGGACGCCGGCACGTTCACCGATGACAAGGTGCCGCTGCACCAGCGCGGCCCCCGCGACCATGGCGGCCGCAGCTGGCTCGATACCGATGACGTCATGGACGAGTACGGCGATGACTTCGTGCCGCCGAACCCGAAAATCGGCCGCGTGAACGCCTCGAAGCTGGTGTTCTGGATCCTGCTGGTCGCAGGCGTCGCGGGTATCATCGCATCCGTGTTCGTACCCGCCCTGGCGACGTTCCTGGGCTCCATATTCGGTCTGTGCGCGCTGGTCGGCGGTGCCGGCCTCATCCTCCAACACAAGGGGCACACCGAGACGCGCACCGACATGTTCGACGACGGCGCTCGGGTGTGACGACGGTGCCCGTCCTCATCGGACGGGCACCGCAATGATCAGGCCTTGGACTTGGCGGTCTCGATCCACTTGCCGAACAGGGCCGCGGCCTTGCCGGAATCGACGGTGTTCTCGGCGAGCGCATACGCCTCACGGAACCGCTCGGCGAGTGTGCCGTCGCCGACCAGGTTGCCGTCTGCCACGATGGCGGACGCAGCGTTGAGCAACGCGGTGGTGCGTGACGGGATGTCCTTGCCGGCCAAGAAGTCCGTGAACGCGGCGGCGTTCACATCGGGTTCGCCGCCCTTGAGCTGCTCGACGGAGATCTTGGCAAGACCCAGATCCACGGTCGGGTCGAAATCGGTTTCGGTGACCTTGCCGTCGCGAATCTCCCACACGGAGATCGGGCCGGTGGGAGCAAGCTCGTCGAGGCCCTCGTGCGAGGTGTAGACCAGGCCGGACTGGCCGCGGCTGGCGTACACGGCGGCCATGATCGGACTCACCTTGCGGTTGGCGCAGCCGATGGCCACGTGCGCCGGATTGGCCGGGTTGGTCAACGGTCCCAGGATGTTGAACACGCACGGGATGCCGAGCACGGCGCGAATCGGGCCAACAAAGCGCATGGCCGGGTGGAAGGTGCGGGCGAACGCAAAGGTGATGCCTACCTCGTCGCCGATCTCCCCGACCGCCTCGGGCTTCAGATCCATCGGCAGGCCGAGATCCTCGAGCACGTCGGCGGCTCCGCACTTCGAGGAGGCGGCGCGGTTGCCATGCTTGACGATCTTCACGCCCGCCGCAGCTGCGGCCACGGAACCCATCGTGGATAGGTTCACGGTGGCGAAGCCGTCACCGCCGGTTCCGACGATGTCAGTGGTCTCACCGGACACGTTGAGCGGCACGGCGTGGGAGACCATGGCCTTTGCGGCGCCACGCACCTCGTCGGCGGTCAGTCCCAGCTGCTCCTGCATGGCGAGCGCGGCACCCACGGCGGCCGGATCGGCGTTGCCCTGCATCAGGTCGTCGACGAACCACTCCGATTCCTCAGCGCTCAGGTGGTCTCCCCCGACCAGCTTGGTGAGAATCGACTTCCATGTGATCTCGGCCATGATGCCCTCCTTGGCGTTTCGTCACGCCGTGTGATATGTATTCGTCGCCTCATTGTAATGGCTTGTCATTTCGTCGCCCGTAATCTTCCATATTGCAAAACATCATCGGCTCCCGTCAGCGGGAGCCACTTACTTGTCCGGCCCAGACAGCGTGCCGACAATCAGGGCAGGCAACGCGGCAGGCATCGCCACGATGCCGCTACGGGAGTCCCGACTGAAACGTTATGCAGTATCCCAAGGCTTTGCCGGGCAATGGATCGGAATCGCTGCAGGGTCAATGAGATCGCCGCGTGCGTACCAGGCCTTTGCACTGATGGGCACCGAATATGGCGGACAACGCACGCATATATCGATTGATGCGCGCGTTGTCCTGAGACGATATCGGGAACTCCAGATAGCGGCATTTTACAAACGGTAGAATTCCAACGATTTCGCGATTTGCGTCGTGGGACAACGCACGCGTCAACCGATTGATGCACACGTTGTCCTGCGGTATCGCTGTACAACACGCGCGAATCCATCAAAATCGTGCGTTGTACAGCGAATGAGGCTCGGCGAACCTCGATTCCGCGGCCCCGCGAATAATCGACGGGCTCAACCCGCGGACAAGCCCTTCCTCTCCCCCGAAAACGCAAGTGGCTCCCCTCACATCGAGGGGAGCCACTTACTCGTCTAGTCCGGAGAGCCTATCTCACTCTTCGTTCTGGCCGTGGCACATCTTGTACTTGCGACCGGAACCGCACGGGCACTGCGCGTTCTTGGACGTGCCGGGGAACGTACGGCCGTCGGACCACGGGGTCTTCAGCTCCTCGTTCTTCGGGCGCTTGTTGGCGGGCACCTTGCCTTCGGCATGGCTGATCGGAGCCGGGCCGGTGATCGGCGCAGTGGCCTCGCCTGCGGCGGATTCCTCGGCGGACTGGGCGATGACGACCTTCTCAGCGGACTCCTCCGCAGTCTCAGCCTCATCGGCGTCCTCGGCCTTGTCGACTTCGGAGCTCGCGGCGCCGACGGCCTCTTCGGCCTCATCAACGACGGCGTCATCGGACTCGATGCCGGCTTCCTCGCTCCTGGACACCTGCTGCACGTCGACGTGGAAGAGCAGCTGGACGGACTCCTCCTTGATCGCCTCGATCATGGAGTTGTACATCTGGTAACCTTCGCGCTGGTACTCGACCAGCGGGTCGCGCTGACCCATGCCGCGCAGGCCGATGCCATCCTTGAGGTAGTCCATCTCGTACAGGTGCTCACGCCACTTGCGGTCAAGCACGGCGAGGACCACGCGGCGTTCCAGCTGGCGCAGGCCTTCCTCACCGACCTTCTCCTCAAGTTCGGCGTACTCCTCCCTGGCCTGATCGACGAGGGAGTCGCGCACGGCCGCAACGGCCTTGTCGCCCTTGAGCTTGTCGGCGACATTCTTGGCGGCGTCCTGGTCAAGCTCGAACGGGAACACGGTCTTGAGGGCCTTGAACAGGCCGTCCCAATCCCAGTCGGAGGGCTTGCCGGAACCCTTCTGGGCACCCTTGATGTAGCTGGCGATGGTATCGGCGATGAAGCGCTCGATATCACCGTGAATGTCCTCGCCCTTAAGCACCGCCTGACGCTCGGAGTAGATGACGGTACGTTGCTTGTTCATCACGTCGTCGTACTTGAGGACGTTCTTACGGATTTCGAAGTTGCGCGCCTCGACGGTCTTCTGTGCGGTGCGCACACCCTTCGACACGCTTTTCGCCTCGATCGGCTCGCCTTCCGGCATGCCCTTGGCCATGACGCGGGCGACGAGCTGCGTGTTGAACAGACGCATCAGGTCATCTTCCAGCGACAGGTAGAAGCGGGACTCGCCAGGATCGCCCTGACGGCCGGAACGACCGCGCAGCTGGTTGTCGATACGGCGGGATTCGTGGCGCTCGGTGCCGAGCACGTACAGACCGCCAAGCTCGACGACCTCCTCATGCTCGTCCTTGACCTGCTCCTTGACCTCGGCCAAGGTGCCCGGCCAGCGCTTCTCGTACTCGTCCGGCGTGTCCTCGGGGGAATAGCCCTCGGACTTGAGCTTCTGGTCGGCCAGGAACTCGACGTTGCCGCCGAGCATGATATCGGTACCACGACCGGCCATATTGGTGGCGACGGTGACGGCGCCCTTGCGGCCGGCGACCGCGACGACCTTGGCCTCGCTGGCGTGCTGCTTCGCGTTGAGCACCTGATGGTCGATGCCCGCCACGTCGAGCAGCGAGGAGACGACCTCGGAGGACTCGACGGATGCGGTACCTAGCAGCACCGGCTGGCCCTTGGCGTGGCGCTTGGCGACGTCCTTGACGATGGCGGCCAGCTTCTCCTTCTTGGTGCGGAAGATGAGGTCGTCCTGGTCCTTGCGGATCATCGGCTTGTTCGTCGGGATCGGCAGCACGCCCAGCTTGTAGGTGCCCATGAACTCGGCGGCCTCGGTCTCGGCGGTACCGGTCATGCCGGCGAGCTTGTCGTACATGCGGAAGTAGTTCTGCAGGGTGATCGTGGCGAAGGTCTGGTTCTCGGCCTTGATCTCCACGTTCTCCTTGGCTTCCAGCGCCTGGTGCAGACCCTCGTTGTAACGGCGGCCCGGCAGGATACGGCCGGTGTGCTCGTCGACGATCAGAACCTCGCCGTGGGTGACGACGTAGTCGCGGTCACGCAGGAAGAGTTCCTTGGCCTTGATGGCGTTGTTGAGGTAGCCGATGAGTGCGGTGTTGCTCGGCTCGTACAGGTTGTCGATGCCGAGGAAGTCCTCGACCTTGGTGATGCCCGGGTCGAGCACGCCGACGACCTTCTTCTTCTCGTCGACCTCATAGTCCTCGTCGCGGGTCAGCTTCGGCACGAGACGCGCGAACTGGCGGTACCAACGGGTCACGTCGCCCTCGGCCGGGCCGGAGATGATCAGAGGGGTACGGGCCTCATCGATGAGGATGGAGTCGACCTCATCGACGATGGCGTAATGGTGGCCGCGCTGCACCAGATCGGCCTTCTCCCACGCCATGTTGTCGCGCAGGTAGTCGAAGCCGAACTCGTTGTTGGTGCCGTAGGTGATGTCGGCGTTGTACTGCTTGCGGCGCTCCGCCGGCTTCTGGTCGGTGATGATGCAGCCGACGTTCATGCCGAGGAAGCGGTAGATACGACCCATCAGCTCGCTCTGGTAGCTCGCCAGGTAGTCGTTGACCGTGACCACGTGCACGCCCTTGCCTTCGAGTGCGTTCAGGTAGCTCGGGAGCGTCGCGACCAAGGTCTTGCCTTCACCGGTCTTCATTTCGGCGATATTGCCCCAGTGCAGGGCCGCGCCACCCATGAGCTGCACATCGAAGTGACGCTGTCCCAGGGTGCGCTTCGACACCTCACGGACGGTGGCGAACGCTTCGGGCATCAACTTGTCAAGGTTCTCACCGTTGTCCAGTCGCTGCTTGAACTTGGCGGTCTGGCCTTTGAGTTCCTCGTCGGACAGAGCGGAAATCTCGTCCTCAAGGGCATTCACGGCCTTGGCCACGTTCTCCAGTTTCTTGAGCTGGTGCCCTTCTCCCATGCGGAGGGCTTTGTCAACGATATCTACCACATTCGCTCCCTGTTTAAGCTTTCGTACGTCAACGAGCATAGCCTGATGCCCGACATCAGGCACAAACTCCATCCATGATATGCGAACACTCGGATTTTTGCCGTTCCGACCCGCTGGACACGCCCATCGATACTTGTTTCGTCGTGTGCCGACACGCAAATATGGCCTGCCTGGATATGCCGGGCAGGCCATGTATCACGTGGCGGAACACTTACTTGTTCTTGATGTTCTCCGGGGTGTCGATCTCGAACACGCCGTAGCTCCAACCGTGGCGGTGGTAGACGACGGACGGGCGGCCGGTCTCCTTGTTGACGAACAGGAAGAAGTCGTGACCGATCAGTTCCATCTCGTACAGCGCCTCGTCGATGCTCATCGGCTCGGCGATGTGCAGCTTGCGGCGAATCACGATCGGCGTGTCACCGACCTGGACCTCCACCGACTCGCCCGGACCGAGGTCGGAGGCGACGGCGGCTTCGGGGCTGTTGTTCGGCTCTTCCGGCTCCGGCTCCTCTTCCGGTTCCGGCGGAGCGACCGCTCCCAGATCGACGGGCGTCGGGTTGATGTACCCGCGGCGGTGATCCTTGCGGCGGTCACGGGTGCGGCGCAGGCGCAGCGTCAGCTTGTCGAGCGCCATGTCCAGAGCACTGAACTCATCGGTGCTGGAAGCCTCGGCGCGCACCACGGTGCTGCCTGCGATCACGGTGATCTCCACACGCTTCGCGGTGTCGGCCTGACGCGGATTCCCCTCATGCGTCAGCACGATCTGAGCTCGTTGCGCATCCGGCGCGATAGCGGTCACACGATTCATCTTGCTTTCGACGACATCACGGAACTTCTGCTTGACTTGCGTATGACGTCCGGTAACGACGATTTCCATGTGGACCTCCCTATACTCAAGCGGTGTCACCCGCTATATGTGTGCCGAATGGCGTCATCACCACCCGGGTAAGTTTCATTGTAGCCGAACAGAGGGTAAACGGCGGGGAACTCGCCCAGAGAATTACGTTTCTTTTTTCACAGGTTCCCGTAACGTTGCTGTGCTTATACTGTGCGGCTTACTTTCCTTGAAGGAAACTGTTATACTTTTTGGTCTGGCGACACAGATTGTTGCGCTGCTGGTATTGCTGGCGCTGAGCCGCAGCATCACATCAATGGAGGTCTTGCTCTGGATGGTCGTCATAGAGGTCGTGTGGTCCGTGTACTTCGTCGTCACCAAACGCTGGCACGACAAGCTTGCCCGCAAGGCAATGCTGACGATATAAGACCATTCGGGCAGAATCGAGCATGCAAGCAAGGCCAGCGATATAACGGTATGGAATGTTCGGGAGGTGCCTGTGCCAGTCGAGCCACGATTCGATCCTGTGATCCATGAGCCGATGCGGCTGCGGATCTGCGGCATCCTGTCGGCGGCCGACTGTGGGGTGGTCACCACCCGCCGGCGCCACGCGCCACCTCCCGCCAGCGGGAGGATGAGCACCCCCACCGACAGCAATTCGGCATTCGGCGTTCATCGTCTCGCCCGGTGCGCCGGCCCACCCTGATTCTCCTGCGTAAAATCCCTGGCCTGCCGTATAGTAGCTGATTCGAGACCCCCAGATGGCCGCGGCCGCGTCATTCATTTGGCAAGGCTGAGGAACTTCCGGGCTCCGCAGAGCACGATGGCGGATAACGTCCGCCCAGGGTGACCTGAGAGATAGCGCAGCAGAGAACAGACCGCCCGCGCAAGCGGGTAAGGGTGAAACGGCGGTGTAAGAGACCACCGGTCCGCTGGTAACAGTCGGTCGCATGGCAAGCCTCATCGGGAGCAAGGCCAAGCAGAAGACGGCAAGGGCTGCTCGCCCGTGTCTTCGGGTAGGCCGCTAGAGCCTGGCGGCAACGTCAGGTCGAGATGGATGGCCATCCGCGTGGCGACACGCGACAGAACCCGGGGTATCGGGGGTCTCGCTTTTCTTTACCCCCCCCCGAATCCGCATACCTCCCGCCAACACATTCCTCCCACCAATATGAGGGCGCGCGAACGAAACAACGCAATGCCGGCAGCCCCGTTCCCTCCCGCTGGCGGGAGATGGCGCGAAGCGTCGGAGGGTGTTCTCACGCCGGCAATGCGGTAAGACCACCGGATCGACAAACCACCGGGCCGGCAACCCGCCACCCCGCCAAGCCACCGGGGCATCTCCCCCGCTTGCCCCGCGCTGTATCTCATCTAAGAGATAGTTCATTGAGATAGTTCATTCTAATCAAATAGCTCATGGGCTACGGCACGCAGGGTTTCGGCGTCGTGCCCCTTGCGCCCGCCCGAGGACCAGAACCGGCGCTTGCGCACTTTCGGGTCCATGCCCTGTGTCTTGGCGGCGCTGCGCCGCCCCAACTCCCATGCGGCGTCCTCGAAGACACCGCTCATGCGGGCCTCGTCGCAGACCCGCTCCGCCAGCGGACGGTCGACCCCCTTGCGAGCCAGTTCCATAACCGCACCGCGGTATCCCATCAGACGGCCGACGCAGTAGCGCACGGCAGATTGCGCGTACGACTCATCATCGACCAGACCAACCTCGATCAGCCTGTCGACCACTGCGGCGACCGTCTCATCGTCATACCCTTTGTCGATCAGGCGGTCTCGCAGGGCGCCCGATGGACGATCCGCCGCATCCAGCAGGCGCAATGCGGACTCCCGACACGCATCGACATCGCAGGGATCCTCCGGCTCCCGCCCAGTCCGCGACATGCTCCGCGCGGAGCGCCGAGCCGGGCGGTTCCCATGTGACCATGTTCCGCGTCGCGGGGAGTCGACGCCCGGTTCGACAACCGGCGTCTCACATGTTCCATGAGCGGCGAGGAACGCTTCTGCGCTGATCATGCGGCAGGCGATGCGGCGGCAGCGGGCGCGCCATCCTCCGGCGCCGTTTCAGGGGCATCCCCGTCCGTCGCGGACTCACCGTCGGCCAGCTGATCGGGCACTTCGATGAGGCCGAATTCCGCCTTGACCTTGTTGCCGATCTCCTCGGTGATCTGCGGATTGTCCTTGAGGAACTTGCGCACGTTCTCACGGCCCTGGCCGAGCTGGTCCCCGTCATACGTGAACCATGAGCCGGACTTCTTGACCACGTTGCACTGCAATGCCATGTCCAGGACGGATCCCTCCTTGGAGATGCCCTCGCCATACAGCACATCGAACTCGGCGGACTTGAACGGCGGAGCCATCTTGTTCTTGACGACCTTGACCTTGGTGCGGTTGCCCACGGCCTCCTCGCCGTTCTTGATGGTCTGGATGCGGCGGATATCCAGACGCACCGACGCATAGAATTTCAGCGCCTTGCCACCGGTCGTGGTTTCGGGGTTGCCAAAGAACACGCCGATCTTCTCTCGTAGCTGGTTGATGAAGATGGCCGTGGTGCCGGCCTGTGCCAGAGCGCCGGTCATCTTCCTGAGCGCCTGGCTCATCAGACGGGCCTGCAGACCGACATGGCTGTCACCCATATCGCCTTCGATCTCCGCCTTGGGAACCAAGGCCGCGACCGAATCGATGACGATGACGTCAAGGGCACCCGACCGGATGAGCATGTCCGCGATCTCCAGCGCCTGCTCGCCGTTGTCCGGCTGCGAGACGATCAGGGAATCGGTGTCGACACCCAGATGCCGGGCATAGACCGGATCCAGCGCGTGCTCGGCATCGATGAATGCCGCCACCCCGCCGTTCTTCTGTGCGTTGGCGACCACATGTAGCGCCAGCGTCGTCTTGCCGGACGATTCAGGGCCATAGATCTCGACGATGCGCCCCTTCGGCAGACCGCCGATACCCAGGGCCAGATCCAACGCCAGCGATCCGGTGGGAATCACCTCGACGTTCTGCTCGGGCTTGTCGCCCAAGCGCATCGCGGATCCCTTGCCGAAGCTTTTCTCCACTTGCTCCAGAGCGGAGTCCAAAGCCGCCTTGCGTCGGGGATCGATGCCGTCCCCCACCGGCCCATTGCTTGCGGCCTCACGAACAGAGACCTTCGATGCGGCCTTGCCCGCCCCACCTTTCGAGGTCGTACGCTGTGCCATGTCAATCTCCTTACGTTGTCATCCATATGCGCCATATGCCACATGCATCAACCGTACGGAACATACGAACCCCGGCGCAAACGAATCCGGCCAATGTGGTCGAAGGCTCCCCGGCATCCATCGATCCGCACCGACTCCCCCTTACTGTCGCAAGGAATTCGTCGGCGTGTCGAACCGTGCGGCGCACTACGTCATATCATCGTGCACTGTGGATAACTATACCCCAATAGGCGAACACCTGTTCGATATCACCCGTTCCGCGTGTCTCGTCAACGGACCGGCATCGGAGGCGCGTTGTGATCGGAGCCCCAACGCTGGGGATCGGGAACGTCCATATGGTCGCACAGCACGTTCCATACCACGCGCGGCTGCTCCCCCGCAGACAGCGCCTGCGCCGCGGTAAGTCCCGCGAGCGCGTCAAGATGCTGATCCTGGACCAGGCTCCGGCCATACCCATGACCGAACACCTCATCCACCAGTTCCCAGAATTCCCGTTCTCGCATGTCTCCCAGTCTAACCCGGCCCCGCCGCTGCGAATGCCGGCATACCAATCGACGCCACACCCCCGAACACGACGAAACCGCCCGCCGGGCCTCAAGCCCATGCGGACGGTTCCTCTCATGCACACGATACGACGATATGCATATGCACGCGGCATCCGGCGCCGCAAATCGCTATTCGCCGATCGAATCCAGATAATCGGCGACGAGCCGCAGCATCTGCGCGGTGCTTACACCCAGTGATCCCGCGATGGAGCTCAGCAGTTCGGAGCTTGCCTCCTTCTGCCCGCGCTCCACCTCGGACAGATAGCCCAGCGACACGCCGGCCTTCTCACTCACTTCACGCAACGTCTTGTTGTCGCGGGTGCGAAGATCGCGCAGCACATGGCCGATGGCCTCGCGCAGCGACACATCCTTTCCCTCGGGCAACGCCTCGACGCCACGCGAGACCGCGCGCTGACGCGGTTCGAAGGAATCCTCCTCCATACGCATACGATTCAGTTCCGCCTGCCGTTCATCCTTGGCCTTCTTCGCCGCACGCACCCGCAGCACCTGCTGCTGGGCGAACAACACGGCACGCCGCTGCGCCGGCGTGAGATCACGCATCCTGGCCGTACCCGGCTGCACCTGCTTGACGGGGATGCCAGCCGTTTCCATCCGCTCGCCCGTTCGGGTCATCGTTTCCATGAGACCCTCCTTTCATATCGTCCAAGTGCTTCCACTGTGTTCAACACCGCCGGCGGCGGTTTATTCCTGCATATCTCCTGTGAAATGGCTCACGATTTGCACAAGGCTGAATACGGCACCGCGACGGACCTCCTCGCGCCCACCCGTCAGATGAAGCTCGTGGGCGGTCACGGACGGCACGCCGTCAGGGCTTATGGCGGCTGGAATCCGCACTCCCACATACACCAGTCCCGCGGGCTTGTCTCCATCCGGTCCGGGCCCCGCCACGCCGGTGGTCGACAATCCGATGACACGGTCAGCGTATTCGGGCTGCCCGTACAGCCCGGCGACCGACGCCGCCATCTGTCGGGCCACTTCGGGATGCACGGCCCCTTCGCGTTCCAACAAACCGCGGTCGACCCCCAGAATCGACGCCTTGGCACGAATGTCGTAGGTGACCGCCGACCCGAGAAACACGCGGGATGCGCCCGGCACGCGCACGAACGCATCGGCCAGCAGCCCGCCGGTCAACGACTCCGCCGCAACTATCTTCACGTCATGCGCCTCGCAAAACCGCAGAATCCGCGCGGCCATGTCGTCGCAACGGCACGAATCGGCATCATTCATCGCAATCCCCCTCCATCAAACGCCATCAAACAAAAACGCCGCCGTGCGCAGGCACGACGGCGTCCACTCGCTCAGTCCTTGCGGCTCCCGAACGTGTTGATCAGATATATCGCCCCCGAATACAGGCACAGCATCAGCGCGATGTATATCAGGGCGTACGTCAGCGTGTAATATCCCGTCATCCACACCGGCGCGGTCTGGGCCGGATTGAACACCCACACGGGCAGCAGCAGCATCGACAGGCCGATGCACTGGAACAGCGTCTTGAGCTTGCCCGGCCAGGCGGCGGCGATCACCTTGCCGCCCTTGTCGATGACAAAGAAGCGCATGACGGTGATGCCCACCTCACGCAGCAGAAACAGCGCGACGATGATCCAGCCGAGCCAGACGGGACCGAGCTCGCCAAACACCGCGGCCACGATCAGCGTGGCGCAGGTGAGCAGCTTGTCGGCTATGGGATCCATCAGCTTGCCGAGTTCGGTGACCTGGTTGTACTTGCGGGCCATCCACCCGTCCACCTTGTCGGTGGACGCGGCGACGATGAACAGCACGGCCGCGGCCCATCGCATGGGGATGTTGTTCTCTCCCCACGAGCCTGCGGCGATGTACAGGCCGAGGAATATCACGACCAGCACGATGCGCGAATACGTGACGAGGTTCGGCGGTGCGTTCCAGCCGTCCAGCAGCGACTTCTTGGCGGTCGCCGAGCGTTCCGTTGTATCGTTTTGCATATCGTTTTCCATAGTGTTCACGATACCCCCACACTCCTACCTTGGATGAATATGCGGTTCGAGTTCTCTGGGAATCCCGTCAGATATGGCTGCATCATGGCCGGGTCAGGCCTGCCGGTCAGGCCGACTTGGCACCCACTACGCCAATTCGCCCTGCTGCGCGGCCGCGGCGGGCGCAGAGGCCTGCATCGCATCGGTCTCGCCACGAATGAACGCGAGCACCGCAGGCAGATCCTGGGGCTGGACGAGCACCTGACGGGCCTTCGAGCCTTCGGACGGGCCGACAACGCCACGCGACTCCAGCAAATCCATGAGTCGGCCGGCCTTGGCGAAGCCGACGCGCAGCTTGCGCTGCAGCATCGATGTGGAACCGAACTGCGTGGTGACCACCAGCTCGGCCGCCTGCAGCAACACGTCCATATCGTCGCCGATGTCCTCATCCGGCTCGACGGCCTTCTTCTCGGCCTCCTGCGCCATCTGCTCGATGTCCTCGCGGTAGTGCGGCTTGCGCTGTGTGCGCACGAACTCGACGGCCTTGCGGATCTCGGACTCGTTCACCCACGATCCCTGCACGCGGATGGGTTTCATCGAGCCCATAGGCAGGAACAGGGCGTCGCCCTGGCCGATCAGCGTCTCGGCGCCCACCGAATCGAGGATGACTCGCGAATCGGTGGCGGAGGATGTGGCGAATGCCAGTCGGGACGGGATGTTCGCCTTGATCAGGCCGGTGACCACGTCGACCGACGGGCGCTGCGTGGCGAGCACCAGGTGCACGCCCGCGGCACGCGCCAGCTGTGTGATGCGCTGGATCGAGCTTTCGACGTCGTTCTTGGCGACCATCATCAGGTCGGCCATCTCGTCTACGACGACGAGCAGGTACGGGTACGGGGCGACCTTGCGGTTCGAACCGGCTGGCGCATGCACCTTGCCCGCGCGCACGGCTTCGTTGAAGTCCTTGACGTGGCGGAATCCGAAGAACTGCAGGTCGTCGTAGCGCGCGTCCATCTCCTTGACCACCCATTCGAGCGCCTGTGCGGCCTTCTTCGGATCGGTGATGATCGGTGTGAGCAGGTGCGGGATGCCCGCATACGCGCTCAACTCCACGCGCTTGGGATCGACCATGATCAGGCGCACCTGCTCGGGCGTGGAACGCATGATGATCGACATGAGCATCGAATTGATGAAGCTCGACTTTCCGGAGCCGGTGGCGCCCGCCACCAGCAGGTGCGGCATCTTGGTCAGGTCGGCGGTGACGAAATGGCCCTCCACGTCCTTGCCGACGCCGGCGAGCATGGGGTTCGGGTCGTTCATCGCCTTGTCGGAGCGCAGCACGTCGCCGAGGTGGACGATCTCGCGGTCATCGTTCGGGATTTCGATGCCGATCGCCGATTTTCCGGGGATCGGCGAGAGGATGCGCACATCGGAGCTGGCCACCGCGTAGGCGATGTTGCGCTGCAGGTTCGTGACCTTCTCGACCTTGACGCCCGCGCCGAGCTCGACCTCGTACTGGGTGACGGACGGGCCGCGCAGGAAGCCGACGACTTTCGCGTCGACGTTGAACTGCTGGAACGTGGAGGTCAGCGCGCGGATCACGCGGTCATTGGCCGGCGTGCGCACGGCATGAGGCTGGCCGTGCGACAGCATGTTCAGGTCGGGCAGTTGGTACGGGGCGTCCGGCGCCGCAAGCGCAGGGTCGTCCACATTGGGATTCATGTTCTCGCCCGCACCGGCCGATGCGCCCGAGGAGGCATCCGGGGACATGGGGGAAATCGCACCGGCAGCGCCCGCGGCGGGCATCGCCGCCCACGGATCGGACGTACCGGCAACCGTCGATGAGACCAACCTCGCACTCCCGGCCGCCCCGTCGGGATCCGTCGCATACGCCGGTACGCCTGAGGTACCGGAAGATGCGGCACCGGGGTGTGCGGCGGCCATGCCGGATGTCATCGTCGCGACGGCATCGGCGACGTGGGCCGCCGCCACGCCCCCGGACATGGCGCCGGCAGCTGCTCCGGCCATCGCGCCCATGGTGGAGGACACCGTGCGGGGCATGACATTGCCGTGTGCGTCCAGTGATGTCTCGGCGGCCTGCCCATGCCGACTCGCCGCGTGGGAGAATGGGTCATCCCCCGCATACCGGTCAAGTGACGCGTCATCCGTCTTCTCCGCGGACTTGCGCCGGAACAGACGGGAGAACCATCCGCCCTTCGCGTCCCCGGAGTCCGACTCAGTTTCGTCCGTACCGTCATGGGCGGGGACGCCTTCGGCGAACGCCAGGGTCTCATCGCCGTCACTCACACGCACCTCGTTGGGGAACTGATCCTGTTGCGCGGCCGAATCCGGCTCTTGCCGAGGATGCAGGGAACGCTGCGAGATCATGGCAGCGATGGTGCGGACGCGATCCGGCACCTGAGTGACATGGGTGCGGGTGATCATCAGCAGCGAGAACAAGCCGACCACCACGAAGACGATGACGGCGAACACCTTCGACAATCCCCATGCCAAAGGCGAGCCCAGCACGAAACCAAGCAGTCCGCCGGCCCTTTGCAGCAGGCCGATGTCGAACGAACGCGCGTCGGCGGCCACGACCACGTCGATGATCGAGCAGACGGACCACAACAGTATCGCCCAGCCGCTCACCACGCGGGGGTTGTCGGAATTCTTGCCGCTGTTGCGCATCAGACGGATGGCCACGATCACCAGCAGCACCGGCAACACGACGCTCATCACGCCCAGCACGCCGGCCGAGAACGCATGCAGCACCCGGCCGATGATCCCGTTCACGCGGAACCATTCGGAAGCGCAGAAGAATACGGCGAGCACGATCAGCAGGAAGCACAGGCCATCCCGGCGATACACGGGGTCGAATTCACCCACTCCGGCAACCGACCGAACCAGTGAGCCGAAGCCGCGCGGAACCGCGAGAATGATCCGCTTCCACAGCGGCTCCTCGACCGGGGTGCGGGCATCGTCCCCCATGCCGCCACGCCCGCCGGAAGCTCTCTTCCCGGTCTCGCCGCCGCGCGACGAAGCACGCTGCGTGCGGGCGCCACGCGGCGAGTCGTTGGAAGGACCATTGCCTGATGAGGATGTTGTTCGTGCCATAGCGTCTTCAGATTCTACCCATCACCCGTTATTTCCCGATCAATTCGCGTCAAAACCCGCGCGAGGGGCATCGGCGCATGTACCATCTAACTATGACTCCAGCAGAACGTGCGAGCGCAGTCGCATTTGCACTCAAAAACTGCGCATTGGAAGCGATGACGCCGGGCGATGCGACGATGCGCGCCGCGGCGGGATACGAGCAGGGCGACAACGACGTATCCGCTCTGATCGACGCCGCGGACCGGGAGACCTCCGGGATCGTCAGCGGCAGGCTCGCCGACGGGAGCCTTGACGATCATGCCACCGACCACGCCAGCAGCGTGTTCGCCCGAACGGTGCTGTTGGCTGAACGCCGTTGGAATCCGAGCGGCGACCTTGCCGAGCTCGTCGCCATCCACCGGGGACTGTTCGACGGCGTGTTCTCCGACGCCGGACGGCTGCGCACCTCGAACGTCACCCGCGAGGTCACCGACAAGCGGCATCAGGCCAAGAACCCCGAGGCATTCTTTCCCGCGCAATTGATCGAGACCGGCGCCTTGAACATCTCGACCGAGCTTGCCGACAAACGCAACCTGGACAACCTCGACCGGGGCGTGTTCGTCCGGGAGCTCGCCCACGTCTACGACGAACTGGGCTACCTGCACCCGTTCAAGGGAGGCAACGCCATGACGCTTCGCATCTTCGCGTCCCGTCTCGCGCATGACGCCGGGTGGGATCTCGACTGGGGAGGCGTGACGCGCGAGTCATACAAGCAGGCGAAACACGCCGCATATCGAGGTGACATCAACGCCTTCAGCCAGATGTTCGCCGACATCGTGCGCCCCGCGAACCCCACGCGGGTCTTCCTGATCGCCGGCTGGGAGCAGGGGCCCGCTCACTGACCGAAGCCGCGGCGACTCTGTTGCCGGTCACCACGGGGTACCGGTCGCCACGGGCCGCTCTGCCATTACTGCAGGTCGCCCAGATGATGTTGCGTATACTCGTCCGCCTGCGCATCGATCGGGTCGTAATCGCCCGCGTCGGCATGGTCGATAACGGCCATCGCGTTATCCACCAGTCGCAGATTGAGCGCATGGAGCCAATGGATGCGCGGGTCACGCCCGAACCATCCCATCTGCTTGCGGGCGAGCCGTTTGGTCTTCTGTGCGATGTCTCGGAACGTGTCATCCAGATCGCACAGCCCGTCCAGGTAATCGATGACCTGCTGATAGCCCAGCGCCCGCCCGGCGGTCGCTCCCAGATGGGGGCGGATCCGCTCCACCTCTTCGATGAAACCACCCTCCAGCATCTGCTTGGTGCGGATGTCGATGCGCTGGTCCAGCTCCTCGCGGGGCAGGTCCAGACCGATCTGCACTGAGGCGATGACGTACCGGTAGCGGGGCAGGCTGGCGGAATACGGACGCCCGGTCACTTCGATGACCTCCAACGCGCGGATGGTACGACGCGGGTTGTGGGGGTCCATGCGCGACGCGGCCTGAGGGTCCTTCGCCCGCAACTCGTCGAACAGCGCTCCGGCCCCCTCGCTGCGCTCACGTTCCTCCAGTCGCCTGCGCACATCAGGATCGGTGCCGGGGAACGAAATGTCGTCGATGGCGGCCCGCGCATACAGGCCGGACCCGCCGACGAGAATGGGGCGGATTCCGCGTGATTGCAGGTCATGGATGGTGGCTCGCGCTACCTGCTGGAATCTGGCGACCGACATGGCCTCGTCCGGATCGATGATGTCGAGCAGATGATGCGGAACCGCCGCCTGCTCGTCCGCGGTCGGTTTGGCCGTGCCGATGTCCATGCCGCGGTACATCTGGTAGGCGTCCGCGTTCACTATCTCGGCCCGCTCCCCCCGTTCCGCCAGCGCCCGGGCGACGGCGATGCCGAGGCCGGTCTTGCCGGACGCGGTCGGCCCGACGATGCTGACGACCCTCGGCATCGCCACGGACGGGTTTGCTGACCGGCCTTCGGAGCCTAACGAGGCCGGGCCGGTCACGTTCGATGCCATGTCATTATTCGTCAATTTATCGGTCATGGTCACATCGTTCATGGTCTCGTTCATGGTCTCACTCATGATGTCGTCTCGCTTATATCGCGGTGTCTGTCCCGCTCACCGGCGGACCGCATACGTCTGGCCGGCGTTGACATCCGGGTCGGCGATGAGGTTGTGGCGACCGGCATGGGTGACGGTCGCGGTCACGAAATCACCGATCTGCGGCATCGGCTCACCGTCCGGCACGCCGATATGCACCAGCACGCCGGTCCGTTCACGGCCGGTGACGCGATGTGTCGCGGAATCCTTCTTGCCTTGGGCCCCGGTAATCATCACTTCGACGTCACGGCCCTCGAACTTGGCGAGCTCCTCTTCCGTGATCTGCTCCTGAAGCTTCACCAGCCGGTCGAACCGTTCCTGCACGACCTCATGCGGGACCTGCTCCATTTCGGCCGCGGGGGTTCCGGGACGCGGCGAGTATTCGAATGTGAACGCCGACTGGAACCTCGCCTGACGCACCACATCCATCGTCGCCTCGAAATCCTCGTCCGTCTCGCCAGGGAATCCGACGATGATATCGGTGCTGATCTGCGCGTCCGGCATCGCCTCGCGCACCTTGCGCAGGATATCCAGGAACTTGGCGGAACGGTAGGAGCGACGCATCGCACGCAGGATCTTGTCGGAGCCCGACTGCAACGGCATGTGCAGCTGGTGCATGACGTTCGGCGTCTCGGCCATCGCCGCGATCACGTCGTCGGTGAACGCCGCCGGATGAGGCGACGTGAAACGCACACGCTCCAATCCCTCGATGTCTCCGCAGGCCCGCAGCAGCTTGGAGAACGCATACCGGTCGCCGATGCCGTAACCGAACGAGTTGACGTTCTGGCCGAGCAGCGTGACCTCCTTGGCGCCTTCATCCACGCATCGGCGAATCTCCGCGAGGATGTCGCCGGGACGGCGGTCATGCTCCTTGCCACGCGTGGTGGGCACGATGCAGAACGTGCACGTGTTGTTGCAGCCGATCGAGATGGACACCCAGCTCGACACCTTCGAAGCGCGGGCGACCGGCAGCTGACTGGGGAAATAGTCCAGCTTGTCGGCCACTTCGACCTGGCAGGTCCCCGCCATGCGGGCCTGATCCAGCAGGCGCGGCAGCGAGCCGATGTTCTTCGTGCCGAACACCGCATCCACCCACGGCGCCTTCTGTGCGATCCTCTTGCGGTCAAGCTGGGCCATGCATCCGCCGATCGCGATCTGCATGTTCGGATGCGTGCGCTTGAGGTCCGCCCACAGGCCGATGGTGCCGTACATGCGTTCCGCGGCGTTCTCTCGCACCGCGCACGTGTTCATGATGATCAGGTCGACGTCCTTGTCCGCCGCCTGTTCCTCGGTCGCCGGGATGTATCCGTCATCTTCGAGCACACCGGCGATTCGCTCGGAATCATGCACGTTCATCTGGCATCCCAGCGTGTGCACGTAGAATACGCCCTTGCCGCGCCCCGTTGTGGCGCCAAGGGTCGGGTCCGTCAATGTGGAGGTGCGCTCCGACTCGGTCATCATGTCTTCGTTCATAGTCAACCATCGTAACGATTGCCCAAGCCAGCACCAGCGTGCTGCGATTTTTCAGTTCCTCCGCAAGAGTTCGGCTATGATGGTGAACCGTGATACTTGACCGACAAAGCCGCATCAACACGAATGACCTGAAAACCCGACTCGATGCCGTGGGCATGGACCGGGGGTCTTTTTCGCCGGAAGAACTCACCGAATTCGTGAATCTCATGCAAGTCTACGAAGGCGCGATGTATGAGATAAGCACCAAACTGGAGATCCTTGATTCGGAGTTCCAGGTGCGGTTCTCGCATGATCCCATCCATCACATGGAACGCCGTCTCAAGTCGGTGAACTCGATCCTCGGCAAGCTCAAGCGCAAGACGCTGCCGGTGACCGTGTCGTCGATCAAGGACAACCTGTTCGATGTGGCAGGCATCCGCGTGATCTGCAACTACCGCGACGACGTGTACTCCGTGTCGAACTATCTGTCGGCGCAGAACGACATCTCCGTGCTGCGGGTCAAGGACTACATCAAGAACCCCAAACAGAACGGCTATCGGTCGCTGCACGTCATCTATGCGGTGCCCGTGTTCCTCTCATCCGGCGCCCACTACACCCCGGTGGAGGTCCAGTTCCGCACCATCGCGATGGATTCCTGGGCGAGTCTGGAGCACGCCCTGCGCTACAAGACCGATCTGCCGGACGCAAAGCTCGCCGAGCACTCGCAGACGCTGCTTGATTGCGCGCGGAGCCTGCAGAACATCGAGACCCAGATGCAGAACATCCACCGCGACATCAACGGCGCGCCGCAGGTCGAGGAGACACCGAAAGCCGACTAAGCTGGTCGAATCGACCCCCGTCACGCATCCTCCGCCCTCGCTGACGGGAACGGATCCGTCTGACGGCCGATCAGCGGGATTCTGTCTTTCTTGTTTTCCGGTCGCATTCCCCGATCGCGTTCACTGATCCCGTTTTCCGGTCTTGTTCACCGCCAATCGTCTGCGGCCGACACCGGGCATCTGCGCGAGCACGATACCCGCGAAGATCAGCGCACAGCCGAGGTATCCGCGTACCGTCATCGTCTCGCCCAACAGCAATGCGCCGCCGATGACCGAGAACACCGATTCCAGCGACATGATGAGCGATGCGCGGGTCGGCGGCACCCACTGTTGGCCTACAGCCTGCAACGTGTAGGCGACGCCGACTGACCCGATTCCCGCATACAGCACGGCGATCCACGCCTGCCCTGCCCCGTTCCAGTCCATGGAGCCTTCGATCAGCGTGCCGGCCCAGCTGAGTGCCGCGGTCGTCACGAATTGGATGAATGACAGTGTCAGCGCGTCGACGCGTGCTCCCAGCGTATCGATCGACAGGATATGAGCGGCGAACAGGACCGCGGTGAACAGCAGCAGGCAGTCGGCCAGCGTCGGGGAACCGAAGCCGTCCGTGATGCACAGCAGGTAGAATCCGGCCACGGCCACGCCCACCGCCATCCAAGTCATCATGCGCACTGCGCGGCGAAGGACGAGATACGCCAGCAACGGCACCATGACGATGTAGAGCGCGGTGATGAATCCGGCGCGGCCGGCCGAACGGCCGAACATGATGCCGTACTGCTGCAGCGTGCTCGCCGCGAACAGAAACACACCGCATATCATTCCGACGATGAGCGGGTTCGACAGTGCGCTGCCGGCGATCATGTCATGTTCGCCATCGCCGGCCTCACGGTTCCCCGCGCCAACCGTCTTCCCCGATTCCCGGCATCGTCGCAAACGCTTCCACAGCAGCAACGGGATCAGCGAGATCGCCCCCAAGGTGAACCGCGTGGCGTTGAAGAACAACGGCGACATCGATGCCATGCCCTGCACCTGGGAGACAAACGCGAATCCCCAAATCAGCGAGGTCAACACAAGACATGCCATACCGGCCATTTCCTGCTGCTTCATGAGCATTCACGCTAGCGTATCACCGTGACCGGTCCCGAACGATGATGGAATGGTCTCGCTGATTCGCGCGATGGGCATCTGAACGGTGATGGCCCATCCCGCGGCTGCGGGATGGGCCATCGCATCTGCCATCGTGACAATATCCGTATTGGCGGAATCGGCTATGACGGTACCGTTCCAGTGATATCAGTCTCGGCTGCCGAACAGTTGAAGGATGTACAGGAACATGTTCACGAAGTCGAGATACAGGTTCAGCGCGCAGATGATGGAGATCTTCTTGATCATCTCCGGCCCCTGGGCCTCATAGGCGCTGAACAGCGCACGGGTCTGCTGAGCGTCGTACATGGTCATGCCGGCGAACAGTATCAGGCCGAAGGCGCAGATGATACGTATCCCGGTCGTGCTGCCCGGAACGAACATGAGCACGATCTGGGAGATGATCAGCACCACCAGGCCCACCATGAGGATGGGGCCGGCCTTGAGCATGTCGAATTTCGTGGTCAACGAGAACATGGTGAGCACGAAGAAGAACGCCGCGCACAGGACCAGGGCCACGCCGATGTCGGAGATGCTGTACACCAGGAAGATGGAGCTGAGAGTGAATCCCATCAGCGCCGCGTACACATAGAACATGACACGGGCGGTCGATGCCTTGATCTTCATGATGCGGGCGCCCAGCGCCACGGCCAGCACAACCTGTACGATCGCGAATCCGAAGAAGCCGATCAGGCCGGTTGACTCGATGAAGGAGACGTATGCGCCGGTCATCTGCGCGACGACCGCGACGACGGCCGTGATGATAAGGCCGAGCGTCATCTCGCCGTATGCCCTGGTGACGGATGCCCGTTGGGCCGCCTGCACCTGCTCACGGCTGTAGATGGTCTGGGCGTTGATCGCCGCAGTGCCGTTGGGCGCGTATGAATACTGTGATTGTCCGTATTGCTGCTGCCCATATGCGGGCTGCTGCTGATTGCCGCCGTAATAGGGATCGCCGTTGCCTGGCTGCTGTCCAAATGTCATGCTGGCTCCTTTGTTTGCGTACGCTTCATCGTAACGGAGAAGGCTGAACAAATCATTAATGTTCAGCCTTGAGCATCACACCAGCAACGCCTGCCTATTCGTCTATTTCAGGTCGAACGTGTGCACGACCTTCCGGGAGTCATCGATGGAGAACAGGTCGGTCACGTCGACGGTGATGGTCGACTCGTCCTTCAACACGTATCCCAGGGTCACCTTTCCCGTCGCTCCGGGCTGGATCTCCGCCGTATATGAATTCATGTCATATCCGGTCGGCTGGTCAAGATAGACGGCGGTGTCCAGGGCCTGTCCGTTCTGGAACACCTGGGGATGCGCCAGCGCGGCGAAGGAGTTGTTCTTGCCTGAATTGTTCTTCCATTCGTACGTGACCATCACCGTAGGCTTGTCTTCATAGTCGTTGCCCGATTTCGCCGCGGAGACGATCGTGACATGGAGGTTCTTGAGATCACCCTCCTGGTCCTGCTCCCCCGATGCCTTGGTCGTATCGGTGGAGTCATTGTTCGTCGGATCGTTGTTCGCGGAACCGTCGTTGGAGGAATCGTCGCCGCTCTTTTTCGCGTCGGATGACTTGCTCTGTGACGTGCCGGAACCGTTAATGGCCTCATCAATGGCCTTGCTGGCTGCGGACTGCATGGCCAGAGTGATGACGATGGCGAGCACCGACAGCACCGCCGCGACGATGGAAAGTATCTTGCCCGCCTTCTTGCCGCGGAACGTCCCCACCATGGCGATGATCGCCAGCACCACGCCGATGGCGCCTAGGATGGCCGCTATATTGTTCACGATCGGGATAAAGCTGAGGATCAGCCCCAAAGCGCCAAAGACGACGCCTACGATACCGCAGATCGTGGTTCCTTTGGGGGTACCCTGTGCGGACGTCTCCCCCTTGATACCGTGCGACATAGCATTCTCCTTCTTGATCTCGGTGAGTTATGCACCATCCACGCTATCGGAGTTCGCACGTTTGCATCAGTGGACGAACGTTCATTTCCGATTGCCCTTTCGGGCAGATAAGAATGAACCCGCGTTCGATGGCGCGGAAAGACCTGACCCCGTAGAGTGGATGCCATGAATGATTTCTCGCCCCACCCCCGCGCGGGAGGACCGCTCCCGGTGACGACGTCCGACGAGGACACCGTCGCCGTGCGCACGCGCGTATGGTGCACCGCAGTGATGATCACCGTTTCCGCGTTCATGTGCCTGGTGCAGACTTCATTCGCAGCCACCCGGTACATCAATAATCCGGTCAACGCCATGTACGTCTGGTTCATCGCGAGTTCCCTACTGGCCTTCGCGTTCCCGTTCCTGCTGCTTGCACGCGACAAGCACCCGGAACCGGTGTTCTGGATCTGCTGCGCCGTCATATTGATCTTTCCCTATGATCCGATGCTGATGCTGATGGCGCTCACATCGCTGATCGCAAGACGCCGCGGCAGGCAGCGCATCATCCGTGCTATCGTCGCGGCGACGCTGGTCGGGGTCTGGGGGCAGATGCGCGACACGTTGCGCCCGTTCAACTCCTCGATGTGGCAATCGGCCATCTTCATCAAGCCGGATTCGGATGTCGCCTCGGGCCATGCCGTGATGCTTGAGGGGAGGCCGACCATCATAGCCACAGCCGTTGTGGTGGAGCTGATAGCCGTCCTCATCGCCATTCTGGCGGGACTGTATATCCGGTCACGAGTGCAATTGGACGAGGCCGCTACCAAGACCCAGGCCATCAGCGATTATGCGGTGAGCCTGCATCGCAATCTCACCGATCAGCAGCTGGCCGACGCCATCGCAGCCGAAGCCCACGACACGCTCGCTCATTCCTTGTCCCTCATCGCCTTGAACGCCAGTGCCCTGCAGGGCGAGGCACGGGCGTTCATCCAGCTTGCCGATGCGACGAACCCACATGAGACGGGGCAGATGCTGACCCCCGAATTGCGGAATCAGGCTTCGCTTATCGAAGAGAAATCCGAGGAGATTCGACGGCAATCCGCAGGAGCCTTGGATGAGGCGCATTCCATCATCGGCATGCTCCGTCACCCCCAACAGGCACGTCAGCAGCTCGCTCCCGCCCCGCAAACGTCAATGACACGCCCGTCATTGGACGCCCTGATCAACGATGCGCGCTCCGCCGGCATGCGCATCAACACCTGGATAGACATCCAGCAGCTCTCCGACCTCGATGAGGGCACAGGGAAAATCGCATACCGAGCCATCCAAGAGGGGCTGACCAATGCCCGCAAACACGCCGAGGGTGAGCCGGTGTCTGTGGAAGTCACGATGAACCCCGGCAACGGCATCCATATCCACATCAGCAATCCCATGAAGCACGGTCTCTCCGCCCCGAACGAGCGCGAGGTCCCATCCGCAACGGACGGCAACGGACTTGCCGGCCTGACGGCACGGGTGCAGACGGCCGGCGGGACATGCCGATACGGGCACGACGACCACCATGTCTTCCATCTCGACGTGGCAATGCCGTGGATCGCCTGTCAAGCCGATAGAATGAAGCCGTGAACGATTCCGAACAGCACGTCATCACCGTGAGCGTCATAGACGACGATCCGCTGGTGTGCCAGGCGATGAGTATGATTCTCCGCGATTACTCGCAGGGGCGTGTTTCTGTCGTCTCCACATCAACCGACGGAGCCACCGCCGTGCGAAACGCCGACAGCGAGCACCCGGACGTCGTTCTCATGGATGTGGCGATGCCCGGCATCGACGGCATCGAGACCACCCGTCGTCTTCGCGCGCTTCGCAATCCTCCTCACGTGCTGATCCTCACATCCTTGAACCCGTCCAACACGGTAGAACGCTCCGTGGAGGCCGGCGCCGAGGGATTCGTATCCAAGACCGACGCGCCGGAGGACATCATCCGCCGCATAGTCGGCATATGCGAGGGGACCCCGCAGTTCAATCCGGCCAGCCAGAGACAGCTCATCAATGATCTGAGCATGCAGCGGCCCCAGTCCAGGCGTGACGAGGCTCGGGCCCTACTGGACACGCTGCCCTCCCGGGAGCGCGAAGCCGTGCTGCTCGCCGCCGAAGGCTGCACCAACGCCGAGATCGCAGGACGCATGTTCATATCGGAACGCACCGCGAAAGCGCATCTCTCCAGCGCCGCGGACAAACTCGACATGGGGCGCGTGCAGATGGCACGGCTTGTCGAACGAGCGGACCTGTAACGGCGCCGTCACGCAAGTCGCCGCCAGCGCATCCATACCGACCCGCTGGTACGCTGATGCTCAGCAGCTACCGATGAGGGGGCGTCATGGCAATCAACGCGACGGAAAAACCACTGGGCAAGGTGTTCACTCCGGACTATCAGTTGTCCATCCCATCCTTCCAGCGCGCCTATATCTGGAAACCGGAGAACATCCTGCAGCTCATCAGCGACCTTGAGGAGGCGTGCAAATCACCGGAGACGCCGTATTTCCTCGGTTCTCTGATTCTCGTGCGGGAAGGCGACACCAGCTTCTCGGTCATCGACGGCCAGCAGCGTCTGGTCTCGCTGTCAATCATCATCGCCGCGCTGCGCGACCTCGAACATGACGAGGAATGGATGCGTCTGCTGGACGCTCTGATCGTCGAGCCCGGAGACAAGCTGCGCGGCATCACCTCTCAGCCCCGACTGACGCTTCGTGAACGCGACGCCGCATTTTTCCGCGAATACGTTCAGGAAGGCAATCTGGAGGCGCTGTTCGACATGAACGATGAGGACTGCTCCTCGAACGCGCAGCGCAACATCATCGCCAACACAAAGCAGGCATACGATGCATTGGCACAGCTTGACGAGGAGGAACGCCACCGGTTCGCATCCTATCTGGTCAATTCGGTGACCTTGGTCATCGTCACCACCGATGACCTTGATGGAGCGCATCGTATTTTCGACGTCATGAACATGCGTGGCCTCCCCCTGACGCCATCGGATGTGTTCAAGGCCCGGGCGATGTCAGGACTGCCCGCCGCCGCGGTGGACACGTACGCCTCCCGTTGGGATGACATCATGGATCCGCTGGGCGATGACGCCACCCGCGTGGAGGAGTTCTTCCGGTACCTGCATCTCATCCTCACGCACAAGCCCGCGACGGGCAAACTGATCGAGGACTTCCTTTCCGACGTGCTGAACCAGTATCTCGCCGGTCATTCCATTGAGGCGTTCATCGACGGTGTTCTCGCCCCGTATGCCATGGCGTGGCGCATTCTTGAGCGCCCGTCGGATACCGTGCTGCCGGATGATGTTCGAGGCAGGCTGGAGGCGCTGAACGACTATCGGCATCATGAGTGGAAAGCCGTGGCGATGTGGGCGCTGACGCATTCGTTCAGGAACCTCGGCGACCCCGAGGTCTCGTTCTTCGCCCAACGTGGTTCGCATTCGGCACGGGACTGCGGCAGGACGGCCGACCCGTTGGGATCGCATGACCGACAGCGCTTGGGCGAGATTCTGTGCGCTTTGGAACAGGTGGCCGGTGTCGATATGCTGAATCGTCGGAGTGCCATTGACCGTCGTGGGCACACCGCAGCTGCGATCCGCGATCTGGATAAGGGATTCCCTGTTCGCTTGGTACGCGGACTGTCCGTCAGCGCCGCCGACCGGGCAGGTGCCCTGATCAGGCTGCACGGCGAGTTGCAGGGAGACCCTGATCTGGTGCGTCTGCTGTTGGTTCGGGCCAACGAGCAGCGTGCCGGGGCTCGCATTCCGCGCCCGCGTGCGCTGGCGGTCGTACCGATCATGCCTCTGGATATCGCGTCGGCGGCGTCGTTCTCTTCCTGGACGGCGGACCTGCATGACTATTGGATGTATCGTCTGGGCAATATGGTGCTGATGCAAGGCAAGGAGGGGCAGATCGACCGGCTCACGGAGTACGGGCGCCGTCGCGACCGCGTGCTGCTGCGTGCCGACTCCTGCCGTTTCCCGCTGACCAAGCAGATTGCCGACTTCAACGAATGCACGCCGGCGATGCTGGAATACCGGCAGAAGGAGACGATTCGCCTGCTTGCCGAATACTGGGACATCCGTTATGACGAGAGCCATGCCGATCTGACGAGCAAACCCCCGGAGCAGCTTTCCGGCGATGCAGGCTCCCGGCAGACGCGCGGTTCACAGCGTGTCACCATCAAGCAGGTCGTCGCCGCCGGTCTGCTGATTCCCGGCGAGACCTTGGTATGGGAGCGACCGCGCAAGGGCGAACGTTGGCTGGTGACCGTGACCCAGGAGGGACGCTTCCGTCTTGAGGACGGCTCGGAATATGCGTCGCCCACGGCCGCGGCACGCGCGGCAGGCGGTCGCAGCGCCGGATTGGATGTGTGGAAGCGTACGTCGAACGGCGAAAAACTCAGCGATATCTGGAAAGCCTACCGTCTGCGCACCCGCTAGACGTCTGGCTGCCAGTCCACGACTACGGCACTTCGACAAGTCCGCCATTCCCATATCCCTCACCCGGCCATGGTCCCACATCAGACGACATAAATGGGACTGTGGGCGGATGGAAGATGATGCGTATACCGAAAAAGTCCCATCGCAGGGCATGCGGATGGGACTCTGGCTGGATAAGGGGCGCCTAAAACAGCGGCAACAACCAACGGCAACGGTCCGGCAGTCAGATGTGCCGCTCGGCGGTCACTCCGTGATGCCGTATTCGGAGGCGATGACCCGCCACAGGTCCTCCGCCGCCTTATCGACATCATCATTGACGATGGTGACGTCAAATTCGTTTTCGGCGGAGAGTTCGACATGAGCGGTTTCCAGACGCTTGGCGACTTCCTCGGGAGTTTCTGTGCCACGTCCCTTGAGCCGGCGAACGAGCTCGTCGAAGCTGGGCGGGGCGATGAACACATAGACGACTTCGAGACCGAGCTCCTTGGCACGCTGCTTGACGCGTCGGGCACCTTGCAGGTCGATCTCAAGAATGGTGGGGACGCCTTCGGCGAGGTGTTCCTGAACGGGCTTGAGGGGCGTGCCGTAGCGGGCCAGGCCGTGGACCGTGGCGGTTTCGAGAAAATCGCCGGCCTCTTCCTTGTCGGTGAACTGCTGGTCGTCGAGGAACCAGTAGTTGACACCATTGACCTCGCCGGGCCGCGGCTTGCGGGTGGTGGCGGACACGGAGACCCAGACGCCGGGATGGTTCTTGCGCAGGATGTTCTCGACGGTTCCCTTGCCCACACCGGCGGGGCCGGTGAGGACGACGAGGCGCTTGCGAGGTGTGCCATCATCGTCGGGAGTGGCCGCTGGCTCGGCCGGGGTCTGCTGCAGTGATGCGGTAATGGTTCCCATACCGTCTTTCTCCTTGTCCTCGCCTTCTTTCATGGCTTCGTAGAGCGCCTGCCGGACGTCGATGGCGATGGCCTCGGTGGCTTGGGCAAGCGCGGAAATATCGGGCCCATGGGCGGCGATGAAACGGGATACGGTCACCAGAACGTTGCCCTTGGTGCCTTTGAAGACGGTTTTGAGGTCCTTGGCCTCGGCGCCCTGCCAGCCGTAGCCCGGGGAAAGGATGGGACCGGTGAATTTCGCCGGGTCGACACCGCTGTCGGCGATCCACTGGCCTATGGTGGCGCCGATGATGAGCCCGACCGAGCCCATACCGTCGATGTCGTCATTGAACTTCTGGGCAGTGCTGGCGATGCCGAACGCCACGGTTTTGCCCTTGTAGTCGCCGCTCTGGCGGATGGCCGTCTGCATGCTGGCGCCTTCCTGATTGGAGGTCAGGGAGGCGATGAAGACGCCGCGACCGTTGTTGAGGGCCTCATTGGTGAGGCCCTGCAGCGAGCGAGCGCCATAGTACGGCAGCAGGGTGATGGCGTCGGCCAGCAGAGGGGCGCCCGGCTTGAAGTATGCGTCCGCGATGGCGGAGATGGTGGTGGACAGGCCTCCATGGAGGCAGTCCACGATGGTGATGATGCCCATTTGACGAGCGGCGTAGAGCACTCGTTCGAGCGCCGCGAATCCCTTGGACCCGTAGCGCTCGAACATGGGCTCCTGGAATTTGACAGCGGCGGCGCGGTCTCGCATGGCCTGAAGCATGCGCATGGAGAACAGCTCCGCGCCTTCCGCGTCGACGTTATACCCCCAGTCAGTGAGGTTTTTCCTGTGCGGGTCGATGCCGACGCACAAGGGGCCGTACTTGGCCATCGAACTGCTGAGGCGCAGTCCGAAATCCGACCGCATGGCCTTGATTTCTTCCTCACTGCTGGCGTGTGTCATGATTGCTCCTGGCCTAACTATTCCTGGCTCTCCAACTCGAACAGCTGCTTGGCGTGCTCCTGGATGCTCATGATCTGGTAATCGTTGTGCTTGACGGCTTCGATGGCCATCAGCACGGCGGAGAACTCGGTCATGGTGGTGAACTGGGGCAGGTCGGCCGCGATGGCCGCAGCGCGGATGGAATATCCGTCGGAACGCGATCCCCGGGAATTCGGCGTGTTGAGGATCATGTCGATCTTGCCTTCTTCGATGAGCTCGACCACGTTCTTTCCGATGCCACCGACGGCGTGCTCGACCTTGACGGCCGCATCCGGGTCGGAGTCGACGCGGGTGCTGATCTTGTCGACGATCTTCGAGTCGATGCCGTAACGGCGCAGCACGGACGCGGTGCCCTCCGTGGCCCAGATGGAGAATCCGAGCTCGACCAGACGGACGGCCATCAGCGGCAGCTGCCGCTTGTCGGTGTCGTTGACGGAGATGAAGACGTTGCCGCTGGTAGGCAGTCCGCCGTCGTATGCGGCGAGCTGGCTCTTGGCGAAGGCGTGCGGGAAGTCACGGTCGAAGCCCATGACCTCGCCGGTGGAGCGCATCTCGGGTCCGAGCAGGATGTCGACGGTCTTGCCGACGGGCGTGCGGAAGCGCTTGAACGGCAGCACGGACTCCTTGATGGCGACCTGCTGGCCACGGTGGATGTCACCGCCGTCACCCTTGGGCAGCAGCAAGCCGTTGGCCCGCTGATCGGCGATGGTCTCCCCTGCCATGATGCGGGCGGCCGCCTTGGCCAGGGCCACGCCGGTAGCCTTGGATGCGAACGGCACGGTGCGGGAGGCACGCGGGTTGGCTTCGATGACGTACAGCGTGTTGGCCATGAAGGCGTACTGCACGTTGATCAGGCCCTTGACACCGCAGCCCTTGGAGATGGCGTAGGTGCCTTCGCGAAGGCGACGGATCTGGTCGTCGGACAGCGTGCTCGGCGGCAGCGTGCATGCGGCATCGCCGGAGTGCACGCCGGCCTCTTCGATGTGCTCCATGATGCCGCCGATGTACAGCTCTTCGCCGTCGAACAGGGCATCCACGTCGATTTCGATGGCGTCCTGCAGGAACTTGTCGATGAGCAGCGGGGAGGGCAGGCGTCCGGACACGACCGTGTCGGCCTTGGCCTCGTCGAGCGCACGGTTGACGTACTTGGTCAACTGGGCGTCGTCGTAGACGATTTCCATGCCACGTCCGCCGAGGACGTAACTGGGGCGCACGAGCACCGGATAGCCGATGTTGTGGGCGGCCTCGCGGGCCTCTTCGAGCGACAGCGCGGTGCCGTAGCGCGGCGCGTTCATGTGCTCGCGGCGCAGCACCTCACCGAACAGCTCGCGGTTCTCGGCCAGGTCGATGGACTCCGGGGTGGTGCCCAGGATCGGCACGCCGGCGGCCTTGAGTCGCGCGGCCAGCGACAGCGGCGTCTGGCCGCCGAGCTGGACGATGACGCCCTTGACCGGGCCCATCTTCTTCTCGGCCTCATAGATCTCCAGCACGTCCTCGAAGGTGAGCGGCTCGAAGTACAGCCGGTTCGACATGTCGTAGTCGGTGGAGACGGTCTCGGGGTTGCAGTTGACCATGATCGTGTCATAGTCCTTGCCAAGCTCCTGCACCGCGTGCACGCAGGTGTAGTCGAACTCGATGCCCTGACCGATGCGGTTCGGGCCGGAGCCGAGGATGATGACGGCCTCGCGGTCGCGCTTGCGCAGCTCGGTCTCGTCGGCGTAGCAGGAGTAGTAGTACGGCGTGACCGCGTCGAACTCGGCGGCGCAGGTGTCGACGGTCTTGTAGACCGGGCGCAGGCCGTAGGTCCAGCGCAGCTCGCGAATCGTGTTCTCGCCCTCGTCACCGAGATTGCGCAAGTGGGCGATTTGCAGGTCGGACAGGCCGGCGAGCTTCGCCTTCTTCAGCAGCTTGGCGGTGAGTTTCTCGGCGTCGCGCACTTCCATCGCGGTCTGGTTGATGAGGGCCAGCTGCTTGACGAACCACGGGTCGATCTTGGTGGCGTCGAAGATCTGCCGTTCGGTGGCGCCGCCCCACAGAGCGCGCTGAATCTGCAGATAGCGGTGCTCGGTCGGCACGGTGATGGCCTTGAGCAGTTCGGCGACCTCGGCCTCGTCCGGCTTGTCACCATCCCAGCTGAAGCCCATGTGGCGCTTGTCGATGGAGCGCATGGCCTTGCCCAGCGACTCCTGGAAGTTGCCGCCGAGTGCCATGGCCTCGCCGACGGACTTCATCGACGTGGTCAGACGCGGGTCGGCGCCGGGGAACTTCTCGAACGCGAAGCGCGGCACCTTGGTGACCACGTAGTCGATGGTCGGCTCGAAGGAGGCCGGCGTGGACTGGGTGATGTCGTTGCGGATCTCGTCGAGGGTGTAGCCGAGCGCCAGCTTGGTGGCGATCTTGGCGATCGGGAAGCCGGTGGCCTTGGATGCCAGGGCGGAGGAACGGCTCACGCGCGGGTTCATCTCGATGACGATGATGCGGCCGGTGTCAGGATGCACGGCGAACTGGATGTTGCAGCCGCCCGTGTCGACGCCCACGCCGCGGATGATGGCGATGCCGATGTCACGCAGCTTCTGGTATTCGCGATCGGTCAGGGTGAAGCAGGGGGCCACGGTGATGGAGTCACCGGTGTGCACGCCGACCGGGTCGACGTTCTCGATCGGGCAGACGACCACGACGTTGTCGTTGCGGTCGCGCATCAGTTCGAGCTCGAATTCCTTCCAGCCTTCGATGCCCTCCTCCAGCAGTACCTCGTCGGTCGGCGAGTAATGCAGGCCGGCGCCGGCGATGCGGTGCAGCTCCTCCTCGTCGTGCGCGATGCCGGAGCCAAGGCCTCCCATGGTGAAGCTCGGGCGCACCACCAACGGGTATCCGAGTTCGGCGGCGACGGCGTCCACTTCCTTCATGGAGTGGGCAACTTCGGAGCGCGCGGATTCGGCGCCAGCCTCGTCGACGACCTTCTTGAACAGCTCGCGGTCCTCGCCGCGGTCGATGGCGTCAAGGGAGGCGCCGATCAGCTCGACGTTGTACTTCTTGAGCACACCGGCCTCGCCGAGCGCCATCGCGGCGTTCAGTGCGGTCTGGCCACCCAAGGTGGGCAGCAGGGCGTCGGGGCGTTCCTTGGCGATGATCTGTTCAAGGATGGGCGTGGCGATCGGCTCGATGTAGGTGGCGTCGGCCATCTCCGGGTCGGTCATGATCGTGGCCGGGTTGGAGTTCACGAGGATGACGCGGATGCCCTCTTCGCGCAGCACGCGGCACGCCTGGGTGCCGGAGTAGTCGAACTCGGCCGCCTGCCCGATCACGATCGGGCCGGAGCCGATGACCATCACTGACTTGATGTCGGTGCGTTTAGGCATTGCGGTTTTCCTCCTTGGACGTCTTCATCAGATCGACGAAACGGTCAAACAGATATGCGGCGTCGTGCGGGCCGGCCGCCGCCTCGGGATGGTACTGCACGGAGAACGCGGGGATGTCCACGCACTGCAGGCCTTCGACCACGTCGTCGTTCAGATCGATGTGGCTGACGAACACCTTGCCGAAGTGCCCGTTGTCGAACGGGGCGTCGACGGTCTCGCCGATAGGCGCGTCAACCGCGAAGCCGTGATTGTGCGCGGTGACCTCCACCTTGCCGGTGGTCAGGTCCTTGACGGGCTGGTTGATGCCGCGATGGCCGAACTTGAGCTTGTAGGTGCCGAAGCCGAGTGCGCGGCCGAGCAGCTGATTGCCGAAGCAGATGCCGAAGAACGGGTAGCCGGCGTCCAGGACCTTGCGCAGCAGCTCGACCTCGGGGTCGGCCTGCTCCGGGTCGCCGGGGCCGTTGGAGAAGAACACACCGTCCGGGTTCAGCGCGGTGAGTTCCTCGAAAGTGATAGTGGACGGCACGACGTGCACGCGGCAGCCGCGCTCGGCCATGCGATGCGGGGTCATGCCCTTGACTCCGAGATCCACGGCGGCGACGGTGTAGAGCGGCTCCTTGCCCTCGTACTCGCCACACGGCTCGACCGTATACGTCTCCTTGGTGCTGACCTCGTCGTACAGGCTCAGACCCTTCATCTGCGGGGTGGCCTTGACCTCGTCGATGAGCGCGGCGACGGTCTTCAGGCGCCCTTCGTCGTCGAGCAGCGCGTCACCGGAGAAGATTCCGGCACGCATGACGCCCGCGGAGCGCAGGTGGCGCACCAGCTTGCGGGTGTCGATGTGGCTGATGCCGACGATGCGCTCGGCGACGAGATCGTCGTCAAGGCTGCCCGTGGCCCGCCAATTGCTGACGGTGGGGCTGGGATCGCGAACCACGTATCCAGCCACCCAGATACGGGAGGATTCTGGATCCTCCCGGTTGATTCCCGTGTCCCCGATGTGCGGGAACGTCTGCACCACGATCTGCCGATCGTAACTGGGATCGGTCAAAGTCTCCTGATAACCGGTCATGCCGGTCGCGAACACGATCTCGCCAGTGGTCTTGCCGATCGCGCCGTAAGAGTCACCCACATACACTTGCCCGTCCTCAAGTACAAGCACGGCGTCATCAGGGGCAAAACTCACGGTTTCGGAATCAATCTGGTTCACCAAAACCCCCTTATTTTCTCAGGATATTCGTACCAACCTTAACTGTCGGCGGGGACGCGCCCCACCGGCAATTCGGCTGGTTCTCGTCATTTACTTGTGGACTCGCCGTCCTGCTGGCCGGCTTGTGGATCGGACGTCTGCTCGGATGCAGCTTCGGCAACGTCATCGGATACATCGTCGAACGTCATGTCGTCGAAATCGACGCCGTCGGCGATGTCATCGTCCTCGGACTCTTCGGAATCGCCGGTTTCGGCTTCCGCATGCGACGCTTCGCCGGCAGGCTCACCAGGCTCTTGACCGTCGTCGCTCGGCTGTGCGTCGGGCTCGTCGTTTTCGGGGTGGAGAATGGCCTCGCGTCCTTCGGTGTCATCGCAAATCGCGCTGAGCAGGCCGTGGATGAACGCCGGGGAGTCGCCGTCGCTCAACGTCTTGGCCAGGCCGAGCGCCTCGTCGATGGCCACGCGATCGGGCACGTCGTCGTTGAAGATGATCTCCCATGCGGCGATGCGCAGGATATTGCGATCCACGACGGCCATGCGGCGAACCTTCCACCCGGTGGAATGCTCGTTGAGCATGTAGTCGATCTCACGCCGGTGATCGGCGACGCCGCGCACGATCTCGATGGCGTAGTCGGGAAGCGGGGTCTGCGCACCAGGCTCTTCGATGCGCTCAGCAAGAAGGGACAGGAAATCCTGTCCCTTCTCGTCCGCCTCATACAACGTGTTCAGAGCCCTTTTGCGAGCGGTGGAACGTGCCATGGAAGCCTGTTGTCCTTACTCTCAGTTCTCGCGGCCGAGGTAGGAGCCGTCGCGGGTGTCGACCTTGACCTTCTCGCCTTCGCCCACGAACAGCGGAACCTGGATCTCGGCGCCGGTCTCGACGGTGGCGGGCTTAGTGCCGGCGTTGGAGCGGTTGCCCTGCAGGCCGGGCTCGGTGTGGGTGATGGTCAGGATCACGGAGGCCGGCAGTTCGACGCTCAGCGGGGTGCCGTCGTGGAACGACACGACGCAGTCGGTGCCTTCCAGCAGGAACTTGGCCTGATCGCCGACGAGGGTCTTGGGGATGTAGACCTGATCGTAGGTGGTCATGTCCATGAAGACGAAGTTGTCGCCGTCCTCGTAGGAGTACTGCAGATTGCGGTTGTCAACGGTCTCGAACTCCATCTTCATGCCCGCGTTGAAGGTCTTGTCGACGATCTTGCCGCTCAGCACGTTCTTGATGGTGGTGCGCACGAAAGCTGGGCCCTTGCCCGGCTTGACGTGCTGGAACTTCGTGACGGTCCACAGCTGGCCGTCCAGGTTCAGGACGGATCCGTTCTTGATGTCATTGGTAGTCTGTGCCACAGTAACTCACCTTTTCATGTTTTCAATTTCGGCAAAGCTCAAAAATAGCCTTGTCTATTATGCCATACCGTCTATACAGCGCGTCGCGGCCGAACAATCCCCCAATGGCATCTTCCGGCTGCATCAGCTGTTCCTCATGCAATTGAAACGGAACAAGCAATAGTGGTTAACGACAATTCACCTAATGACTTAGTAGCTGAATAACGAACATAATAATGACAATGACGACATGTCGGCTGAACCGATAGGAGACAACCGACATGACGCCATTGTCGCGTAATCAATCGATGCAGTTTATAGTGTTGATGCAAAGAACGGAATCAAGCATGTGGTCTGAAACACGAACCTGCGGCGCGAAGATACGCGTCGCGCGCTCATTGACGTCTGGCAGTAATTCTATGCACAGGCAATGCTTCGCCTCAACATATCCTTCCTGCCTAGTCGACTTACTTGGTAACGTCTCGACTTCGGTATCCATAATCATTCGCCTCCTTTCACTAACAGTTGCCGTATTTATTACACCGCTGTGAACGATATATATGATTCGTTACATCAGCATCAGAGAGAAACATCTTCATTCCCTTTCTCGTTTATGGTAGGAGCTATTCACTATTTAGGAGGTGCTGCTCTTGTTGGTCAATTTAGAATCACATGGCACCAGATCCGTAGAAATCAAAGGGCATTTCGCCTTTGTCCATTTTTACAGACAACCAGTTTCCGGCCTTCTTCTGGAAGTTACATGTCTCGCTTCCTCCTCGCGACTACGAAAGACACATTCAATCAATAGTTGACTTCCTGGTGATGAGAAAAGCCGATTTCAAATTGCCGGATATGACGTTCCCTCAAATACTATTCAACAGCAATTGGAATCGTGCATACAATATCTGACGTTCAAAAGGGAAGCCCTCATCCCCTATGGGTGGAACGATACAGCAGAGCATCCTGTATATGGAGATGACGTCAACAGTCTCTTCGATGTAATCGAACTATTCATATCAACAGAAAGAAGAAAAAACCGTGACTGAAAAACGTCAGGAAAAAGAATCAACAATCTCACCATGGAGGGTGAGGGATTACCGGTCCTGGTTCGTGGCTGACACTGCGTCAGCACTGGGAACCACAATCGGCGGATTTGCGTTCACGCTGGTGGCATATGCGGTAAGCCATGATGTAACTACGGCAGGTATGGTCGGCACCGTGTTCGCACTGTGCGAAGGTTTGGGAACACTTCCCGGCGGGCACCTGTCGGATAGAATCGATCGCAAGAAACTCATGATTGTTTTCGGTCTTATATCGGCTGCAACACTGTGTGTGATGACATTGGCCCTGGTTGCGAAAATGATGTCGGCCCCTTTGCTATTCCTGTTTGCCGTTGTACGGGGACTCACTTCCGGTGTGTTTTCCAATGTGTCCAATATCATCTTGCCTCAAATCGTCACCGGGAATCAGCTGGTGCAAGCCTATTCCGCGAATGAATCGCGCGATGCATGCATCCAATTGTTCTCCAAACCGCTGTCAGGGTTCCTGTACGGATTAGGCCCCGAGATTCCATTCCTGATCAGCGCCGTCCTGTATGCGCTGATGTCCGTTGCGACTCCGCTGATTCGTTCGGATCTACGGCCCAAGAACGACGCCTCCCCATCGGATTCCGATGATTCCACGAAGAAAACACCACGAAACCACATTGGCGGCAGTTCATCGCATTCATCGTTGATCGAAGGCTTTGCATGGTACACGCGATGGCCACAAGCAGTATCCGTATTCGGCAGTGTACTCTTGTTGAATTGTGTCCTCACCCTGATGGTCAGCATTGTGATTCTGAATCAACAGATGCTGAACATTCCCGGCTGGCAGATTGGGCTCATCTCAACCGGAAGCGGTGTCGGACTGCTGAGCGGGTCGTTTCTGACCACTCCCCTTGCCAACCATCTGACGGGAGGCAGAACAGTACAAGTCTCCTTCATCATCATCATGGTAGGATGCGCTTTACAGCCATTCACCCAGAATACATATCTACTGGCCGGATGCATGGCGATCATGAATCTCATGGTCGTTCCCGCCAATTCCGTCCTTGGTGCCTACGCGTCGCTGATCATTCCGAATGATTTGCGTGGCCGCGTGTTCTCAGTGTTCTCCTTGTTTAACATCACGCTTGCCTCATTGGCGTCCGGTATTGCGGGAATCATGCTTTCCTCTCTGGGGTACATGATTGCGGCGGCGACCACCGCCGCAATCATGACAGGTACCGTATTACTGGCCTTCATGAGTAACGGTATTCGTGAAATACCTGACAAGGCGGCTTTCTCGAACCTTGAACCGTGGCGCTGACTACTCTCGCGATATCCGCAGCCGCCTACCCGCAATGAGGACGAGCCCCGACGTGAGAGTCACAGCCGCGAGCATGAAGACCACCGTCACGGCCGCGCCCGTGTGAGCCAGCCGGACGGTCGATCCGCCGAGACCCGCACCTGAAGGCCTCTGAATAGTTGCACCATGCTGCTGCCCATCGCCGTTGCTCGGGTCGGCGACAAACACTGACCGGTCGATCTGCACGTTGACGATTCGCGTCGTCTCTGTGGTGTCGAAGTTGTTGTCGGTGAGCAGGCTCAGATCGAGCCGGCCATTGTCGTCCGCATGGGTGATGACCAGATCCTCGAAGTTGTCGAGCAGAGGGTTGGCGTCCATGTATTGCGCATTCGGCTTGAACTGGGCGCCAAGGGTCAGCTTGCCGCCGAAATCGGCGAGTTCCGTGACCGGCAGGAACGACGAGTCGGCGCTCTTCGACAGCGACGCGACATCGGAGACGTCCGGGGCGGCCGCGATGCCGTGCGCATACGCAAGCTTTATGCCGTACCCATGGGTCTGGTCCCAGGAGCGTTCCAGCACCAGGAATCCGTCCTCGCCAATCGCCGCGAACTCGGTGATGCCCATGTTCACGTCGGCGGCCTTGAACGCCACCTGCTTGACGAGCTTCCACTGTCCCTTGGCGCCTTTCACGTCGTCACGGTAGACCAGCGCGCGGCGGGCTGTGGTGGCGATGTCCTTGCCGCTGGGCGAATCGTTCTTGAGGGCGTACTCGTTGCCGACCACGATCTGATGGCCGGACGGCGATACCGTCAGCGCTTCCAGGCTCTTGTTGTGCACGGCCTGTCCCCCGCAGTTGATGTCGAACAGTTCAGGCACGGGCAACTCGTCCTTCTGACGGCCGTCGATGCCGAAGATACGGATCTTCGGCTGCTCATGCTCGCCTTCTGCCGCGTTCGGATGGCCTTCGGAGGTGAGCAGGAAGTCGCCGTTCGGCAGCACGCCGAGCCCCTCATCATCAGTAGTTTCGCCGTTGTATGGCGTACCGTTCTCATCGGTCAGGACGATGCTGCCGGTCGGAGCCGCCTTGTCGAGATCGTTGCCCAGCAGCCATAGGCGAGCGACATCGGTACCATGATTGTCCATTGCGGACACATATTGTCCGAGCTTCCTGTTGTACGCCGTCGAGGACAGTCCGCCGAACGCTATCGGCTCCGACGTGCCGGTGCCGTCGCTGAAGCCGTTAGCCGACCAGTAGTCAAGGCGATCGTTTCTGCCGAGTGCCGTGACGTACTGTGACAGGCGACCGCTTGCCGAGTCGTCGAATCCTGCCGCCGTCTTCTGGAACGGTTCCGCTTCGACGTCGAGGATGCGCGTGGTCTGGGTGGCGCTGTAGTTGTCGTCGCTGATGATGGAGATAGCGGCCTTGTATTCGCCGTCACCGCGATGCCACGAAGCATCGGGAGTGGCGAGCTGGTCGAGGTTCGCGATGACGAGCCCTTCGTAGTTATCCATCAGAGGGTTCGCCTGATGAGCGCCGGGTTTCGCGGAGGCGCCCAGATCCGGCAGCTTGTCCAGCTCGCCGATCTGGCGGGATTTCACGAACTCGGATGCATTCTTCGGGTCGTTGAGGTTCGCCACACCGGAAACATCCGGCGCGCCATTCAGCCCGGAGACGTACGAGAGCGCCACCTTGTTGCCGGTCTCGCTGTTCCATGAACGTTGCAGGACGTACAGGGAATCTTCGGAATCGAGGACGATATCGGAGATGTTCAGTCCCGGTACCGTGTGGAAACCCACCTGTTTGACGAGCGTCCACTGGCCGGCCTTGCCCGTCACGTCGTCACGGTATACGAGGAAGCGCCGCGCGTCGCTCCGGTTCTGGTAGACGTCAGACTTGAGCGTGCCTTCCATGGCCGATACGAGTTCGTGCCCTGTCGGAGACAGGCTCAATCCTTCCAGCGTAAGGTTATGCGACGCCTGACCCTTGGGCGTGTTGATGTCGAACAGCTGCGGAACCTCAAGCTCCCCCTTCTGCCGCCCATTGGCGTCGAAGATCCTGATTGTCGGGTGTTCGGCCTGATTCTTGCCGCAGGGGGGAATGCCTTCCGAGCTGATGGCGAAATCGCCGTCGGGCAGCACCGCTATGCCCTCGTTGTCCGTCGTGTTGCCGTTATAGGGCGTCCCATTAACATCGGTAAACGTCACCGGATCACGCGTGATGGACGGGTTGTGCAGGTCCTTGCCGAGGAACCACACCCGGGATTCGTCACTCCCATGGTTGTCGGATTGCGCCACATATGAATCCGCGGTTTTGTCCCACGTGAGACCCGACAGTCCCCCGACTCGAATCCCCTTGTAATCGAGCTTGTCCAGCGCATCGCTGTAGGCAACGGCCTTGACCTGATTCTGTGCGCCAATATCAGTCGTGCCCTCGGCTGATACCGCTGGAATCATGACGGATGCGAACAGCATGCATGTCGTCGCCGTCACCGCGGCTATTCTCTTGTTCATGGTTTTCCCTTCCGAACGTTACCGTTCACATGGCCATGCTGGCTCTGCAAGGTATCGGGAAGGGGAATAATCACGCGTCTGCAGATGAACCATACATGAAAAGACGGCGACATCGTTGTCCACCTGTATGGAATTCGCCTGTATGGGTCCCTGGAATACGAAAGTGGGTCCTGAAACCTCAAGCAAGGTTCCAGGACCCACTCAGAACGCTAGTTCAAGCGTGTCGAGTTCTTCGCTGATGGGAATCAGGCGAGGATCTTGGTGACACGGCCCGAGCCGACGGTGTGGCCGCCTTCACGCACAGCGAAGGTCAGGCCCTCCTCCATAGCGATGGGCTGAATCAGCTCAACGGTGAAGGTCGCGTGGTCGCCAGGCTGAACCATCTCGACGCCTTCCGGCAGCTCGATGACGCCGGTGACGTCGGTGGTGCGGAAGTAGAACTGCGGACGGTAGTTGGAGAAGAACGGCGAGTGACGGCCGCCCTCGTCCTTGGTCAGCACGTAGACTTCGCCCTCGAACTTGGTGTGCGGGGTGACGGAGCCCGGCTTGGCCACAACCTGACCACGCTCGACGTCCGTACGGTTGATGCCGCGGAGCAGCAGACCGGTGTTGTCGCCAGCCTCGCAGGCGTCCATGGTCTTGTGGAACGTCTCGATGGAGGTAACGGTGGTGGTCTGGGTCGGGCGGATGCCGACGATCTCGACCGGGGTGTTGACGGCCAGCTGGCCACGCTCAACACGACCGGTGACGACGGTACCACGGCCGGAGATGGTGAAGACGTCCTCGATAGGCATCAGGAACGGCTTGTCCAGGTCGTGAACCGGGGTCGGGATGTACTCGTCGACGGCGTCCATCAGGTCCTTGACGGTCTGGACCCACTTGTCGTGGTCCGGAGCGTCATCGTGCAGAGCGCCGTAGGCGGAGGTACGGATGACCGGGCAGTCGCGGTCGAAGCCGTTCTCGTCGAGGAGGTCACGGACCTCTTCCTCAACGAGCTCGATGAGCTCCTCGTCCTCGACCATGTCGCACTTGTTCAGGGCGACGAGGATACGCGGGACACCCACCTGACGGGCGAGCAGAACGTGCTCGCGGGTCTGGGCCATCGGGCCATCGGTGGCAGCCACAACGAGGATGGCGCCATCCATCTGGGCAGCACCGGTGATCATGTTCTTCACGAAGTCGGCGTGGCCCGGGCAGTCCACGTGAGCGTAGTGACGCTTCGCGGTCTGGTACTCGATGTGGGCGATGTTGATGGTGATACCACGCTGCTGCTCTTCGGGAGCGGCGTCGATCTGGTTGAAGTCGTACTCAGGGTTCAGATCCGGGTACTCTTCGTGCAGCACCTTGGAGATGGCCGCGGTCAGGGTCGTCTTACCGTGATCGACGTGGCCGATGGTACCAATGTTAACGTGCGGCTTAGTACGCTCGTACTTTTCCTTTGCCATGTAATTGTCCTCCTGGACGTCTCGTGTAGTTGGCTTGCGCTTGCGGCACAAGACACTCGCTACATTGTACTGGGTTTCTGGGTTTCTTGCCACTTTGGAGCCAGAACCCAGTCAGCGGTATATGATTTTACCGCTGACTGGAGACACTTACGGCTTCAAAACAGCTGCGCGTGTCACTCCCCGCGCTGGGCCTTGATGATCTCGTCCGAGACCGACTTCGGCACCTCGGCGTAAGAGTCCATCTGCATGGTGAACATGGCGCGGCCCTGGGTCTTGGAACGCAGGTCGCCGATGTAGCCGAACATCTCGGACAGCGGGACCTTGGCGTCGATGACCTTGACGCCGGTGGCATCGGTCATGGACTGGATGTTACCACGACGCTGGTTCAGATCGCCGATGACGTCGCCCATGTACTCCTCCGGAGTACGGACTTCGACGGCCATGATCGGTTCCAGGATGACGGGCTTCGCCTTGGGAGCGGCTTCCTTGAACGCCATCGAACCGGCGATTTTGAAGGCCATTTCCGAGGAGTCGACCGGGTGCATCTGGCCGTCGTAGACCGTGGCCTTGACGCCGACCACCGGGAAGCCGGCGAGCACGCCGGATTCCATGGCTTCCTTGACACCGGCCTCGATGGGTCCGATGAACTCGGCGCTGATGTGGCCACCAGTAACCTTGTTCTCGAACTCAAAGGTCTCGCCGGCCTCGGTGTCGAGGGGCTCGAAGTTCATGAACACCTTTGCGAACTGGCCGGAACCACCGGTCTGCTTCTTGTGGGTGTAGACCTCGTTGAGCACGGGCTTGCGGATGGTCTCGCGGTAGGCGACCTGCGGCTTGCCGACGTTGCACTCGACCTTGAACTCGCGGCGCATACGGTCGACGATGATGTCGAGCTGGAGCTCGCCCATACCTGCGATCAGGGTCTGGCCGGACTCTTCGTCGGTGGTGACCTGGAAGGTCGGATCCTCGTCGGAGAGCTTCGCGAGGGCGATGCCCATCTTCTCCTGGTCGGCCTTGGTCTTCGGCTCCACGGCCACCTGGATGACGGGATCCGGGAAGGTCATGGATTCAAGGGAGATCGGGGCCTTCTCGTCGCACAGGGTGTCACCGGTGGACACGTTCTTCAGACCGACGAACGTGTAGATGTTGCCGGCTTCGGCGGCGTCGACCGGGTTCTCCTTGTCGGCGTGCATCTGGAAGATCTTGCCGATGCGCTCCTTCTTGCCCTTGGTGGAGTCGAGCACGTTGTCGCCGGGCTTGACGGCACCGGAGTAGACGCGCACGAACACGAGCTTGCCGTAGAACGGGTGGGTCGAGATCTTGAAGACCAGGGCCGCGAACGGGTCGGAGGTCAGCGGCTTGCGGTCGATCTCGACGGACTCGTCGCCCGGCTTGAAGCCCTTGATGGACGGAACGTCCTTGGGAGACGGCAGGAAGTCGATGACGGCATCGAGCATCGGCTGCACGCCCTTGTCCTTGAACGCGGAACCGCACAGAACCGGGTACGCCTTGCGCTCGATAGTGAGCTTGCGGATACCGGCGCGGATCTCGTCCTCGGTCAGTTCGCCGGACTCAAGGTACTTCTCGGTCAGCTCGTCGCTGGCCTCGGCGACGTCGTCCAGCAGCTGAGCGCGGTATTCCTCGGCCTTGTCCTGCAGGTCGGCGGGGATGTCGACGGTGTCGTAGTGGGCACCCTGATCGGTGGAGACGTCGTTCCAGACGTACGCCTTCATGCGGATCAAGTCGACGACGCCGGCGAAGTCGTTCTCAGCGCCGATCGGCAGCTGCACGACGAGCGGCTTGGCGCCGAGCTTGTCCTTGATGGTCTGCACCGAGAAGTAGAAGTCGGCACCGAGCTTGTCCATCTTGTTGATGAAGCAGATGCGCGGCACGCCGTACTTGTCGGCCTGACGCCACACGGTCTCGGACTGGGGCTCCACGCCTTCCTTGCCGTCGAAGACGGCGACGGCGCCATCGAGCACGCGCAGGGAGCGCTCAACCTCGGCCGTGAAGTCCACGTGGCCGGGGGTGTCGATGATGTTGATCTGGAACTTTTCCTTGGTGTCGTGGGACTGACGGTTCCAGAAGCAGGTGGTGGCGGCGGACTGGATGGTGATGCCGCGCTCCTGCTCCTGAGCCATGAAGTCCATCGTCGAAGCGCCGTCGTGGGTCTCACCGATCTTGTAGTTCTTGCCGGTGTAGAAGAGGATGCGCTCGGTGGTGGTGGTCTTACCGGCATCGATGTGTGCCATGATGCCGATGTTGCGGATCATGCGCAGATCCGTAAGCACGTCTAGTGCCATTGCTGTTCCTTGCTCTCGATCTCGAAATTACCAGCGGTAGTGAGCGAAGGCCTTGTTGGCCTCTGCCATCTTATGAGTATCCTCGCGGCGCTTGACAGAAGCACCGAGGCCGTTGGAGGCGTCGAGGATCTCGTTGGCGAGACGCTCGGCCATCGTCTTCTCGCGACGGGCGCGGGAGAAGTCGGTCAGCCAGCGCAGCGACAGCGTGTTGGCGCGGGCGGGCTTGACCTCGACCGGCACCTGGTAGGTGGCGCCACCGACACGGCGGGAACGCACCTCGAGGGACGGACGGATGTTGTCAAGAGCGCGCTTGAGAACGGCGACCGGCTCCTGGTCGGTCTTCTCCTTGACCATGTCGAGCGCGGAGTACACGATGTCCTCGGCGATCGACTTCTTGCCGTCAAGCAGAATCTTGTTGATGAGCTGGGCCACGACGGTCGAGCCGTAGATCGGATCGGGCAGCAGCTGGTGCTTCTTAGCAGGTCCTTTACGTGACATTTCTCTTACTTCGCCTTCTTTGCTCCGTACAGGGAACGACCCTGCTTGCGGTCCTTGACACCCTGGGTATCGAGCGCGCCACGCACGATGTGGTAACGCACACCCGGCAGATCCTTGACACGGCCGCCGCGCACGAGCACGATGGAGTGCTCCTGCAGATTGTGGCCTTCGCCCGGGATGTAGGCGGTGACTTCGATGCCCGAGGACAGGCGCACACGAGCGACCTTACGCAGAGCCGAGTTCGGCTTCTTCGGGGTGGTGGTGTAGACACGGGTGCACACGCCGCGGCGCAGCGGGCTGCCCTTCAGAGCCAAAGTCTTCGACTTCTTCGGCTTTGCCTGACGTCCCTTACGGACGAGCTGTTCAATAGTAGGCAACTTGAATTCTCCGATTCAGTGGTTTCTTCCTTTTCGTGAAGCCGCCGCACTGCAGCCCACGCCCACGACCATGAATCGTCATAAGCAGCCACAGTCCACCGGCCCGATGGCCCGTATCTCTTTCACAGTCCGCATTGCTGCGCGCGATCCAATCAAGATCCGGGATATCCCAGCGCATGCTCCTATCACATAAGGCGCACCACTGGCACACACAAATATTTATATTACTTCCACCGCGGACAACGACACGCTTGTCGTGACGGCAGACAAGACAGGCAGATAAACGAAAAACCCTCCGCATGGGAGGGTTTTCAGTGGGGTGGATAACGCGGCTTGAACGCGCGACCTTCTGAACCACAATCAGATGCTCTACCAACTGAGCTATATCCACCATGTGAGTCGTTCCAGCGAACTGGATTAACGCAACAGAGGGATACTATACACGAAATATCAAGCCGCGTCACCGCGGCGTGTCGCACAGCCGCCCAGTATCATTCACTGCGCGATTTTGTGCGTTTCTACCTCGACAGACGGGCGATATGTTCACTTCTGTGCGATTTTTTGGGCACATGAAAACACCTGCAAATATTATGTTTTTTACGGCTCTCAAACTTGAATATGTTCGTTTCCATAGGTACAATGAAACACGAAGGCCGGAGTTGTTACCATCAGGGGAATCCTGTTGATTGCAATGAAGCGCACAAAGCAGTAGCGCAACGTCTTCACGATAATTAAATACCGAGGCAAACAGAAACAATGCAGCACGCAAGCGAAGCAGTGCGAAGCGACACGATGATGAGTACGCCATCAGAAGACATCGCCATACGGCAACGACATCATCGTTCGGCGACACAGTGTGGAGCGTATTACGCTGAGCAGCTCAGCCTGAGATATCCGCGGTAGTTGTGAGCCGCAGACGGGAAGAGTACAACAGCGAAGAGGCAGAGAATCCGCAGAGCCGGCAACGCAGCTACGGCCGCAGTTGACGAGGAAGCGGCACAATGCCGGCTCTGCTGCAACGTGATCACACCTTTCATAACAGAAGAGACTCCTTTCACAAGGGCGCCGGATGCTGATCCACATCCGGCGCCCTTGTTTATGGCGCGCGGTCTGCGGAACGCGGCCTGCGTCACGCGGCCGTACATGACCCAGGCGCGGTACACTCGCTACATACCCTGATGCATCCGCACCACGACACAGCGCGACAAGGAGCCGACATGCTGTCTTTCGGAAACGATTATTCCTATGGGGCCTGCCCCGAGATCCTCGACCGTCTCGCGCGGACCAACGACACGGCGTTCCCCGGATACGGCAGCGACGCGGCCTGCGAAGATGCCAAGCGCAGGATCCGCGAAGCATGCGAGGCGCCCGACGCCGACGTGTGGTTCCTCGTCGGCGGCACGCAGACCAACCAGACCGTGATCGACACCATGCTCGCCCCGTACGAGGGCGTCGTCACCGTTGATTCCGGCCATCCGAACGTGCACGAGGCCGGCGCCATCGAGTCGACCGGCCACAAGGTGATTACGCTCCCCCATCACGCGGGCAAGCTCGACGCCGCCGAGCTCGACGACTATTGCGCCACCTTCTATGCCGACGACAACCACGAGCACATGGTGTTCCCCGGACTGGTCTACATCTCGCACCCCACCGAGTACGGCACGATCTACGGCAAGGCCGAGCTTGAGGCCATCGCCGAGACCGCCCACCGGCACGGCATGCCGCTGTTCGTGGACGGCGCACGACTCGGCTACGGACTGACCGCCGCCGGCACCGACGTGACGCTGCCAGACCTCGCCCGCATCGCCGACGTGTTCTACATCGGAGGCACCAAGGTCGGCGCGCTGTTCGGCGAGGCCGTCGTCTTCACCAAGGGCAATACGCCGAAGCATTTTCTCACGCAGATCAAGCAGCACGGCGCATTGCTGGCCAAAGGTTGGCTGCTCGGGCTTCAGTTCGGCACGCTGTTCACCGATGACCTGTACCTGCGCATCGCAGCCAACGCGAACCGGCAGGCGGACCGGATCCGCGAGGCGCTGCGCGAGCGCGGCTACACACTGACCTTCGAGGCGCCGACGAACCAGGTCTTCGTCACCTTGGACCATCCGACCATCGAACGGCTGCAGGCCCATGTACGCATGGGCTTCATGGAGAAGGCCGACAACGAGCATACGGTGATGCGCCTGTGCACCAGCTGGGCGACGACCGACGAGCAGGTTGACCAGCTCATCGCGTTGCTGTGAGCAGCCGCGAGGCCGACGCCGGGCCTAGGCCTTCGCGTCGGCGATGGCCTCGCGCTCCATGGCGACGAACTTCGCGACCGACGCCTCGACCGAATAATCGGCCTTCGCGTGTTCGGCGTACCGTCCGCCCCAAACGGCCAGCTCGTGCGGATGATCGATCCACCAATCGATGCGCCGGGCGAGCATCGCCACGTCGCGAGCCGGGAACAGGGACTCGTCCAACAACGCGAACTGGCTCGCCGCGCTCAACTCGGCGGATGCGATCACGGGCACCAGCCCCGACGCCATGCCCTCGATGACGCTCAACGATTCGATGTCCACGATCGACGGATGCACGAACAGGTCACATGAGCGCAGCAGCGCCGGCATCTCGGCGTTCTTGTGGAACCCGATCTGCGCCTTGCGCTCCAGAAGCCGGTCGGCGCGGAACCGCAGGTAATGCTGCAACGGCCCGGTTCCGCAGATGATCAGTTCGATGTCCTTCGCGTGACGGCAGCGAGAAATCGCCTTGATCAACGTGATCTGGTCCTTCTCATGGGAAAGACGCCCCGAGGCGACGATGCGGAACAGCACCGGCGCGGGGGCTCCGTCCAAACGCTGCCGTTTGGGGGTGAACCGCGGCACGTAGCCATTTGATATCACGTGCAGCTTCGCCTTGTACCCGTGCGCGCGCAACTGTCCGGCGATCATTTCGGTGGGCGCGTGGATATGGCCGATGCGCCGGTACAGCCAGAAGCGGAACAGGGCGTACAGAAAACCCGACATCCCAGGCAGGTATTTCAGCGGACCGGCCGAATACATGACATTCTCCGGCTGGAGGTGGAATCCCGCGGTCACGGGAATGCCCATGCTCCGCGCGACCTTATACGCGCACCGCCCGAACTTGAACGGCAGATACAGATGCACGACATCCGCTCCGGCGAACGCCGCGCGGAACAGCGTATCGCTTGGCTTGGCGAACTGCATCTGTTGTTTGGCGGCCACCCAGGAGACCAGCGGCACCTTGTTGACCCGTGCCGGATATTCGGGGGCGCCGATGCCGACGAGTCTGACATGGTGACCCTGCCGCTCCAATTCGTGCGCATACTGCAATGCGGAGTTCGACGTGCCGTTGCCCTTGTTGCCGATGGTGTCCATGACCAGCACGATGGTCAGGGGGCGGTCCAAGGCCGACCTGTCCTGGGGGCGCGGTTCTTCGTTCTTGTTGTCTCGCATTGTTTCATCCTATCTCGCAGTCTCGCGAATCACGACCGAGACGCGCACGGTGGCCGGCCGCATGCCTTCGCCGCATGTCTCCATGGCCGCGTCCTCGTTGACGCCATGCACTTGGCCTTTCCCCTGAACGTTGGCCCGGCGCGGGTTAACCGCCCGGTATGAACTATTGTCACGCGGGCGGATTGCCGACGCAAGCGTCCGGTCATACGGGAAATCCATGACCGCCTATCATGACGAATGATGCCGACGTCCGGAGGATGTCCGGACGTCGGCATCATTTACCGACACGCCGTTCCTCGAGCCGTGCGATACGTGCCCGGGGAACGGTTTGCCGTCAGGACTCGCGCCTCTTGCGCCCCGTCAGCGCGCAGCCGGCGGCCATCATCGAGACCGCGAGCACGCCGACCGGCACGATCGAGGCGCCGGTCGCGGCGATGGACTGGTTCTTGTCCTTGCCGGCGTTCTTGTCGGCATCCTTGTCGGTGTTCGGCTTCTGGCCGTCGCCCGGAGTCGTCGTACCCGGCTCGTCGCCCGGACCCGGATTCGGGTTGGGATCCGGGTCAGGATCAGGCTTCGGCGTCGGGTCAGGATCGGGATCGGCTTTCTCCGTCACCGTGACCGTCACCGAGGCCGTCACCGACGGCACCGCGACGGATGCGACGGTGACCGTGGCCGTACCGGCCTTCAGCGCCTTCACCGTGCCGTCCTCGCCGACGCTGACCGCGTCACCGGCGACCGTCCACGTGACCGACTGGTCGACGGCATCCTCGGGGGTGACCGTGACATCGAGACCAACGCTCTGGCCGACGGTCATGTCCAGCTTGCCGTCCTTGACTCCCTCGCCGGTGACGGCGAGGCCGGTGACCTGAGGCGCCTCCGGCATCTCAACGCCGACGAACCGGGCGTCCGCCCAATCCGCGTGATCGCCCCACGCCTCGCTGCCCGCGCCGACGACCAGCGTGATGGTCTTGGCGCCTTCGGGGATGTCGACGGAGACCTTCGCCATCGGCGTGTCGTACTGCATCGCCGTCTTCTCGAAGACGACCTCACCATCGATCATCACCTGGAAGTCGACGTTTGCGTGGTCGCGGTCGACGCCGGTCAGCTCGCGGTCCACGCCGACGTACGCCTCGAAGCGGATCGCCCCGAGATCGGACACGTCGTACACGATGCGCGAGGCCGCGTGGGTGCCGATGCCCTTGTCGAACGTCTGCTCCTTCTCGCCGTTCCACAGCGTGATCGTGTTGTTGCCGCAGCTCTTGTCCTTGCGCACCGGGTTGGTGTTGGGGTCGCCGGACGTGGCCGACTCCCACGCCAGATCGGAGGCGTAGACGCTGTCCGTGCCGGTCACGGCCACCTTATAGGAGACGGTGCTGCCGCCGGACGTGACGTCCAGCTCGAACGTGTTGTCGCCCTGGTATACGGTGACGTCCCGGGTGAGGCCTCCCTGCTGCGCATCGCCGACTGGGACCCTCTTCGAGCCGTTCACCCACATCAGCTGCAATGTGGCCGTCGGATCGAAGGACGAGGCGACGACCTGCGTCTTGGAGCGCATCGTCGACGCCGTATACTGCAGGCGTCCGTGCTCCACCGAGATGGCGTTGCCACCGACCGACAGCGCTGCCAGACCCGTGTCAACGCCGCCAATGCGGTCGATCACGAAACGGTAGGTGTTGGCGGTGATGCCGTCGGCCGCGGTGACCGTGGCTTCGATGACGTTGCGGCCACGCGCCAGCTTCACGTCGGCGCCCGCGGCGTCGATGGCCTTGCCGTTCAACGTCGCCTTGACGCTGGCATCGGCATCCGTCGCCTTGAACGCCGCGCGTGCGGTGAGGGCCGAGTCCGCGCCGAAGTAGTACAGCGTGCCCGGCTTGAAGTCGAACGACTTGGACAGGCCGTCGATGGTGGCGGACGACAGCGTGGCCACCGAGGACGGGTGACCGTCCAGCGGGTCGGCGGACGTGCCGGGGGTCGGCGCCGTGGCGGTCGAGGCGCTCACCCGTACGTTGACGACGGAGCCGGGCATACGCCGGGCGCCGGCGATGACGTAGGTGCGGACCGTTGTCTCGCCTTCACCGACCGCGGTGATCGTGCCGTCCTGGTCGACCGAGGCGACCGCCGCGTCGTCGGACACGTACGCGATGCTGCCGGTGACGGGGACGAGACCGTCCGCGCCGACCTTGGCCGAATCGTCGCTGACGTTCACCTCGGAGGCACCCATATTGGCCAGGTCGATACCGGCCTTGACGCCGACGTCGTACGTGTTGCCGCCGAACACGACCTGCTTGCATCCGTTGAGACGGAACAGGCGCGATCCCGACACCTGGCTCACCGACGCGGTCGCATCGATTCGGCGGGTGTCTCCGACGGCGAGCGCCACGTCCGCGTCGCCGCCCAGCGTGACCGTATCGTCGGGGTTCTCACGGTAGATCTTGTTGTCGCGGAAGGTCAGGTCGCTGACGCTCTTCGCGTTGAGCACCCGGTTGCCGTTGACGTAGAAGGTGTTGCCTTCGATCGTCATGTTCTTGTGCACGGTGTCGGTGGTGGACACGGTCGGGTTCGTCGGCTCCACCAGGATCGCGTCGGATCCGCTGCGACGGAACGTGTTGCCGCGGATCGTCACGTCGCGGGTCGGGCCGGATTCGTACCAGCTCTGCGCATCGTTGGAGATGTAGATGCCGGCCATGCCCATGCCGTCGAACAGGTTGTTCTCGATGGTCACCTTCTTGCGGGTGGTGACCAGGATGCCGCGGGTCGGCGTCTCCTTGAAGACATTGTCGTGGATGTTGACCTCGGGCGTGTACGTGATGTTCTCCACCACGTGGCTGTTGACCGCGACGGCGGAGGGGATGGCGCTGTCGAGCGTGAGGACGATGTCGGTCAGGCTGCCCGACCCCGCGCCCATGTCACCGCCCTGGCCGTCGGGCCCGTCGACGGCGGTGACGGTGCGCACGGAGTCGGAGACCGGGAGCATGTCGCCCTTGGTCATGAACTCGACCTGGTCGCCGACGAAGAACGACGGGAATCCGGCGGTCTCGTTGTGCATGTAGCGCACCTTGATCTTGGTGTCGGAGATCTTCTCCACCACCTGCAGGAAGGTGCCATGCACGTTGATCGGGTCGTCATGCGGGTTGGAGAAGCTGGAGTTCACGACGGTGATGACGCCCTTGCAGCCCGACATCTGCACGAAGTCGGCGTATCCTGCGGTGCTGCGGCCGGTGCCTTCGCCGGTGCCTTCGCCGGTGCCGAAGTTCAGCCCGTCCATCGTGATGGTGTCGGTCGACTGGCCGACCACGCCGAAGCCGTGCAGGAAGCGGAAGTCGATGCCCTTGAGCGTGACGTCCTTGTCCTTCCACAGGAACACGCCCGGGTGGTCTCGCGTGGTCTGTCGCATCTGATAGCTGATGCCCGTGGCGTTGGCGAGCTTGTCGCTCATCGACGAGTACGAGAAGACCAGCCGGTGGTTGCCAGCGTCGGTGATGCCGGTGACGTTCTGGAATATGGGGTTGGTCCATACGTCGCCGCGCACGGTCAGGCCGGTCTTCGTGTCATAGAGCTGCACGTACGGCAGGGCGTTGCTTGCCGTCCAGTACGTGGCGCCGGTGTACGGGCTGGAATCGGAATACCATTCGATGTTCGAGCCCGACAGCCTGTAGTTGTATTCCTCGGGCACGTACACGGTCGCGGTCTTGGCGCCCGCATCCACCTTTTCGACGGTCAGGTCGATGACCGTCGGCACCTGGAAGTCCACGCTGAAGTTCTTGAACGTCACGTTCCGGCTGTTGATGGCCGCGAACGTCGTCATCTTGCCGTGGAACACGAAATCCGAACCCTGGCCGTCGACGGTGATGTTCTTCGTGTCCTCAAGCAGGATGCCGATCTTCTTGTCCTTGTAGGACGAGTTCGTGCCGACGGTGTTCGATACGTACAGGGTGCGCTGCTCGGCCTTGTCGGGATAGATGTCGTAGCGCCCCTTGGGGAACGCGATGGTGACGTTCTTGCCTTCGGCGGCGAGTTCCTTGGCCTTGTCGACCGCCTTGATGATTGCGGGGGCGCTGTCTTCGCCGCTGTCGGCGGCGGCCCCGTAATCAGCGACCGAGACGACGTCTCCTCCGGCCGCCTGCGCGGTGTTCGTGGAGAACAACGGCGCCAGGCATATGAGAGCCGCCACTAAGGCCGCCATCACCCCCCCCCCGGCCGCTCTCCTATACGCTCTCCTATGATATCCAGCACGACTCATGGTGCTTCCTTTCCTCAGGGGTTGTCGATTATGACAGGCGCGGCAAGGAAGGCGACCTCTATGCCGTCCTCACGCCGCAGACGGAACCGCACAGGTATCATCCATGATTTTTACGGCTCCTGATTATGTAAACTATATTGGCATTACATTAAGACACGGCGTCGAAACGTCGAAATACGGTATCCCCCCGGTGGCACAATGAGACCATGACTGAAACCAGCGCTTTTGCAAGTTCCCTCCCCTCCCATCGCCCGCTGGGCACGCCGCTGGGGGCACATCCCACCCGCGTGCTGTTCCTCGGCTCGGGCGAGCTCGGCAAAGAGGTCACCATCGAGCTGATGCGTCTCGGCGCATGGGTGTGCGCGGCCGACTCGTACGCCGGTGCGCCCGCCCAGCAGGTGGCGCACGAGGCACGCGTGCTGGATATGGCCGACGCGGCCCAGCTGCGCGCACTGTTCGACGAGGTGCGCCCCGACATCATCGTGCCGGAGGTCGAGGCGATCGCGACCGGCGAGCTGTCGGATGCCGCGGCGCGCGGCGTCCAGGTGGTGCCGAGCGCCGAAATCGCCGCCATCTGCATGGACCGCGAGCGGCTGCGCGTGCTCGCGCACGAGGAGCTGGGGCTGCCGACCACGCCGTACCGTTTCGCCGGGTCGTTGGAGGAGCTGCGCGCCGGGGCGCGGGAGGTCGGGTACCCGTGCGTGGTCAAGCCGGTGATGAGCTCGTCCGGGCATGGGCAGTCGGTCGTGCGCGGGGCGGACGCGATCGACGCCGCATGGGTCGAGGCGCAGGAGGGTCGGCGCGCCGCCGACGAGGGCGACGTGTCGCGCGTGATCGTCGAGGCGTTGGCTCCGCTGGATTATGAGCTGACGGTGCTGACGGTGAGCTCGTCGGCCGGCGTGGTCACGTGCACGCCTATCGGGCAGAGGCAGGAAAGCGGTGACTACCGGGAATCCTGGCAGCCCGCGGCGGCCGATGGCGAGGTGCTGGAAAGGGCGCGTGCCATCGCCTGTGCCGCGGTGCAGGGGCTGGTCGACAAGGCCACGGCATCGGGCGAAACCGGATGGGGCGTGTTCGGCGTGGAGCTGTTCGTACTGACCGATGGATCGATCCTGTTCAACGAGGTCTCCCCCCGCCCGCATGACACGGGCATGGTGACGCTGATCTCCCAGAGGCTGAGCGAGTTCGCGCTGCACGCGCGGGCGATCCTCGGCCTGCCCGTCACCGAAGGGCATGTGGCGCTGGCGATGGGCGACGGGCAGACCGCCGCGAGCCACGCCATCGTGGTCGCCGGCGACGGCGAGGCGGAATTCACCGGAGTGGAGAACGCGCTGGCCGAACCCGGCACCGACCTGCGGATCTTCGCCAAGCCGCGAGTGCATGGACACCGCCGCATGGCCGTGTCGCTGGCCATCGGGACGGACGCCGGTGACGCGCGGCGTAAGGCCGCCGATGTCGCCGATGCGCTGACCATCACCGTGCGCTAGCGCCACACGAAGACCGCGGCACATCTTTCATCTCTATCCGGCGAAAGTCCCATCCGGGCCGACTCCAATGGGACTTTCGCCGGATAACACACAGCCAAACGCGCGACCAAACACGCGACCAAGTACACAGCCATAGGCCTCCTTCATCCCGTCAAAGTCCCGTTTCGGACGGTACAGGTGGGATCATCCGCGGATAGCAGACGCAGCGAGCGTGTTAGCGCTGCGCATGTAGCCGCCCATTGGTATTCTTTTACCGTTAGTTCACCCAGAAATTCCGCTCCTCAAGCATGATTTGGAAGGCGATTATGGAGAAATTGGAAAAGCTCTACGAGGGCAAAGCCAAGCAGCTGTACGCGACCGACGACCCGGAGGTCCTGTGGGTCGAATACAAGAACACCGCCACGGCCGGCGACGGCGAGAAGAAGGAGGACTTCACCGGCAAGGGCCGACTGAACAACCTCATCACCACGATCATCTTCGACCTGCTCAAGAAGCGCGGCATCGACAGCCACCTGATCAAGCGCGTGAACGCGACCGGCCAGCTGGTGCGCAAGGTGAACATGTTCCCGCTGGAGATCGTGCTGCGCAACGTCGCGGCCGGCCACTTCTGCTCCCGTCTAGGCGTGGAGGAAGGTCTGCCCCTCAAGGAGCCGGTGCTCGAATACTTCATTAAGAACGATGACCTGCATGATCCGTTCGTCAACGACGACGATCTGGTCGCCCTGGGCGTGTGCACCCGTCAGGACCTCGCCGAGATCGCGCCGCTCGCCCGCAAGATCAACGAGGCCCTGATCGAGATCTTCGCCAAGATCGACGTCAAGCTGGTGGACTTCAAGATCGAGATGGGCCGCGCGTCCGACGGCACGCTGCTGCTCGCTGACGAAATCACCCCGGATTCCTGCCGCCTGTGGGATCAGAAGGATCACTCCGGCAAGGTCGAGCACCTTGACAAGGACCTGTTCCGCCGCGGCCTGGGCAGCATCATCCCCGCCTACGAGGAGATCGAGGAGCGGCTTGCCGAGCTCGCCAAGTCCGAGGGCATCGAGGTCACCGAGTAATTCATCCAAGCGCAAGTAGCAGAACATAATGTTGGCTCCCCTCTGGAGGGGAGCCAAAGTTCTTTCACCACGCCTCTTCATTTTTTGAATAACTTCTTAAGAAAGGATTCCCATGGTTTTTCGCGTGTACGTGGAGAAGAAGCCCGGCTTCGACGTGGAAGCCCAGCAGCTCGGCACCGAGCTGAAGACCATCCTCGGCATCGATGGCCTGCGCAAGGTGCGCATCGTCAACCGCTATGACGTCGAGGGCATCTCCCAGGAGCTCTTCGAACAGGCCACGCCTACCGTGTTCAGCGAGCCGCAGGTGGATGACGCCTCCGCGGACCTGCCTGACTTCGGCGACGCGACGGTGTTCGCCACCGAGTTCCTGCCCGGACAGTTCGACCAGCGCGCCGACTCCGCCGCAGAGTGCATCCAGCTGATCTCGCAGGGTGAGCGTCCGACCGTGCGCTCCGCCAAGGTGTACGCGCTCGAAGGCACGCTCAGCGAGGCCGACGTCGCTGCCATCAAGCATTACGTGATCAACCCTGTCGAGGCCCGCGAGGCGTCGCTGGAAGCCAAGACCACGCTGAAGACCCAGGTGCCCGCCCCCGGCAAGGTCGAGACTATCGCCGGCTTCAACGAGATGGACGCCACTGCCGGCCAGAAGTTCATCGACGAGCGCGGACTCGCCATGGATCTGGCCGATCTTGAGTTCTGCCAGAAGTACTTCTCCGAAGAGGGACGCGAGCCCACGATCACCGAGATCAAGGTGATCGATACCTACTGGTCCGACCACTGCCGCCACACCACGTTCGGCACCGAACTGGACAAGGTCGACATCGACGACGCCGCGGTCAAGGCCGCTTTCGAACGCTATCTGGAGATGCGTCACGAGCTCGGCCGCGACGCCAAGCCCGTGTGCCTGATGGATATGGGCACGATCGGCGCGAAGTGGCTCAAGAAGAACGGCATCCTCACCGGTCTCGACGAGTCCGAGGAGATCAACGCCTGCACCGTCAAGGTGAAGGTCGACGTCAACGGAGAGGACGAGGACTGGCTGTTCCTGTTCAAGAACGAGACACACAACCACCCCACAGAAATCGAGCCGTTCGGTGGCGCGGCCACCTGCATCGGCGGATGCATCCGCGACCCCCTGTCGGGCCGCTCCTACGTGTATCAGGCGATGCGCGTCACCGGTGCCGCCGATCCGACCGTGCCGGTCTCCGAAACGCTTGAAGGCAAGCTGCCCCAGCGCAAGCTCGTGACCACCGCGGCCTCCGGCTACAGCTCGTACGGCAACCAGATCGGGCTCGCCACCGGCCAGGTCGACGAGATCTACCACCCCGGCTATGTGGCCAAGCGCATGGAGGTGGGCGCGGTCGTGGCCGCCACCCCGGCCGACCATGTGCGCCGTGAGACCCCGGCCCCCGGCGACAGGATCATCCTGCTCGGCGGTCGCACCGGCCGTGACGGCATCGGCGGCGCCACCGGTTCGTCGAAGGCTCACAACGTGGAGTCGCTGGAACTCGACGGCGCCGAAGTGCAGAAGGGCAACGCGCCCGTCGAGCGCAAGCTGCAGCGCCTGTTCCGCCGCGGCGACGCCTGCCGACTCATCAAGCGCTGCAACGACTTCGGTGCCGGCGGCGTGTCCGTGGCGGTCGGCGAGCTGGCCGACGGTCTGTACGTGGACCTCAACACCGTTCCGAAGAAGTACGAGGGACTTGATGGCACCGAGCTGGCGATTTCCGAATCGCAGGAGCGCATGGCCGTGGACGTGGCAGCCGAGGATGTCGACGAGTTCCTGGGGTACGCCCGCGAGGAGAACCTCGAAGCCACGGTGATCGCCACCGTGACCGAGGACCCGCGCATGGTGATGACCTGGAACGGCGACAAGATCGTGAACCTGAGCCGCGAGTTCCTGGCGTCCAACGGCGCCTCCAAGCATCAGGTCGTGCGCGTCGAGGAGCAGGAGGCGTACGAGGTGCCCGCCTCGTGGCGCGAAGGCTCGCTGGCCGACCGCATGAACGCGGTCGTCACCGACCTCAACGTGGCATCGAACAAGGGTCTGTCCGAACGTTTCGATTCGACGATCGGAGCCGGAACCGTGCTCATGCCGTTCGGCGGACGCAAGCAGCTCACCCCGAACGAGGCCATGGTCGCCAAGCTCCCTGTGTTCGGCGAGACCACGACCGCTTCGGCCATGGCGTGGGGCTTCAACCCGTACATCATGTCGAAGAACCAGTTCACCGGCGCATACCTGTCGGTCGTCGAGTCGCTGTCGAAGCTGGTCGCGGCCGGTTTCGAACACGAGAAGGCGTACCTGAGCTTCCAGGAGTACTTCGAGAAGCTGCGCGACGAGCCGGAACGCTGGGGCAAGCCAACGGCCGCCGTGCTTGGTGCGCTGATGGCGCAGGTCGACCTCGGCGCCGGCGCGATCGGCGGCAAGGATTCCATGTCCGGTTCGTTCGAGAACCTCGACGTGCCTCCGACGCTGATCTCCTTCGCCGTGGCCGTAGGCAGCATGAAGCGCGCCACCTCCCCCGAGTTCAAGGGTGCCGGCCACCGCATCGTGCGTATCGCGCCGCGTTACCTGGCCGACGGCCTGACCCCGGACAAGGATGCGCTGCTTGAGGCGTTCTCGCTGGTCGAGGAGCTTACCGACCCGTCGCATCACATCGCGTTGGCCGTCTCCACGCCGGGCTACGGCGCGACTGCCGAGGCGCTGTTCAAGATGACGCTTGGTAACCGCATCGGCCTGACGCTCAACGAGAGCATCGCCGCGGACGACCTGTTCAAGCCTGCATACGGCTCGTTCATCATCGAGCTGGCGGACAACGAGAAAATCCCGGCGGCCTCCAACCTGGTCGAGGTCGGCGAGATCGGCACCACCACCGCCGAGTACGTGTTCAAGGCGGCGGGCGAGACGCTGGATCTGGCGAACGTGCAGGAGGCGTGGGAGTCCGGCATCGAATCCGTGTTCCCATACCGTTCCAAGAGCGACGAAGCCGGCAAGAGCGTCGAAACCATCACATTCGACGCGCCGAAGAAGACCGTGTACACGGGCGCCGGCGTCGCCAAGCCGCACGTCGTGATTCCGGTGTTCCCCGGCAACAACTGCGAGTATGATTCCGCCGCCGCCTTCGAGCGTGCGGGCGCGGACGTGACCACGCTGATCGTCAACAATCTGACGCCGGCCGCCGTCGCCGAATCAACGCAGGCGCTGGTGGACGAGATCAACAAGAGCCAGATCGTGATGATCCCCGGCGGATTCTCGGGCGGCGACGAGCCGGACGGCTCCGCGAAGTTCATCACCGCGTTCTTCCGCGCGCCCGCGGTCACCGAGGCCGTGCGCGACCTGCTCAAGAACCGCGATGGCCTGATGCTCGGCATCTGCAACGGCTTCCAGGCGCTCGTCAAGCTGGGTCTGGTTCCGTATGGCGACATCGTGCCGATGACCGCCGAATGCCCGACGCTGACGTTCAACACGATCGGCCGTCACCAGAGCCGTCTGGTGCGCACTCGTGTCGCGTCGAACCTGTCGCCGTGGCTGTCGCGCACGGCCGTGGGCGACGTGCACACCGTGGCCATCTCGCATGGTGAAGGCCGCTTCGTCGCCGCCGAACCGGTGCTTGACCTGCTCAAGGCCAACGGACAGATCGCCACGCAGTACGTGGACGAGGCCGGCGTGCCCGGCATGGACCTGACCGTGAACCCGAACGGCTCGCTGCTCGCCATCGAGGGCATCACCAGCCCGGACGGCCGCGTCTTCGGCAAGATGGGTCACTCGGAGCGCTCCGGCAACGGCCTGTACGTCAATGTGCCCGGCGACAAGTACCAGCCGATCTTCGAGGCCGGCGTCGGGTACTTCGCCGCGTGACGGTGATGACTGACTGATAACGAACTGGGGCGGGAACCTTCTCGGGTTCCCGCCCCAGTCTGTTGTTGATGAAGTATGGCCTCCGCGCGATACGCGGCGGTATGAATTACTCGGCCTTTGAGGGCGCGACAGGTTCTGCGACCGCCGCACCGTTCGCCACAGGAGCGCTGTTAACAGAAGCGCTGTTAACAGTGTTGTTGGCCAGTTGTTGATGCACGGTCTTCGCGATGTGACGGCTGACCATGAACCAAATCGCCCCGACGACAACCACGACAAACGAAATCGGATAGATATACTCAGCGATTCCGTATCCATACTGCGAGGAAGGCAGTACGCCACGATCGTCAAAATCCCAACGCAGCGCATAGAAAGCGACTACAACAAGCACCGAGAATACGATGGCCGCGATCGGCTTCTTCAACACTCCGAACAGCAGAATAAGCAGCGAAGACACCGCGATGACCGCCATGAGCGTAATGCATATGACAGCTTCCAGGTACATGTCGCCGAGCAGCTTCCCGGACTGGAGACCCGCGATGTAGATGCGCAGGAATGTCAGCAGCGACAGCCCCACCACATCCTTGTTGTGTAGACCGGCTTCCGCGGTGTATACCCGATCACCATACTGCTTCAGGTATTCTGCATAATCGCCCTTTGCTGAGGCGAACGGCAGGAAGAACGACACCGCCATCGCCACTGCGCCGACCACCAACAGCACATACGGAATGAGCTGCTTGGCGGGGAGCTTCTTCGAGACCTGTTGGCCTTGTGCTATATCTCTCATATTGTTACCTTTATTTCCTGTGTTCTCGTATCATGTTTGATGACGGGTTGTGACCGTGCACGTGATACTGTGCACGAAGTGCTTAGTCATCGGGTATCAATCACTTGGGATTGGTCGTCGTCACGGTCACCGTGTACATTCCGGCTTCAGCAGTAGGCTCATACAAGCGCTCGATGACATCTTTAGCCTGTTTATTGGCAATTTTCAGCAGTTGTGTTCGGTCTAGCCGAGCTTCGGTCTTTTTCTTGGCGTCTTCCATCGCAGCTTTAGTGTCCTCTACATCCGCTGCGTTAAAGAAGGAATCAGACTTGTCAAAGAAACGCAGTGAATCGGGATTGACGGCCACCGACTGGATTTTCGGTGCAGGTAGCCTGATAGACACTGTTTTGGAGTCCTTGTCGATTTTTATCTGGGCCTTGGCCAGATCGACCCCCGCGCGCACCTCGTATGTGTAGAACATCGTGAACTGCTTCTTGTTCAGGAACGCAATACCACCGTCTTCGTATTTCTCGAAGCCGTAATCCGTTTCCTTAGCCGTGGTAAGATCCTGGATCTTCTCCAGCTGCTTAACGACGACTTCATTGGTCAATTCCGGTTGAGGATTGAAGAACTTGGTGATGGCACCACGAATCCATCCTCCGGCGAACATAAAGATGACGGCGACGACGACCGCCAGAATGATTGTTGCTTTCAGACTCATCTTGAATGATGAGCCATCTTTGTCGACGCGTGCGCCCATTTTTCACCTTTTCTCTTTCATACTCTCGTCATCTCAATTCATGTGGCATCTGATGCAATCCAGTTCTGGCATACGTCTACAAAATGTATGGGCAAAACCGCGACGAGACATCAGTCGTCGACTGAATTCGAGCTGGTTCTCACCGGTTATGCAACACATTAGCGATGCACAATCAGCAACACAATAATTATAACGTAAATATTGCGACATAATGCTATATCTGAGCTTGGTTATGATCCTTGTGCCGGCAACGTTGCCGAACCATCATGCACCGTTCGGCATCAACACGAGCCACATAAGAAGGGAACGACAATGACATCACCGAGAAGTTCGATTTCCCAGTATCTCCCGCGAAATTGCACGAAGCCGTCCGATCCACGTTGTCATGCAGCGCCGCATTCTCACCACGCGAAGCAAATGACACCGAAATGAAAACGACATTCACTCCTTACGACAGCGACGATGTCCTGACAGCAACCGTGAACGGCAGCGGTGACGAGTCGAAGATAACGCCGTCTGCACAAGACTCGTCGAATACAGGGGCGCGCATCATGCGCTTTGCCACCGATTTGGCTGCCCGGCGGAGAGGGGCGAAGGCCGGAGCCGTGATTGGCGGGGAACGTACAATGTGGGATATGAGCGAGCATGTGGAGCATGGGTTCGGCCCGGTGTGGGACAGCGAATCGCGGATTCTGATACTGGGGTCGATGCCCAGTCCGAAATCGCGGAAGGCGGCGTTCTACTATATGCACCCGCAGAATCGCTTCTGGCCGGTGATGCAGGCGTTGTTCGCCGACCCGGCGGATCCGTCTGATGTCACCGGCGACTCGCTGCAATCCCGCCGCGCATTCGCGCTGCGCCACCATATCGCCTTGTGGGATGTCATCGAGTCCTGCGACATCACCGGGGCCAGCGACGCCAGCATCCGCAACGCCACGCCGAACGATCTGACGCCCCTGCTGCGCGATGCGCCGATCGCTCGCATATTCACCACCGGAGCGAAGTCGGCGCAACTCTATCGCAGACTCATCGAACCACGACTGGCTGCAACCGGCATCACCATCGGCATGACTCCGCTCCCCTCCACCAGTCCGGCCAACGCCTCGATGCGGCTGCCGGCGCTTATCGAAGCCTACCGACTGGCCTTCCAGAGCGCAGGCGCTCTTGAAATGGCGGATGAAACGGTCACTGGTCTCTGACGCGATCGCGGCGTGGACGGCGGCGACGGGCAATCGACGCGCCCAACCGGCAGACCGGGATGAGATACAGGAACGGCGCCGCGGCAAGACTGCTCGCCGGCGTATTGATGGTGGCAAGCGGAACAGCTCCCGCAATCGACCAGGGAATAAGCGGCGCAATGACCACCCCGAATCGTCAGCCTCAGCCGAATGATATGCGCCGGAGCACAACTGATGGGCGCAACGATCAATTGCGGCATTGGCTGGCGGACGGCAATCTCGATGTGGCGGTGGCGGATTTCACCGGCATGCCGACCGGCGTGGAGCTGGTGGATTTCTATCAGGAACGTATGGTGTTGGTCATCGCGAACTCGCTGTGACTGGATCTCGCCGGCGGCGGGACGCCGCCGGATGAGACCGCCATCGGTGCCGGTGACCTGTCATCCTTGGAGCGCTGCCCGTTCCTACTGGGCAATCCGCAGGACATCGACGGACGCATCGGCGACATGCTGTTCCGCCGCGCCGGATTCGCTCCCGTGGCTGCGGGCCGGGAACCTCATACGCGATCAGCTTCGGCATATCCGCCTGCGACTACCGGTGGAGCGCGGTCGATGATTTCATCGACCGCGCGCGCCGGAGCATCAGCACCATTGACCGGCATGATTCCGGCCGGAACCGTCGGATCACGCCTGATAGTCGTTGAGCATGGCCTCGATGTTGTTGCCATCAGGATCATGGACGAACGCGGCATAGTAGCCCGGCCCGTAGTTCGGGCGCGGACCGGGCTTGCCGTTGTCGGTGCCGCCGGCCGCGAGACCCGCCTCATGGAACGCCTTGATGGCGTCGGCGGTCTTGGCGCGGAACGCGACGTGTGACGGCACGACCGGATTGCCGTCCTTCGGCGATTCCAGCCAGATGCCGTCGCCGTCCTCGTCGTTGGCGAAGCATACCGCAGTCGGGTATGCGGCCTTCTTGACATAGCCCAGCGGCGCCAGCAGCTTCTCGTAGAAATCGGCGCGCTTGGCGGCGTCGGCGACGAACAGTCCGATGTGATCGATCATGATGAACCTCCTATGACCATGTGGATGACTATTCCATTATCCTTGCGTCGCTCGTGATGCGGGTGAATATCAGCTTTGGGTAAAGCCCCGTTTCAGGCGCCGAAATCGGTGTCGCCGGCGGCGTCGGCCCGGGCCACGGCAGCCTCGGCATCGCATGCGGCCTGTTCGATGACCCGCTCGTAGCCGGTCAACGCGGCGAACGGCATGAACTGGGCGGCCCGCTGACGACGGGACATCTGCGGATGCCTGCGCGACACGTGATGCGGCATATCGATAATGTCGTCATATTTATGCGTCTCATGTAATGCCATATGGACTCCTTTTCACGCCCGATAGCGCAATACGCTCGATACGCTCATGCACGATGGCCTCCGATCTGCCGATTGCGGTCCTGGCCGGTGGCGCCGTCCTCCATGTCCATCGCCTTGATGACGGCATTGCGGCCGAATTTCCTCTTGACCTCCAGCAATGCAGTCTGCATGTCATGCTCACGCCGCACATCACTGTTCGAAATGCCGACATGGTCATCGTCCCCCTCCTCCGCGGACGAATCGATCCGGGAAAACAGATCAAGCTGCTCGTAGCGTTTGCCGGCCGCAAGCTCATTCGCCGTGGCCACATCATCGGCGATGACGGTGAGCCGGCGCACCAACAGACGCGGATCCACGATGCGCTCGTACAGCATCGTCATCGCCTCACGGATGCGAGTGGAAGACGAGGTGAACTCCCCCAGTCCGATCGACCCGGTGGCCGGCTTGGGGACCCGCCGCCCATACCGGTCGACGGACACCGGCCCGCGATAGCTCTTGCCCGCCTGATCGGAGGCCCGTTTCATCGCCGAATCCGCGCAGGAATCCAGTTTGGTCGAGTCAAGGCTGCCGATGTCGTAGCCGACCGCGAGCGTCAGACGATTCGTCAGCACCCGCTTGCCGACAAGATCCAAGGCGAGCGCGTCCGCCATCTCCTTGACGATGAGCCGTCCCGTGGCATAGTCGGCGGGCCCGGTGAGCACCTGCCCACTGCTGATGCTGTGCGCATCCGGCTCATACGATTGGATGTCCGCGATCGTGCACGGCTCCCAGCCCCACGCATGGTCGATGAGCAGTTCGGCGTTCCTGCCGAACATGCGGTAGAGCAGATCCTCGTTGTAGTAGTCGGAGGCCCGGCCGATCGAGCATCGGGCGACGTCCCCCATGGTCAGCAGGCCGGCATGCTCAAGCTTCCGGGCATAGCCGCGACCGACCCGCCAGAAATCCGTAAGCGGACGATGGTTCCATAGCAGTCGCCGATACGATATCTCGTCAAGCTCCGCCACACGAACGCCATCCTCATCGGCGGGCATGTGCTTGGCCACGATGTCCATCGCCACCTTCGCCAGATACATGTTGGTGCCGATGCCAGCCGTGGCGGTGATGCCCGTCTGCGCGAGAATGTCACGCACGATGGCCCTCGCCATCTCGTGCGGGCCCATGCCCAGCGCGCGCAGATAGGGCGTGGCATCGATGAACACCTCATCGATCGAATAGACATGGATGTGCTCGGGCGCGGCATATCGCAGGTACACGCCGTACACCCTGCCGCTCACCTCCAGATAATGCGCCATTCGCGGCTTGGCGATCACCATCGACGCCTTCAATCTCGGGGAATGTTCAAGATCCTGAGAATCACAGGATTCACCGGACAGCCGTCCGCCGGGAGCCAGCATCGCCCGCTCGGCGTTCACCGATGCCAAGCGCTGCCGAACCTCGAACAAACGTGCGCGTCCGGGAATACCATACGCCTTCAGCGAAGGAGACACGGCCAGGCAGATGGTCTTGTCCGTACGCTCCTCATCCGCCACCACCAGATGCGTGCGCAGCGGGTCGAGACCACGGTCGTGACACTCCACGGAAGCGTAAAAAGACTTCAGGTCTATGGCAAGATACACATGCTCGCCCCGAACCATCGTCACCACCCCCTTTCGCGCTTTCGTTTCAGAGTACAATCATTATGAGACATATGTTCGATAGTGTGTCGCCGCCCATGAGGCCCATCTGCCACACCCCCGAGCGCGGATGTAGCCGCCGATTGGTACTGTGGGTAGGTAGCGAATCCCCTGTCTCCCATGTTTTGGAAGGAGCTTTGGCTTGTCAGCTGAACTCGAAGACATTCACGAAGAATGCGGCATCTTCGGCGTATGGGGCCACCCGGACGCCGCCCGCCTGACGTATTTCGGACTCCACGCACTGCAACACCGCGGTCAGGAAGGCGCCGGCATCGTCTCCAACGACCACGGCCATCTCATCGGGCACCGCGGCCTCGGACTGCTGACCCAGGTGTTCGGCGACGAGCGCGAGATCGGACGGCTCACCGGCGACAAGGCGATCGGCCACGTGCGTTATGCCACCGCCGGATCGGGCACCACCGACAACATCCAGCCGTTCATCTTCCGGTTCCACGACGGCGACGTGGCGCTGGGGCACAACGGAAACCTCACCAACTGCGTGTCGTTGCGTCGCAAGCTGGAGGACGAAGGCGCGATCTTCCACTCCAACTCCGACACCGAAGTGCTCATGCACCTGATCCGCCGCTCCTCCAAGCCGACCTTCATGGACAAGCTCAAGGAGGCGCTCAACACCGTGCACGGCGGGTTCGCCTACCTCATCATGACCGAGGACGCGATGATCGGCGCGCTCGACCCGAACGGCTTCCGACCGCTGTCCCTCGGCAAGATGAAGAACGGCGCCTACGTGCTCGCCTCCGAGACCTGCGCTCTCGACGTCGTCGGCGCCGAACTGGTACGCAACATCCGCCCCGGAGAGATCATCGTGGTCAACGACCACGGCTACAAGATCGTGCAGTACACCAACAAGACGCAGCTGGCCATCTGCTCCATGGAATACATCTACTTCGCCCGCCCGGACTCCAACATCTACGGCGTGAACGTGCACTCCGCCCGCAAGCGCATGGGCGCGCGCCTGGCCGAGGAATCCCCGGTCGACGCCGACATGGTCATCGGCGTGCCCAACTCGTCGCTGTCCGCCGCGTCCGGTTACGCCGAGGCCGCGCACCTGCCCAACGAAATGGGCCTGATCAAGAACCAGTACGTGGCCCGCACTTTCATCCAACCCACGCAGGAACTGCGCGAGCAGGGCGTGCGCATGAAACTGTCCGCCGTCCGCGGTGTCGTGCGCGGCAAGCGCGTCATCGTCATCGACGATTCGATCGTGCGCGGAACCACGTCCAAGCGCATCGTCCAGCTGCTCAAGGAAGCCGGCGCCGCCGAAGTGCACATGCGCATCAGCTCGCCGCCGCTCAAATACCCGTGCTTCTACGGCATCGACATCTCCACCACCAAGGAGCTGATCGCCGCGAAGAAATCCGTCGAGGAGATCCGCGACTTCATCGGTGCCGACTCCCTCGCCTTCCTGTCGCTCGACGGCTTGGTCGAATCCATCGGCCTCAACGCGCAGGCACCCTACGGCGGACTGTGCGTCGCCTACTTCAACGGCGACTACCCGACCGCGCTCGACGACTACGAGACCGACTTCCTCAAGTCCCTCACCCCCGAGGACCGTGTCCGTCTGCCCGAATTCGCGCTCTACAAGAGCAAGTACGAAGGCAACGAGTACACCACCGCGCCGACGCAGCAATAACGGCGTTCCAGCACCACAGACCAATCCCAATCCCGACACAACCCAACAAGCATCATCCAAGAAAGGTACGTCATGCCACAAGCATATGAAAACGCCGGTGTCAGCGTGGAAGCCGGCTACGAGGTCGTCAAGCGCATCAAATCGCACGTCGCCCGCACCAACCGTCCCGGCGTCGTCGGCGGCATCGGCGGCTTCGGCGGCCTGTTCGACCTCGCGTCCCTCGGCTACAAGGAGCCCGTGCTGATCTCCGGCACCGACGGCGTCGGCACCAAGCTCGTCGTCGCCAAGATGGTCGACAAGCACGACACCATCGGCGTCGACTGCGTGGCCATGTGCGTCAACGACATCGCCGCCCAAGGCGCCGAGCCGCTGTTCTTCCTCGACTACATCGCCTGCGGCAAGAACGATCCGGCGCTGCTCGAACAGGTCGTCTCCGGCGTGGCCGACGGATGCGTGCAGTCCGAAGCCGGTCTGATCGGCGGCGAGACCGCCGAAATGCCCGGCATGTATGACGAAGACGAATACGATCTGGCCGGATTCGCGGTCGGCGTGGCCGAAAAGTCCGCCATCGTCGACGGCTCCGGCATCACCGCCGGCGACGTGCTCATCGGACTGCCATCCACCGGCGTGCACTCCAACGGCTTCTCCCTCGTGCGCAAGGCCCTGTTCGAGCAGGCCGGCTATACCGTCGACACCGTGCTCCCCGAACTCGGCGGAGCCAAGCTCGGCGACGTGCTGCTCACCCCGACCAAGATCTACGTCAAGACACTCAAGCCCCTGTTCAAGGCAGGCGTCGTCAAGGGCGTCGCCCACATCACCGGCGGCGGCTTCATCGAGAACATCCCCCGTATGATCCCCGACGGCCTCGCCGCCGACATCACGCTCGGATCCTGGCCCGTCCTTCCCATCTTCGACGTCCTGGAACGCGCCGGCGACATCGACCACAAGGAGATGTACAACATCTTCAACATGGGCATCGGCATGGTGCTCGCCGTCTCCGCCGAACGCGCCGACGAGACGCTCGCCCTGCTCAAGGACAACGGCGAAGCCGGATATGCGATCGGCACGATCGTCCCCGACACCGACGGCACGCAGATCACGCTGAAGTAAGCATCCACTCCCGCACTCCCCACTGATGGGGAGTGCGGTCACAAGCGAATCCGGGGGTGGCCGGCAAGCCCCCCCCAGTCCGTCTGCAACGGACAGCCCCGCCAGCGGGGCCTGAAGAAAGGACACATCATGGGTCAGAAAGTCTTGGTCATCGGCTCGGGCGCACGCGAACACGCCATCGCGCACGCGCTGCTGCGCGGCGACAGCGTCAGCGAAGTCACCGTCGCCTCCGGCAACCCCGGCATGGAACTGGACGGCATCCGCACCACCCAAATCAACGAATCAAACCACGCCGCCTTCATCAGCTTCATGCAGCACAACCAGTACGACTGGGCGTTCGTCGGCCCTGAAGTCCCCCTGATCGAAGGACTAGTCGACGACTTTGCCGCGGCCGGCATCAAGGCCTTCGGCCCCAACAAGGCCGCCGCCCAGATCGAAGGCTCCAAAGACTTCGCCAAGCAGCTGATGGCCCGCCACAACATCCCCACCGCCCAATACCGCACCTTCGACAACCTCGAAGACTCCGTCGCCTACGTGCGCGAACACGGCGCCCCCATCGTCGTCAAGGCCGACGGACTCGCCGCCGGCAAGGGTGTCACCGTCGCCATGGACGTCGACACCGCCATCACCGCTCTCGACGACATCTTCATCGACCACCGCTTCGGCAAGGCCGGCGCCAAGGTCGTCATCGAAGACTTCCTCGAAGGCCAGGAATTCTCCCTCATGAGCTTCGTCCGCGGCACCGAATTCTGGCCCATGCCCATCTCCCAGGACCACAAGCGCGCCTACGACAACGACGAAGGACCCAACACCGGCGGCATGGGCGCCTACAGCCCCGTTCCCCAGATCGGCCAGGACGTCATCGACACCGCTATCGACACCATCGTGCGCCCCACCGTCGAAGCCATGGCCGCCGAAGGCACCCCCTTCACCGGCATCCTCTACGCCGGCCTCATCGCCACCGCCGACGGCCCCAAGGTCATCGAATTCAACGCCCGCTTCGGCGACCCCGAAACCGAAGTCGTCCTCCCCAAGCTCACCAGCGATCTCGGAGCAGCCATCAGCGCCATCCTCGACGGCGGCACCCCCGCCTTCACCTGGGACAGCGACAACGCCACCCTCGGCGTCGTCCTCGCCTCCAACGGCTACCCCGTCAACGTCATCAAGGGTGCCAAAATCCCCTCCATCCCCGTCGACGACGCCTCCCACGTCTACTACGCCGGCGTCTCCAACAGCGACCAAGGCCTCGTCGCCTCCTCCGGACGCGTCCTCCTCGTCGAAACCACCGCCCCCGACCTCAAGTCCGCCCAAGACAAGGTCTACGCAATCATCGACAAGCTGGACACGGAGGGAATGTTTTACCGCCACGACATCGGTGCCAAAGCGCTGAAGTGAGTTGTGCGGCGCATCTGCTGCGTTGCGGAACGCTCAAGTACCATCGTACGTCGTCGCATTCCGCGCCTTGCATCTGCACCACACATCCCCGCCACTTCAGGCGGTAAAAGCCGTGTATGGCATGCCTATGAAATTGCCCCCGCTAGCGGGGGCAATTTCTATTTTGTGAGGCCTTACGGCAGATCCATGAAGTCGGTGTCTTTCAGATAGTTTTTGCCGGCCGTGATGTCGTACTGGATGAGCTTGTAATCGGTCATCAGCTGCTTGGTCTGCTCGTCGAACTCGTCCTCGGCCATCGGGTTGCCCGCCGCGTCAAGATAGATATCCTGCCCCTCGGGGATGCGGTCCCATCCCTGGATCTTGTTGACCACCGGCGGCTCCATGGCGGAGACCTTCTTGTGCATGAGCGTCAGGAACGCCAGGTACGGCGACACCTTCGCGTTCATGTGCTCCGCAGCCTGCGCCACGAAATAGTTCGGCGACGAGTACACGCTGTTGTCGACCTTCTTGCCCTGCGAGCCGGACGCCTTGTTGGACCATATGAAATAATCCGTCAAATGCAGCGCCAGCGAATTGTTCGTATCCTGGCTGGCGGTTTCGTAGATGCCCGGCAGATGGTCGCCATAGAACACGACCGTCACCGGCTTGTCGAGCTTGTTGAGCTCATCGAGGAAGTTCTTCGTCTCCGTATCGGTGATGCTCGCGCCCTTCGCATACGTGTCGATGGCCGTCACTTCGTCGGAGCCGAGGGAATCGGCGCCGTCGGCCGCGGTGGCCTTGAACTCGTTGTCGGCATACCAGTCGTTGTACGGCATATGGTTCTGCATCGTGATGATCTGGATAAACTGGTTCGAATCGGTCGAGCTGATGTCCTCCAACGCGCTCTGATACGTGGCCTTGTCGGACACGTACGGGGAACGGTCGATCTTGCCCCGATGCTTGATGATGTCGTCGCCCTGCAGCGTGTAGAAATGCGCGAATCCGAACTTCTTGTAGTTCGTCGCACGCGAATACATCGACGGCTCATACGGGTGGAAGGCGATGGAGTTCTTCGGAGCCCCCCACATCTGGTTGATCGTCGGCGTCCAATGCTGCCCCGGTACCAGCTGCTGGTATGGGCTGGTCAGAGACGAGTCGAAATTCGCCATGCTCAGGCCCGACAATCCCATATACTCCAGGTTCGCGGTGCCGCCACCGTATCCGGACGACAGCATCAGACCGCTGGTCGTGCCGGATTTGATGGCACGGACCTCCGGAATGGCGTCCTTGTTGAGCTTCACACCGGGTACGCGCGCGGGGTCTGAGAACGATTCGGACAGCACATAGACCACCGTCGAATCGGTCATGTTCTTCGTGCGCGAGGCGTTGATCTTCTCGGCGGCGGCCTCGTACCTCTTGACGACCTCCTTCATCGTGGCCTCGCTGTAATCGCTCGGCTCATCCATGATCGTCGGGTTGAGCTGCCGGGTGAACGAGACCAGCGGACCGTTGCGCTGCGCGTCATACACGGAATCCCACATCGAAGGAGTGTCGCCCAGGGCCTTGGAAAAACCGTTCGCCCACGAGCCGACGGTGCTGACCTGGTCACAGTACAGGCCGAAGAACAACGACGGCAGCAGGAACACCATCAGACGGATTCCGGCGGCCAACCCCTTGTTGTCGAAACGGATCATGCGACCATGCCGGCCATCGACATGGTTGAGCACCACGAACAGTGCGACGAACACCAGGAACACCGCGAGCGCGCCGAGGATGATCCAATGGGCCCCCGGAGGGGTGAAACTCATCAGATTGCCGGTATTCGAGCCGAGGAAGCCCAGGTCGGAAGGCAGAATCGCCTCATAGCGTATGGACACCTTGAAATGCTCGATGACGCCCACGATGATGGCCACGGCCAGCAGCACCGGCGTGGCTATCCAGAACCGGTTGAACAGCATGAGCAGCGCCAGATACAGCGCGCCGATGAGCAGCAGGTTCAGCACGAACACGAAGTTGCCCTTGGTCCACATCTTCGACACGAAACCCCAGCCCACGACGGGACTGGACAGCTGCACGCGCGTGCCGGACTGGCTGACGCCCCACTGCAGCGCAGCGACCGCCGCCATGTCGAACACCACGAACAGGACACCGTACAGCCAGCCGGGGAACGGCTTATACTCACGGCGACCGCCGTTTCTGCCGCCTTTGCCGCCGTTCCTGCCGGAAGAGGAGTCGGCCCGCTTGATATCCAGCACCTCGATCTCGCCGGACGGGCTGACGGCATCGGCCACGTTCGTACCGTCGTCGTTCTTGTCGTTTATTTCGTCGCTCATATACCCGCACTTCGTGTGATTCGCATGGCGCCATCCGACCCATGCCCAATTCGTTATCGGCCATATACACGTCATCATGGTTCTTCCGCCGCGTCACGCGCGGAAGGGAACGGCCATGCGCCGCCATGATGAATACCGAATGACATTCTAGTAAAGAAACGACGACAATGGTACATCACGTTCACTGATATTTCCCTGAATCTCCCCGTATGAGACCAGTCTGAGACCCGTATGGGCCACTCGCCGCCCGTTGGAATCCGCGCGGAAGAGCCCCGCATGATCCGCATAAGTGGGCCCCGTATACAGCATCGGGCAATATCATCCCTGAGGCGGACGAAAGGCGCCGGGTCATACCGGGTAATATCAACCGATGACACTTACAAGGGGGATGATCGCATGGAATCGTTGCCGAGTTGGGTGACGAGGTTACTGCATATACGACTCGTCTCAGGCCCGTTGCCAACCACGATATGGGTGATTGTCGGCGTGGGAGTGGCGATATTGCTGCTGTGGCAGGTCTTCAGGAGCGATCGGTCCAAGCTGGCGAGGCAGGTGCCCATCATGCTTGTCTGCGGTGGCTTCGGCCTGCTGGTCATGTGGCTGCTTTCCGAAAAATTCATGGTATTCGGCGTATCGCTGGGCTGGCCCGTCATCATGGCTGCGGCCGCGTGCTGCGCGCTGTTGGGACTGCTGGTGACGACCATCGTGCACGCCCGGCGCGCACGGCGCCTGATGGCCGCGGTGCTCATCCCATTCGTGCTGGTCTCCACCGCGCTCCGTATCGACTCGATTTACGGGGAGTATCAGACCATCGGCTCGCTGATCGGCTATTCGTCATATCATCCGCTCAGCACGTCGCACATGCAGAAGGGGACCCTGACCGTCGATGAATGGCGGCGCGAGGTGCTCGATGGCAAACTGCCGCCCGCCGCCGCGCACGGCAAGGTCTATTCGGTGGACATATCCAACACAGCCTCCGGATTCCGCGCGCGTACCGCGGCCGTCTACATGCCGCCAGCCGCCCTGAGCGACACACCGCCAGAGCTGCCGGTACTCGTCATGCTCGCCGGGCAGCCGGGCAATCCGGACCGCGTGTTCTCGGCCAGCAGCATCGCCGCGATCCTGGACCAGTATGCGAAGGCGCATCACGGTCTGGCGCCCATCGTCATCTCGCCCGACCAGAACGGCGACAACACGGTGAACAGCCTGTGCGCCGACACGACCAAGGTCGGACGCGCGGAGACGTATCTGACCGTCGACGTGCCACGGTGGATCAAAGCGCATCTGCCCGTGTCCCGGCAGGCGCGGGATTGGGCGATCGGCGGGTTCTCGCAGGGTGGCACGTGTGCCACCCAGCTGGGACCGCGGCACCCGGACATATTCGGCTCCATCATCGCCGTGGACGGCGAGCTGAAGCCTACCGCCGGATCCGTGGAGCATATGGTCGCCGAATATTTCAACGGCGACCGCAGCGCCTATGAGGCTCAAGTGCCGGCCAACGCCATCGCCGACCACGCGCCTTCCAACCAGATCATGATTCTGGGGGCGGGCAAGCGCGACGCGAGATCCATAAAAAACGTCATCGTCAACGGCCAGGCCGGTGTCAAGGCCGGCATGCACGTCGTGAAGATCGTCGTGCCTGACACCGGCCATGACTGGCATTCCGTCAACGCGACATTGGAGGCGGCAGTCCCCTGGCTGTGCGCGCACCGCTGGGGTCTGGGCGAAACGGGCCTGACATGGTCCGACTATCCGAGAATCGAGGTTCTGCAATGAGCGACACGAAAGTCGAACCGGAGAGCGGCAAAGAAAGCCGCCGCAAATGCCGTACCCACGGCAGGATGCATGCCTTGGTGCAGGACGTGAGCGTCTGGATTCACGGGCATCGCCTCGCAGTGACGTTGTCCTGCACGTTCGCGGGGCTCAACATCGCCATGTGGATCGGCTTCGCGCTGGCCGGCCGTCCACTGCCTCTGCGCAGCCTGCGCACCAGCCTGCAGGAGTTCAACCTGCTGCATCTGCTGGCCACGCTGCTGCTGACACGCGGAATCCTGCAGCTGCTCGTCGACACGATCGCGCTGTTGGTGATGTTCTCCATCGCCGAGACGCTGCTGGGCCGCCGCCGCACCCTGACGGCGGCCTTCATCTGCACGCTCGCCGGGACGGCCCTGGGACTGCTGCTGTGCGGAGGCATCGCCCAACTGCTGCAGGGCACTCCGGTGGTGGGCCGCATCCGTTTCGCGCTCAGCCCGCTGACGCTGGGCGTGGGCGCGATGATGGCGGCCAGCGCGTTCACCCGCCGCCTGTGGAGGCGGCGCATCCGTCTGATCGGCTATGTGTCCATTATCATGGTTGTGATGTTCAGCGGTAATCCCGGTGACTATTGCCTGCTCGCGGCGGCGGGATGCGGCCATGTACTGGGCGCGCTGGCATCCAAGCGGAAGACCGTCCGACAGCTGGACGACGCTTCGGCGGCGGATCCGCTGCACTGGCAGCTGAGCACGTCGTACGAGACCCGTCGCGTGTTCGCGGCCATCGCGCTGGTACTCACGCTCGGCCCGATCATCGCGATCTCCTCACCAACCCATATCGGCCCGTTGAGCTCATTGGGACTGATTATGAGCCCGGCCTCACCCGATGACGGCAAGCTCGCCTCCTGCCTTGCCGGCATGGCCCGCACCGACTGCTTCTTCCAGTTCAATCTGCTGCGGGTGTCCATGCCTGGGGCGGTCCTGCGTTCCCTGCTGCCGACCGCGGTGATGCTCATCATGACCTGGGGCCTGTATCGTGGCAGGCGTCTCGCCGCGTGGGCGTTCATCATCGTCGGGCTGGGGGAATCCTGCATCGCGATGCTGTACTATTTCGTGGCGCCTCTGTCCCACGCGCCGCAGGGGTTGCGTTCCCTGCTGCTGCACGGCGCGATTCCGGCGAGCATCGCCAACGTGCTGTTGCCGATGGTGTTCGCCATCGCCGTCGCCTGCTCCATGCACCACTTCCCGATCCGCACGGACGCGGGGCGTCTGCGGCGAGGCAGCGCGGCGGTCGTCATCGCCCTGGCCGTCTGCATCGCGGCGTATCTGGGCTTCGGACTGTTGCGCCCCGGCGATTTCCGGCCTCCGGCGACATGGCATGGCCTGATGCATGAGCTGCCGTCACGGTTCATTCCCATCGGGTTCCTCAACCGCAGCAGGCCGTCGTTCCTGCCGCGCACCGTGGCCGCATCGGTGGTCGATCAGACCGTGGGACTGGTCTTCTGGCTCGTGGTGCTGGTCGTCGCGGTCCGATGGATGCGTGAGATCCTGCTGGTCGACGGACGCGCCCGCGCCAACGCCGGCCGCCTGGTGGAGCTGGATGGCGAGTCGATGAGCTTCATGACCACGTGGGAGGGCAACCATTACTGGTTCTCCGCCACCGGACGGTCGGCCATGGCATACCGGGTGATCCACGGCATCGCGCTGACGACCACGGGCCCGTTCGGCGACCGTGGCGAATGGTCGTCCGACCTGCGCGAGTTCGCTCGATTCAGCATGCAGCAGTCATGGTCGCCCGTGCTATACAGCGTGCATCGCGAGCAGCGCGACCAGCTTGCCGCCATGGGCTGGTATTCGCTGGAGGTCGGCAGCGAGATGGTGGTCGATCCCCGGCAATGGAAGACGACCGGCAAGAAATGGCAGGACATCCGCACCGCCATCAACAAGGCGAAACGTTCCGGCATCAGCGACGTGATGTCGACCTTCAACGAAGCCCCGAACGACATACGCGAACAGATCGAGGAGATCTCCGAGCAGTGGGCGCAGCTCAAGGCACTGCCGGAGATGAAGTTCACGCTGGGCGGCGTCGAGGAGCTGCACGACCCGCGCGTGCGCATCCTGTACGCGATCGACGCCGAGGGGACGGTGCTAGGCGTGACCAGCTGGCTGCCGACGTGGCGCGACGGGCGCATCATCGGCTGGACGCTTGATTTCATGCGGCATCGCACCGACAGTCCGAACGGCATCATGGAGTTCCTGATCGCGCGCATGGCGGAGCGGCTGCGTGACGAGGGGCTGGAGCACCCCGAGTGCGCCGTCGAGTTCATGAGCCTGTCCGCCGCGCCGCTGGCCGGCATGAACCCGCAGCGCGACAATGCCGACGAGACCGGACATATGGATACCGGCACCGTCATGCTGCAGCATGCGCTGCAGATCGTGGCGGATTGGATGGAACCCGCATACGGATTCCACTCGCTGTTCAATTTCAAACGCAAGTTCCAGCCGACCGAGGAGCCGGTGTACATCTGCTATCCCGATCCGGCCGTGCTGGCCCAAATCGGACTGGCGGTCGTCCGCGCCTACGTGCCGTCCCTGACGGCGAAGGAGGCCATGGGCATGCTGCGCACACTGCAGCGGTAGCCGGCCATCCGGCCCTTCATGGGTTCCGGACAATCGCCGTGACGCGCCTGTGTGCACGGCAGGGTTGCCACGCATAAAAAACAACAATCGCAGGATTTCACCATCCCAACCGTCCTCCCCGGCAGCCCTGCGACGCATTTTGGCGTGTCTCCCATAAGACGCATGTTCGGCCGATGACGATGATCGCGCACCCGCCGCGTGAATCCGGATACGGTCGGCGTGTCCATCATCTTGCCCGTATATGCGTCCGGCGGGATTTCGCAGTTCCATCGCGGACGAGCTCAACTGTTACACGGGTCAAGCGTCACTGTGCGTGGGTACCGTCACCGTGCGTGCCCTCGCAGCGTGACTGCGTCACGGAAATCATTGGAAAATAAGGGTTTCTACCGTCCGCGTCACTGTGCGAGCCCTCGCACGGTGACGGTACCCGCGCACAGTGACGGCCAGATCATCCATCAGACGAAACGGCATCCACATCGTGAAAATGACGCCATTCCAGCCCGGCCGAATCGGATGATTCGCTCCCCGGAGCCCGTCGCGAAGCAATCGGAGACTGCTCCGAAGAGCCCATCACGGAATGATGCCCCTCCATGCGCAGAAGCGACGAGGCCCCCGCAAGGAGGCCCCGCCGTTGAAGAAGATATAGATAGAGATAGAATCAGCGCGCCGGCATCACGCCTTGGCGAACTGGTCGACGAGGGCGCTCATCCAATCGAGCAGGTTGGTGTATTCCTTCGGCATCTGCTCGGTGAGCTCGACGATCGGGACGTTGGCGCTCTTGGCGGCACCGGTGATCTGATCGGTGGTGGAGTTAGCTTCCTGCGTGTTGAATACCAGCATCTTGATGGAGCCGCCCTTGAGGGCGTCCTGGAACGCCTTGATGTCGGACGGGGTGGGCTCGCTCTCGTTGGCGGAGGCCTGCGCGTAGCCGGTCGGGGTGGCGTCCTTCATGCCCAGGTCGTCGGCGAGGTACCATGCGACGGATTCGGTCGCGGCGTACGGCACATCCTTGGTCTTGGCGGAGGCGTCCTTGATCTTGCTTTCCAGCTGATCCTCCTTGGCGTGCCATTCCTTATTGAGCTTGGCGTAGTCGTCCTTGTGGCTCGGGTCGGCCTTTTGATAGGCCGCGGTGATGGCGTCGGCGGTGTTGTTGCGCACCTTGGCGGAGAACCAGACGTGCGGGTTGTCGCCTTCCTTGATGCCGGCGGTTTCGGCTGCGGTGACCAGCGTGGCCTTCGTCGCGGATGCGGCCTTGGACGCCCACGGATCGTAGTCGGCGCCGTTCACGACGGCGACCTTCGCGGTGCCGAACTTCGCGACGTCCTGGCTGGTGGGCTCGTAGTCGTGCGCCTCGACGTTGGTCTTCGTCATGATGTTGGTGACGTCGACGTGGGAGCCGCCGAGGTCCTTGGCGACGGAGCCCCACTGGTTGATGCTGGCAACGACTTCGATGGTGCCGCTGCCGCCTTCTCCCCCGGCGGTCTTGTTGCCCTTGCCCGTTCCGCATGCCGCGACGGCCACCAGCATAGAGGCGGCCGCCACACCCGCGACGGCGCGTCTGATGATAGATGAAATCTGCATTTGTTATTCCGTTCCTCTCCGGATGATGACGGGCTTTCTCCCGTTCTTTCGGTTCACAGTATACACGTTATTGAGATTTATTATCATTATCGTTATCAAATGGGCGTGTCGCGCGGCCGATCACGCACCGACGGACGACTCGACTTCATACAGGCCGGCGATGTCACACAGGTCCGCCTCATGGGCATCCTCGACCACCACGGCGTCCCGCCCGGCCACGGCGCGGATGATGTCGCGGCACGCGCATTCGCCATCGGCATCCACATGCCGCGACAGGCAGCCCCGGCCGACCACCGGCAGCTCAAGGACATGCGTCGCCTCCCGGATCAGGCGCGACACCACCGCGCCGGTCGACCGCTCGTCGAATACGCCACCCTCGTCACCCGTGCCATACACGCACAGACGGTCGTCGTCGAAGAACCGCTCCTCGAACTCGTCCAGACCGACCGCATTGACCACGGCCGCGACGCCCATGCCATCACCCCACGAATCAAGGCGCATCATGTCTTCGAGATACTGGGCGACCGGTGTCGCCTCCAGTCCCACCGGAAGACTCACCAGGAACACACGGGCCTGACCTCGCAGAGAGGGGAGCGTCCCGCCCGCGTCGTGCTTGACCGAGCAGCTCAGACAACAATCCGACAGATCGAAGATTTCCACGTCGCCCACCCCGACACCCTGCCCCACCGGGCGGCTGACACGCCTGACAATGCTCAGACCGGCATCCGCCTCGCCATTCGGGCGCACATCGTACGAGATCGCGCATACGGACGCATACGAGTCGGTCAGGGAGAACGCCACGGAGTCCAGACTCAGCCGATCGGCGCCCGTCAGCAGCACCACCGCCGTATCCGCGTTTCCCCGTGATTGCAATGTCGGATGAATCATGATCGCCTTTCTTTTTGATAATGATTATCATTATGATATATTGGCATCCATGTCCAAACAATGTCAAATTCTGGGCACGCGCGCCTCAACGGGCAACCGTGTATCCCACTCGCACAGGAAAACACGCCGACGCTTCAACCCGAACCTGCAGACCAAGCGGTACTGGGTTCCCTCGCTCGGCCGTCACGTCACGCTGACCGTCAGTGTCAAAGGAATGAAGACCATCGACCGCATCGGCATCGAAGCGGCCCTGGCACGCATCCGCCGCAACACGCCGGACCGTCTGGAACTGACGAAGTTCGACCCGGTCGTGCGCAAGCGGGTCACATTCCGCGAGACCCGCTGAATCCGTTCCGACGGCCCGCACGAACCGCGGCCGTCCGAGCGTCATCTCGGCACACAGCCATCATCAAGGAGCCTCAATGGCAAAGACCAGCAAAATCAACAAGCAACTGCAACGCGAGCAGATCGTCGCCAAATACGCGCAGCGACGGGCACAGTGCAAAAAGGACTCGGTCAACCCGCACCTGACCGCCGACGAACGCGCCGAGGCGATGCGCCGACTGCATGCGATCCCCCGCGACGCCAGCCCGACCAGGCTACGCAACCGCGACAGCATCGACGGCCGACCGCGCGCCTTCAACCGTAAATTCGGACTGTCCCGTATCAACCTGAGGGAAAAGGCGCACCGCGGGGAGCTTCCCGGCGTGGTGAAGAGCAGCTGGTGATCCAGCGCGGCGCACCAACATCGCATCATCAGAAAGGCATCATCATATGAAAGACAACATCCATCCTCAATACGGGTACGTGGTATTCCGCGACCGGTCCGCCGGAAAGGCGTTCCTCACGCGGTCCACGCTGGTCGCGAAGGCCGCGAGCCTGCCGACCATCGAATGGGAGGACGGCAACACCTACTCCCTGGTCAACGTGGAGGTGTCGAGCTACAGCCACCCGTTCTACACCGGCCGCAACGTCGTGCTCGACACGGCCGGCCAAGTGCAGAAATTCAACAAGCGCTACGGACGGAGCTGACAGGGCCGGCGACTGCCGGCATCCCAATGCGCGAACCACCCCCACCCGCTACGCGGAAGCCCCCGCTGGAGGGAGCTGGCTCGCGAAGCGAGACTGAGGGTGGTTGGCCGACCGGCGCAGCACATACATCAACACTGCATAAACCCATCGAAAACACGAAACGGAGCAACGATATGAAGGTCAAATCGTCGATACGCTCGTTGGCGCGCAAGGACGGCTCGTACGTCGTGCGCCGCCGCGGGCATCTTTATGTAATCAACAAGAAGAACCCCCACTGGAAAGCGAGGCAAGGCTGATGGCACTGCCGAAAGTCAGAACGTCGCGCGCGAACACGCATGCGCGCAGGTCACAATGGAAGGCGCAGGCCGCGCAGCTGATCGCCGTGCACATGCCCGATGGCGAGGTGGTGCACGTGCCGCACAGTCTGGTCAAGGCCGCACGCAAGGGATACGTGAAGCCGCGGTAGACCCGCGACCCGATGCGTGATGGGTCAATCCACGCGAACCAGCCGCCAAGACCAGTGACATGGCCTCAGCAGGGACTTGTATGCAGGGTGCCGCTTCTCAAGACGAGAGGCGGCACCTTTTTGCATTGGGAACCATTATCACCGTGGTACGATATGGCGGCATCATCCCATACCGACAGCCCATGCCGGCAATTCAAGGAGCGTCATAATGTCATGGGGACATCACACCGGCACGGTTCATGACGGCACCGGACGGGGGCACCACGCCGATGGCGGCAGTCCCATTGACGCCAACGGCGCCGATGGGCGCGACCATTCGGCGCATTACCTTTTTCTCATCATCGGCACGCCGCTGGTGGCGTTCCTCATCGCCGCGTCCGCCATGTTCGAATCGCGCGGTCTGCCGATTCCGCTGGTGCGCATCGGCACCGGCGCCGCCGGGCTCATATTGCAGACGATCCCGTTCATGCTGGTGGGCGCGATGATGTCGGCAGCGGTCAGCACATTCGTCAGCGCCGATGCGTTGGAGCGGCACGTGCCGAAATCGCTGGCCGGCGGACTGGCGATGGCGATGATCGGCGGGCTGTGCCTGCCGGTATGCGATTGCATGGTGGTTCCCACGTTCGCGAATCTGGTGCGCAAGCGGCTGCCGCTGCCGTACGCGACGGCGCTGCTGTGCGCGGCCCCGGTGATGAACCCGATGGCGATCTGGTCCACGTGGTTCGCGTTCACGGGCAGTCCATGGATGGTGGCGGCCCGCGTGGGTCTGGGCATGCTGGTGGCGAGCGCCGTGGGATTGTCGTTCACCGTCCGCCCGTCCCGCTCCCCCGCCGTACGGGACCTTCCGCTGACGAGGGGCCGGACGCCGGCCTGTGATGGCTGCGCCGTACAACATGCGGGGCAGGATGGGCGTTCCCGCTTCATGCACTTCCTCAGGCACACGCACGACGATGTCATGCGCATGATGCCGATTCTGCTGTCCGGCACGATTGCGGCATCCATCGTACGCACCGCGCTGTCCCCGCTGACCGACGGCTCCGGCACGATCGACGGCATCAGTGCCGTGACGCTGATTGCGGCGGCGATGGCGATAGCCTTCCTCTGCTCGCTGTGCTCCACGTCCGATGCGGTGATCGCCGCGAGTATGACCGGCGTGTTGCCGGCTTCCGCCATGCTCGCTTTTCTGCTTTTCGGGCCGATGCTGGATCTCAAGAACACGTTGATGCTGGTCACGGAATGCCGCCCGCGGTTCATCATCCGCTTTGTCGTGACCGTCGCGGCGGCCTGTTTCCTGGTCGCCGTCGCCATCCATCTGACGACGGGAGCGTGATGCAATGACGAATACTCTGAACTTTCCCGGCTCCGACCGGCATGCCCCGGCGGCACGGCATGCTCCCGCGCTTCCCGACCGGATCGAGGCGATCTGTTTCGCGGCACTGGGCGCGGCCATCGTGTATTCGACTACGAGCGGCTCGTATATCACGCTCACCACGCCCCGATCGCTGCCGTATCTGATCGTCGGCGCGATACTGCTGTTCGCCCTGTCCGTCGCCGCGTGGCTCGGCGTGTTTCATGCCGACGAGCGATCCTCGTTCCGTTTCCTGGTCGCGCTCGTCATCCCCGCGCTGCTCATCGCCGTGCCGTTCCAACCCGGCAACGGCACCGGTTTCGACACGTACGCCGCAGGACGGGCCATCGCCATACGCCGGGACGCGCACAAGCCGGCGGGATTCGCTCATCTCCACGGGCTCGACGAGGAGCGCAAGACCATCACCATCAGCGACGACGAATTCGGTTCGTGGTTCTCCCACATCGACCACAATCCGCAGCGATACATCGGCTATCGGGTGCGTCTCACCGGTTTCGTCTACAAGCCGTCCACGCTCGGCGCCCATGAGTTCGAGCTGTCACGGCAATTCATGTCCTGTTGCATCCTCGATATGACGCCGTTCGGATTCACCACGCACTATGCGAAGACCGCGCACCTTCAGGAGCATGACTGGGTGAGCATCGACGCGACGCTCGTACAAGGCACGTACGGCATCGCCGGGCATACGCGGCAGGGGCCGATGCTGAAGATCACGTCGCTGCACACCGCCAAAGCCGCGCCCACCGGCTATTTCTACTGGCAGTGACCGTGATTTCGGCGGCAATCCCCGCCGCCGAAATCACGGTCGGCTTTTGCTGCGGCTGCTGCGTCACCGGTGACTGCTACGACGACTCCGACTGCGAGCACGGCTCCACCGAGGAGTGCGAGGGCAAGGCCTGCGTGCGCACCTGCCACGAGAACCGCGAAAGTCACGAGTGCGCCTTCTGCCACCTCGCCTTCGACACCAGCGAGAAGTGCCACGAGGAAATCCTCGCCGACCTCAAGGAACTCAAGGCCGAACTGGCCGCATGATATAGGCGAATGGCGGCATAGAGGGACCGAGTGGCATCCCTTCGCGCCGCCATTCGTCGTTATCGGCTCCCCCGCGTGCGAGTGCCACGCCGCCGGACCACCCCAGTCAGCCCGCGGCCGACAGCCCTCCGCCAGCAGGGGCGAATCCGCGGAAAGGTCAGCGATTTTCCTGACAATCGGGGCATAGGCCGAACACCTCAAGGGTATGCGACTCCACCGTGAACCCATGCCCGTCGGCCACCTTGCGCAGCCAGGATTCGCTCGGCGGATCGATCTCGATCGTCTTGCCGCATTTGCGACACACCAGATGATGATGGTGGGCATCATCGCCGCACAGGCGGAACAGCTGCTGCCCATCCATGCGCACGGTATCCGCCGCTCCGGAATCCACCAGCGAGTTCAACTGCCGATACACTGTGGCGAGGCCGATGCGCAGTCCGGAATCCACCAGCTTGCGATGCAGCTCCTGCGCGGAAATGAAATCATCACAGCCGCGAAGCTGCGCCATCACGGCATCCTTCTGCTTCGTATGCCTCACCGGCCCGTTCGCCATCACACGCTCCTCAAGTATTATCATTTAACAACCATTAATGATAATAGCGCAATCCACGGTGACATGCGAGCGCGCCGCACATACAACGAAACGAGGGGCGGACGCCGCAGCGTCACGCCCCTCGTTCCCGAACCGCCAAAACTACCGGAGACTACTTGAGGTCATCCCAGCAGCCGGTGGCCTCCAACGCCTCGACGGTCGCCGCAGTGTCATCCGTGAGCACAGTGATATGACCCATCTTGCGGTTATGACGCACCTGCGCCTTGCCGTAATCGTGCACGTTCCACTCGGGATGGTCGGCAATCAGCGCCCTCGTGGGCGCGACATGCTGGCCGAGCACGTTCACCATGACCGCCGGGCTGAGCAGCTTCGGCTGGATCAGCGGCCAGCCGGCGATGCCGCGGATGTGCGCGTCGAACTGATCGATCGAGCACGCCTCGATGGTGTAATGCCCCGAATTGTGCGGGCGCGGTGCCAGCTCGTTGACGACGACGCGACCGTCCTTGGTGATGAACAGCTCGATGGCGAGCGTGCCAGCCAGCTCGAAGCCGCGGGCCAGGGCCAGCGCCATCTCGTGAGCGGTGCGCGCGATCTCCGGGCTCACCTCGGCGGGGGCGATCGTCATATGCAGGATATTGTTGCGGTGGTCGTTGCGCACGATCGGGAACGTGACGTAATCCTTGCCGTTGCCGGACACGAGAATCGACGCCTCGAACGCGAAATCGACGAACCCCTCCAGGATGGACGGTGGGAAGCCGCCGCCGCGGTCGCCACGGGCGCGGATCTTCTCCAGGTCGCTGTCATTGCGCAGCACATGCTGGCCGTGCCCGTCGTATCCGCCGGAGCGTGTCTTGAGCACGCACGGGTAATGCAGGTCGTCAATGGCGGCGTCAAGCTCCTCGAATGTGTTGACCTCACGCCAGGGTGCGGTCTCGATGCCGTGCCTGTTGATGAAGGTCTTCTCGTGGATGCGGTCCTGGGTAACGCGCAGCAGGTCGGTGCCCTGCGGGGCCGCGACCAGGTGACGCACCTCGTCGATGGATTCGGCGTCGACGTTCTCGAACTCATAGGTGAGCACGTCGGACTTCTCCGCCAGATCATGGATGGCGGTCTTGTCGTCGTACTCACCGACGACCTGGAAATCGGCCACCTGCGCGGTCGGGCAGTCCGGCGTCGGGTCGAGTACGCCGATGCGGAAGCCCATGTACTTCGCGCTCAATGCCATCATGCGGCCGAGCTGTCCGCCGCCGATGATGCCGATGGTCGCTCCGGGCTGCAGCATCTTCACCGCGCCATGGGTCTCCTCAGACAAGCTGGGCATTGGATTCGGCCACCTTCTCCTTGAGAGCGTCACGGTATTCCTGCAGCGCGTCGGCGAGACGCTTGTCGGTCGTGCTCAGGATCTGCACCGCCAGCAGGCCGGCGTTCGTCGCGCCGGAATTGCCGACGGCGGTGGTCGCCACCGGAATGCCGCCGGGCATCTGCACGATGGACAGCAGCGAATCCCAGCCGGAGAGCGCATGCGAGCGCACCGGGACGCCGATCACCGGCAGCGTGGTCTGGGCGGCGACCATGCCGGGAAGGTGCGCGGCGCCGCCGGCACCGGCGATGATGACCTTGAGACCGTTGACACGGGCGCCGTGAGCGAATTCGGCCATCAGTTCGGGCGTGCGATGGGCGGAGATCACCCGCTTGACGTAGGGCACCTCGAACTGGTCGAGCATGTCGCAGGCGTGCTTCATCGTCTCCCAGTCGCTGGCCGATCCCATGATCACGGCGACTTCGGGCTTGCTGTCTGTCATAAGAAGAACCTCCTCTTGGATACCGTTACAACTGTACAATCCCCTATATCCTCACCACGACCTTGCCGAACACGTCGCCGGAAAGAACCTTGGCGAAGGCCGCGCGGGCGTCGGAGAGCCCGAACGTCGAGTCGATCACCGGGTGTATGTCGGCATGTTCCACGAAGCGCAGCAGGCGGGCGAAATCCTCGCGCGAGCCCATCGTGTTGCCCTGCACGCGGATGTCCTGGAAGAACACGCGGGTGAGTTCGGCGCCCGGCTGGTCGCCAGTGGTGGCACCGCAGATCGCAATCGTGCCACCGGGGCGCACGGAACGCACCGAATGCCCCCATGTGGCGGCGCCCACCGACTCGATGACGGCGTCGACCTTGCGCGGGAGGCGCGCTCCGGCCTCGAACGCGGCGTCCGCGCCGAGGGCCAGTGCACGCTCGCGCTTGGTCTCGTCGCGCGAGGTGACGAACACCTCCAGCCCGGCGGCGTGGGCGAGCTGAATGGCAGCGGTCGACACGCCGCCGCCTGCTCCCTGAATCAGAATCGTGTCGCCCGGTTTGACGCCCGCCGAAGCGAACACCAGCGAGTAGGCGGTCAGCCAGCTGGTGCCGAGCGCGGCGGCCTCGTCGAGCGTCAGGTTCGCGGGCTTGGCGAATACGTTGGCGCTGGGCACCTGGGTCTTCGCGGCCATCGTGCCGGGGTACCGCTCGGAGAGGATCGTGCGCCGCTCCCCCGGCATCACGCCGGCCCCATCGGCGCCGATCACGGTGTACAGCACGACCTCGTCACCGGCCTTGAGCCCCTTGCGCACGGGAATGTCCTCGTCGAGCACGCCGGCGGCGTCGGTACCGAGGATCATCGGCGTGGCCTCCGCTGCGAGCCCCACGCCCTTGAGGCTCCAGATGTCATGATGGTTGACGGTCGCGGCCTTGACGGACACGGTGGACCAGAACGGGCGAGGCTGCGGCTCGGGCAGCTCCCCCACCTCCAGCGCGGCCAAGGGGTTGGCATTGTTGATCGTTGCGGCAAATACGGCCTTCATTGGCCCCTCCTTGTTCGGGGATATCCATCGTCGATACCATTCAACCACGCGCACACGCCCGCGCGGAGGCCGGGCGCGGCATGCGCAACGGGAGCGGGACGCGACAGACGGTACAGGCGGAACGGAGCCGCAATGCCTCCCAGGACTCCTGCCGTATACGGAGATGTTGGGGGCATTTTCTCGTGCCGGCGGCCCGATGCGACGGCATCGATTATCATGTCGCTTTTGAAACATCCGAGGAAAGGACATATGCGTATGAGCGTCGGCATATTGAGTGCGATTCACGGACCAGCCGACGTGCATGCCCTCGACGCCGCGGAGCTTCCGGCGCTGTGCGGTGAGATCCGCACGACGCTGGTGAGGTACGGCCATGTCCACGGCGGGCACATCGGATCGAACCTCGGCATGGTCGAGGCCACTGTCGCCCTGCACCGCGTATTCGACTCGCCTCGCGACCGCATCGTATTCGACGTGTCGCATCAAAGCTACGTGCATAAGATGCTGACAGGCCGCGCCGACGCGTATCTCGACCCGGCGCATCATGACTCGGTGACGGGTTTCACCAATCCCGCCGAATCCGCCCATGACCAGTTCGTGCTCGGGCACACCGGCACGTCGATTTCCCTGGCGTGCGGCCTGGCGAAGAGCCGTGACCTGGCGGGCGGCATGGACGGCGGCAGCGGCATACGCAATGTGATCGCCGTGATCGGCGATGGTTCGCTCAGTTCCGCCATCGCGTTCGAGGGGCTGAACAACGCCGCCGAACAGGGCGGCAACCTCATCATCATCGTGAACGACAACGAGATGTCGATCGCGGAGGATCACGGCGGCATGTACGGCACGCTCGCCCGTCTGCGCGCTACCGGCGGCAAGGGTGGGCCGAACCTGTTCATGGCGTTCGGACTGGACTACCGGTATGTCGAGGCCGGCAATGACGTGTTCGCTCTGATCGAGGCGTTTGAACAGGTCAAGGACACCGATCATCCGGTCGTCGTGCACATCCACACGCGCAAGGGTCTGGGATTGCCGCCCGCCAAGGAATCCGCGGAAGCCCGCGACTCCGGGATTCCCCTGGAGGGTGACGCCGCGGTCGCCGCCGAGGACTCGATGGTCTTCGAGGGACGACATGAGGCGAACCATTGGCAGGATCCCGACAGCACGACCGGGCGGCCTTTGGGAGCGCGCAAGCATTACGGGAGCATGGCGATGGCGGCATTGGAACCGCGGTTCGCCACGGAACCTGGACTGGTGGTCATCTCCCCCGCGACGCCGGGTTCGAACGGCATCACCCGCGCGTTCCGGGAACGGGCCGGACGGCACTACGTCGATACCGGCATCGCCGAAGAGCACGCCGTGGCGTTCGCCTCGGGCATCGCACGGGCCGGCGGACGACCGGTGCTGGCCACTTCCGCGACGTTCTTCCAGCGCACGTTCGACCAGTTGCAGCAGGAGCTGTCGCTGAACGGCACCCCAGTGACGCTGCTCGACTTCGGCGGCGGACTGTCCGGAGCCGACAACACGCATTCGGGCGCATTCGACATCGCCATGTTCGGCAACATCCCCGGGCTGACCTGCCTGGCACCGACCAGCGGCCGCGCGTTCCTCGACATGCTCGCCTGGTCGACGAGCCAGAGCAACACCTCTCCGGTCGTCATCCGGGTGCCGGGCGACACGATTCTCAACCGGGAGCGCTCGGGCGACTTGCCCGGCGACGCGCAGGACGTCACGGACATGGGCTCCGCGGACGATACGTGCAGTAATGCGTGCAGCGAAAAGACCACGGCCGACGGAACAGCCACCTGCCCGTGGTCCCGTTACCGCACGATTCGCCGCGGCACGACTGTGGCGGTCCTGACATTGGGCAACACGCTGCCGTTGGGATGGCGCGTGGTCGAGGCTCTGGCTTCGGATGTCCGGCATCCCCTTGATGCCACACTGATCGATCCGCAGCAGTTCTCCACGCTGGATGCCGCGACGCTGACCGAGCTGACCGGGCGCCACCGCATCGTCGTAACGCTGGAGGATGGACAGCTCGAAGGCGGCTGGGGAGACAAGGTCACCGCCTTCTACGCCAATGCCGGGCTGCGCGACATGCGCGTGCTGAATTTCGGCGCGGCGAAGGAGTTCACCGATCGCGTGCCGCTCGACGCGCTCAACGAGCGTTATGGCATGACCGTCGGCAACATCACCGCGCGCATCCGCAGCGAGAGCCGAGGCTGAAAGCCGCGCTTATCAGGCCCCGTCAGGCCCACAAGGACGTCGAAAAGGAACAGAAAGCCCGTTGGAACCTTATTGATTCCAACGGGCTTCACCGTGACCCCGGACGGGCTCGAACCGTCGACCTTGAGATTAGAAGTCACATGCTCTATCCAGCTGAGCTACGGGGCCGAACAACGAAAGAACAGTGTACCATCACCGCGGCACGTTCAGGGATATGTGTCCGCGGGCGGCGTGGCAAGTCATATCCGCCGCCCCCTCACCAGTGGCCGGGAACCACTGCGCCGCAGTCGGGGCAGCATCCGTCGGGTCCGATGCGGTCGGACAGTATCGCGTACCAGTCGCGCACGATCAGGCTCGCCCCGCACGCCGGGCAGAATGTGGTGTCCGCTCCAGCAGCGCGTAGGCGAGGGCGGCGACCGAACCGGAGTACACGTATCCGGCATGCGGCACAATCACCGCCTTCGGAGCCCCCTGCGGCAGACGCGGCGCGAGGGACGACACCAGTCTGCGCGCATGGTTCATCTGCCGGTCAATCATGGCCTGCAGTTCGCCGGCGTTGGCCGGATAGAACGCGCCGGCTACGGCGGCCGGGCGGACGGTGCCGGCCTCCTTGCCGGAATCGGAAACAACCATCATCATGACGCCTCCTCACATCTATCTCCATCGTAGCCTCGCGCGGCGTCAACGGCTACGGGGACGTGGCCGGCCCTGCACGACTCCCCGCACGAGCCGCGGACGGAACCGGCATCTCCCGTTGCGTCGCTAAGTGCGCGCTGAAACGACGAGTACGCGAACATAGGAACGCAAATGATCCTGTTTGCGTATCAAAGTGCGCACGGTCGTCGTTTCGGCGCGCACTTAGGGACGCAAACCGGCCGACAACGTCGCGCAGGCCGCGCGCGAACACCACATGGCAGCCAAGCCTCCACCCCCGCAAGGCCCTAATGCGGCCAAATACGCCGAACTGCGCTGATTTTCGATGATGATTCAGCGTGTCTCCTCGCAACGTTACTATCAGACTATGGGGAATGACACAGGACGAATGCCGGCGGCTGCGAACGACGGCTCGGGCGACAGTACGGCCGGCGGCAGCCCGGACACCGCCGCTCCCTATGCCACACCCTCTTTCGCGCACGGCATCGTTCCGTTCGACCATGAGATCTCATCGAACCAGCATCTGACGTTCTCATACGCCGAGCAATCATTCGCCTCAGCGAACGTCCCGTGGGATCCGGATCATGACGCGCTGCATCTCAAGGAGCGCGGCATGTTCACCAACACCGCGCTGATCATCTCCGACCAATGCCCGTTCACCATCAAATGCGCGACGTTCGACGGCGACGTCAAGGCACCCATCAGCGAGCGCATCGAACTGAGCGGCTCCATGATCAGACAGCTCAATGACGCCATGACGTTCCTGAACGGGCACAACAGGCGCGACGACGGCCGCCAATGCCCGCCGGACGCGCTGCGCGAGGCGCTGGTCAACGCCGTGCTGCATCGCGACTACGCATTCCCCGGCCCGACTCTGGTCAACATCTTCCCAAGCCGCGTCGAGATCGTGTCACTGGGTGGGCTGATGGACGGCATCGAGATCAACGACCTGCTCAACGGCATCAGCCAGCCGAGGAACCCCTGGCTGGCCGAACTGTTCACCAGACTGGGATTCAGCGAGAATTACGGCACCGGGATCCGCCGCATCATGGAGGAATACGACGAGGCCTCCGACAACCCGCAGATCCGCGTGGGCACGTCCTCGGTGGTGATGGTGCTGCCGTTGCCGTCGCAGCCGTCGCCGGGTGGATCGCGCACGCGCGGCGACGCCACAAAGGGCGGCTCCGCACAAGGCGCCGACGGGCACGACGCCGCCCAAGGCCACGCGAAGATGTACGCATTCCCCACCATCATGACGACGGCCACCAGCGACCCGACCGTGGCTCTGGCCGGCACACGCGTCATCGGGTGCGTCCCCGTGCGCCTGTCGGACGGGTCGGCGCTGCGCACGTCGCCGCTCATCGCGCCGGGACGCATCACATCCCCCGCGGCAACCGCCCAACTGCCGCCGAACGCCGGACAGACGCTCGAAGAAGTGACCCTGCACTGCATCGCACAGGCCGGCGTGCCGTTGAGCCGCCAGCAGATAGCCGACAATCTCGGCGCGACCAAGAACCAGATGACGTACGTGCTGCATCATCTGGTCGAGCAGGGACTGGTCCTCAAACGCGGCAGATCCCGGGCCACGCGCTACAGCATTCCCTGACGCGGGCGCCGGCGGAGACCCCCCCCACCGAAAATTCAATTTCCGTTCATCTGCGCTCCAACCGCAGGCAGTCATCCCCTCAACTCGGCACAGTAGTCTCAAGGCTGGTTCCGAAACAAGGAGATAGTACCGTGCAATCCTCGGTGGGCGTTCGCGAACGCATCGATCATGTGTATCCTTCCCTGCGCCCGGCGGAACAGGCGGTCGCACGATACGTGCGTTCCCACCTTGACGAGGCCGCGGGGCTGACGGTCGGCCAGCTCGCAGAAGTCTCCCGGGTCAGTCAGCCCACCGTCATCCGTTTCGCCCGCAAACTGGGCTTCGGCGGATACCGTGAGCTGCGATACGTGCTGCGGCACCCGCAGGAGGAACGCTCGGTGACCTTCGACCCGCTCGAAGGCTTCGACCTCAATCCGTGGGACAATCCCGACGACGTGCCGGGCAAGGCCATGACCCGGGCGAAGACGCTCATCGACGAGCTGCATTCGGCCATGGACGGCAAGGCGCTGCACAAGGCGACAACGCTGCTGGCGCAATCGAGGATAATCGACATCTACGGCGTGGAGAACTCCATGTCTCCGGCGCTCGACCTGTGCACCAAACTCACTTATCTGGGACTGCAATGCCGGTTCAACGCCGACGCCTACCTGCAGCAGATCGGCGCGGGGCATCTGACGAAGGACGACACGGCCATCGCGTTCTCTCACTCCGGCAGCTCCGCCGACACCGTGAAAGCGCTGAAACTCGCCAAATCCGCCGGCGCGCACACCATCGCTGTCACCAACAACACCGGCACCCCGCTGGCCAACTGGGCCGACGTGACGCTGCTCACCGGTCGCGGCGACATGGCGATTTACGGCAACGCCATCTTCTCGCGCGTGGCGCACAGCATCACCGTCGACATGCTGTACATGAGCGTGATCCTCAGCGATTACGGCCGATTCTCCACCGAGCTCGACCGTTCCGGCCGCATCATCGCCGACCGCGAGTTCCGCGGCTGACCGCCATCATCCGCATATCCGCAAGGTTCCATAAGACCGCACAACACACGCAAGGTTCCATGAAGGCTCGCGTTCCGTGACGCCCAGCCCATTCCACCCCCGCAAACTACAGAACTACGTGCATCAGCCGTAATCGAACTCGTTGCCCACTCTCCTTTCCCCCCAACTTTCCACCAGATCGGAATCCGGCCGCCACGCGGGAGCCGATGATGGAATCACGGCGAGAAGGTCGTCCGTGACACAACTGAACACCGGACGGGAGGCCATAGGCATCACACGCAATGGCGCCGCATCAGGCGGCGCGACGGAAGGCAAACGACGAAATATGCTCGACTCAGCCGACGGTGTTACCGTAGACCTGCGCTTGCAGGTCCTTGCGAGAGGTCTCCAATTTGGTGATTTCGCCGAGCAGTTCCAGTTTTTCCGAGCCTTCGGGCATGCCGGCCATGCGCCGGCGCGCCGCGGCGATGCGCCGCATGTATACCATGTCCAGAAGACGGGCCAACAGTTCGGCGGCGTACCGGGTCTCGGCGGGGCTCGCCGGACGCAGCTGCACGGCCGGCGCATTGGCAGCGCCCGGCACGCCGGATCCGGCGACGGCCCGATCCTGATCTGACGGAGGCAGGGGCAGCTGCAGCACCGCGAGCTCATTGATCACCGTCGTCAGCGTCAATCCGCCGGCCTTGTTGAGATTATGCATCCACAACCCCTGCGGCGCATCATCCGGCGGCAATCCGCCCGCGGCCTGAATGGCGAGGAACAACGCGCGGAACACCGGGGCGACGAACGAGTCCTCGTTGAGCGACGCGAACATCGTGCGGTTGATGGCACGCGGAATCTGAATCAGCGTGGCCATGAACTGCTGCTCGCAGATGAACACCGCATCGTCGATGCGGAAATACGACTGCTCTGTGGCGGCTCGATGCTCCAACGCCCGGCGTTCGGCCGGATTCGCATACGGATTCGAGCCGGGCTCGACACGAGGCTGGCCTGCGCTCTCGCCGTTGCCCGCGCCGAAACGACGCCGGGGCGAATAGGCGTCCTCGTCGCGCACATGCAGCTGGCCGTGCGCCGAACGTACCTCGCGCTGCATGATGTCCAGATCCACCCCGATGCGGCGCGTCGCCTTGCGCGCATACAGGTCACGCTGCGAACGATCGCGAATCTGGGCGATGAGCGGCGCCACGGCCTTCACCGCGCCCATCTGCCCGGTGGCATACGTGGTATCGAACCGGCCAATCGCGGCATCGATCACAAAATCATACAGCGGCTTCGCATGCTCGATCAGCGAGCGCACCGCCTGATCGCCACGGTTGATGCGCAGATCGCAGGGGTCGAGATTGTCGTCGGCAACGGCGACGAACGTCTGCGACAGGAACGCCGAATCCAATTCGAACGCGTGCAGCGCGGCCTTCTGCCCCGCGGCATCGCCATCGAACGTGAACACGATGCGCGAGCTCAATGCCTGCCCGGGAACGTTCAGCGGGCCGACCAGCTGCACCGCGCCCAGCGAATCATCGGCGACCAGCCGCCGCACGATCTTCGCGTGCTCGGCGCCGAACGCCGTGCCGCAGGTCGCCACCGCCGTATCGATGCCGGCCAGATGCATCGCCATGACATCGGTGTAACCTTCGACGATGACGACCTGACGCTTCTTCACGATGGACGACTTCGCCAAGTCGATGCCGTACAGCACCTGCGTCTTACGGTACAGCTGGGTGTCCGGCGTGTTGATGTACTTCGCGGCGATCTGATCGTCGTCATACAGCTTGCGCGCGCCAAAGCCGAGCGTACGCCCGGTCGAATCACGAATCGGCCATGTGGCGCGGCCGCGGAAATAGTCGTACACGCCGCGCTGCCCCTGCCTCGCAAGCCCGGCGTCAAGCATCTCCTGCTGCGTGAACCCCTTGGACGCAAGATAGCGAACCAGATTGTCCCACCCCTGAGGCGCGTACCCGCAGCCGAAACGCTCGCAGTCCGCCCGGCTGAAATTGCGTCCGCCGAGCAGCTTGCGCGCGGCCAGAGCCTCCTTGCTCATGATCTGCGACATGAAAAAACGCTGAGCCTCCTCGTTGGCCTCGATCAGCCTGGCCCGCTTCGACCCGGAATGCTCGGTGCGCCCACCGGAATTCTCGTAATGCAGCTCGATATGGTATTTGTCGGCGAGAAGCTCCACCGCCTCGCGGAAATCGATGTTCTCCTGATGCTCAACGTAGCCGAACACGTCGCCGCCGAGACCGCAGCCGAAACAATGCCACACGCCCAGCGCAGGCCGCACGGAGAAACTCGGCGTCTTCTCGTCATGGAACGGGCACAGGCCGACGAACGTGCCGGTGCCGGAAGGCCGCAGCGTCACGCTCGCGGACACGATGTCGTACAGGTCTGCGGCGGCGCGCACCTTCTCCACGTCTTCCTTCAGAATCATTCCAGCCATAGCCCACCAGTCTAACGTCAGCCGTGCCTGAGGCCGCCGCGGCCGTCACAGGATCGAATGCAACGCAAGGGCGGAGCTGTCGGTGAGGGAGGCCACCTGGTCGACCGCGACGCGCAGGCGCTCGCCGTCGTTCGTCGCCTCGTCCCAATCCTGCAGGAGCACGGCCTCCAGCGCACTGGAAGGGCGCGGAGAATCGGCCATGAGCACGTCGATGAGATCGTTGATGATCTGGCGTTCCTCCTGGTGGAACGGCTCGTGCTCGCGAGGAGCCATCACGAAGTACACGGCGATGCCCTTGAGCGCCACGATTTCGTAGCTGGTCTCCTCGGGGATCACCACGTTCGCCGAATACCGGGTCAGAGGCCCGTCGCCGTACGTGTCGCGGGTCGCGTTCTCCACCGACCATGCGAAGCGTCCGATCAGGTCCGAGGTGATGTTCTTCAGTTGCGCCAGCGCCTGGCGCGACCCGTCGAAGTGGTCGGGGAACATGCGCAGCCGCCGCAGCCTTCCGAACGCCCGCTCCAGCTCGTCGGCATCCCATTTCGAGCCGTACCATGAGCGCGTCGCCTCGATGATGCGGCCGATCATTCGCGGGTCGGCGAGCACCAGTGGGTTGAACGCGCCGGTCGCTATGGCGTCCTCGACGTCGTGGACGCTGTATGCGATGTCGTCGGACAGGTCCATGACCTGGCATTCCATGGGTTTGCGGGCTTCGGGAGCGCCTGTCTTCAGCCAGCGGAACACGTCCTCGTCATCCGGGTACACGCAGAACTTCACGCCGCGGCCACCGTCGTACTTGGCCGCTTCGGCGAGGGTCCACGGGTATTTGACGGCCGCGTCCAGCGAAGCCCTGGTCAGGTTCACGCCGGCCGACCGGCCGTCGGAGTGGAAGACCTTCGGCTCCAGCCGGGTGAGCAGGCGCAGCGTCTGCGCGTTGCCTTCGAATCCGCCGATGCCGGCGGCGATGTCGGCGAGCGCCCGTTCGCCGTTATGGCCGAACGGCGGGTGGCCAAGATCATGGCACAGGCACGCGCAATCGACCACATCCGGGTCGCATCCGAGCATGGCTCCGACCTGCCGTCCGATCTGGGCGACCTCAAGCGTGTGGGTGAGCCTGGTGCGGGCGAAATCGTCGGTGCCCGCGACGAGGATCTGCGTCTTCGCGCCGAGCCTGCGCAGCGCCGACGAGTGCACGACACGGGCGCGGTCGCGCTCGAAGGCAGTGCGCGATTTCGACTTCGGCGGCTCGCCCGCCCAGCGCTGCTCGTCGAATGCGGTGTACCCCTCCCCTGCTGGTATGCGTTCGCCGCTATCCTCGGATTTCATGGGACCTCCCTTGCCGTCGCCACGTTCCGGTATCCAGTTTAGCAAAGGGTTCCTTGGACGGAGCCGGTCACGCCGTCCTCGCAATGCGTGCAATGTACGCGACGCGCGGCGGGTCTACAGCAGGCTCGCCGGATCGAGCTTGGCGAGGTCCGCGGCAGGCAGCACGTCGGCGGCATGCAGGTAGAGCCTCGGGATGCGATTGCGCAGACAGGTGAACACCTCGTAGCTAATCGTGTCGGCGGCGCGCGCCCAGTCGTCGGCGGTCGGCTCGCCGTATTGCTCACCGCGACCGGGTCCGAACAACTCCACGGTGTCGCCCTCATGGACGCCAAGCTCGGCGGCCGACCCGTGCAGGTCGACGATGAACTGGTCCATGCACACGCGACCGCACACGTGCAGCAGGCGCGGGCCGGCGCTGGTCATCACACGCACGGGACCGCCGGCCTTCTCGACATGCTTGGCGCCCTGCATGTCGAAGCCGGAGGCGGAACGGTGGATGCCGTCGGCGTAGCCGAGGGGCACGATGGCGGTGCTGGTGTTGTCGGGCGTCAGGTACGTGCGACCGTATGAGACGCCGTGCCCGGCCTCCACGTCCTTGACCGTGCCGAGCTGCGCCTGTAATGTCATGGCGGGCTTCAGATGCCAGTCACGCGGCGTGCCCATCGCCGGGTCGGGCTCGTAGCCGTACAGGCCGATGCCCGGACGGGTCAGTTCGAAATGAATCTCGGGACGGTTGAGCGTGGCCGCGGTGTTTGCCAGATGGCGTATTTCGGGCGCGATGCCCGCGGCTTCCATGCGACGGGTGAATTCCGTGAACGATTCGATCTGCCGGTCGGTGGAGGCGACGAATTCAGGAACATCCGGCGAGTCGGCGACCGCCAGATGGCTCCACTGGCCGACGATGTGCAGCACGCCCTCATGCGCGAGCGGCACCAGCTTGGCAAGGGCCGCGTCGAATCCGGCCGGCGTGAAGCCGTTGCGGCCGAAGCCGGAGTCGACCTTGACATGCACGCGTGCGGGTTTGCCGAGCCGGCGCGCGGCGTCGGCGAGCGCGTCGATGCCCGCCAGCGAGCCGACGGAGATGTCGATGTCGTTGTCGATCAGCTCGTCGAACGGCACATCCATGCCGTTGTACACCCATGTCAGAATGCGGCAGCGGTCCGGGCCGATGCCGAGTTTGCGCAGCAGCAGCGCCTCATGCGATTGCGCGGTGCCCAGCCAGGTCGCGCCGCCCGCGAGCGCCGCCAGCGCGGCCGGCAGCAGACCGTGCCCGTAGGCGTCCGCCTTGACCACGCCCATCACCGCCGTGCCGGAATGCGGGCCGCCCACCACATCGACCAAGTGGGCCATGTTGTCCCTCAACGTGGCCAGGTCGACGATCGCCTGCGCGGGGTACCGGCGTCGCGCCGCCCGGTAGTTGGCCTCGCCAGCCGGGGATGAAAACTGCAATTCGGATGCTGCGTTCAAAGTCATGGCTCTTATTGTGGCGCGGCATGATGACGAATGCCGGAGCGCGTCGCATGACGGCACGAATCCGACCTCAGCCGGCAGCGGCGTTGTCCGGCGCATTGCCGTATGCTGTACGACGCATATTCGCGGCGTCCGCGGTCGACCGCCGCCGCATCAGATTCCCGGCGTTGAGGCGTGCCGGGGTCCCGGAACGCCGTCCGGTACAGCCCAATCCATTCCATATATTGAGAGAAGACCATGGATCTATTTCGCAAGAAATCGGTGGATCAGCTTGTCGCCGAATCCACCCCGCTCAAACGCACGATGCACACGTTCGACCTGACGATGCTGGGCATCGGGGCGATCATCGGCACCGGCATCTTCGTACTCACCGGCAAGGGCGCGCTGACCGCCGGCCCGGCGTTGATGGTGTCGTTCCTGCTGGCCGCGGTCTGCTGCGGCTTCGCCGGCCTGTGCTATGCCGAATTCGCGTCGATGGCACCGGTTTCCGGCTCGGCATACTCGTACGCCTATCTCGCGTTCGGGGAACTGATCGCGTTCGTGATCGGCTGGGACCTGATTCTGGAGTACGCGCTGCAGGCGGCCACGGTGTCCGCCGGATGGAGCGGCTATTTCAACAAGCTGCTCGAAGGGTTCGGACTGCATCTGCCGGTCGAGCTGACCGCCGCGTACGGCACCAACCCCAATACGACCACATACTTCAATCTTCCCGGTTTCGTGATCGTGCTGCTCATCACCTGGGTGCTGTCGATCGGCATCAACCAGACGAAGAAGGCCAACGACATCATGGTGCTCATCAAGCTCGCGATCATCGTGTTGTTCATCGTGTGCGTCATCTGGTATGTCAACCCGTCCAACTGGAAGCCGTTCGCGCCGTACGGCATCTACCAGTTCCAGCCCGGTTCGACGCAGCCGTATGGCATCGTGCCGGCCGCGTCGATCGTGTTCTTCAGCTTCATCGGCTTCGACGCGGTGTCGTCGTCGGCCGAGGAGACCGTCAACCCGAACAGGACGCTGCCGCGTGGCATCCTGTATTCGCTGGTCATCTCCACGATCCTGTACATCGTGATGACGCTCATCATGACCGGCGTGGTGCCGTATGAGCAGTTCGCGCAGTTCATCGACGCGCCGGTGGCCGGCGTGATCCTGAAGACCGGCATGAACTGGCTGGCGGTGATCGTCAACCTCGGCGCGCTGATCGGCATGACCACGGTGATGCTGGTGCAGCTGTACGGCCAGTCGCGCATCTGCTACGCGATGAGCCGTGACGGCCTGTTCCCGAAGTTCTTCGGCGACGTGCATGACAAGTACCGCACCCCGTTCAAGGGGACGTGGTTCTTCGGACTGTTGACCGCGTTCGCGGGCGGCTTCATCAACATCAACGTGCTGTTCGAGCTGGTGAACATCGGTACGCTGTCCGCGTTCATCATTGTGTCGGCCGGCGTGATGTGGATGCGCAGGACCCAGCCGGACGCGCATCGCGGGTTCCGCGCTCCGGGCGTGCCGTTCACACCGATTCTGGCAATCGCATTCTGCATGGCGCTGATCGCCGGTCTCAATTGGGAGACCTGGGTGCGGTTCGCGGTCTGGTTCGGCCTGGGACTGATCGTCTACTTCGCCTACAGCCGCAAGCGCTCCAAGCTGAACGCATCCGACGCGGAATAACGTGCTCCCGCTGGCAGGGGCTGTCGCGAAGCAACTAGGGGTGGTCTTCACGGCCAGTAGTGCATCAGACCACCCTCGGTCTCGCTGCGCGCGACAGCTCCCGCCAGCGGGAGCACGTTCGGCGACTGAGGAGCAACGCAGGCGACGCGCCGTTGTTTCGTGCCGGGCGTTACCACTCGTGACGCTGGTATGCGATCCTTGTCGTATCGGTGGGCCGGTCAAGCAGCTGTATCAGGCCGCAGCGGGCGAATCCGCTGGTTTCGAGGACGTGCTGCATGGCCTTGTTGTTGGGGTGGGTGTCGGCGCGGACGTTGCCGTAATGCTTGAGGGCCCAGGCGATGCAGTCGCGGGCGGCATGCTTGACGAGGCCGGAGGACGCGATGCGGTGGATGGTGACGTAGGAATCGTCGTCGAGCCAGGCGCCGTCGATGTGATGGTAGGTGGGGTCTTCGCCGGGGCATAGCGCGAATTGCGCGAGGATGCGCTCGTGTCCGCCCACTTCGTCGACGAGCAGCATGGCGCGTCGCTGCGCGATGTCGTCGCGTACGACGTCGTCTTTGGGGAAGGTGTCGCCCCATTGGGTGGGGTTGCCGTTGCGTGCCATCAGCTCGCGGGCGCGCGCGTAGTTCTTCTGCATGTGCGGGTAGTCGCGCATGGTCGCGTGTCGGAATCGCCGCTGGGAAGCACTGTCAGTCACCGGTCACCTCATGTTCGTGTGTTGGACAACTGGCCGTAAGGCTATCATGGGCACTCGTCCGATTGGAGTGCATGTGCCGTTTACCGGGAGTCGTTATGATGAGGGCGGATGACATTCATCGAAGGAGAGCAAGCGATGAGTACGTATACGGTCTCGCTGGAACCGGCGTCGGAGGATGACCTTGCGCTGTTCGCGCAGTGGTGGAACAACTGCAAGATTGCGGACGGATGCCGCAAGGAGGTGGATCCGCTGCCGGTGGAGGACAACATCGAGCGTTTCCGCATCTGGTGCCATGAGGAGTCGGATTCCGGTTTCGGGTATGCGATTCGCAATCAGGAGGGGCTGTGCGTCGGCTGCATCAGCGCCTGGGGTATTGCCGATCCCGAGCGTGACGCGACGCTGTCGATCATGGTTGGACCGTACTATCAGGGGCATGGGTATGGCAGCCAGGCGCTGACGATCGCGCTGCACCGGCTGCATGACATGCGAGTGGCCACGATCACGGTGCGTGTGGCGGCTCATAACCTTCGCGCCCGTCACATGTTCGCGGAACGTGGCTTCCGGGAGATCGACCGAATGCAGCATGCGATCGAGCGCGACGGCAAGCCGTTGGACATCATCGTGATGCGGGCGAGCGCCGAGGATGCAGTGAAGACGCTGTGGCAGGATAATCCGTATGATGATTCGGTCCAGCTGATTCCGCGGCGCAACATCTTCCGCGTGGAATAGTCGACGCATGAGGTAGTGACGAAACAACGATGAGGGCGGCACCGGTCCGATACCGATGCCGCCCTCATCCCATAACCCGGGCCAATGCCGGGAATACGGCTGTGTCGGCCAGTCCCAGTCTCAGACGACCTTGCGCTCGAACGGGTCGGAGCTGATGCCCTTGGCGAGGATGTCCTTGCACCACTCCTTGGCGGTGAACAGGCTGTGGTCACGGTAGTTGCCGCAGCTTTCGATGGTCGTGGCGGGAACGTCGTCCCACGTGGCCTTATATGCGATGAATTCCAGCGATTCCTTGAGGGCGCGGGCCACATCCTCGGTGGAGTGCGTGCCCCAGGTCAGCAGGTGGAAGCCGGTGCGGCAGCCGAACGGAGAGCAGTCGATGTAGCCGGGGATGCGTTCGCGCAGCAGCACGGCGATGGTGTGCTCGATGGTGTGCAGGCCTGCGGTCGGAATCGCGTTCTCGTTGGGCTGTACCAGACGCAGGTCATAGTTGGAGATCACGTCGCCGTTGGGGCCGGTCTCTGTGTCGATGTAACGCACGTACGGCGCCTTGACCTTCGTGTGATCCAGCTGGAAACTTTCGACAATCGGCTTTTCTTCTGCCATCGCAGACTCCTTTTGCTCGATATGACGCCGGCGCGTACGACCGTTAGCCGGCATTCCATCGACCATTGTCTCACTATCGCGCGCGTCTCGCCGCATTCTTGGCTATAGGCGTTCCTCATATACGGCATATACGGCACGAGGCGAGTCCGGTGCGCTGTAACGGCGCTGTCAATCGTCGAAGCCGGCGATGGCCTCCATGAATCGCTTGCCGTATTTGGCCAGCTTGCTGTCACCCACGCCGTTGACGGCGAGGAACTGCGCGTCGGTGATGGGACGGAGACGGGCCATGTCGCGCAGCGTGCGATCGTTGAACACCATGTATGGGGGTAGGCTGTTCTCGCGGGCGATGGACAGACGCAGTTCGCGCAGTTTCTGGAACAACGTCTCGTTCTCGTCGTCGGGGGCGTACGAGCCCAATGCCGGGCCGTCCGACGCCGCGGATTTCGAACTGGAATCGGCCCGTGACGTCACGCCCGTTCCGGCGCCGGCGGCCTTGCGCTCGACCCGTTTGATCTCATATCGGAATTCGGGCGCGACCGTTTCCGCCGCGCGCTGCCCGAAGCCGACGATCGGCAGCCGCCCTTCGGCGATGGAAAGGAATCCGTCGGTGGCCATCTGGCTGAGCACGTCGCGGATTCGGGCTTCGGGCGCATCGTGCAGACGACCGTAGCTCGGGCACCTGTCAAGATGCCGCGCGATGAGGTCCTTTGCCTTGGAGCCGCGCAGTATCGCCACGATTTTCCCCGAGCCGAGGCCTTGGCGCACGGGGCCGCACGTCGGTCGCCCCTGATCGTCGTAATCGTACATGGCATCGTGCACGCATCGGCTGATTGACCGCGCGATGTCGGTCACGTCAAGGGTTTCGAACGTGCTGTCGCAATTCGTGCAACCGCCCGTGCATGTGCCGGTTCTTGGCGTGTTCTCGCCGAAGTAACGGGTCATGTAGACGTGCAGGCAGTCGGTGGTACGGCAGTAGCCGATCATGCCGTCCAGCAGACGGCGCTTGCTCATGCGCACGGTCTCGCGCTCTTCCGGGGTCAGCCGCTCGTTGTCGTTGTCCATGTCGAGCAGGCGCCGACGGGTGACGATGTCGGATTCGTTCCACAGCAGTGTGCATCGGCTCGGCTCCCCGTCTCGGCCGGCGCGACCGGCTTCCTGATAGTATGCCTCGATGCTTTCCGGCATGTTGTGGTGGATGACGTAGCGGACGTTCGACTTGTCGATGCCCATGCCGAACGCATTGGTAGCGACGACTACCGGCACGGCGTCGGTGACGAAGTCGCGTTGCGCCTGGTTGCGTACGTCGGCCGGCATTCCGCCGTGGTAGGCGACCGCGGCGGGGCCATCGCGCATGACGGAATCTGCCGCACTGCCGCCCGCCGCTCCGCGCAACGCCGGCACGGTGTGGTTGAGGGCCGCGGCGAGTGCCTCCGTCTCCTTGCGCGTGGCGCAGTAGACGATGCCGGATTCGTCCGGATGCTCGGCTACGTATCGTGCGACCCATGCCGCTTTGTATTTGGTCTCGATCTTGAGCACGTCGAAGTACAGGTTCTCTCGGTCGAATCCGGTGACGGTGACTTGCGGGGCGTTGAGCCCCAGGATACCGATGATGTCGCGGCGGACGCGCTCGGTGGCGGTGGCGGTGAACGCGGCTACGGTCGGCCGGGCCGGCAAGCCGGCGATGAACTCGCCGATGCCGAGATATGACGAGCGGAAATCCTGCCCCCATTGCGACACGCAATGGGCTTCGTCGACGGCCACCAGCGAGATAGGCACGCGCGTGGCGAAGTTGCGGAACCGTTCGGTCTCCAATCGTTCAGGGGCCACATACAGCAGTTTGATGTCGCCCTGCGCGGCCTGTGCCAGCACCATGGCCTGCTCATCGCCGCCCTGCGTGGTGTTGACGTATGCGGCTGGGATGCCGGCGTCGTTGAGCGCGTCGACCTGGTCGCGCATCAGGGAGATCAGCGGCGAGATGACGATTGTGACGCCGGGCAGCAGTGTGGCCGGAATCTGGTAGCACACGGATTTTCCGGCGCCGGTCGGCATCACGCCGAGCACGTCGCGCCCGGCGAGGATCGCGTCGACGAGCCCTGACTGCCCCGGTCGGAACGAGTCATAGCCGAAATACCGTTTGAGCGCCCCCAGCGCCGCCACCTGATCTGTCATGCCTCCCAACATTACCGCATTCCGGCCACCGCTCCTTCGAGTACAGCGTCGGGACTGCCTCTCTCCCCCTCTCTTTCCTTCTCCGTCGTCCCAAAAGCGTCGCTAAGTGCGCGCCGAAACGACAAGTGCGCGCACTTATGGACGCAAACCGGGCCTTGCATGCATGCCCGTCGGCGTGCCGCCGAATCAGATGGCGGCGAAGGCCTGCTCCAGGTCGGCGATCAGGTCGTCGGCACCTTCGATGCCGACGGACAGGCGCACCAGATTCGCGGGCACCTCCAGCGTGGTACCGGCCACTGAGGCGTGGGTCATCGCGCCCGGGTGCTCGATCAGGCTCTCCACTCCGCCCAGCGACTCGGCGAGCGTGAAGATCTGCGTGGCGCCGGCGAACCGCTTGGCCGCCTCGAAACCGGCCGCGAGCTGCACGGAAATCATGCCGCCGAAGCCGCCGTGCATCTGACGGGCGGCAATCTCGTGACCCGGGTGGGATTCCAGTCCCGGGTACCACACGCGCTCCACTTCCGGACGGGTTTCCAGCCATTGCGCGATCTTCAGCGCGTTTTCGCTGTGGCGCTGCACTCGCACGGCCAGGGTCTTCAGGCCGCGGATGTCCAGCCACGAGTCGAACGGGGATGGCACCGCGCCGGCGGCGTTCTGCAGGAACGCGACCGCGTCGCGGGTTTCTTCGTCGTTGAGCACGATCGCGCCGCCGACCACATCGGAATGCCCGCCGATGTACTTGGTGGTCGAATACACGACCGCGTCGGCACCATCGTCGAGCGGATGCTGCAGCGCCGGGGAAGCGAACGTGTTGTCCACCATGACCTTGGTGCCGTGCCGATGCGCGACGTCGGCGGTCGCGGCGATGTCGGTGATGTTGAGCAGCGGGTTGGAGGGCGTCTCCACCCAGATGTACCGGTATTGCTTGGCTTCAAGCGCGGCGGCGACGGCGGCAGTGTCGGTGATGTCGACCACGTCGAGCCCGATGCCCCACGGCACGAACACCTTGGCGAGCAGACGGTAGGTGCCGCCGTACACGTCGTTGCCGAGCAGGATGTTGTCGCCCGGCTTCAGCGTGGCCCGCAGCAGCACGTCAATCGCGGCAAGTCCGGAAGAGAAGCTCAGCGCGTATTTCGCGCCTTCGACGGCGGCGAGCTGCGCGTCGAAGCTGTTTCGCGTGGGGTTGACGGACCGGCTGTAATCGTAACCGTTACGCAGTCCGCCCACACCGTCCTGCTTGAACGTGGAGGTCATGTAGATCGGCGTGACGACGGCTCCGGTGGTCGGGTCGGGCTCCTGCCCGGCGTGGATGGCACGGGTGGCGAGCGTGGTGTTGGCGAGGGCTGCGGCGTTGGTGGAGATGGTGATGGTCATGATGGTTGTTTCCTTATATTGCAGTTTGCTGTATTGATTCGATATTGAAATATTGAAGTTCGGGTTCGCGGACGCGGTTCAGAAGGGGCTTTGGCCGGGCCTTACAGGTACTGTTCGGCAAGTGATGGCCTGGAGGTCCGCTCGACGATGTCGCCATAGCCGTTCTCGCGCATCCAGTCGTCGTTGAAGATCTTTTCCAGATAGCTGCGGCCGGAGTCCGGCAGCAGCACGACGACTACCTGATTGCTGTCCAGATCGTGCTCACGCGCGTATTTCAGGGCGCTGACGACGGCCATGCCGGACGAGCCGCCGACGAGCAGTCCTTCCTCCGCGGCCAGGCGACGTGTCATCTCGAACGCCTCGCGATCGGTGACCTGCACGATATCGTCGGTGATGTTCCGGTCGAACGCCTTCGGGTAGAAGTCCTCCCCCACGCCTTCGATGTCGTATTGGTGCACGTCGCTCGGGTCGGAGTAGATGGAGCCTTCCGGATCGGAGCCCACGACCGTGACCGCGCCGTCAGAAACCTCCTTGAGGTATTTGCCGGTGCCTGAGATCGTGCCGCCGGTGCCGATGCCGGCCACGAAATGCGTGACCTTGTGGTCGGTGGCTTCCCAGATCTCGGGGCCGGTGGTGTAGTAGTGGCTCAACGGTCCGTTGGGGTTGTCGTACTGGTTCGGGCGGAATCCTCCGGGAATCGTGTTGGCAAGGCGCTCGGCGACCTGATAGTAGGAGCGCGGGTCGTCGGGGCCCGCATCGGTGGGGGTGACGACGACTTCGGCGCCGTATGCGCGCAGCACGGCACGCTTGGATTCGGAGACTTTGTCTGGCAGCGTGAAGATCGTACGGTAGCCGCGCTGCTGTGCGACGAGCGCGAGCCCGACGCCGGTGTTGCCGGAGGTCGGTTCGACTATCACACCGCCGGGCTTGAGTTGTCCGGAGCGTTCGGCGGCGTCGATGATGCGCTCCGCGATGCGGTCCTTGGAGGATCCACCGGGATTGAAATACTCCACTTTGACGGCGATGGTCGCCTTGATGCCGTCAGTGACGTGATGAAGCTTTACGAGTGGCGTGTTGCCGATGAGTTCGGAAAGACTGTTGTGAATGGTCATCGTGGATCCTGTTTCCTTCTGCGTTTCGATTGGTGCGTTATTCGGTTTCGTATACCGGGCAGATGGGTTGAACGCAGTTGAAACAGGTGGATGGTGATCGTCGATGATGGTGTTGGTCTTTGCCGTCCCGTTGTATGACCTGCTACAGATATTGTTGTGCCAATCATGCGACATCGGGGAATCATCAAGAATGAACCGTATTTCAAGTATGCGTCGTCAACCGTTCGCCCGCAGGCGTCGGTCAGCGACAACAACATGAAAGATACGTCATGCCTGACATAGTATCAGCATCTCAGAAAGACACGCGACAGCGCATCCACAATGTGATATCAGATGACTGCCGTCATTGCGCTAGCCCATAAATTGCATAGCGGCGTGAGTGGACCCATCGAATGTCATTTCGACGAATCCACTCACGTACCGGCTAGTCTTTCACCTGTTCGTACACTTGCGCAGGTGTCAGCTCTGATGGAAGCTCATCCCCCGAATCTACGTTGACTCGCTCAAATACCGGCTGCCATGCATCAGAAGCGTTACCATGTTGAGACCGCAAAACGTTCCACGATTGTTGCGTATCGTCGGTCACTCGGTATACGCCGGCAGTCGCACCGGTCACATAGTACTGAGATGACTGTTCTCCAGGCAAATCGGTCGGCGTAAGAAACAACATGACCACGTCACCGGTCTGCAGCAGAGTCTCCGCGCTCCCCTGCTCCGCGGAACCAGTCTGACGTACAATAATGCTGCCACTGTTGACGGTTCCCTTAAGCGTCTGCGAGACCTTCACGTCAAGTAACGTGAAATCAGTAATATCATCAATATCCCGAATCACGGAAGTTCTCGATATTTCTCCGGTAATAATCAGGGGACTATCGTCCTCAAGTTCTACCATGGATTCATAAATGCGTACCCGCGACTGAGAAGCATCCGGCTTGGGAACATTAGATTGTGCCGCTGTCTGACCGCAACCCGCGCACGTAAACATCAACACTACCAACCCCATAAGGGTCGTTAGCCATCTAATCCTTGAAATCTTCTTCATCGTGTCACCTCAATATCTACTGTTAATACCTTTGATATCATCTGACGTGAGATATCTGACACCATTGTTGTAAGCGTCAGATGCACTCTTGTACATCACTGTATTGATCGTAGAATGCCCCAATCCCCAACAATGAGAAAACTCATGAAGCCAAAGCACTCTCATGCGGGCAACCGGGTAAGATGACTTCATATAATAGGTATTTACACGCGAAACCGCGTCTTTAGTATACCCGGACGCTAAAAATGTATAGGCCGATTGTCCTTCCCACCCATTCTTGCCGAAATTCTGAGAAGTTGCCTGCCAAACCATCCGCGTTCCGGTCGAGAATCCAACTTTCGTTGCTGAATTAATATTGGAGACAGCCTGCTTGGCCGAAGTCAAGTAATTGCCTTTCACCGTGGCCATAAGCATTACAACCTGGTTCTTATTGAGCCAATGACTCTTGCTATAAGAATAGGCACTCGCGACTGGCACCATGCTCATCAAAAATAAGAATGACAATAGCGTTGATACTAAACTTATTGGCCACTTCCTGCAGCGTTGCAGCTTAGACATCTTCGCACCTTTCTGATAAGAACGGAAAGTTACAGAGACAGGATTTATATCCGTGAAGTAGCAACACAGCAACCTATGCTGTTATTAATTTATAATACTCGATTTATAAGAAGAAAGCAAAAACATACACAAGAAGGGCCCCCGGGGGTTGTTTGCCTCGTCCGGGGGTCCTTGTCGTGTGGTGCGGCGG